>Ga0126307_10003715_pt1 | contig 10467 bp, 14 predicted proteins | sample Plot28_FD_89955 | JGI IMG/M metagenome (GOLD analysis project Ga0126307, IMG submission 89955) | Serpentine soil microbial communities from UC McLaughlin Reserve, CA, USA - Plot28 | ecosystem: Environmental > Terrestrial > Soil > Grasslands | place: USA: UC McLaughlin Reserve, Lake County...
CTATCGGGGGAACCGGGCAGGTCCGGGGCGTAAACGCGGTGGGTGGCCGCCAGGGCGGGCATGATCCACTTCCAGTCGAGGGCGTTGTCGCCGGCTCCGTGTAGCAGCACCATCGGTGGGCCTGCGCCCGCGCTAAGGTAACGGATAGGAAGCCCGTCGACCTCGACGTTTCGCTCCTTAACGGCCACGTTCTCACTTTTTGCGGGCAACCTCCTCTCCCTCACCGGTAGGCCCGGGCTATTACGGTTCTCATCAATGCATCCTCCCCTTTCGTCGCGGCCGACCTTAGCGAATCCGGACGCCTTGCCTAACGCACGTTGACGCCCTCTGGGGCCTCATCCTCGTCGTATCTCCGAAAGCTCCAGCGCAGTTGTTTGTACGGGATGGGCCTATGGAAGGGGTGTACCGCCGGTAACGCCCAGGGTCTCGCCGCTGACGTAGCTCGCCTCCTGGGAGGCCAAAAAGACGTAGGCGGGGGCGAGCTCCGCCGGCTGGGCGGCGCGCCCCATCGGCGACTCCTGCTGACCGAACTGGGAGACGAACTCGGCGGGCATGGTGGCAGGGATTAGCGGTGTCCACACCGGTCCGGGCGCCACGGCGTTGACCCGAATGCCCTGCTGGGCGACCTCCATGGCGAGCCCCTTGGTGAAGTTCACTATGGCGGCCTTGGTGGAGGCGTAGTCGAGCAGCATAGGCTGGGGCTGGTAGGCCTCTACCGAGCAGGTGTTGATGATACTCGAGCCCGGCCGCATGTGCGGGAGTGCGGCCTTGCACAGGTAGAACATCGAGAAGACATTCGTGCGGTAGGTGTGCTCCAGTTCCTCGGCGTTGATGCTTTGTAATCCCTCGCGGTACATCTGGTAGGCGGCGTTGTTCACCAGGATGTCCAGCTTGCCGAACTCGGAGATGGCCTGCTCGACCAGTCGCTGGCACTGTGCCTCCTCGCCTATGTCTCCTGGCATCTTCACGGCCCTCTTGCCGGACTCTTCGACGACCCGCGCCGTCTCCTCGGCGTCCGGCTCCTCCTCCGCGAGGTAAGAGATCAGGACTTCGGCCCCCTCCCTGGCGAAGGCCAAGGCCACCGCGCGGCCAATGCCCGAGTCCCCGCCGGTGACGATCGACGCCCTGCCCTCAAGCCTGCCGGAGCCGCGGTAGGTCTCCTCGCCGTAGTCCGGCGTGGGCCGCATCTCGGATTCTAGGCCCGGGTGCTTGAGCTCTTGCTCGGCCTGCCGGTCCGGCCCGTGGTACTGTCGGGTTGGATCCCGCCGGGTGTGCTGGTCGTCGGTCATGCTGGGTTCACCTTCTCTCGGTGCGTTCCACGGTTTTGGGACTCGGTTCGAGAATGATCGATCAGCCGGTAAAGACCCCTCGGCGCTAGGACTCGCGCTTCTTGAGCTCCTCGAGGACCTCGCGCTTCTCCTCATTTTCCGTGGGCCCTTCGGAGGCCCGCAGGCGGGAGGCGTCGTCGCCGTTCTCGTCGGCGGGGAGCTCCTCGCCGGCCTTGGCGTCGGTCTCGTTCCTCTTGCGCTCCTCTATGTCGCTCCAGCGGTTTATTCCCACGCCTTCTCCTTCCTGATCGATAGGCCAGACGAGTTGCGAGCTCGCAACGTAAGAGCAGTCGCCGGTCGGGATGTGCTGCTTTCGTCGTACCCAACGTAGGAAAGCCCAAACCTACGAACGGTACGGCATTGAGGGCGCTCGACCTAGAGAGTTCGCCCGTGCCCCGTTCGGTACCTTATTCGCCCTCGTGCCCCGGGACCCTTGGCCATTGACACCCACGACGGCGTAGCCTGGATCGGCGTCACCCCCTTCACCATGTGGGGGTGAGGCCGGTGTTCGCGCCGGCGCTGCCCTTCTTGAGCAAATCCCACGAGCTGAACGTGAGGACCTACGTGCACCTCGACGGCGTACCGGGGGTGTGGTTCTTCTCCTTGGATGCGAACAACAGGGTAGCCGTTTTGGGCGCCCGGCTGGCCTTCCACCTGCCCTACTTCGGGGCCAGCATGGGCCTCGAGCGACAAGACCGGGTTATCCGCTTTTCGTCGAGGCGCGCCCACCGTCGTGCGGCGCCGGCCGAGTTCGAGGCCGCTTGGAAGGTCGGCGAGGAGCTGGGGGAGGCCAGGCCGGGATCGCTCGATTTCTTCCTCGTCGAGCGCTACTGTCTGTATTCCGCGCACGGAGGGAGGCTCTATCGCGTCAGGATATCCCACCGTCCGTGGACGCTGCGCGGGGCGGATCTGCTCTCCTGTCGCTCGACGATGCTCGAATCTCAGGGGTTGCCCGCGCCAGGCGGCGAACCCCTGCTGCACCAGCAGGGCGAACCCTTGAGGGTGAGGGTTTGGCCTCGTATCAGGGTCCGGTAGTGACCAGGAACCGTATACAGGCAGGGCTCGGATCCCGGGTGTCAGCGACGGCCGGATAGGGAAGATAGCCTTTGCGACACTAACTCGAGACGGGAGGCGGTATGGACCGGAGCGGCAAAGGGCGCTTTGTGCTGTGGGCAGGAGAGGCCAAGACCAAGAGAGGGACCTCGCGCTGGGGGCGCTCTTGCCCGCCATCTTCTGGGTGGCACAGGGGGCGAGCTTCGCCTTCCCCGGGGCCGCAGGGTTCGAGGCCGAGTTCCCGGAAAAGGTGCCGCGCGTTAAGGGCGTGTGGGTCAACGAGCGGTTCTGGAGCGCACTCGTGCTGGCGCTGATCGCGGCGGGTTACGCGGCCGAACGCCGCCGGGGAGCCTCCGACTAGGCCTTCCCGGCAGTAGATACGATTGTCCACCGCCCGCTCCGGGGCCATAAGAAGGAAGGAACGAGATGAAGCCCACAGCGAGAGGAGCGATCGCAGGGCTCGTCGGGACGGCCCTGATGAAGGCGGCAATGCTCCCTTTGAAGAAGGCCTCGATGTCACCGGGAAAGGTGGCTCCCAGACAGATAACCGAGCACCTACTGAACAGGCTCGGGGTGCGCGACCGCTTATCGCCCCCCGCCTTCGAGGCGAGCTGGGTGGCGCTACACTTCGGGTACGGGACCCTCTCAGGCATGGCCTAGGCGCTCGTCCAGAGGGCTATCGGACGCGAGCGACCCGTTCTGGAGGGACTCGTGCTCGGAACGGCGCTGTGGGCTGCGGCGTATTGCGGCTGGCTTCCGCTCACGGGGCTCTATCCGCCGCCGACCCGGTTGCCCAAGCGCCAGGTGGGAGCGGCGCTCATAGCGACGCACCTGGTCTACGGGGCGACGACGGCCCAGGCCCACTGGGCGTTCCGGAGTGAGCCCGAGTCGTGAGGGCGGTCAGGATCACATCGAGCAGGTGGCCGTTTCCCCTGGGAGGCCGTTCGAAGATCTCGGCATACGTTGCGCATGTTGGTCCCTAGCCTAACCCCTGGGTTACGTATCGCCCGGGTCAACCCGCTCGTACAGGCGCTCGAACGCCGCCCTCGGAAAAACACCGCCGGGGTAGGAGTACGCCTCGCCCTCCTTAAGGACAGAGCGTATCTCGTAGCCGCCCTCCTCAGCCCTCCTCGCCCAGTAGAGCCCGGACCAGCCCTCCGTGCCGAGGCGGCCGGCATTCCTGTGGCGCCACAGCTCGAAGCCCTCCCCTGGCGGCGTGAGGTTAAGGCCTTCGTCGTAAGCGTTGTCGGCCACGCGCTACCTATTGTCCTGTTCGACGTGCCGCATAGCACTTCACTCTAGCGCAAGCGCACTCTAGCGCAAGCGTGGGTGGCTCTTCAAAACAGGGTCTCGCCGGAAACCGCCGCCCTCAGACACCCGAGTAGCCAGGCGGCACTGGCGGGAGGCGCCCGATCGATCCACCGGTAGGCTCGCAGCGTGCTGCTCGGTGGGGCCACGATGTAGCCGCCCATATGCCGCGCACGTCCAGGCCGTCGCCGAGCAGCCCCTGGCTGTTCCTCACCTGCCGCGTGTACAGGCCCGCCGCCCTTAGTTCCCGGGGGGAAGGGTAGCGGAAGTAGAGGTGAACCCCTCCCCCGCCCGTCGCGGCACACGAGGTCTTCGGGGGCTGGCCGCACGAAAGCTCTAGCAAAGCCACCGAGTCCGTGCCTTCGTCCGTACCTTCACCGGCGTCCACGTCGAGTACGAGCATGCCCGAACGCTCTCCCGTGGGGACCGCCCAGGGAGCGCGTTCGGCCATCTGGCCCACCACCGGCTTATGCGCGCCCCGTCGGTGGTCGCCTCCAGGAAGCCGTCCGCCGTAAGCGGTCTCTTTCCCCCGGCTCGCACGGAAAGACGGGAACGCTCCGCCCGGGGTAGACCAAAGCTCCTCTGAGCAGCTCGCGGAAGTACCCTGCGATGCCCTGCCGGGCTCCGGTCCGCCGCCCGACACGCGCGGCCCACTGCGGGCCCTCGGCTTGCCGCGCCCTCTTTGCGTCACGGGCGCATCCGTCTCCCACAACGCACGCCATCATAGCCGTTCGTCGCCCGGATTGGTCGGCGTGGCGCCGCCCGGCGCGGCTGTTTCCCTATCTCGCATCCACCGCGCCCGCTATGGGCGCCTCTAGTCGGAGGAGGCTTCCCAGGCAAGAACCTGCCTGCGGTTAGGCGAGCGCGTCGGAGGTGATCTCCGAGGCCGCCCTCGCGCCCGCCAGTCCCTTGCTCGCCGGATGGTCCGCGCCCACAGGGGACGCCAACCACGGTCCGGAGGCCCTCTCCGAGGACACCGGGCCGCGGTCGCGGAAAACGCCGTGGTCGCGACCCACACCGTCTCGGTCGGCACCCTCACAAGCTCCCCTCGTCCACCCCAGGGAGGTATTCAAGCCCGCCGCCCGGGCGAGCGCCGCGGGAATCATCCTGGCCCACAACCACCCGTCGCGTAAGACGGAGCCGAGCCACGAGGTGACCGAGAGGATCGCCCGGGCCGGTAAGACGGTGGGGATCGAGGACCTCGATCCCCACCGTCTTAGGTGACGCCTTCTTCTCCTTCAAGTAGCACGGCCTGATCTAGCCCGTTCGCCGCCCGGCCTTCTTCGCGTACCCCGAGCGCGCCGACGCCGCGGCGCGGTGGTACCTGGGGGTATCGGAGGAGGGCCTCGAGGCGATAGCCTGAGTCGAGGGGCTTCAGGCGCAAACTGCGCCCGCCGCCTGAGGTAAGGCGAACCGCGCACACGAGCAGCGCAGGGAAGGACCGGGTGATTTGGAAGCCCAGTCCTTGCTTTTGTTCTCCAAGTTGGGAGCCTTGCGGGGAAGGCCGCTATACAATGTGGGATGCCCGGCAGGAGTGCTGACCTGGCTTTACCTACCTAGTCTGGCTTCGGTCGACACCCTACCGGCCGGGCATATTCGTTGATACGGCCGGGGTTACCCGGTCAGATGGCCAAGGACGCGCGTTGGAGCCGTCCGCCCGGGGAGTTCCTCGGGATTGACCGATGGGGCCCGCGGCTACGGCGCCTGCTGGCTTGTTAACATGTGGCCGCCAACCGTCAACCACTTGCGGGGGTAAAAACGTATGGACCAACAAGAACAACAAGATCGAGTCCTGGGGCGCGAGGCACGCGGCCCGATTAGCGCGGAGCACCTCGACGTGGTCCCGTGGGGCTACGGGGATGCGGACGCGACGGTGGAGTTCACCACGAACGAGCTGACCGCGACGTGCCCGATCACCGGCCAGCCCGACTTCTACGAGCTGAAGCTCAGCTACCGTCCGAAGGGATCGCTGCTCGAATCCAAGTCCCTCAAGCTCTACCTGTGGGGCTTCCGCGAGGTGGGGATCTTCGCCGAGGACCTGGCGGCAACGATGCTTAAGGACCTCGCCGGGGCGTGCGACCCGCGGGAGATGACGGTGGACCTCACCCAGCAGGTAAGAGGCGGGCTCGAGATCCGCACCGTCGTCCGCCATGGCGGCTAGCGACAGAGCAGGCTAGCGCAGCAGGCTAGCGCGCAGGAAGTTGGCCCGCCCGTGCCGGGTTTACGGCGTGAGCAGGAGTGATGACATAGACCCGGCACTACGAAAGCGCCGCACCTAACACACAAGCGGGGTCTCGATATGGCCCTCCGTTCGCCCGGCTACCTTGCCGGGAAACCGATCGCACCGTGGCCGTCGCGGGCGAGGTATCGCCCCCCTCGCCGCGTACTTCGGGAGAGAAGGCGTCCCAGTTGGTCGCCATGGCGCCGGGGTATATCACGATGGCCCTTATGCCGTGGGTCCGACCCTCCTCAGCGAGAGCCTCCGTAAGGCCCGTAAGGCCGAACTTGGAGGCGCAGTAGGCCGAGGCGTTCGCCCAGCACTTCTTTCCTGCCACCGAGGAGAGGTTGACTATCGTGCCGCCGCCCGCCTCTCGCATGAGAGGGAAGGCCGTCTTGGAGAGCAAGAACGGCGCCCTGAGGTTAACCGCGAGCGTCCTGTCCCAACCCTCCACGTCCAGCTCCTCCACGGAACCGGGGACGTCGGTGCCGGCGGCGTTTACCAGCACGTCGAGGCGGCCGAACGCTTCTGCGGTCCGTGCCACCGCCTCTTGCGTCTGCGTGTCGCTCGCCAGGTCCGTCGGCAACTGCGCGCGAGGAGCGCGACGTCCGCCCCGGCTTCGGCCAGGGCGACGGCGACAGCCCGCCCGAGCCCGCTGCTCGCCCCCGTGACGAGCGCAGCCCGTCCTTCCAGCCCTCCCCCGCCACTACCCCCTTCGCTCAAGACCTGCTCCTCCTTCCGCCACTCGCCCTCGGCCCATCGATCCTCGACGAGTGCTATCCGCCAAAACGCACCCGGATCATAGACTAAAGGTCACGAGGTGACCCTTGCCCATCTTCCGGGGCACGCTCACACGAGTGCCATCGCCGGATCGTCCTCCCCTCCGAGCCGCGCTTGCGGGTGAGCTGGTCGAGTGGGCCTCCGCGGTAGGGCCGGTAGCTTGCCGAGGGCGCCCCCTCTTCGCTCGCTCCGCGCCTCCTCCGCGCTCCGTTCCGCTCGGGCGGTTGAACGGGTAGCACACGCGTGCTCTAATTCCAACAAATCTGGTTGGGTTTAGGGGAAGGGAAACAAGCGATGAGCGTCACGGACGAGCTGCTCGAGAACAACGCGGCCTGCGCCGGGTCATTCGATAAGGGAGATCTGCCCTTGCCCCCGGCCAGGGACGTGACCGTGGTCGCCTGCATGGACGCGAGGCTCGACGTGCACAAGATCCTAGGCCTCCAGGAGGGCGACGCGCACGTCATCCGGAACGCCGGGGGCGTGATAACCGACCACGAGATCCCCTCCCTCACCATCTCCCAGCGCCTGATCGGCACGCGCGAGATCGTCCTCATCCACCACACCGACTGCGGGATGCTCACCTTCTCCGACGACGAACTGAAGGCCCAGATCCACGAGGAGGAGGGGCCTCAAATCCCACTTCTCGATGGAGTCCTTCTCGGACCTGGAAGAAGTCGTGCGCCAGTCGGTGGCGCGCATCAAGGCGCGCCCTTTCGTCCCGCACAAGGACAGCGTGCGCAGGTTCGTCTACGAAGTAGAGACGGGCAGGCTGCGCGAGGTCACCTGAGTCGCATCGGGAGGCCTAAGGGTGAGGGACGCAAGGAGGGATACGGGGTGGTTGCCCAGGGACCGGTTGTAGGAGGCGAATCGTGTACGCTAGGGTGACGAACATCCGTTTTCCTCCGGAGATGGGGGCGGAGGTGAGCGGCATCGCCCGGGGTCTCGGGCCGATCCTCAAGAGGAAGCAGGGCTTCGAGGGCTTCCAGGTGCTGACGGATCCCGACGAGGGCGAGGGCATCATGGTTTCCTTCTGGGTGACGGAAGCCGAGGCGGAGGCGAGCGAGACCGGGGATGCGTATACGGGGCAGGTGAGCATGATGTCGAGCTACCTCTACGAGCCCTTGGCCCCCAAGACCTACGAGGTTGACGCGCGCACGTGACCACGGTGCGTGACCACAGAGCGGCGCGACGAGCGGCGCAACGTTTCTTAGTGGATTGGGCGAGGGTAGGCCGGTGCGGGAGGTATACCATATGGAGTATCGGGATCTCGGTAGGACGGGCTTGAGGGTTTCGGAGATAGGGTTCGGGGCCTGGGCTATAGGCGGAGACGCCTGGGGTCCGGTGGAGGACGCCGACGTCTACGGCGACGGTCGCATCGAGTCCCTGGTCGCGAAAGCCATAAGGAGCAGGCGCGTCGAGATGATCCTCTCGACGAAGGGCGGCCTCATGGGCCCCCACAGCGACCTCGAGCGCGAGCCCGTATACGACCAACCGGAGAAGATCGTCGAGGCTTGCGAGGTGAGCCTCCGGCGTCTTGAGATGGACCACGTGGACCTGTACTTCTGCCACATCTGGTGGGACGAGCACGAGGAGGCCGAGACTTTCATCGAGGCCTTCGACCGGCTCAAGAAAGATGGCAAGGTGTGTGCCGTTGGCGTCTCCACGAACGACCTGGACCACATTAGGCACTTCGACCGGGACGGCGGGCTCGACGCCGTGCAGCTAGACTACAGCATCCTCAACAGGGAGCCGGAGAGGGAGGTCCTGCCCTACCTCGAGGAGCGGGGGCTCGGGGTGGTCGTGAGGGGGCCCCTGCGGATGGGCATCCTGACGGGAAAGTTCTCGCAAGATACCATCTTCCCCGAGGGCGACATCCGCAGGGACTGGCCCCAGGAGCGATGGTACGAGGAGAGTTTGGAGAGAGTGAAGCGGCTGCGCCCCCTCGAGAACGGGAGAACGCTCGGGCAGCTCGCGCTGCGCTACGTGCTCGGCCATCCCGCCGTCTGTGTGGCGATCCCCGGCGCCAAGACGCCCGCCCAGGTCGACGCGAACGCGGCGGCATCGGCGCGCCCGCTGCTCTCCGAGGATGACCTCCGGCTCATCCACGAAGTGTCGCCACTCTAACACTCTGACCCTGGGAGGTTTGACCGCATGAGGGTGATGATCACGGGCGGCGGGGGCAACCTGGGGCGGGTTCTTGCCCCGGCTCTTAAGGAGGCCGGCCACGAGCCAGTCCTGATGGACTACCGCGCCCTTGACACCCCGTACGAGTCGGTCCGGGCAGATCTCAGAAACAAGACGGAGGTCCTGCGGGCCCTAGGGGACGTAGACGTGGTCGTACACGCGGCGGCTCTGCACGGCATCCACCTCCAGAAGTACACGACCGACGACTTCTGGGACCTGAACGTGGCAGGCACCCGCAACGTCTACGAGGCCGCGCTGGAGTCGGGGATCGGCAAGGTCTTGCTGTGCAGCACGATGGGCGTCTACGGCGAGGGCTCCCGCGAGGCCGGAGATCCGCCCGTCATGACCGAGGACCTGCCCCTGGAGCCGAAGGACTACTACGGATTGAGCAAGAGGCTGTGCGAGGAGATGGCGGCCTACTATCATCGCCGCCACTCCATCCACACGATCGCCTACAGGCTAGGGATGTTCGTGCCGGAGAGCTTCGTAGGCTACGGCTTCCGGCTGCTCAAGGGCGGGGTCGACGATCGGGACGTGGCCCGGGCGGTCCTGCTCGGGCTCGACGATACCGGCGTAGCCTTCGACACCTTCAACGTCATGGCCGAAGTTCCGTTCCCCGTCGAGGAGTTCGGCAAATGGAGCCGGGAACCCGAGACGTTCCTCGAGGAACGCTACCCCGGCCTCGCCGGGCTTGTCGAGGAGCAGGGGGCAAACTTCGGGGAGCTCGTGCGGATGTGGGGATTCACCTACTGGTCGATTGAGAAGGCCAGGCGCGTGATCGGGTACGCTCCCCGCTACAACTTCCCCGAGTTCTTAGAGGCCCTAAAAAGGGGAGACGGGTCCCACTACCCGTACGCGGACCTCCCCTGGTGGGGCGTCTAGCGTAATGGGGATCGCGCCAGAGGCCCTCCACGCATCAACCTGCGTCTGCGTGAGGGCCTCGCGCGGCGATCTCCACGTCGTCCCGTTGGGCCTCGTAACCCATCTTGCACTCTATCGTGCGCGCCACCTCGGAGACGAACCCCTCATGCAGGGAGCTGGCCCGATCGCAGCGTCCACCCGCAGCTCGTCGCGTGCCCGTACCGCAGATCAGACGGGCACAAGGGTTGGTGAGGCACCACGCCAAAGCAGCGAACAGTTGCTCGCCGACTACCTGAGCGAGAAGCCCGGCTGGCAGGTTATCGTGGTGCCGCGCGCGACCGTCACCTTGGAGGCGTCGCTACAGCCCGGCAGCGACCTCCACCCCAAGAAACTCGAGTTGGCGGCCGGACGGGCCTCTAGCGTCACGACGGTGCCCACCTGGAAGAACGCGCTGCAGGCACCCCAGCCGTTACCGCCGGTGATGGTGCAGTCGATTCCGGCGGGCTGCGAGGTCACCCGCCCACTTCCATTCCCTCCGGGAACGATCGCGATGCTCCCGTTGGCGAAGTGGAAGGCGTCCCACACCGTGATGACCGCGTGCCTCTCTGTGCTGAAGTTTCCTCCCACGGTCCCGATGATTACCGCCGACTGCGCGTTGGTCACTTGCCTGGTGGAAACCGTGAAAGTGGTCCTCGTAGATCCGGCCGGGATGGTGACGCTCGGGGGCACCGTCGC
>Ga0126307_10003716_pt1 | contig 10467 bp, 8 predicted proteins | sample Plot28_FD_89955 | JGI IMG/M metagenome (GOLD analysis project Ga0126307, IMG submission 89955) | Serpentine soil microbial communities from UC McLaughlin Reserve, CA, USA - Plot28 | ecosystem: Environmental > Terrestrial > Soil > Grasslands | place: USA: UC McLaughlin Reserve, Lake County...
GACGCTTTGGCCGACCCCGATACCGGACTCGCCGCTGACGTGAATCCGGTGGGGCGGCCGTGGCAGCAGCCCGATGAGGCGAGCGAGTCGTTGGGCCGTATCGATCTGGCGACGGCGATCGATTCCGAGGGCCGACTGACCGAGACCCGCAGCGATCTGGGTAGTGCGTTCGGCGACTGGGAGTCGATCCGCGAAAAGGTGCACGAACTGGCGGCGCGGGCGCCCGAGCGCATCGACACCGATGTGTTGGCGGCGCTGCGTGCGGCCGAGCGCGATCCGGGCGGTTGCAGCGACGACGAGTACCTGGCGCTGGCAACCGCTGATGGTGTTGAGCTGGAAGCCGTTGCGGCGCTGGCTGATTCGCTGCGCAAGGATGTGGTCGGCGAGGACGTGACGTTCGTCGTCAACCGCAACATCAACTTCACCAACATCTGCTACACCGGCTGCAGGTTCTGCGCGTTCGCGCAACGTAAGGGCGACGCGGACGCCTACTCGTTGTCGACGGCCGAGGTCGCCGACCGCGCATGGGAAGCACACGTCGCCGGCGCGACCGAGGTGTGCATGCAGGGCGGCATCGACCCCGAACTACCCGTGACGGGCTACGCCGATCTGGTGCGCGCGGTCAAGGCGCGGGTGCCGTCAATGCATGTCCACGCATTCAGCCCGATGGAGATCGCCAACGGCGTGACCAAGAGCGGGATCTCGATTCGCGAATGGTTGACCAGCCTTCGGGAAGCCGGCTTGGGGTCGATCCCCGGGACGGCTGCAGAGATCCTCGACGACGAGGTGCGCTGGGTGCTGACGAAAGGCAAGCTGCCGACGTCGATGTGGATCGAGGTCGTCACCACCGCCCACGAAGTCGGGCTGCGGTCGAGTTCGACGATGATGTACGGCCATGTCGATGCGCCGCATCACTGGGTCGGACACCTCAACGTGTTGCGCGGTATCCAGGATGAGACCGGTGGTTTCACCGAGTTCGTGCCGTTGCCGTTCGTGCACCAGAGCAGCCCGCTGTATCTGGCCGGCGGAGCGCGCCCGGGTCCGACGCACCGTGACAACCGCGCGGTGCATGCGCTGGCGCGAATCATGTTGCACGGCAGGATTTCCAACATCCAGACCAGCTGGGTCAAGCTCGGCGTGGAGCGCACGCGGGTGATGCTCAACGGCGGTGCCAACGATCTCGGCGGCACGCTGATGGAAGGGACGATCTCGCGGATGGCCGGCTCGGAGTTCGGCTCGGCCAAGAGCGCCGAGGAACTGGTCGCGATCGCCGCAGGCATCGGCAGACCTGCCCGCCAGCGATCGACGACCTACGCACCAGCGGCGAGATCGACAGCGGATACACGGCCCGCTGACCTGCATTTAGAAGGGACCGTCATCGTGTCGAATGGTCTTGATTACGACTCGTCGATCGTCCGACCGCAGATCAACTCGAACTGCCAATAGGCTTGTGGCGTGGCCACCGGACACATCGGCCGCTTCAACCGTGCCGCATTCACGGAGAAGCTGCTCGGCTTTGTCGCCGAGCATGGACTGAGCGAACTCACGATGCGGTCGCTAGGCCATGCTCTCGGCGTTTCCCATATGGCCGTCTACCACCACTTCCCCGGTGGCCGTGAGGAACTACTTCAAGTTACGACTGACGCGGTACTTGCCCAAATCGAGCTGCCGGAGTTCGACGGGGACTGGATCGAATGGCTCGTCCAAACCGGGCAGTGCACCTTCGATGTGCTGAGCAAGTACCGCGGTGTTGCGGCCTACGTGTTTTCGCGGCACCCGGTGTATGTAACCTGTGGTGTCGTTGAGATCATCGACTCGATTCTGGCCAAGCTTCTGTCCGCCGGCCTGTCTGATGTTGAAGCTGTCGAAGTTTGGACCGTGTGTGAAACCTGGCTCGTGGGTCAACTGTGGATCACCGACGCGATGCGGGATCAGCCAGCAACGGCCGCGGCCGGACTCCAGGATCTCCTTGAGAAGGAACCCGACACCGTCGGCAGCGACAGCTTGCGCCGGGTGGCGGACTTGCTCGCAAGAGAGCACGCCAGCAACCACCTGGCGTCAGGCCTCAGGGACTTGCTGACGGGGTTCGCACGACGCATGGGCCGGCTCGATTGAGCCGAACGCTGCACCGTTACCGGGAACGCCGCGCACAGCCCCCCACCTGAGGAGCGGCTCCGCGCGAAAGGTGCAACACGCTTCCGTCTAAGTAGTGCTAGAGCCAAGGATCCCCAGGCGGTGTCGGCTAAATTTTTCGCAGCCCTCGTGCACTCTGGAAATGACACCGACTCCGGATGCATGAGCGTTGTGTCTTTAAAGCCAAACGTATTTCAAGGGTGCGAGCTTTCACAGTCAACGGCGTCCGAAGGTCCGAGCCCGTCGAAAGCTACATATTGCAATTAATGTAGCGTTCCGCCTAGACTCGCGTTAGCATTCTTGCCCACGGTTCCGAGATGGGTACGGAGTTCGGAGGCGGCATGGCAACCCCCAAAGCGGTAGTAGGCCCGGCTACGGCGTCATTCGATGCACGCGGAACGGCCAAACCGACGTTTGACCGCCTCGCCTGGACGGACTCTGTGTGACATGGCGGGCAGTATCGGTACGGCGGTCCAGTTGGGGCTGCCTCAGCGGGTGGACGTCGCCGTAGTCGGCTCTGGTGCCGCGGGATTGGTCGCGGCCCTCTCCGCTGCTGTGGAAGGAAGCACGGTCCTGGTCGTCGAATCGGAACCGCTGGTTGGCGGTACCACCGCAATTTCGGGTGGCGCGGCATGGGTGCCGAATCATGGTCTTGCGTATCGAGAACTAGGGGAGAACGACAGCGTCGAGCTCGCCCGGCGCTACCTGCTGGGTGAGGGGCGCGACGCCAAACTGGAGCTCGACCTGGTCGATGCCTTCCTCGCGGGTGCGCCGAAGATGGCGCGCTTCGTAGAGAAGCACACCTACCTGAGTTGGCTGCCAACCGTATGGCCTGATTACCACTCCGACATCCCCGGAGCGTCGAACGTGAGGTCCCTTCTTCCGGGCATCTTCCCTAGCGACGTCCTCGGCGCGGCGGCGTCCTTCGTGCGGCCGCCGGCAAGAGGCGTGCGAACGAATCCGGTACCCGCTTGGATCCTGGAGCGCCTCGAAGGTGCATGGATCGGCGGGCACGCGCTGATCGGCGCCCTGCTGGAGGCGTGTTTGCGCCACGGCGTCGATCTTCGGACGAGTGCGATGGCCACGCAGCTGGTCGCCGGTGAGACAGGCGTCGGGAGCCTACTCATCGAATCCGGCGGCGCGCCGCACACGGTCGCCGTGCGCAACGGCGTGGTACTCGCCAGCGGCGGCTTTGAAGGAGCCGACGAATTGACCGCAAAGTACCTCGGCGCGGATATCGGTACACACGTGTCCCCTGCGGGTCACGACGGTGGCGCTCTGGTGATGGCCGCGACGGTCAACGCGGGCCTCGTGGCAACCGAGACCGCATGGTGGATGCCCGCCATGCACGTGCCGGGCGAAGAGCTGGACGGTCATCCAATTAGCCGAATAGTGCTGGGGGAGAAGGCGTTACCTCACACCATCATGGTCAACGCCGACGGCGAGCGTTTTACCAACGAAGCGCTGCCTTACGACGACGTCGGCGAGGTCATGCGTCGCGCCGATCCGAGCACCGGACACATGCCGAACGCGGTGGCGTGGATGATATTCGACGACTACTACCGCCGTCGCTACGGGTTCTTCGACTGGCCGCCAGGCTCCGAAGTACCCGATTTCGTCACCCGTGGTGGCAGCGTCGGAGAATTGGCGCGTCGCTGCGGAATCAACGCCGACGGTCTGACAAGCACTGTTGCAGCGTTCAATAGATCGGCTCGACACGGTCTCGATCCTCAGTTCAACCGCGGCGGGACCGTTTATGAGCGGTTCTTCGGCGACCACCATCCGCGCCTCGGACGACTCTCGCCCGATGTTCTCTTCCCGTCAGGCATGGCGCGGGCACGCCGCCTCGTGGCGATCATGGCCGGCCCGGTGGTCGGGCGGCTTGCGGCGCGCGTCGCGCACCGCCGCAAGCCGGACCGGCTGCGAGCCCTAGCTGTCCCGTGGCTGGCGAAGTACCTGCGCGCCTACCTGAACAGTCCGGCCAGCAGCGTCCTGGGCGCGATCGACATTCCGCCCTACTACGCCGTCCGGATCGAGGCCAGCACGCTCGGCACGGTCGGCGGCCCACGCACCGACGCGCACGCACGCGTCGTTGACGAAAGTGGTTGTGTGATCCCGGGTCTGTACGCGGCCGGCAATGCCGGCGGAGCCGCGACGGGGGGCTTCTATGGCGGCGCGGGCTGCACTATTGCTCTGGCCCTGACCTTCGGTCATATCGCGGGCCGTCATGCTGCCTGTCGGTCGTCGGGATGAGTTGAGGCCGAGACGAATTGGATGGTCAACCCGCCAGCAAGGACGTCATGTTTGGTCACAACCACCGCCAGGGAGCGCAGCAATGATTCTGGAAGCAAAGAACCAGTTCCACACCGCAATGGTCGTCGAAGATATCGATCGGAGCATGCAGGAGTTGACTGGCCTGTTTGGTCTTCACTGGAGCCCGCGTATCGACACTGAGGTGCCGATCTGGAGCCATGACGGTGGCGTTCAGCCGATGCGGTTTGAAGCCGTGTATTCAGTGGAGTCGCCGCATCTGGAACTAATTGCGGCCGTGCCCGGCACGATGTGGGGCGATGGCTCACGGCCCATACATCACTTCGGATACTGGGCGGACGACCTTGTCGTAGAGTCGGCGGAGCTCGAAAAGCACGGCCTTTCACGCGTCGCCGGTGCGATGGTCGACGGTGTGCTGTTCGGCTTCGCCTATCACGCGACTCGGGATGGGCTGCTCGTTGAACTGGTGGATAGATCAGTATTTCCCCACTGGGAAGGCTTCCTCAACGGCGACATTGCGTTTGGCCAGTCAGCCGATTGAGCCATCTGGAACGTTCGTCCCAAACTTCGGTGCGTTCCTTCTCATCGCGTCGAGCGTGATGTGGCAGGACCGCAACCAAACTAAACCCGTCACGCCGACACCCAAACGAGTGCCTCCGCCGCCTCGCCTCCGGTCATCACGGGCTGAATCGCTCCCCGCGGCAGCAGCGTTCGCGCATTTTCACCGGGCCGTCTTGGTGGCACTGTGGCGCTCGAGCTGATCTAGTACCTCCTTCAGCGCCGACATGGCAGACCCATCGCGTTCACCGACCGCAATACAGTCGCGCATGATCTCGATGTTCTGCTGCTGCACTTTCTTGCCGTGGTGGAAGCGGTTGAACGCAGCCAGATCCATCGGCCACGCGTCGTGTTCCATTTTCAGCGCCACCTTCAGTTGAACCCTCTCGGTCATCACGTGCTGCATTAGACGACCGATCCAGCCGTGCTGGCGCAAGCCCATGATTTCGCCCTGTGCGCGGCGATTGAGCTGCCACAAGGCTTTGTTACCTGCAAGCACCTCGGCTCGGGGCCAGCCGGCGAGCTCGCTTATCGCAAACAGTGGGTACGGCAGTTTGCAGACGATCTCAAACAGGGTGCTGTTCATCCGCTGACAGCGCGAGACGCCGCACCGGTTGTACAACTCGCGAAAGCTCTTGGCGGGCAGCGTGGGCCGGGCCTCGACCACAAGCCCGCGCTTGTTCGAACCCTGTACGTAGGCCACGTGGGCCTGGGCGAGAAGTTCGGACCGTGTCTGCGGATGTATCGGCAGCTGCGCTCCGGCAACCTGGTGGGCGAGTAACCCGAGAGCGCAACTGAGTACCCGCTCCGATGGCAGTCCGGTGAGCCGTATTACGTGCTCGCGAAGACCGACGCCCACACCACCGAACATCAGTGTGGCGGACGAGTCCTGGAGTGCGGCGCCGATGTCTTTGAGCAGCGTGCTGCCTTCGACCGTTCGCATCGCAGAACCGTCGAGCGTGAGCAGGACGTAGTCCAGTGAACGGCCATCGATCTCGGCAGTGGTGGCCACGGCGCGGTAGTCGCTAAAAGTCCTCAGCTGCCCGTCGCGGTAGTTGTAGAGGCGCTGCGGCGTGGCCAGCGCGGCCAATCGCTGCGGCCTCACTAGAAACGTGATCTGGGAACAGGCCAGGCTGAGGTGGTAGCCGATTACCAAACCCATCGCGCCCGCACCGACGATGAGGACGCCGGGCTTGTCGTTCGTCACGTGATCTTCCCTTCAAAAGTGGTAGGGCGCAGGAGGACTCAACCGGCGGTCGCCGGACTCGTCCAGAACGGCGTCAGCCGCACGTTCCATATCTGGCCGACGACCAAGGACTGGTCAGCGCCGGTACGACGGGTCCGAGTGGTTACGAGTTCCTACGGTCCATTGCTCCGGTATTTGCCAGCGGTGGCGCGGCAGCTGTGTGTCCCAATCCGGCGCGAAGACACGGTCGGCGACCTTCCACGCTCCGCTGCGGCGTTCGAATCGGTCGAGGTAGCGGCCTCCCACCACCTCGATCAACTCGTCTCCGTCGACCTCACGCCCGGTCGCGGCGATGACGTAGGTCTCCACGAACGCAGTGTCCGGATCAGCGAAATCGATGCGGCTCTGACCCAACGTGTGCGAGCAAAATGAATACGCGAGGCGCAATACCTGCAGCACATTCGGTCGGAATTCGGACTCGGGACCTCGGAGAGGCCCGTGCTCGTCGTGTGCGCCCGGATGGTAGACAGTCCGCATTTCGTCCTCGTCCAAGCGATCGCACGCGTGGACGTATCGATAGATCACTTCGCGGATCTCGCGCTCGTCGAGCAGTAGCTGCAGCTGATCTTGCGGTGCCATCACTTCTCCTCGCGAAACTGGCTCACGCTACAATATATCAGCTATGTAGCATTAAGGCGCGGCGCGCGCTATGTTCTAACGAGCCCGTCAAAAGTGACGTGCGCGTCGCGAGACCGAGGCGCAGGTGTTGGCGAGCTACTCGTCGGCGCCGAGATGCGCCATTGCACAACGGGTCTGGCGTTGATAGCGACCACTATCGACCGATCACGATATGCGGACCATTGAGGGATGAGCGTTCTCAGACACTTTGGCCGCAATGAGACGTCGAACCTGACGACGGTGATCGGCTATGTCCAGGCCCGGTACGTCCCGAACTGTTCGTGGTCGCGGAGACAGGATATGCGACATAGTTCTTTACGTGTAGCACGCGCTGCGGTTAACGCATGCGCCAAGCGTAGCCTCGCACTTTGCGAAACCTGTGATCAAATGGAGTAATGGCAGCGCCGAAGAAAGCTCGAACTGTGCCCCGGCCCGCTACGTCGACTCCGGATCGGATCATCGCCGCCGCCGGACAGCTCATCGACGACGTCGGTATCGACAACGTAAACGTCGCCGAGATTGCGGATTACGCCGGAATTCATCGGGTGACGGTGTATCGACACTTTGCCGACCGTGAATCCATTCTCGAAGAAGTGCTGTTGCGAAGGTCGCGGCCGGTGTTGGACCGCGCGGCCGCCCGGCTGGCCAAGGCGGATCGCTTTCCCGGCGATCTTGCGTATGTGTTGGTCGCGGCCGTCGACGAGGCCCGGCAAATACCTGGAGTGCTCCAGGCAATGGCGCTTGTGCAGGAGGGGGACTCGTTCAAGAGCCCTGCCATGTCGGATCGATTTCGGGCAGCTGCGCAGGACGTAGTGAGGCCCTACCTTCTCTGGGCTCAAGAGCGGGGCGAGATGCGGGCGGATCTTCCAGTGGAAGAAACGGTCAGATGGCTGACCCAGGTGTGCTACTCCTGGCTTTACCTCGCTGAGGACGAGAGCCCCGCCAAGCTCCTAGAAGTTTGCAAGACCTACGTCATGCCCGCGCTGGTGGCTAATCAAGGCCGTTAGACCGTCGGGCGCCTAGCCGCGCGTGTCCCAACACCGCAAGGTGCGATCTGGTACGTGACGGCACTGAGCAGGATCGACAAGTTATGCCCGACAACATGATTCGATGAGTGCTTTGATGTTTTGCGCCGGGGAATGCAAATGTCAGAACCCGGTATCACACGCCCTCCAGCGCAGGTGCTACGCACTCGGCAACCCACTGCAAGTGCTCGAGGTATTCGCTGATACCGCTAACCGGTGGTGGTGCAACCCAGGTATCGGTCACACCCAACTTGGCTAGCTGACCGCAATCGTCGATGACCCGTTGTTGCTCTTGCGGACTGCCCGCCGCGTGCGCTTCGCGGGCATGATGCCCGTCGCTGCCCAGGCCGACGTTCTGCGAAGCGAGAGAGAAGAACACCGCGAACGGCCTGCCATCGAACTCAGGACATGAGCGGATGCGGTCAAGCTTCTCCGGAATCTCTGCCGGCGGCGTGAGCCAGGGCGCCCATCCGTCACCGAAGCGCGCGGCCCGTCGCAACGACGCGTCGACATCGCCGCCGACCCAAAGCGGGGGGTGCGGCCTTTGTACCGGCTTGGGTTCAAACACGATGTCCGCGAAAGAGATGTGTTCACCGTCGAACCTCGGGCTATCGCTGTGCCAGAGTTCCAACATGGCGCCGAGGTAGTCGTCCATGCGTGATCCGCGCTCGCTCCACGGAACTCCGAGCGCGCGGTATTCGTCTTCTTGCCAACCCAAACCGACGGTCATCGCGGCGCGCCCGCCACTGAGCCAGTCGAGGGTGCAAATGGCCTTCGCCATGACGACGGGGTTGTGCAACGGTAGCAGCGTCAACATGGATCCGACCTTGATACGGGTTGTCGCGCCTGCGATCACCGCCTGTGCGGTAGTGGCGTCGATGAAATGACTGCCTGAGGTATCGACGTGATGGGTACCCACTACGAAATGCTCAGCAATGAGCACACTTTCGAATCCCAGCCGATCGGCCGCCTGCGCGACTCGCACGACATCCGGCCCGGTGAGCGATAGTTCCCACGGCTGGGTGATCGCCGGGGTCTGGACGCAGCCGGGCAAGAAGACATGGAACTTCATGGGGACCCCATTGGTCTGTTGGCACATGCTGTACTGATTCGATCTCGACGATCCGCGCAGCTCGAGCCGGTCGAACTTCGACGCTCGTGCTGCCGGGTTGCTGTTGACGATCTGTCAGTCCCTAGTCGCATGTTTCGTAGCTCCGTTCTTCGGACTGCAGTGCCACAAGGCTTCTTTCGGTCGGCGCTGCGATTGCCCGTCCGTGCCCTGTGTTGGTGGACGGGCCGGATTCCTGACGACCCTCATCGGAGTAGGGGCCGGTTAGTCATCGACCGCTACAGGGTAGATCATTTGTAACACCACGTCTATACCCCCTTGCACAGGCAGGCCACGGCGCAGATACGCGCGAGCAGGCAGCAACGCAGTCACTGATGCTACAAATATACTAATGTGTAGTAGGCTTAACAGAGCCTCACGAGCGTCGGCTCAGTCCGCGTCCGGTCAACTGCCGAGGCGCCTGTTGGCGGTGGGCGCGTAAGCACTCGACTCCGGGAAGGATCATCTGATCACCATGACCTTGGAAACCGTTACGACTGCCCCGTTTTATGCGCCGTCCGGCAATGAGATCGAGATGTTCGAGGCTGCTCATCGTCAATCGCTGCCGGTCATGCTCAAAGGCCCGACGGGCGTCGGCAAGACACGGTTGGTCGAGGCAATGGCTTACCGACTCGGGCGCGAATTGATCACGGTGTCGTGCCACGAGGACCTGACCTCGTCAGACCTTGTTGGACGCTTTCTCCTCGAGGGCGACCGCACTGTATGGATCGACGGCCCCCTTACCCGTGCGGTGAGAGACGGGGCGATCTGCTATTTGGACGAGATCGTCGAAGCCCGGCAGGACACGACGGTTGTCCTGCATTCCCTGACTGATCATCGGCGCGTACTGCCGATCGACCGCTTGAATGTCACACTTCAGGCGCCACCCGAGTTCCAGCTGGTGGTGTCCTACAACCCGGGATATCAGAGCCTGTTGAAGGATCTCAAGGACTCGACTCGTCAACGGATGGTGGGCATCGAGCTGGGCTTTCCATCCGAGGAGGTCGAGCTGGAGGTGCTGCGGCACGAGACGGGTATCCCGCATGCGGCGGCACAGCGTCTGGTGCGGATGGCCGCCGCCATCCGGCGAGTCGAAGCATCGGGCCTACGCGAAGTGGCTTCCACGCGGACGCTGGTCACTGCCGGCCGGCTGATGGCCGCGGGCGTCGATGCGCGATCAGCCGCGTGGGGAGCCCTCGGCGCCCCCTTGACCGATGATCCGCAGATGTCTGAAGGGCTGCGGGTCCTGATCGACAGCTATATGGGCGCTGCGGAGTAACACTTCACCAGCCGCCCGGTTCGTGACGGGTGGCGCGATGGGATTGCCAGATGACTGTCGGCAGTCGGACCGTGAACTCCGGCATCGTGATGTCGACTAGAGACCGCATCATCTTTGCCGCCGGCGACTGCGTAGACCGTCTCGGACTGGAACGCTCCACTGTTGCTGCGATCGCGGAATCCGCCGGCGTCCATCGTGTGACGATTTATCGCCATTTCGCGGATCGCGA
>Ga0126307_10003718_pt1 | contig 10467 bp, 17 predicted proteins | sample Plot28_FD_89955 | JGI IMG/M metagenome (GOLD analysis project Ga0126307, IMG submission 89955) | Serpentine soil microbial communities from UC McLaughlin Reserve, CA, USA - Plot28 | ecosystem: Environmental > Terrestrial > Soil > Grasslands | place: USA: UC McLaughlin Reserve, Lake County...
ATCAAGCGTCCCGAGCTCGACGCGAAGCTGGTCGCGCAGTCGATTGCCGAGCAGCTCGCCAACCGCGTCAGCTTCCGCCGCGCGATGAAGCGCTCGCTCGCCTCCGCGATGCGCTCCGGTGCGATGGGCGTGAAGGTCCAGTGCGGCGGCCGGCTCGGCGGCGGCGAGATGAGCCGCTCGGAGAGCTACTCCGAGGGCCGGGTTCCGCTGCATACGATCCGCGCCGACATCGACTACGGCTTCGTGGAGGCGAAGACGACCTTCGGCCGCATCGGCGTAAAGGTCTGGATCAACAAGGGCGAGATCATGCCGGAGGGCTACGAGGGCATGGCCCAGAAAGACGCGCGCCTGGGCGACCAGGACCAGGCTCGCCGCCGCGGCGGCACCGCCGAGGGTCTCGGCGCGTCGCGCGAGGGCGGGCGTGGACGCGGCCCGGACCGCGAGGGCCTCGGCCCGGTGCGCCAGCGCAAGAAGGGGCCGGGCGGCGGCCCGAGGCGTCCAAGTCGCGCCCGCGCTCGACCCGAGGAGACGACCGAGCGCCCGCGCACGGACGAGCAGGGCGTCTCGGCGGAGGGTCGGGAGCAGCCCGTGATCGAGCCGGATGTGCCGGTGGTCCCGGATGCGGTCGCCGACGCGCCCGATACGACAACCGGCAAGCAGCAGGTCGAGGACCCGACGAAGCTGGAGAGTTCGGGCGACGAGTCGGCGGAGAAGAGCGGCGGCGAGGGGGCCGGCAGCAAGCCGACCAAGAAGGGGCGCTCGTAGATGCTGCTTCCGAAGAAGACCAAGTACCGCAAGTACCAGCGCGGCCGCCGTAGAGGCATCTCCAAGGGGCAGACGACGGTGCAGGCGGGCGACTATGGGCTGAAGGCGCTCGAGGCCGGCTGGGTCACGAGCCGGCAGATCGAGGCCGCCCGAATCGCGATGACCCGCAAGATCCGTCGTGGTGGAAAGGTCTGGATCAACGTCTTCCCGGACAAGCCGGTGACGCAGAAGCCCGCCGAGACGCGGATGGGATCCGGCAAAGGCGCCCCGGAGCACTGGGTCGCGGTCGTGAAGCCCGGGCGCGTCATGTTCGAGCTGGCGGGCGTCGACGACCTCCTCGCGAAGGAGGCGCTCCGCCTGGCCGCGCGCAAGCTGCCGATCAAGACGAAGGTGGTCACGAGGGAGGCTGATCTGTTTGCGAGCTAGAGAGCTGCGTGACTTGACCGACGAAGAGCTGGAGCTGCGACTCGCCGACACGCGGCAGGAGCTGTTCAACCTGCGCTTCCAATCCGCCACGGGCGCGCTCGAGCAGCCTGCGCGGCTGAAGCTCGCGAAACGTGAGATCGCACGCATTCTGACCGTCCGCAACGAGCGAGAAGGAAGTCCAAGCCTGACGAGAGAGACCAATGCCTGACGAGAAGAACAAGACAGAGAACGGGCCGCAGACGGAGGAGACTCCCGAGGCCGTCTCGGAGGAGACGGTGGAGGAGACCGCTGCCGCTGAGGAAACTGGGCCGGAGCCGGAGGAGCAGCCTGCTGCCGAAGAGCCGCTCGCCGAGGAAGAGCGGGTAGCCAAGGAGCCTGCGGTTGAAGCGCCTGCGGCAGATGAGCCGGCAGCCGAGGAGCCTGCGGCCGAGGAGCCCGCCGCCCCGGCGGAGGAAGCACCTCGCGCACCGCAGTCTGGGCCGAAGGCGAAGCGCAAGCGCCTGCCGCGCTCGCAGCGGCACCAGCACTCCAAGCCCAAGCGGGAGCGCCCCGCCGAGCGCCGCCCGATCGTCCGGCTACCCAAGCCCGAGCACGAGCGCGGGCGCAGCCAGGAGCGGCGTGGCGTCGTCGTCTCAAACGCGATGGACAAGACGATCGTGGTCAAGGTGGACACGATCAAGGCCCACCCGCGCTACAAGAAGGTCGTCCGGCGCTCGTCCAAGTTCCACGCCCACGACGAGCAGAACACCGCCAATGTCGGCGACCTTGTCCGCATCGTCGAGACGCGGCCGCTCTCCAAGACCAAGAACTGGCGTCTCGCCGAGGTTCTGGAGGAAGCCAAGTAATGACGGTCTCCCACCTCGCACCTCGCACTCCGCGGAGTGCTGCAAAGCACACAGCGATGGCATCCGCGCCCGTTATGTCAGTCGCGCCCGTGGCCTGCGGTTACGAACGCTCCCTGCGTCCTTGCCATCCTTGCTTTTCGAGACCGCAGAGCACGATCTGCAAGGAGGGTGACCTGTGATCCAGCAGGAATCTCGCCTGCGCGTCGCCGACAACACCGGCGCCCGTGAGATCCTGTGCATCCGGGTCAAGGGCGGCTCAAAGCGCCGCTACGCGCGCGTGGGCGACGTGATCACCGCGACCGTCAAGAGCGCGAGCCCGCAGGGCGCCGTCAAGAAGGGCGAAGTCGTCGAGGCCGTCGTGGTCCGAACCAGGAAGCCCTTCGGCCGCGATGACGGCACCTCGATCGCTTTCGACGAGAACGCGGCCGTGCTGATCGACACCGCCCGCAACCCACGCGGCACCCGGATCTTCGGGCCCGTCGCGCGCGAGCTGCGCGAGAAGAACTTCATGAAGATCGTCTCGCTCGCCCCGGAGGTCCTCTGATGGCGGCCCCCTCCCGCATGCCTCGCACTATGTCCACGAGAGGTGACCGCTGATGAGTCACAAGATGAAGGTCAGGAAGGGCGATCTGGTGCACATGCTCTCGGGCAAGGATCGCGGCAAGGAAGGCCGAGTGCTCGAGGCGCGGCCACGCGAGCGCCGCGTCGTGGTCGAGAACCTCAACATCCAGAAGCGGCATACGCGGCCGCGGCCGATCAAGGACTCGAGCCGGATGGGCGGCGCCCAGATGACGCCGGGTGGCGTGATCTCGAAGCCCGCGCCTGTGCCTGTGGCCAATGTGATGCTCGTCTGCCCGACCTGCAACCGGCCGACCCGAATCGGGATGACGACGAAGGAGATCAAGGGGCGCGAGGTACACGTGCGCGTCTGCAAGCGAGCCGATTGCGGCCAGGAGATCGACAAGTGAGGGCTCGCGTGCGATGCCGTCCTCAGGAGGCACGAGCTCCCTTCGTGCCTCCGTCCGAACCGACGAGTCGCTGCGCCGTCCGTCAGGAGATCGCGTAGTGAGCCCCCGGCCCCGCAAGACGGAGACGAACGGCTACGTGCCGCGGCTGAAAGCCAGCTACGAGCAGGAGGTGCGCCCACGCCTGAAGGACGATCTCGAGCTGCGCTCGATCATGCAGGTTCCGCGCCTCGAGAAGATCACGCTGAACATGGGCGTGGGCGAGGCGAAGACCGAGGCCAAGGCGCTCGACGGCGCGATCGAGGAGTTGACCACCATCGCCGGACAGCGCGCGCAGGTGCGCAAGGCCCGCAAGTCGATCGCCAGCTTCAAGCTGCGCGAGGGCATGCCGGTCGGTGCGCGCGTGACGCTGCGCGGCGACCGGATGTGGGAGTTCCTCGACCGGCTGGTCTCGATCGCGCTCCCGCGTATTCGCGACTTCCGAGGGCTGGATCACGCCTCGTTCGACGGTCGCGGCAACTTCTCGCTCGGGATCCGCGAGCAGATCATCTTTCCCGAGATCGACTACGACTCGATCGCCGCCGTTCGCGGCCTCGACGTCGCGATCACCACCACGGCGCCCGACGACGAGCAGGGGCTGGCGCTCCTGCGCGCGCTCGGGATGCCGTTTGCACAGACGAGCAGCGAAGGAGAGTTCCAGTAGTGGCCAAGAAAGCCCTGATCGAAAAATCGCGCAAGCCGCAGCGCTTCAAGGTGCGGGCGTACACGCGCTGCAACCGCTGCGGGCGGCCGCGCGCCGTGTTCAAGAAGTTCGGGCTGTGCCGAATCTGCCTGCGCGAGCTCGCCCACGAGGGCGTCATCCCGGGCATGACCAAGAGCAGCTGGTAGGAAGGTGGTTGTTCGAATGACACATTGTGGAAACGAGGACGCGTAGCGTGCAGACCGACCCGATTGCAGACATGCTCACCCGGATTCGGAACGCGAATCGCGCGCTGCACGAGCGTGCCGAGATGCCGAGCTCGCGGGCCAAGACCGAGATCGCGCGCCTCCTCAAAGAGGAGGGGTACATCCGCGACTACGAGGTCAAGCGTGAGGAGGACACCCCGTACGACACGCTCGTGATCGAGCTGAAGTTCGGCCGAAACCGCGAGCGCGTGATCACCGACCTCAAGCGGGTCTCGAAGCCAGGACGCCGCGTCTATGCGCGCAAGGACCGGTTGCCGCGCGTCCTCGGCGGGATGGGCATCTCGATCCTGTCCACCTCCAACGGTCTGATCACGAGCCGAACCGCGGCCGAGCAGGGAGTCGGCGGAGAAGTCGTCTGCTTCGTCTGGTGACCCAATGAGTCGAATCGGCAAACAGCCCATCGAGCTTCCGGCCGGCGTGTCGGTCTCGCTCTCGCCCGGCCGCGTGATCGTGAACGGGCCGCTCGGCGAGCTGACCCAGCAGGTGCCGGCGCGCATGCAGGTCGAGCAGGCGGAGAGCACGATCGTCGTCAAGCGCCCGACCGAGCGCGGTGATGACCGCGCGCTACACGGCCTCACGCGGAGCCTGATCGCGAACATGGTCGAGGGCGTGACCAACGGTTTTCAAAAGCGCCTGGAGATCCAGGGAGTCGGCTACCGCGCCGCCGTGCGCGGCACCGACCTGGAGCTCAACGTCGGCTACTCGCACTCTGTAGTGCTGAAGGCGCCGCAGGGGATCACGTTCGAGGTTCCGACGCCGACCGAGGTGATCGTCAAGGGCATCGACAAGCAGCAGGTCGGACAAACCGCGGCCGAGGTGCGCAAGGTGCGCCCGCCCGAGCCCTACAAGGGCAAAGGCATTCGCTACGAGGGCGAGTACGTGCGCCGGAAGGTCGGGAAGCGGGCATGAGACGTGGCGTGCGATGTCTCGCTGGACGGGCTGCACCTGTGCAGCCGTCCCAAACGACCGGTCGAGGCGCGCTTCGTGAGGAGCGATACCTGTGAGCGCGCTTTCCGTTCGCGCCGCACGCGCTCGCAGGCACAGGCGCGTCCGCAGCAAGGTCGTCGGCACCGCCGAGCGCCCGCGCCTGGTCGTGTTCCGCTCCAACCGCGGCATCGAGGCGCAGGTGGTGGACGACCTCGAGGGGAAGACCCTCGCGGCCGCGAGCTGGCTGCAGCTGAAGGCCGGCAAGGGCTCGAAGACTGCCCAGGCGGCCGAGGTCGGCAAGCTGCTCGCCCAGAAGGCGAAGCAGGCCGGCGTCGACACCGTGGTCTTCGACCGCGGCGGTTACCTCTATCACGGCCGCGTCAAGGCGCTGGCCGACGCAGCACGCGAAGGAGGCCTCAAGTTCTAAGTGAGCATTGACGTTCGAGAGCGAGAGACGAGAGAGCTCAAGGAGCGGGTGGTCGAGATCAACCGCGTCGCCAAAGTGGTCAAGGGCGGCCGGCGGTTTTCGTTCACCGCGCTCGTGGTGATCGGCGACGAGGTCGACCGGGTCGGACTCGGTTACGGGAAGGCGCGGGAGGTTCCGCTCGCGATCTCGAAGGCCGTGGACGACGCGAAGAAGAACCTCTTCCAGGTGCCTCGGCACGGGACGACGATCACGCACGAGATCCTCGGCGAGTTCGGCGCCGCCCGCGTGCTCCTGCGTCCGGCCAGCGAGGGAACCGGCGTGATCGCCGGGGGCGGCGTGCGCGCCGTCCTCGAGCTCGCCGGAATCCGCGACATCCTCGCTAAGAGCCTGGGCACGACGAACCCGATCAACATGCTGAAGGCGACCGTGCAGGGCCTTCAGAGCCTGCGCCGCCCGGCCGACGTCGCCGAGATGCGCGGCCTCACGATCGCCCAGGTGCTGCCCGTCGGTGCCCGTCAGCCCGAGGAGGAAGAGCCTCAGCCGACCGCGCCGGAGCCCGCGGCAGCGGTGACAGAGGGGAGCGATGGCGAAGCTGAAGATCACCCAGACGCGTAGCTCGATCGGTCAGAGCCAGCGACACCGGGGTACCTTGCGTGCACTCGGTCTCGGCAAGATCGGCCGCAGCGTCGAGAAGGACGAGAGCCCGCAGCTCGCCGGTATGCTCAGGAAGGTCCGTCACCTCGTCAGGGTGGACACCGACTGATGGCCGAGGAGCTCAACCTTTCGAATCTCAAGCCGGCGCAGGCGCGCAAGACTCGCAAGCGGGTCGGCCGCGGCCTGGGCTCGGGCAAGGGTCGCTACTCGGGCCGCGGGATCAAGGGCCAGAAGTCACGCTCGGGCTCGAACAAGATGCGCCCGGGCTTCGAGGGCGGCCAGAACCCGATCTACATGCGCCTGGCCAAGCAGCGCGGCCCGTACTCGAAGGACGCGATGCCGATGGGCCCCCACCGCACCTCGACCGTTCCGCTCAACGTGGCCGCGCTCCAGGAGCGCTTCGACGCCGGCGCCGAGGTGACGCTCGAGGCACTCGTCGAGAAGGGCCTGATCCGGAACACGCGGACGGACGTGAAGCTGCTCGGCCAGGGCGACCTGAGCAAGAAGCTGAGCATCACCGTGCATGCCGCCTCGGCGACCGCCCGCGAGAAGGTCGAGGCGGCCGGCGGCTCGCTGACGCTGCTGCGCGAGCCGAAGGTGCGCAGGCCCAAGCGCCGCCTGGAGAGCACCAGGCAAGGCAAGCCGGAGGCTGAGAAAGCTGAGGCACAAGCAGACACGCCGAAGGAAGAGCCTGAAACCGGGCCGGAGGCAGAGACAGCGGCCGGAGGCGAGGAGAGCTAGGTGTTCTCCTGGCTCTCCAACGCCTGGCGCGTCCCCGAGCTGCGGAAGCGCGTCCTGTTCACGGCGGGCGTGCTCGCCCTTTACCGGCTCGGCTCGTGGATCCCGGCACCAGGGGTCGACTCCGACCAGATCAAGCAGTACTTCAGCGGCCAGGGCGGCACGATCCTCGGCCTGCTGAACGTGTTCTCAGGGGGTGCCCTCTCGCAGTTCTCCGTCTTCGCGCTCGGGATCATGCCGTACATCACGGCCTCGATCATCCTGCAGCTGATGACGGTCGTGGTGCCCAAGCTCGAGCAGCTCCAGAAGGAAGGGGAGTCCGGCTACGCCAAGATCAACCAGTACACGCGCTACCTGACCGTTGCCCTCGCGGCCGCCCAGGCCACCGGCTACGCCTACCTCTTCCAGCGGCAGGGCGCCCTAAGCGCGAACGCGGGACGTATCGTCCTGATCGTGATCACGCTCACGGCCGGCACGACGCTGTTGATGTGGCTGGGCGAGATGATCACGAAGCGCGGGATCGGCAACGGCATCTCGCTCCTGATCTTCGCGTCGATCCTCGCGTCGGCGCCGCAGGGCGTGACCGCCTGGTACAACGGCGGCCCGATGGAGAAGCTGTTCTTCCCGCTGATCGCGATCGGGATCGTCGTGGCGGTGGTCTTCATTCAGGAGGGGCAGCGGCGAATTCCGATCCAGTACGCCAAGCGCATGGTCGGCCGGCGAATGACCACGGGCGACTCGACCTACATGCCGCTGCGGGTGAACATGGCCGGGGTGATCCCGATCATCTTCGCGGCGGCGATCATGGCCTTCCCGCCGACGATCGGCCAGTACTTCCCGCAGACGCAAGGCTTCGTCAACCGGCACTTCCAGCCGACGAGCCTGGCTTACCTCGGCCTCGAGGCGTTCCTGATCATCGTCTTCACCTATTTCTACACGGCGGTGCAGTTCAACCCGGTCGACCAGGCCGACAACCTGCGCAAGCACGGCGGCTACATCCCGGGGATCCGGCCCGGACCGCCGACCGCGCAGTACCTCGACCGGGTGCTGACGCGGCTGACCCTGCCTGGCTCGATCTACCTGGCCGCGGTCGCCGTGCTGCCGAGTCTTTTCATCCGCTACGGCGGCTTCTCACAGGCGACCTCGCAGGCCCTCGGGGGCACCTCCGTGCTCATCGTCGTCGGTGTCGCGCTCGACACGATGCGCCAGATGGAGTCGCAGATGATGATGCGCTCCTACGAAGGCTTTCTCAAGTAGCGATGCCTTTGGACATCCTCCTGCTCGGCCCTCAGGGCGCGGGCAAGGGAACTCAGGGGAAGCTGATCTCGCGGGAGTACGGCAACCCCCACATCGCGACGGGCGAAATCCTGCGCGCGGCGATCGCCGCGGGAACCGAGCTCGGCCGAAGGGCGGATCCGATCCTCACCTCGGGCCAGCTCGTACCCGACGACCTCATGATCGAGCTCATCCGCAACCGGCTAGCGCAGGAGGACACGGAGCGCGGCTTCGTGCTCGACGGCTTTCCGCGCACTCCGGTGCAGGCCGAAGCGCTCGACGAGATGCTGGGTCAGATCGATCGTCCTCTGAGCGTGGTCTTCGAGTTCCAGCTTCCGGAGGAGATGGCGGTCGAGCGCCTCCACCGCCGGGCCCAGGAGGAGGGCAGGGCCGACGACACTCCGGAGGCGATCCGCACGCGGTTGAGCCTCTACCACGAGCTGACCGCGCCGCTCGTCGAGTACTTCCGAGTCCGCGGGATCCTCGTCCCCGTCCATGCCGACCGATCGGTCGAAGAGGTCTTCAAGGAGATCCAGCAGGCGCTCGAGCAGGTGGCGGTCAGGTGATCATTCGCAAGGCGCCTGCAGAGATCGATCGCATGGCCCGGGCCGGTGAGGTGGTTGCCGAAACGCTCGCGCTGATCGGGGAGCGGGCCAGGCCGGGCGTCAGCACCCAGGAGCTCGACGAGCTCGCGAACGAGTACATCCGCTCGCGCGGAGGCGTCCCAACCTTCAAGGGCTACCGCGGCTACCCCGCCTCGATCTGCACCTCGCCGAACGACATGGTCGTCCACGGCATCCCAGGCCTTTACACGCTGCGTGAGGGAGACCTGCTTTCGGTCGACGTCGGCGTGACGCTGGACGGCTTCGTCGCAGACTCGGCCTACACGTTCCCGATCGGCGAGGTCTCCGCCGAGGCGGAGAGGCTGCTCGAAGGCTGCCAGGCCGCACTTGCCGCCGGGATCGAGCACTGCCGCGTCGGCAACCGGCTCTCCGACATCTCGCACGCGATCCAGCTCGTGACCGAGGAGCACGGCTTCTCGGTCGTCCGCAGCCTCGTCGGCCACGGGGTGGGCCGCTCGATGCACGAGGAACCCCAGATCCCGAACTTCGGCGAGCCGGGTCGCGGGCCGCTGCTCTCGGAGGGCATGACCTTCGCGATCGAGCCGATGATCAACGCGGGCGGCCCCGACGTCGTCCTGCACGAGGACGAGTGGTCGATTTCGACCGCCGACAGTTCGCTGTCAGCCCACTTCGAGCACACCGTGGCGATCACCGAGGAAGGTCCGCGGATCCTGACCGCCGCGAAGACGAGGGTCGGCACCTGACTGGCGACCCTCGCATCGAGGCCTACGCCTCGCTTCTGGTGGAGACGTGCGTCGACGTCCAGCCGGGTTGGCAGGTGCTGGTGACAGGCGGGCATCTCGCTCGCCCGCTCCTCGAGGAGGTCAGTCGCCTGGTAGGCAGACGTGGGGCCTACGCGCTTCAGCGTGTGAGCCTGAGCGGCTATGGAACGAACATTCCGTGGGCGCAGGAAGCGCCCGACGAGCTCCTCGCTACCCCGGCGACGATCGAGGCCTATGCGTTCGACAACGCCGACGGATGGATCTCGATCGAGGCTCCCGAGAACACGCGCGAGCTGACGGGCCTGCCTGCCGAGCAGCTGGCGCGCCTTCAGTCCGGGCTACGCCCCCACCTCGAGCGCATGTTCACGCACGAGCTGAAGTGGGTCGGCTGTCAGTACCCCACGCCCGCGCTGGCGCAGGAGGCCGGCCTCTCGCTCCAGGAGTTCGAGGACTTCCTCTACGGCGCCTGCCTGCTCGACTGGGACGCCGAGCGCGAGCGGATGAGCGGTTACGCACAGCACTTTGACGACGCCGAGGAGGTGAGGCTCGTCGGAGACGGGACCGACATCCGCATCGGCGTCGCCGGCAGGTCGGCCTTGGTCGACGCCGGCGGTGCCAACATTCCGGGCGGCGAGTTCTTCCTCTCGCCGGTCGAGGACTCGGCCGAAGGCGAGATCGTCTTCGGCGAGTTCCCGGCGGTCTACAACGGCCGCGAGGTCGCCGGGATCGCGCTTCGCTTCGAAGCCGGTCTGGTCGTCGAGGCCTCCGCCGCGGCCAACGAGGAGTTCCTGCTGGAGATGCTCGACCTCGACGAGGGCGCCCGCCGGCTCGGTGAGCTAGGGATCGGCTGCAACCCCGGCATCACGCGTTACATGAAGAACACGCTCTTCGACGAGAAGATCGACGGGACGGCCCATCTCGCGCTCGGGAACGGCCTGCCGGAGGTCGGCGGCACGAACGTCAGCCAGCTTCACTGGGATATCGTCAAGGATCTCCGGCACGGGGGCAGGCTCGAGCTCGACGGGCGACCCGTCCAGAAGGACGGTCGCTGGCTGGTGTAGGCGGTTTGCTACCATGGTGACCCGCGGCGGAAGCCGTGTTTTTTCGTGTCTACGAGCGCTAGAACGAGGTCTA
>Ga0126307_10003719_pt1 | contig 10466 bp, 13 predicted proteins | sample Plot28_FD_89955 | JGI IMG/M metagenome (GOLD analysis project Ga0126307, IMG submission 89955) | Serpentine soil microbial communities from UC McLaughlin Reserve, CA, USA - Plot28 | ecosystem: Environmental > Terrestrial > Soil > Grasslands | place: USA: UC McLaughlin Reserve, Lake County...
GCGAATTTTTCCTGAAAGCTGGAGCCCGAAGCGGCGAGAAACGCGACGCCCGCTTCTTTCGCCGCTGCGCGCGCGAGCAGCGTCTTGCCTGTGCCCGGAGGGCCATAGAGCAGGATGCCACGCGGAACACGTCCACCGAGCCGGCCGAATCGCTCCGGATTGCGGAGAAACTCAATCGTTTCGGTTAACTCCGCGCGTGCCTCGTCAACTCCGGCGACGTCTTCAAAACCGACGTTCTGTTTGCCGTTATGATTTTCCAACTCAAACGATCCGCGGCCGCTCATGCTCGCATAAATGCGCCAGGCGGCGACGCCGATCAGCCCCAGCGTCAAAATCGGCAACATCCAGCTCAACACGTTCGACAGCAGCCCCGGCTGTAGTGGCCGAAACTCCACCGGCACGTTGTTCTTCCGAAACAGTTGCACGACTTCGTGCTGCGTAGCTTCGCCGGTCACTGTGGCTTCGACAATCGAGCCATCAGCCTTCGTCACGGTCAGAGTCTCTCCGTCGACCGAGAGCGCCACCGCGCCACCCATTTCAGCTAAGCCGTAAATCTGCGAGTAGTTGATCTTTTGTACGGGAGGTTGTTCTCGAAGATAACTAACAACCCTGGCGGCGATTAAGAAAGATAGCGTGACAACCAGGCCTACGAGAGCGACTTTTCGTGTACGAACTGATACCCGCGGCGTGGGGGTGGGCATAAAAAACCTCCAGCAAGGTCTAGCGGAGTGCGTCTCCGGCGACCGTTAAGTTAAAAACCAAAGAATCGGGATTGAAAAAGCGACGGAACTTCAAAGGAAGGACCCGCACGCGAAAACCGAGACAGGCTCTAAAACATCAATGCGTCCGCGACGTCGAACGCTGTTGCTCACTTTACCAGTGAGAATGTGTGAAGTCCAGAACCAGATCGTGAAAATTTTGAAATAACCAGTTTCGGAATCGAATCACGATCTGTCTTAGAGCCTCTGACGCTTGGAATCGGTTGCCACTCGTGGCCGGAAATCATTTCGCTCTGACAATACCTGCTATATTTCCGTACGCGTTCTAGGGCGTTTTCCCCGCAAAAGCCTCCAAAACAGCCAAAAATCAAAACGGCATGGTCGTTGCTGATTCCGAGTGCGATTGCTTTTGTACCAACGAAACTTTGGGCGTGGTTAACAAAAGGAGGAGAACGAAATGCTTTGGACGATTTTTGTGATTCTGTTAGTCCTGTGGTTACTAGGCTTGGTAGGTGGCTACGCGATTGGTGGTTTCATTCATATTCTGCTTGTGCTGGCGCTCGTAGTGCTACTTATCAACATAATTGGCGGTCGACGTCCTGTCGTATAGGCAAACCACACTGTTTGCCCTGCTCGACGCCCGACACTATCTGTTAGCCAGTCGATAGGGATTGTCGGGCGTCTCGATAATCAGGCTAGTGGTAGATCGATCAAACTAATGATTCGCCCTACTGGATAAAGATTCATTTGTGGATCCCAGTAGGGTGAACGTTTGTAGAAAAACCGCAGCCGCGCGGCAGGGCTGGCAGCAAACTCCGGATCGAGCGCAAGCAGTTGTTCAAACTCCTGCTTCAGATCGGGATCGTTTGCCAACATCTCGCGGGCCAGTGACTCGAGCACGTAGTGTTCGGCGTACTCCTTTTCTTCAAAGATAGCATTGAAGAAGCCCCAACGGGCGAGCGAGTCGGGCGCGTGTGGCTCGAGCAGGTTCAGTATCGCTTTGCCTGCGGGTTGGGCTAACGGGACGACTACCGAACCGGGAGGAAATACTCTCGTCTCGACTGTGGGCTCCACGTCGAAGTGCGGCATGTGTCGTCCTTCGAAGGGCGCGCACGGCCACGTCACGTTTGTAAACCGGTAACTCTCAACGTCAATCGGTGTAAATGCGGCCAGCGTCTTCATCTCCAGGCCGTGCGCTTTCAGCACACTGATCACTTCGGTCCACTGCGCCGGAACGATGTAAAAGAGCGGCGGAGCCACGGCTGTCTTGACCTGGAACGTCTGATACATCGGGACAGTTAAATCCAGCGGTTCACGACCGTAGATCACGCGCAGGTCGTCTGAGATCTCGCTGTGTTCTGTTTCGTATTGAAAAGCTTTCAGTTCGAAGGGCGTTGTTTCGCCGGTCAGTTCGAAATCCAAAGGAAAATTTGGAGTGGGGTCGTAACTCTTACCGGCGGCAATCGTGCGCTGGTCTGCTTCGCGGCCAATCTGACGCAGGCGCTGCGGATCGCGATTGACTTCGGTAAGTGCGGCGCGCAGGAAGTCGTACGTGCCAATCACACGCGAGCGATAGTCTTTGAGCATGTGCGTCTCGATCAGGATTCCCGCACGATTTCGAATCGGCACGAAGCCGGTCGAGAAGCGAGGCGAACCGTTAAAGTCGCGAGTGCCCAGAGTGAGATCGCGATTGTCGATAAACTCGAGGTACCACGAGATTATGTTGCCTGCCGCTTCAGTTACAGGCGCGACTTTGCCGCCGAAAACCTCTCGCTCCCAATCGAGGATTGCATCGTCGATTCCGGCGTGATGTTCATGGTGATACGTGATATTGCAACGATAGTCGGCGCCGTCAGTGACGTGGCAATCGATGAAGAGATCGGGCTGCCATAGATTCCAGAGCTGAAGCCAGGCACGCGTTTCCGGAGTGTCGGCTTTCATGTAGTCGCGATTGAGGTTCTGGTAGGTGCTGGTCGTGCGCCAACCCATTTCCGAAGGACCGTTTTGATTAATGCGATTCCAGCGGCTCGGTCGCTCGTGGCCGTCGGTGTTGTAAATTGGGATGAAGAGCAATACTACATTTTCGAGAATGCCGGTGGCGGTTTTGGTAATCGCGATGTCGCGCAGGAGAGCGAAGCCTGCATCTTTACCGTCGGGCTCGCCGGAGTGAATGCACGCTTGAATCAGGACGATGGCTTTGTTCTCGGCGTGTGCGGCTTCGGGTGTGAAGGTGCCGGTTTCGGAGGCGATGATGAGCGGCAATTCCCTGCCCTGGCCGCTGAATCCGAAGCCTTCGTATTCGATTGAAGACGATGCATGCGCGAGCCGCCGCGCAAATGCAACGGTGTCGTCGTAACTCGGTGTCTCGCGGTAATCGGTGAGCTCGGCGTGCGTACGCCACTCCGGGGGCACGTGTGTTGTAGACATGAAATGTATTTTGAACCACAAAGGTACGAAGGCACAAAGAAGATTAATTATTATTCAAATTTAGTGTCTTTGTGCCTTTGTGGTTAAGTCCTGAGTTGGGTGCTACATGAGCGGCACTCCCGGCGACGGCGCGCGTTGAGAGTGCCGCAGGCTGAACAACGAATGTACATCGTACGAGTAAACCAACCTGTGATGAACGCACTAACGACCAGTATCCCGATCAGAACAGCAGCGTTCAGCAGAAAATCTCTCAACCTTTAACGGTTCTCCACTCCTCTGGGACGATAGCCTTGGCCGCGTTCATAACCCGCCTGAAACGGTCTGTCAAGCACAGAGCCGGTGTAAGCCGAGATCAAATCCGTCTCGACGTCGGTATACGTCTTTCCTCTGCGCTTCGGGTGCAACGCAGCCTGGTAACCACGACGATAGCTCTCCTCGTGACGATCGAACTCTGTACCGTAGTGCGTCTTCTCGCCTTCTCTCAACTCCTGCCACCAGTTTTCGCGCAGTTCATCGAGATCTTCAGCGCCAGCACCATGTAACACTTCCGCCGCCCGATCAGACTGTTCTCCTTCTTCGGCGTAGGCAATGACTATCGCACGCCCGTGCCGCAGAGCGTCCTCGAACAAATAAATGTCTTCGTGCGGTATACCCTCGCCCAATTCCTCTTCGACCGTATCGCCGACCGCCGACCCGGCGGCCGCTCCGACAACACCCAGCAACGCCGCGCCGACCATTCCAAAAGCGAGCAGCGGCCCGATACCCGGCACTGCCAGACTCGCAACTGCCAAACCCGCAGTCGCGCCACCAGCGGCGCCCATCGCGCCTCCTACAGTAGCGCCCATCGCCCGGCCCATGCCGGGGTCTTCAGAATCCGTGACCGGCACGCCTGCTTCGAGCCGTTCCGGAGCACTGCCCGGCCTCACTATTCCTATTCTATTTTCGGCTAAACCAAGATCTCTTAACTGGTTAACTGCTCTTTCCGCGTCATCTTCTGATCTAAATACTCCCGTGACTGCCTGCATTATTTAGTCTCCTCCCATTTTGGCTTTCATCAACTTGTTTAATGCTAGTGACATTCCGGCAGCAAGCTTTCGCAGTCGTCGACACAAATCGTTGAGGATTTGCGCAAAGCTATGTTAGAGTCAAACCACGATTCAACCAGCAAATGTGAGGCTTATTAGCGGATGTTCGACATCGTAGACAAACATTGGCCTATGTCGGAGGGCGACGGAAAGGCGACCCGGAAAAAGCGGCCGCGCATACTGGCGATCACCACCGATTGTTGCACCGGCTGCTCCGGTTCACCGGCCTGTATCGAATATTGTCCGATTGAAGCCTGCATGTTCTGGGTGCCCGACGAAGATCATCCTCCGTTTGGACGAATCGAAGTAGATCCTTACCTGTGCATTGGCTGCCAGAAGTGCACCAGCAAAGGTCCTGACGGCGCATTTCTCGACGGTTGTCCATGGGATGCGATTGAGATGGTGCCAACGGACGATTGGGAAGCGGTACACGGGATCACTCTTCCCGATGCGCCACCTGCACCTCCAGCTTAAATTCCAACCACAAAGACACCAAGGCACAAATTTTTAAAAGATTCTTGCCTTGTTGTCTTTCTGGTTAGTTGTTGGATCCGGCTTACTAAAACCAATCTGTTCTTTATCCGCTTAATCTACGGCTAATTGCCTTCACCGTCAGGCCCGCCTGCTCTTTTATGCCCCCCGAGACCTCAGTCGAATTCGCATAACTCTGCACCAGCGGCAGGTCCTCCGCAGTTCCCACGAGCGCCAATCCACGCAACGCTTCCCAAACACTATCTTCGTCAGAATTCAGACTCAGCAGCTCATCGTCACGCGAAACCTGTGAACCGTTTGGCTTGAAGATCCGGCCCACCCGTCCCGGCAATGGCGATCGGAGCTCCACGACTTTTCCATCCGGCTGCTGAATGCGTGCCAGCAGCGCCCTGCGCGCCACCGTTGCGCCCTCCTGCAAACTACTCGCAACCACACCGTCTACGGGCGCCTTCAACGAGTAAGGCCGCAGCACTGACAACAACTCTTCACGACCGCTGCTGTCGTTGAATCGCAACAGCGCCAGCGCAGCATTACGACGCACGATTGGCTCCGGATCGCGCACCAACGTCAAAAGACTGTTGTGAAATTCCTGCGACTGGTTGTCGAAGCCCATCAGCCACGCAACCGTCAGCCGAAACTCCGTTTCCGGACTGCCGCTCAGAGAAATTAGCTGGGGATACCAATTCTTCGCCGCCGGATCGCCACGCTCCAAGCGCTGTTGAATCTGAAGCAAAGCGTGCTGGACGTGACGCGGGTTCTTCTCATCAGCCAGGTACCTGGAAATATCCGGCTGTGACAGCTCACGGCCAAACCACGAAAAATACCAGGCCAGAAAAGTCGCCGCTACGAAGAGACTCGCAAGCAACAAGATCGGTCCCGCGCCGGGGGTGCGCCTGCGCACTTCGGACACTCTTATCTCTGGATGATTGCCGTTCTCCACCATCGATAAACTCAGTTCAGGAAGGATAGATCTGGTAAAGCATAAGATAAACGATCACGCCGGTAATCGACACGTAGAGCCAGAGTGGCAGCGTAATGCGCGCGATGCGGCGGTGACGGGTGAAGTCTCGACGCAAGGCACGGTAGAAGGTGAGCGCGACAAGCGGCACAATCACGATGGCGAGGATGGTGTGACTGGTCAGGACGGTAAAGTAGATCGGGCGCGCCAGACCGGTCCCCTGAAAACGTGTGGCGCCGTGGTGATAGTGATACGTGAGATACGAAGCGAGAAAAAGAATTGAAACGACCAGTGCACTCACCTGGCACGTCCGGTGCGCCACAACATTTCCCGACCTGATGAACGAGTATCCGGAAAACAACAACACCGCGCTCGTCCCATTCAGACAAGCATTGATGTGCGGCAGGTAAGAGATGTAATCAGAAATCATAGCCACGAAAAAGCATAAAAGATCTTTGCCACAAAAGGCACATAAAGCACAAATGAGAAAAGAAGGGAAATGAACCTCCCGCACTCAATTACATCTTTGTGCTTTATGTGCCTTTTTGTGGCCCATCTTCTCTCGTGGCGGCTTTTCCCTTCTCGGTTAGTGAATAGAAGTCGTTGCCTTGTTCGGCGAGCAGTCCGTCCTTCACCAGTCGCTCCACAATATCAAATACTGCTGTGCGTGCTTCGGGATCGTTGCCGCCGGCTTCGAACAACTCGTGCAGATCGAGGGTCTCTTTGCGCCAGTGCGCGAAGCTGTTCAAAACTTTTTTGGTGAGCTCATCCACGAACTTAGGCGTCTTTAACTTCCGAGCGACCAAGTCTGGCGACAATGGCTTTGACGTCCGGAGGAACCGCGCGGCCTTTGGCGTCGAGCAGTGGTGGAGTGCTCGATCTGATTGAGCCCCACTCGCCGTTCGGGGCGGCCGTCACAGACTTCTTCATGAACGGCACCGGCAAGCGGCCCTCAGATTTGAGGTAGAGCAGCGGATTGATGGCAAACACCAACGCCATCACCAGGCTGACGGTGATGATGAAAAGATTGTCAATGGTGAAAAAATCGCCCGAATCAAACACGCTGATGATGGCCAGCGCTAGAAAAGCCAGTGCCACCAGTATGCAGATCAAGTTTAGTAGTCCGAGTTCTCTCTTCATCTGATCGTAAGGTTAGTGTTTCGCTTTTCCAGCCGGCTTACGCCGCTCGCCGATTTCTTCATACCCGCATCTTTCACATTGCCACAACGGAAACGACCCTGCCGGATCCGCGCCCGACTGGTAGACCGCACGATTCGAGGGAATGATCTTGCCCCCGCACCGCGGACAAAACCGACCACGCGTCGTGCGTTTCTCAACATCCAGCGCTAAAGGATTGTCGTCAGCCATTTCCCCGATACTTTCTCAATACAATAAAGATCGAACAGAAGATCGCGACCGGAGGCGCCAACAGGACCAGCACACCGATATTGAAGTTACGAATAAAGCGCGCGTCGGTGACGCTGGTTAAGCCGGCCCGGCACATCGAGCATTGCGCGTCAGCATAAGTATTCGCCAACAGCACAACCGCGACTGCCAGAACGATCAAAACCAAGACTCGCCGCCAACTCGAGTGCATTACGGTTCCTCCACAGGCGCCGGCGCGACTGGCGGTTGCTCCTGAAAGCGGTAGCGCAGCCCAGCCGAGCGAAAGCTGTCGGGGAAAAACACAGCCAACAGCATAATACAAACCACCAGCGCCGGAACAATCGTCAGGATCAAACTCAGGCGCTCGAATTTCAAATGCATGAAGTAGGCCACGATCAGCGCCGCCTTGATGATTGACAGGCCAAGCAGCACGGCCAGCATCAAGAAGATGGGCATCGGCTTGTAAGCCAGGAAGATCTCGACCAGTGTCAGAGCCACCAGCCAAACCCAAATCGAGATGAACAGCTTGTTAGTGCCGGCAAAATGTTCTTCAACGTGTGCGTCCGCAGTCATTTCGATTCCCTCCACTGATGGCTTAGTGACCAGCCAGGTGTCCGTGCGCATCCACCGACATGATGTAAATCAGCGGGAAAACAAACATCCAGACGAGGTCGACGAAGTGCCAGTACAATCCGCTGATCTCTACATCTTCATGTTTCAGTTTGTTGATACGCGCTGCGACTATCAGCAGGTAGACCGCGCCCGTCGCTACGTGAAACATGTGCAGCCCAGTGATCGTGAAGAACGTTGCGCCAAACAACGGCGACGGTGGCGTACCGTCAGTCGTCGTAAACACTTTTGCCCAATGTTCGGGCAGGTAGAAGGGCCGCAGACCTTCGTCAAGCAGGTGTCGCCACTCGATTAAGTGCAGCACGATAAAAGCGACGCCGAAGACGATCGTCGCCAGGATCCATTTCCGCGCCTTGGCCTTGTCGCCTTTGCTCGACGCCGACACGCCAAACACCATCGTCAAGCTCGACGAGAGCAGGCAGAAAGTCATCACCGATGAAAAGATGATGCTCGGCCAGAAAGGAAATGGAGTCGGCCAGACGTTTGACGCACGCAGATAGCTGTAGCCAAAGAGCAACGCCGAGAACGTCAGCGAGTCGGAAACGATGAACAACCACATCCCCAACTTGCGATGGCCCACGCGATAAGGAAAGGCGCCGCCTTCCCAATCCACTGCCGGAAAAGTTGCCGCACGTGCTTCAGTGCTCACCCTGTCACCTCCAAAGTAATAGGAGTAGGAATAGGTAGATCCAAAGAGCGTCCATGAAATGCCAGTAAATCGATACCGCATCAGCCGTGGCTTGCCGGGTTGCCGCCAAACCGGGTTTGTCCAATTTTGGCCGCGAACGTAGCCATAAAAACGTCAGAGCCAGTAATCCGCCCGCGATGTGTACCGCGTGCGCGCCCGTCAGCAGGTAAAAGAACGAGCTGTGGGGATGGCTGGAAACGTAAATCCCCTGGCCTGCAAGTTGTCGCCATGCAATCAACTGCGCACTGAGAAAAGCCAGCCCCAGCAATCCCGTCAGTAACAAATACCTTGAGTACGCTTCCGAGAAACTCTGCTTGAGTTTTCGTCTGGCAATTTCAATCGTGACGCTGCTGATCAGGATCAACGCGGTGCTCAAAATCATCACCCGCGGTATCCGCAGCGGCAACCAGTCGGCCGCCGTTCCCGAGCGGACGATGTAGGCGCTGCTCAGCGACGTAAACATCATCGCGATCGACGCCAGGCCGACCCACATGCCAATCCGGTAGCGATTCGCTTTCGAATCGGGCTCTCGAAACGGGTCTCCACGTTTCGAGCCATTGCCGTTTGGTCCCGGCATTCCGGGACCACCCCCGGCGCCTTTTTGAATTACTGGTCTAGTGCTTACCATTGTGGCCATTACCGCTTGGCACCTTGGCAGCCATATCAGTCTGCATTACGTAATCTTTCGGAGCTCCCGGAACTGCGAACTCGTAAGGGCCGTGATAGACCGTCGGCAACACGCCCGCGAAGTTATCGTGCGGCGGTGGTGTTGCGGTGGTCCACTCGAGCGTCGTGGCTTCCCAGGGATTATCGTCGGTCACTTTTTTACCTTTGAAGATGCTCCAAAAGACGTTGAAGTAGAAGAGAAGCTGCACCGTGATGGTGACAATGGCAGCCACTGATACGAAGACAACCAGCGGATGCAAACTGTCGAGGAACCTGTACTCAGTGAAGCTCGAATACCGGCGCGGCATGCCAACGATGCCCATGATGTGCATGGGCACGAAGATCGCATAGACGCCGACAAATGTAATCCAGAAGTGAATCTTGCCGATGGTTTCATTCATGAAGCGGCCGAACATTTTCGGGAACCAGAAGTAGAGTGCCGCAAACATGCCGAAGATCGATGCCACGCCCATCACGAGGTGGAAGTGAGCGGGAACGATGTAAGTGTCGTGCATTGGCAGATCCAGTGAGCTCTGCCCGAGTATCAAGCCGGTGATACCACCCGACACGAACAGTGAAACGAATCCAATCGCGAACAACATCGCGGTCGTGAAACGTATGCGCGCTCCCCATAACGTGCCCAGCCAGTTGAACGTCTTCACTGCTGAAGGAACACCAATCGAAAGCGTTATCACCGAGAAGGCGATGGCTGAATAGGGACTCATGCCGCTGATGAACATGTGATGACCCCACACGAAGAACCCAAGGAGCCCGATGGCGAAGATGGCAAACACCATCGCGCGATAACCAAAGACAGGCTTGCGTGCGAAGGTCGCCAGAATGTGTGACGTCGCTCCCATGCCCGGGAGAATCGCGATGTAAACCTCAGGATGCCCAAAGAACCAGAAGAGGTGCTGCCACAGAATCGGTGAACCGCCCGTGTGCAACGGGAAATTTGGATTCGAGCCGGAAAGAACTCCGCTCATGTACAGTCCAGCCGGGGTAAAGAAGCTGGTGTCCGCAACGCGATCGAGCAGCAACAGAATGCCGCCGCCGAGCAGCACCGGGAAGGACAGCAACGCCAGCACCGCAGTCGTAAACCACGCCCAGCAGGTCAATGGCATGCGCATCAACGACATGCCTTTCGTGCGCATGTTCAGCAGAGTCGTGATGAAATTCAACGCGCCTAACAGAGAGCCGATGCAGAAGATCGCGATACTGATGACCCAAAGGTTCATGCCCGCGCCCTGACCTGGCCCCGCAATCTTGCCGGCCGAGCTCAAGGGCGCGTAGCCGGTCCACCCGCCGATCGGTCCCACCGTGCCGCTGCCGCCCGCGAACGATGGTCCAAGGTTGGTAGCGAACCATTCGCCGAGGCCCTGATTTCCTTCAACGAAGATCGCAAGCAGAATGAC
>Ga0126307_10003720_pt1 | contig 10466 bp, 15 predicted proteins | sample Plot28_FD_89955 | JGI IMG/M metagenome (GOLD analysis project Ga0126307, IMG submission 89955) | Serpentine soil microbial communities from UC McLaughlin Reserve, CA, USA - Plot28 | ecosystem: Environmental > Terrestrial > Soil > Grasslands | place: USA: UC McLaughlin Reserve, Lake County...
AACAGAGGGGGTGCTAGAAGGAGTCATGTGCTGAGACCTCCCCGCGCACTGAGTAGCGTGGCCCCGCTGCTCATCGCAGCAGTGGTGGGCGGCGGGGCTGCGCTGGCGGGTGCGGAGGTCATCGGCCTACTCGACGACGATCAGGCGGCTGTGGAGACCGTGCCGGCGACCGAATCGTCCGCCCCGGCCGCGTTCAAGGAGTCCGAGCGACTCAGCATCAACCAGATCTACGGCAACAGCGCGCCGGGCGTCGTGCAGATCACCACGACGAGCATCCAGACCGTCGAGCCCGACCCATTCCTGAGCCCGTTCGGTTTCCCTGAGCAGCAGGAGCAAGAGGCTCTCGGCTCCGGCTTCGTGATCGACAAGTCCGGGCACATCGTCACGAACGCGCACGTGGTCGAGAACGCCCGAGAGATCGAGGTCAGCTTCTCGAACCGCGACAGCGTCGAGGCGAAGGTCGTCGGGCGGGATCTCTCGACCGACCTCGCGGTGCTCAAGGTCGACGTCGACTCACGCGCGCTGAGGCCGCTCGCGCTCGGGAACTCCGACGGCGCGGAGGTCGGCGACTCTGTCGTCGCGATCGGCAACCCGCTCGGGCTGGAGCGGAGTGTCACGGCGGGCATCGTCAGCGCGCTCCACCGCCCGCTGACCGCGCCGAACGACTTCACGATCGACGACGTGATCCAGACCGACGCCGCGATCAACAGCGGCAACTCGGGCGGGCCGCTGATCGCCGCCAACGGGAAGGTGATCGGCGTCAACACCGCCATCGCCACGGGCAACACGGGTGCGCGCGGGAACATCGGGATCGGCTTCGCCGTTCCGGTCAACACGGTCCGGGACGTCGCCTCACAGCTGCTGGACGAAGGGCATGTCGAGCACGCCTTCCTCGGCGTCCAGGCGCAGCCCGTCACGAAGGAGATTGCGAAGCTCTTCAACCTCGCCGTCGATCACGGCCTGATGCTGATCCGCGTCTACGACGGCAGCGGCGCCGCCAAGGCAGGCCTCAAGGCCGGCACGACGGAGGTCGTCGTCGCCGGTGAGAGCTACCTACTCGGCGGCGACGTCATCGTCAAGGTCGACGGGGAGTCGGTGCAGACGCCTGAAGACCTGCGTGAGGCGGTGTCGGCGAAGAAGCCGGGCGACAAGATCAAGGTGGAGGCGTACCGTGGCGACGACAAGCGCAGCTTCGACGTCACCCTGGGGCGACAGCCGCAACAGGGGTAGCAGCCTGCTCCGCCGCCGCCTTGAGCCCCTCCGCGAAGGTGGGGAAGGCGTGGTGCATGTTCGCGATGTCGTCGACGGTCGCGCCGAGCTTCATCGCCAATCCGAAGCCCTGGACGACGTCGCCGGCGTTCCGCGTCACGACGTGGATCCCGAGCACGCGCCGTGACCCGCGTTCCCAGATGAGCTTGTAGAGGCCTCGCTTCGTGTCGGTGTACGACGCGCGCTGCACGAACCTGATCGGGTGGACCGTGGTCTCGTAGTCGAGGCCCGCGGCGAGCGCTTCCTCCTCGGTCACGCCGACAGCGGCCACCTCCGGGTCGGTGAAGATCACCGTCGGCAGGAACTCGTACTCGGCCCGCGCGCCGTTGCCGGCGAACATGTTCTCGACCGCGACGCGAGCCTCGTACTGGGCGACGGGCGTGAACTGGTGCGCGCCCGTGACGTCGCCGCAGGCCCAGACGCCGTCGGCGGACGTTCGGAGCTCGTCGTCGACGAGGATCCCGCCGCGCGTCCGCTCGATTCCCGCGCGGTCGAGCTCCAGCTGCTCGACGTTCGGGAGCCTTCCCGCAGCGAGCAGAATCCGCGCGACGCGGACGTCGTCGCTCCCGATCGTCGCGACGATGTCGCCGCCGTCGCCGCGAACGCGGGAGACGGTGACGCCTGTGCGAATCTCTATGCCCTCCTCCTCGAGGGCGGCCGCCAGCTCAGCAGTGGCGGTCGCGTCGGAGCGCGGCGAGATCCGGTCGGCGGTCTGGACGACGATCACCCGCGAGCCGAAGCGCGAGAAAATCTGCGCGAACTCGAGGCCGACCGGCCCGCCTCCGACGACGAGCAGCGACTCCGGGAGCTCCGTGCGGTCGAGCGCGCTCACATGGTCGATCCAGCCGACCTCCTCGATGCCCGCGATCGGAGGCACCGCGGTCCGCGAGCCGGTGGCGACGAGGACGCGGTCGGCGGAGATCCGGTCGCCGTTCACCTGGATCGTGTGTGGATCGACGAACGAGCCGGCGCCGGCGAACGACGTATGTCCGGCGGTGCCGAGCCGCTCGAGCCAGGTCTCCTTGGACACGATCAGCTGGTCCTTGCGTGCCCTGACGCGCCCGAGATCGACCTTCGCCGCGCCGCTCTCGATCCCGAGCTTGGCCGCGATCGTGTTGATGTCGTGCGCGAGCTCCGCAGCCACGAGATAAGCCTTCGTCGGCTTGCACGCGACGTTTGGACAGCTTCCGCCCCAGCGCGTGTGCTCGACGAGCGCGACGTGCGCCGCGAACTCCTGCCGTGCCTTGTTGGCGCCGTCCCGGGCCCCCGACCCGGAACCGACGACGATCAAATCGAAGTGGCGCTTCATAGAGCCTCCCGTCTTTTCGGTGTCGGATGCGTTACAAGGGAGTCGTGGAGATCTTCGACGTCTCCGTCCCCGTGCGCTCGGGGATGCCGGTCTATCCCGGCGACCCCGCGGTGCGGCTGGAGCGGGTGAGCGACTCGCCCGCGATCAGCCGCCTCGACTTCGGCGTCCACACGGGCACGCACGTCGACGCGCCGCTCCACTTCATCGTCGACGGAGCCGCGACCGAGGAGCTCGCGCTCGGGGTGCTAGTCGGCCGTTGCGAGGTCGTCGAACAAGACGGCGTCGCCGAGCGGGTACTGATCAAGCGCGCGCCGACCTTCGATCGTGTCGCTGCACAGCGGTTCGTCGACCAGGGCGTGCGGCTTGTCGGGGTCGACGGCATGTCCATCGGCGACGAAGAGGCGCACCGCGTGCTGCTGGGCGCCGGCGTCGTCGTGGTCGAGGGCCTCGACCTGAGCGATGTCGAGCCCGGTCCCTACGAGCTCTACTGCCTGCCGCTCAAGCTCGTCGGCTCCGACGGCGCGCCGGCTCGCGCGATCCTGGTGCGCCGCTGATGCTCGCCGCCAGGGACGAGCTCACGGCGCTCCGCGCCGGTGACGAGGCCGCGTTCCTCGCGCTCGTCCGGCGCCACAACGCAGCCATGGTCCGCGTCGCGCAGATCTACGTCGGCAGCCGCGCGACTGCCGAGGAGGTGGCGCAGGACGCGTGGGTCGGTGTCCTCAAAGGACTCGACCGCTTCGAAGGACGCTCGTCGCTGAAGACGTGGCTCTTCCGGATCGTCACGAACCTGGCGAAGACGCGCGCGGTGCGCGAGGGCCGCACGATCCCGCTCTCGGCGCTGCGCACGCCGGAGAACGTCCCCGAGCCGGCGCTCGAGCCCGAGCGCTTCCGCGCCCACGACGACCCGCGCTGGCCCGGACACTGGGCGTCAAAGCCGAGCGAGTGGCCGGAGGAGCGTCTGCTCGCCGCAGAGACGACGGCGATCGTCGCTTCCGCCATCGACGCCCTGCCGCCGAGCCAGCGCGCCGTGATCACGCTGCGGGATGTCGAGGGATGGAGCGCAGAGGACGTCTGTAACGCTTTGGAGCTCGCGGAGACCAATCAACGCGTGCTCTTGCACCGCGCGAGGTCCAAGGTGCGGAAGGCGCTGGAGGAACACCTGGGATGACGGACACGACTGCCGAGGCGATGAGCTGCCAGGAGCTGGTCGAGCTCGTGACCGCGTATCTGGAAGACGCACTGTCGCCCGCCGAGCGGCGTCGCTTCGACGACCATCTCGCTGTGTGCGGGACGTGCCAGGTCTACGTCGAGCAGATCCGCGCGACGATCCGTCTCGCCGGCGGCGTCACGCCCGACGACCTCTCGCCTGAGGCCGAGCGAGATTTGCTGGCAGCCTTCCGCTCCTGGCACGGATAGAGCAGCACTTCGGCGAGAGCTCGCCGCTCTCGATCGGCGTCGAGGAAGAGGTCATGCTCCTGGATGCGCGAACGCTGATGCCGGTCGCGGCGGTTCGGCAGCTGCTCGCCGACGCCGACGACCTCGCGCTCACCGGGCGGCTGAAGACCGAGCTGCACGCGTCGATCGTCGAGCTGAACACGGACGTCTGCGGCTCGGTGGACGAAGCGGTCACAGCGCTTCGCTCGTTGCGAGCTACGGCGGCCGAGCTGCTCGAGCGGCGCGGCCTGCGGCTCGCTGCGGCCGGCTCGCACCCGCTGGCCGAGCCCGAGCACCTCGATGTTGTGGACGAGAAGCGCTACGAGGAGTTCGTCGGCTACGCCGGTGTGACAGCCCGACGCCAGGGCGTCAGCGGCCTCCACGTGCACGTCGGCATGCCGGGGGCCGACGAGTGCATCGCCACCCTCGAGACGATCCTTCCCTGGATGCCGCTCGTCCTCGCCCTCTCGGCGAACTCGCCCTACCTCGCGGGGCGGAGCACAGGGCTGGTCTCGAACCGCGCGGAGGTGCTCGCGCAGCTTCCGCGCAGCGGCGCGCCGCCTCTCTTCGGCTCCTACGTCGACTGGGAAGGCTGGATCGAGCGGTTCCTCGGCACCGGCGTCGCCAAGGACTACACGCAGTTCTGGTGGGACGTCCGCCCGCACCCGCGGTTCGGGACGCTCGAGATCCGGATGCCGGACCAGCCGACGTCGCTGGAGACGAGCGCCGCCTTCATCGCCTTCCTGCGCGAGCTGTCCGCGTGGGCGCTCGACCACCCTGCCGCCGAGCCCGCGGATCGTGGCGTCTACCAGCAGAACCGTTGGGCTGCCGCGAGGTTCGGCCCCGAGGCGCAGCTCATCCACGACGGGCGGCTCCTCGGCGTTCGCCAGCTCGTCGAGGAGCTGCCGGTCGACCCGCCGGCGCTCGAGGCCTCGACCTGCGAAGCCGACCTTCAGCTCGCAGCCGGCGACCCTCACGCTGCGTGCGCCGATATCGTGGCCCGCACATGGCCGTCGTGAACGAGACCTTCGAGGTGAGCGGCATCCGCTGCGAGCGCTGCGTCAACCGTCTCGCCGCCGCGTTGCGTGGCCACGACGGACTCGAGTTCGCGAGCGCCAACCTGATGGGCCAGGTGACGCTCCACTGGGACGAAGAGCTCACCTCGCGGGAGACTCTCGTCTCCGCGCTCGAGGGTGCCGGCTTCCGGCAGCGCGACCGCGTCGCGGAATAGCCGCGCGCAGCAGGGCGTTTGTGTTCCCGTAAGGCTGCTACGGTCGAGCGCATGAGCGACACGACGCCCGAGAGCTCACCGCGGCAGCTGGCAACCGATGCGCGCGACCGGGTGCGCTTCGAAGAGGAGGCACTGCAGCTGTCCGATCAGGTCTATCAGGTGGCGAGGCGACTGGCCGGCTCCCGCGAGGAGGCGGAGGACCTCGTCCAGGACACCTACGCGCGGGCATTCCGCGCCTGGCGTTCGTTCGAGCCGGGCACGAACCTGCGCGCGTGGCTCTTCCGCATCCTGACCAACCTGAACATCGACCGCGGTCGGCGGATCCAGCGCTCGCCCGATTTCCAGCCGCTCGAGGAGAACGACTACTTCCTCTACAACAAGCTCGAGGGCGCGAGGTCGGACTCGAACGACGAGCGCCGCGTCCTCGAGCGTCTCTCGCAAAACGACACCGTGACGGCGCTGGCCGACCTGCCGCACGACTTCCGCGACGTCGTGCTGCTCGTCGACCTGGCTGACTTCACGTACAGCGACGCCGCGCAGATCCTCGACATCCCGATCGGGACGGTGATGTCCCGGCTCCACCGAGGTCGTCGGATCCTGAAGCGGACGCTTGCCGATGGAGCGGTGGAGGACGGCGGATGAGATGTCGCTCGCGATGTCGATTTCAGGGCGTCGCGCTGAGGCGTCGCCGGTTTGGAGGGCATGCTGGCTTTGCCAGCGGGCCCGTTCACTTTGCCCCGTGGCGGCCGGCTTGAAATGACCGCTCGAGACAATACGAGCCCGGAGCTTCGGTTATGAGCGGGTTCGCCTTCGATCCGTGCGACAAGTGCGAGCAGATGATGCAGCCGTACCTCGACCGCGTCCTGACGGAGGAGGAGCGGCTCGAGGCCGAGATGCATCTCGAAGGCTGCGAGTACTGCCGCAGGCGCTACCGCTTCGAGGAGGAGTTCAGGAAGTTCGTGCGTCTGGCCGCGGCCGAGCCGATGCCGCCGGAGCTGAAGGCGAAGCTCGCGGCGCTGCGGACGCCGCTCTAGGCTCGTGAGCCTCGACGACTGGGCCCTCGCGCTCCACGTCCTCAGCGCGTTCTCCCTCGTCGCCGGCGTCATCTTCTTCTGGGTGCTGATCGTCGCCGTCAGGCAGGCGGACACGGCCGAACGGACGCTTCGCCTCGGACCGCTCACCCGAGTCGCCGACGCCGCCGTCGGCGTCGGCATGGGCGGCACGATCCTGCTGGGGATCTGGCTCGCGTTCTCCGTCGGCGGCTACGAGATCTGGAACGGCTGGATCGTCGCCGCGATCGTCCTCTGGCTCATCGCCGCCGAGTTCGGGCGGCGGACGAGTGCCGCGTTCGCGGTCGGAGTGAGGAAGGCACGGGAGCTCGACGCGGCGGGCCAGAGCGGGCCGAACTCGGAGCTCCTCAAGGTCAACCGAACGCGCAGCGGCGTCCTGCTGCAGGCGCTCAGCTCCGCGGTCGTGCTGCTCATCATCATCGACATGATCTGGAAGCCGGGCGCGTGAGCGTTTTCGCCATCATCCGACCCGATAGCTGGAACTTTCCGCTCCTGCTCCACGTCTTCGGCGCGATGGTCCTCGTCGGGGGCCTGCTGAGCGCTGTGGGTTCGCTCGCGTTCGCGCGGGGAGATGCGAGGCTGCTGCGGCTTGGTTACTGGGCCCTGCTCGCCGTCTCTCTGCCGGGCTGGCTCGCGATGCGAATCGGCGCCGGGTGGATCTCGTCGAAGGAGGGTTGGGACAACCTCCCGGAGGACGCGCTGCCGACGTGGCTCAGGGCCGGAGGTTTCATCGCGGACGCCGGCGGGCTCATCCTCCTCGTCTCGCTCGTCGTCGGAGGCGTCGGCGTCTACAGGCTGCGTGAAGGCAAAGGCTCCGGCCTGCTCAAGGCGACGCTCCTGCTCTCGGTCGTCCTCCTCGGGGCGTACGTCGTCGCCGCGTGGGCGATGGCCGGGAAGCCCGACTAGTCCACCGCGCGCGGCACGGCGATCACGACGAGCCGCCGCGGGTTCTTGCCGGACGGAAGCGGCCGCGCGTCGACGCCGAGCTGGGTGGCGAGCCGCTCGCCGATCCCCTCGCCCCCGGGCGGGAAGTAGACCGCGGTCTCGGGATAGTCGAACCGGTTCGCGCGCGAGACGTGCTTGATCTGGTACGCCATCGACCCGATCCGGTCGGCGACGCGGCGCGTGTAGGTGATGTCGCCGCCGCCGTTGAGAACGTCGACGGAGATCTTCCAGGGCGGTGGGAGGGTCTGGACGCTCGCGGAGCCGCCGCCGGCGCGGTCGACCGCACGCGGCAGCGTGAAGACGCCCGCGACGGTGAACGCGACGGCCGCGATTCCCGCGAGCACGAGCAGCCGGTTCTTGCTCGTCGGCTCGAGCAACGGGAGCCCGGCGAGGTGGCGAGCCTCCCGGCGCGAGATGTCGAGCGCCGTCGCGTAGAGGAGCAGCGCGAGCGTCGCCTTCTCGCTCGAGCCGAACCGGTACAGGCGGCCGTCCTCGATCCAAGCGACCTCCTCCTCCGTGAGACCGGCACGCCGCGCGGCCGCTTCGGCCGTGAGCTGGCGCTTGACGCGCGCGCGGGCGAGCGGCGAGGGCTCCGCCCGGTGCTGTTCGAGTGCTGCCGCTTCTATGAGAGCGTTCATTCGCTCACGTCCTCTCGCAACCTGCCGGGGACTTCATGGGCCAAATCGATGTCTCCTGGAGCACCAAGATCGTCGCACGGAACGAGGACAGGTTCCAGGGCTCGGGCACCCTCGTCGGGAATGCGCGCCCACGCCCGCCGAGCGAGCAGGACGGGGTGCCCCCTGACGCCGCCGTAGGAGGCGGCGACCACGTCCCCGGCCCCGGCGCGCCACTGGTCGATGACGCGATCGACGGTGGCGGGGGAGAGGTCGGGGCCGTCGGCCAGGACGACGACCGCGGCCTCCGTCTCCGCCGGCAGCCCCCGGAGGCCGCAGCGGAGCGATGCCCCCGGGCCGCGCTCCCAGTGAGGGCAATCGACGACGCGAACCTCGGCGTCGAGCCGATAGGCGCCGGCGACGACGACGACCTCGTCGACGGAGCTCCGCGCGAGTGCCGCCAGCACCGCCGGGAGCAGCAGCGCCTGCTTCGGTCGTCCGAACCGCGTGGCCGCTCCCGCTGCGAGAACGACCGCGCAGATCATCGGCCGGCGACCACGGGAATCTAGAGACCGGAGGCGATCGCGCGTTCGATCACGATCCGCTCGGTCGACGCCTGCGTCGTCGCGTCGCCGAGCTTGCCGATCTTGTCGACGACAGCCATGCCCTTGACGACCTTGCCGATCGGTGCGTAATCGGGCGGCAGCATCACGTCGGAGCCCGTGACGACGAAGAACTGGCTGCCTCCGGTTCCGGGCGGATCGACCTCCGTCTTCGCCATCGCGACGAGGCCCTTCGGATAGGTGGTGTCGGCGGGCGGCGTGTCGACCGTCGTGTAGCCAGGGCCGCCGTCGGGCGTCTTCGTGGACTGGCCCGCCTGGATCACGAAGCCCGGGACGATCCGGTGGAAGACGATCCCGTCGAAGAAGCCGTCCTTGGCGAGCTGAAGCATCGAGTCGCCGTTGCACGGCGCCAGCGTCTCGTCGATGTCGACGGTGAAGTTGCCGTGCGAGGTCTGGAACTCGATCGAGTAGTCGCCCGGCCGAAGGGGCTCGATGTCCTTCGCCCGGCTCTCGTCCGTCACCGTCACGTCGCACCCCTTTGCCTCGGGCTCGGAGTCGGTGCCGCAGCCTGCCAGTAGGGCGAGCCCGGCGACCACGACGACTAGCCTCACGCGACGGCTTCGAGCGCGCGCCTCACGAGCACCGCCGCGAGCTCGAGTTTGTACGTGTTGCCCGGAAGCGGCGTGGCTCGTTCGAGGTCTCCCGCCCCGGCGATCTGCCACGGGATCGGAGCGACGCCGGTGAGCGCGAGCGCCGTTCCCGTCTCGAACCGCGCCGCGGCGACGCCGACCAACGCGAACGCGTACCGGCTGCGGTCCATCGCCTTCAGGTAGGTCGATGCAAGCGGTGCCGCGTGCTCGAGCTCGAGGATCAGCTCGTCGGGCTCGAGCGTCGTCGTCGCTCGGTTGTCGTGCGTCGGCAAGCGGTACAGCTCCGCGATCGGCAGGCGCCGCCGCGAAGTGACGAGCGTCGCGGAGAGGACGTGCAGGGCCGCGGCGACGTCGGACGGATGCGCCGACGCGCAGAAGTCGTTCGCGAAGATCGCGTGCTCGCGGTGCTCGCCTTCGCTTGCGAAGCAGCGGTCACCGCCGTGCAGCCGGCAGGGAAACCGCAGCCGCCAGTACCAGCACCGGGTCGCCTGGAGCAGGTTCCCGGCGATCGTCCCCATCGCGCGCAGCTGTGGCGAGGCGGCCAGCGAGCATGCTTCACGCAGGACGGCAGGGATTTGAGGGTCGACCTCGAGTTCGCCGAGAGACGTGCCACCGCCGATCCAGCCGCTGCGGATGCCCTTGGGCACGACGTCCGTGATCTGGACGAGCGTCTTGGGCGCCAGGATGCCCTCCCGGATGAGGGGGACGACCTCCGTGCCGCCTGCCAGCGCGACGGCGTCCCGAGGCGCCGACTGGGCGGCGCCGATGGAGGCGGCGCGGGCTTTGCCCGTGCCGCCGGTCCCGACGAGCGCCGCAGCAGCCGCCTCGGCCGAATCAGGCCGCAGGAGCTCCAACGCGCTCCGGCCTGCGTTCCCGGGCTTCGCGCAGTGCGCGCAGCATCTCCTCGCGGGTGATCGGGAGCGAGCGGACGTCGGCGCCCGTTGCGTCGCGGATCGCGTTCGCGATCGCCGCCGCGGTAGGGACGATCGGCGGCTCCCCAAGCCCCTTCGAGCCGAGGTTCGTCAGGTGCTCGTCGGGGACGTCGATGAGCTCGGTGACGATCTCGGGAACGTCGGCGATCGTCGGCAGCTTGTAGGCGTCGAGCGTCTGCGTCAGCACGGTGCCGCTGCGCGGGTCGAGCAGCCGCTCCTCGGAGAGGGTGTGACCGAGGCCCTGGACGATCCCGCCCTCGACCTGGCTGGACGCACCGAGCGGGTTGATCACGCGGCCGACGTCGTGGATCGCGGCGATGCGCTCCACGCGCACCTCGCCGGTCTCGACGTCCACGGCGACGCCCGCGACCTGCACGCCAAAGGTGAGCACGCGCATGCCCGTCGGGTTCGGCCCCCGCGAGCCGTTGCCGAGGATCTGCCCGTACTCG
>Ga0126307_10003721_pt1 | contig 10465 bp, 10 predicted proteins | sample Plot28_FD_89955 | JGI IMG/M metagenome (GOLD analysis project Ga0126307, IMG submission 89955) | Serpentine soil microbial communities from UC McLaughlin Reserve, CA, USA - Plot28 | ecosystem: Environmental > Terrestrial > Soil > Grasslands | place: USA: UC McLaughlin Reserve, Lake County...
CCCTCGTAGATCTCCGTTACCCGCGCGTCCCGGTAGTAGCGCTCCACGGGATGTTTCTTCATATCCCCCTGCCCGCCCAAAACCTGGATCGCCTCGTAAGCTACCTCGTTCGCCACGGTAGAGGCGTAGAGCTTGGCCCGCGCAGCGACCTCCACGTGCCGGAGCCCCTGGTCCTTCGTCCACGCCGCCTTGTGCGTTAGCAGTCGGGCCGCCTCGAGCTTCGTCTGCATGTCCGCGAGCTTGAACGCCACAGCCTGGTGCTCCGCTATCGGCCTGCCGAACGTGGTCCGCTCCGTGGCGTACCGGGCCGCGTACCGAAAGGCCGCCTCGGCTATCCCCAAAGCCTGCGCCGCTATCCCGATACGTCCGCCGGCGAGCGTGTCAAGAGCGATCCGGAGCCCCTCTCCCTCTTTCCCCAGCCGGTCCTCCTCGGGGACGAAGACGTCATCCAAGAGCACGTCGTCCGTGGTGGCCGAGACAACACCCATCTTCTCGGCGTGCTTGCCGAACGAGATCCCCTCGGCGTCCATACTGACGACGAAGGCCGAAACACCCTCCGGGGCCCGAGCGAAGAGGACCATCGTGCCCGCCACGCGACCGTTGGTGACCCATTGCTTGTGACCCGAGATCCGGTGCCCTCCCGAGACCTTCTCGGCCTGCGCCTGTATCGCCGAAGCGTCGGAACCCGCCTCGGGCTCGGTCAGGGCGAAGCACCCGATCTTTGTCCCGCCGACAAGGTCCGGGACCCATCGGGTCTTCTGCTCCTCGGTGCCATGGTTCAAAATCGGGAGCGTCCCGGCGCTCGTGTGTACCGCGAGCGTCACCCCCACCCCAGCGTCGGCCCTGCTGATCTCCTCGATCAGCAGCACGTAAGATAGAAAGTCTATTCCGCCTCCGCCGTACTCCTCCGGCACGCACAGGCCCATAAACCCGGCCTCTGAGAGCTTCTCGAACACCTCGCTCGGGAAACGGTCCTCCCGGTCCCGCTGCGCGGCGTACGGGACCACTTCCCGATCGGCGAACTCCGCTGCCCGTTCTTTGATATCTCGCTGCACGCTGCTCAAGTCGAAGTCCATGCCCCTCCCCTTAAGATAACGCCCCTATACCTGACAAGACGGCTAAACTTCTACCAGTATAGCGTCGCCCTGGCCTCCGCCGGAGCAGATGGCCCCGAGCCCCTTGCCGCCGCCCCTCTGTCTGAGCTGGTAAAGGAGCGTCATCAGGATGCGTGCCCCGGAGGCGCCTATAGGGTGGCCCAAAGCCACCGCCCCGCCGCTTACGTTCACGATCTCCGGGTCTATGTCCAGGATCTCCGTCGAGTGGATGGCGACCCCGGCGAACGCCTCGTTTATCTCCACGAGATCCAGGTCGCCGGCGCTCCACCCGGCTTTTTCGAGCGCCAGTTTCCCGGAGTTTCCGGGCACGGTAAGTAGACACGGTGGATCCTCGGCGACCTTTGCGTGGGTCATGATGGTACCCAAAGGCTCGAGGTTTCGACGCTCGGCGAAGCTTTCGCTGGCGAGTACCAGGGCGCCCGCACCGTCGTTGACCCCGGGCGCGTTTCCGGCCGTCACGCTGGCGCCGGGTGCGAGCGGTTCCAGGGCGGCCAGCTTCTCCAGGCTGGTGTCGCGCCGGATAGCTTCGTCGGTTTCGACGTAGTCGACCTCTCCCTTCTTGCCGGAGACCTTGACGCCGACGATCTCCTCGGCGAGCCTACCCTCGTCCGTGGCCTCAGCGGCGCGCTGGTGGCTACGCAGGGCCCACTCGTCCTGCTCCTCCCGGGTGACCCCCTTCTCCTCGGCGATGTCCGAGCCGAATTGGAACATGTTGACGTGCTCGAAGGCGTCCAGGAGGCCGTCGTGGACCATAGCGTCGACCACCTCGCCTTCGCCCATGCGCATCCCCCACCGCGCTCCTTGAAGGAGGTAAGGAGCGTTCGACATGCTCTCCATGCCGCCGGCTAAGACCACGTTGTAGTCGCCGGTCCGGATCATGGTCTCCGCCAGCGTTGCGCTCCTCAGGCCAGAGGCGCAGACCTGGTTCAACGTCTCGGTGGTGAGGCTAAAGGGCAACCCCGCGCAAATGTTAGCCTGGCGGGAGGGGAGCTGCCCTACTCCCGCCTGCACTACGATGCCGAAGACCGAATGCTCTATCTCCTCGTCATCGATGCCGGAGCGCTCGATCGCCTCCCTTATCGCCGCTCCTCCCAGCTCCGGGGCGCTTAAACCCGAAAGAGCCCCGCCGAACTTGCCGAACGGCGTCCGCGCCGCCCCAAGAATAACCGCCCGCTCCACTGCTGTTCCTCCGATGCTCGAACCTACCGTTACCAGTCTATAGTCTAGTAAAATGCGGTACCAGGGAAACTGCTTCGCAGGGGAAGCGAAGAAAGGAGGAGCAATGCCAAACATCGGCGATTACGAGACGACCTACGCCAACTTCGAGTGGGAGATGCCCGAGAGGTTCAATTTCGGCCGCGACGTGGTGGACGCGTGGGAGGAAGACCGGCCGGCCATGATCTGGCTCGGGGCAAGCGGCGACGAACAGCGTCTGACCTTCGGGGATTTCTCCCGCCTCTCGAACAAGTTCGCCAACGTGGCTAAAGAAATGGGCATCCAGCGCGGCGACCGGGTTATGGTCCTAATGGGCCAGGTACCCGAATGGCACGTAGTTCTCACCGCCCTTTTAAAGCTTGGGGCCATCGCCGTTCCCAACGCGGCGCAGCTACGTGCGAACGATCTGCAGTTTCGGGCGGAGCACTCAGGGTCTGTGGCCATTATCTCCGGTCCCCAAGGGCTAGAGGAAATCGACGCCATGCGCGACGAGGCGCTGGACCTGCAACACTTTATCTCTTTAGGCGGCGAACGCGAGGGCTGGGAGTCCTACGAGAGGAGTATGGAAGACGCCTCCGATGATTTCACCGCCGAGGACACCGCTCCGGACGAGGATGCCTTTATCCTGTACACCTCCGGGACGACGGCGCACCCGAAGGGAGCGCTGCACACCCACGGCTACACCTATGCCAAGCGGGTGCAGGCTCGCTACTGGCTGGACCTCCACGAGGGCGATAGGGTTTGGTGCACCGCCGCGACCGGGTGGGCCAAGAACATCTGGAACGTGGTTTTAGGCCCGTGGTCTTTGGGGAACGAGATCTTCGTGCACGAGGGGGCCTTCGACCCCGCAGAGCGCCTGGACCTCATAGGGCGCTACGGTATTACCGTCCTCTGCCAGGCCCCGACGGAGTACAGGATCCTCGCGAACACCCCCGAGCTCGAGAATGCGGATCTCTCCTCCGTTCGGCACGCAGTTTCGGCTGGGGAGCCGCTGAACGCGGCGGTCATCGAGCGGTTCGAGGAGTTGCACGGCATAACCATCTATGACGGCTACGGCCAGACGGAGAACACCTTGCTCGTCGCCAACTTCCCAGGTCTAGAGGTCAAACCCGGCTCGATGGGTAAACCCGCCCCTGGCTGCGACGTGCGCATAATCGACGAGGATGGGGACGAGCTGTCGCCGGGCGAGCAGGGTGATATAGCCCTCTCGGCCGACAACCCCGGGCTCATGAAGGGATACTGGCAGCAGCCCGAGGAGACCGAAGACGTCATGAGGAACGGCTTCTACCTCACCGAGGATCGGGGGAGCCGGGACGAGAACGGTTACATCTGGTTCGAGGGACGCTCGGATGACGTGATCATCTCGGCGGGGTACCGCATCGGCCCGTTCGAAGTGGAGGAGGCCGTTATAGGACATCCGGCGATCGCGGAGAGCGCCGCGGTGGGCAAGCCCGATGAGGAACGGGGGGAAATAGTAAAGGCGTACGCGGTCCTCACCGGCGGCTACGAGCCAAGCGAGGAGTTGATCGAAGAGATTCAGGAACACGCCAAGAACGTGACCGCCCCGTACAAATACCCGCGCGAGATAGAGTTTATAGATGAGCTCCCAAAGACCGCCAGTGGCAAGATCCGGCGCGTCGAGCTCCGCCAGCGCGACAGCGAGGAGACGAGCGGCTAGCGTCGTTCGCTACTCTACGCCGCGATAGAGTTTTGGAGGAAAGAGAGGAACTAGAGCGACGGGATTGCGAGGAGGAGAAAGATCAGATCCGGACCGAGTACCGGCGGGTTCTGGAAAGCTCCGTAGCCTTCGAGAAGCGTATACGCAACCGATGGCGGGAGAAGAACCAGCAGAAAAACGAGAGGATCGCCGAACTCGAAGCGAAAGTCGAAGAGCTAGAACGGCGCCTCGCGGAGGATTGAGAGGGGCATACCAGGCGACGCCCCAAGCGCTCGCGGTTTCGCGCCGAACGTCCTTCAATCTCGACCGGTGGTCAACACAGCCTTTCCGCTGATCTGGCCTGCCGCCTGCGCTTCCAAGGCGTCGCTGCCCGCTCCAGTGGGAAGGTGTCCGAGGCTCGGGGATCCAACGCTCCTTCCTCGTACCATCGGAGCGTCTCGGCGAGGGAAGTCCGAACCGTTGCGGGATCCCGCCTGAGACATCCGCCCCAGTCCAGGCCTACAACGGCGCAGTTCCTGAGCAGCACCCGCCAGGCAGGGGCTTCTGGTATCCGGCCGCTCGCGAAGCCGATAACGAGGACTACGCCCTCCCACGCTACGCAGCGCAACGACGCGTCGAAGGCGTCGCCGCCTACGGGATCGAAAACCACATCTGCACCCTCGCCTTCGGTGAGCGCTTCTACCCTGTCGCGGATGTCTTCCTGGTTGTAGTTGATCGTGTATTTGGCCCCGTGCTCGGTGGCTACCCGCAGGCTCTCCGCGCTTCCACCCGTGGCGATGAGGGTGGCGTCCAAGTACTTGCCGATCTCGAGCGCGGCGCGGCCTACGCTGCCGGCGGCCCCGTGCACCACCAGCACGTCGTCCGCCCCTAAACGTGCCCGGTAGGTAAGCGCGAGGTGGGCCGTACCGTAGGCCACGGGGAACGCCGCGGCGGACGCAAAGTCCATCCCGTCCGGGATCGGCAGGACGTTCGTTGCGGCGACCACGACCTCTTCAGCATACCCGCCGTGCGGTAGCGCCGCCATGACCCGGTCGCCGGGTTGCAGGTCGCTAACGTCTCCGCCAATCGCCCCGACTACACCGGAAACCTCGAAACCGGGGCTGAACGGGAACGAGGGCTTGAACTGGTACTCTCCGGCGCCTATCAGGTTATCGGCGAAGTTGACGCCTGCGGCGTGTACGGCGATCCGCACCTCACCACTCGCCGGCGCCGACGATTCGGTCTCTTCTACCGTCAGGGTCGAGGGGTCGCCCCAATCTTTGCAGAGCACGGCTTTCACAACGCCGTAGTCTTGCTTACGAGCATAAGAACGGTTTCGCTCTGCACTCTCTTACTCCTTTGAGAGAGGGTTCTTACCGTCGGCGTTGCGGGCCACGACGAAGAGCAAATCCGAGAGGCGGTTGGCTATCTCGAGAGCGTTGGGATGGTCCTGGACGAGACCCGCGCTCACCATACCACGCTCTACCCGGCGCACCACCGAGCGCGTGAAGTCCAGAAGCGCCCCGACCTTGCTTTCGCCCGGTACCACGAATTCGTCGGGGATCTCCGTGCGCGCCCTCCAGTCTTCGAGTGCTTCGTCGATCATCTTCACATCGTCGGGGCCGACCGCGTTCTGCTCCTCGGGCATCCCCACGTCGCCCATGAGCCGATACAGGAGCCGCTGAAGCTTTAGGAGTAGATCCTCGATCTCCTCGTCTTCGGTCTCGGCGCGGACTATTCCCAGAGCGCTGCTCGCCTCATCTATGTCGCCGAGGAGAGCTACGCGCCCATCGTCCTTAGACAACCGACCTCCCCCGAGCAAGGTCGTCGTTCCATCGTCCCCGCTGCCGGTCGAGACCGGCGGGTTGCTTTCACTCACCTTATCTCCTTACATCAAATCAAAAGCTCTCCCGACACGATAGTTCGAAGCGTCCTGCCGCGCAAGCCTGGGCAACTTATAAGTAGCGGGCAGATATGGCGCCTATGTGAGGCGTCGTGAAAGCTCCGCGAGATACCTTCGCGTGTTATAAAAGCGTCTCGATAATGGACTGGATCTTAGACCTCATTCGATCTGTACCGGATTCACCCCAGGGTCTGCTCGACTTCGTCACGGGCCTGCTCCTCGCCTACGGTTATCTGGTTATCTTTTTGGGCGCAGCTCTCGATAACTTTGGTCTGCCGGCCTCGGGCGACGTAGTGATGTTCGCCGGGGGTTTCTTCGCCAACGGCGGTCAGGCGGCCCTACCGATGGTGATGCTCTCGGGCTTTGCAGGCGCCACCGTCTCGGACAACGCGATCTACTGGATCGGACGCATCGGTGGGCGACCCGTGCTCAGCCGCATCTTCAAGGTGCGGCTTCTGTCTTTCCTACTAGACGCAAGGAGCCTCGGCAAGGTCGAGCGCTACTTCGAGGAGCATGGCCGTAAGACGGTGCTCGTGGGACGCTTTGGTCCGGGCCTTCGCAGCATGACCCCCCTCTTCGCCGGGGTCAGTAGGATGAAGTATTACTACTTTCTCCCCTACAGTCTCGCCGCTGCGGCTACCTGGGCGGTAGCTACCGCCACCGTCGGTTACATCTTCGGCGAGTACTGGAACGAGCTCCTCGCCGCCGCCCGATCCATCGGTTACGGCTTCGTCGTCCTCGTTGCTCTCTTAGTTGCGCTCTACGTTTATCGTCGTCGCCGCAGGGCCAAAAACAAGCGCACCGGCGAAGTCCCAAAGGATCTATAGCCCCGTTAGAGACAGGGAAATCCTGATAGACTGCCTGCCGAACGACGGTTAAGCCTACCAGGGGGTAAGTGGTGGACAAGGAACCGGAGACGAGCGGATCGGCCTTGCAACGTTGGATAGGCAACCGGGTCGAACTCCATTACGTGGCCGGTTCCGGTAAAGCCAGTCCACATGGCGTAGACGCGGGACAGCCGGAGACCAGGATCGGCATGTACGTTTTAGTGGCGGTTGACGATAGGGGCGTCGAAGCCTACATACCGGAAGAAAGGCAGATGGTCTACGTCCCCTGGGATTCGGTCCTGTTGATCCAAGGGCCAATGCCAGAAGATCTAGACCGGGAAGAATCGGAAGATCTGGAAGCAGGTAGTCCTACCTGACCGGTTACCATCGGCACTACACACATCCTTGTAAACACTCGACAAACAGAACAGATCTTTCTTAGGAAAACTTGTCTCCTACCAGAACCTCTACAGTGAGATAAGCCCACGTCGGGCCCCTTGGCTCACCGCCTCAGCGCGATTGGAGACCCCAAGCTTGGCGTAGAGCGACGAGACGTGGAACTTGACGGTGTGCTCGCTGATGTGTAGCTCGCGGGCGATGAGCTTGTTGGAGAGTCCCCGGCCGAGCAGCGCAAGCACCTCGCGCTCGCGCGCGCTCAACGGCTCGGAGAGCTCTTCGACGGCTGCAGACTCCTCCTGTAGCAGTTGCTCGGCCAGGGGCTTGGGCAGCACGACCAGGTCCTGCGCGACCGCTGCGATTGCAGCCTCAAGCTCCTCCAGCGGGGCGTCAGGCAGCACGATGCCCCAGCCCCGTAACGGCAAGGCACGCAGCTTCGCCGCCGAACCATCTTCTCCGGAGAGCAAGAGAAGAGCCTGCGTACCGTCGGCGGCAAGCGCTGCCTCTTCGAGCAGTTCCTCGTCTGCCACGAGAACGACATCAGCCTCGGAGAGCGTAGGTGCCAACCCGGATTCGGTAGGAGAAGCGGCCTCGCCCACCACTCTCACCTCCGGCCCCTCGACGGTCGCGAGCATCGAACGTAACCCCGCTCGGATCATCGGCGTCGGAGCTACGATAAATACTCGCGTCGTCACGCGGCGCGTTCCGGACCATGAATTCTCAAGCCAACGTCGACCTCGGAGATCGTGACGCCGCGCGCCACGCGTAGACGTATAACATCACCGGCACGTGCGAGGGCGTCCAATAGAGGCTCGAAGCTATCTAACGGTTCGTCGGCCACGCCAACCAACACGTCGCCGACCATCAGGCCCGCCTGGTCAGCGGGGCTGTCACCCTCGACGGCAACGACTACCAGACCCGTCCTTCCGATCTGCTCTTCGCTGTGCAGGTAGTTTGGTAGCTCGACCAGCAGCACCCCGATGCCCAGGCGGGGGTGACGCTCCTTCGTTCCTGCCAGCCAGATGTTCACCGCGTTGATCGGGATCGAGAGCGCCAAATTGCCGAAGATCATAGCGTTGATCCCGACCACCTCCCCCCGAGTGTTCAAGAGTGGTCCGCCCGAGTTCCCCGGCGCCAAAGCGACATCCGACTGGATGTAGCGCGCCCTCTCTCCGAGCCCACGCATCAGACCCATCCCGCTCACGATACCCGCAGTAATCGTCCCGGGTCGGCCCCACGGATGGCCTACAGCGAAGACCAGCTCACCGACGCGCAAAGCATCCGAGTCTCCGACCGAAACTGTCGGCAGCTCGCCAGGGCTATCCCTTAGCCGGAGGAGCGCCAGATCCAGACTACGGCCGCGCTTCACGACTTCCGCGTCGAATCTCCGCCCATCGCGCAAGACGACCCGAACCTTCCTGCCCCGGCGTCCCCGTGCGACGACGTGGTAGTTCGTTAGCACGAGGCCGTTCTTGTCCCAGATCACGCCGGCCCCGACGCCCCGGCTCCCACCGCTGCGTACCTGCACCACGCTCTCGCTGGCGTGCTCGAATACCTGCGCGCTCGCCCGCGAAGTCACCTCCGCCGAGGGCCTTCCGGGGTTGGCAGACTCTAAAGCCATCTCATACCTCCTGGCCACGCTCGCCGATCGTCACCTCAAGCGTGCGGAGCTCGCCCCCGCGGATCACCTCGACCGAAACTGGCTCCCCGACCCTCTCGCCTGTCAGCAGCGCCAGAAGCTCGTCGGTGTCCTCTGCCGGCTGGCCGTCCAGCGTCATCAGGATGTCGCCCATCAAGAAGCCGCTGCGCCCGGCAGGGCTCTCGTCCTCGACCCCTACGACCAAAAGTCCGCCCGTCTGCGCCAGATCGGTTCGCTGCCTGTCGGGCAGACGCACCGGCTGGCTTAGGATCCCCAGGTAGCCGCGCTTGACGGACCCTCGGCTCTCCAGCGCCTTGGCAACGCGCCAGGCGACCTCCGTCGGGATCGCGAACGCGGCGCCCCGCGCCCATCCTGCTGTCATGATTCCGAGCACGTTCCCCCGTGCGTCGATGAGCGGACCGCCTGAAAATCCAGGATAGTGCGTCGCATCGGTCTGGATATACCGCTCAAGTCTCGTCCCCCACCCCGTGCGCAACGGGCCGCCGACAGCGCTTACGACACCGAGGCTGGCCCTCGGTCCCTCGTCACCGCGTGAAGGCCGTCCCACTGCAAGCACTAGCTGGCCGATCCGGGCCGTCCCCTCCGCAAGCGTCGCCGCGTCGACATCTAGGCTCTCCACGCGCAGCATGGCCAGATCGGCCGAAGGGTCTCGCCCGACGAGCTGTGCCGAGAGTGTGCGCCCATCGCGGGTTCCGACCGAGAGGTCCTCCTCGCGCTCCAGCACATGGCTCGCCGTCAACACCAGATCCTGCGCATAGATCACGCCGCTTCCTGGCCGCCGTCTCCGTCCGTTCACCCGCACCACCTTCGGCCCGACTCGCTCAACCGCGTCGGCCATCCCCTCGGAAAATGCGCTCAACAGGTCCGAGATCTCTTTCAGGTTCTGCATGATCCTCTCCTGAGTTGGTTTACTTGTGTGGATACTGTATCCCTAGACTCAGAAGTGGACATCACCTGTCTGACTAGTTTTTACCCAGAAGAATGGCTAGTTCTTTGAATTTTGTCTTCGGACAACCTCTCTAAAGACGTTAGCAATCGGTAGCCGACACTCACTAGTTCGTTCATAGAAGCACCTAGTAAGATGCTCGGTTGCCGGAGGGTGTCTCCGAATGCGTAAGCACCACAAGTTTATAGACGTAGATAAAGAGACCCGTTTTGAGACATTATACGAACCGTTTCGAGAACTATAGCAGAGAGAGATGCAATGGTATCAAAAACGAACGTTTTTGGGACAGCCCCAAAAATGTGGTGGATTACCTCTTCTAAGTGTTCTCGGAAACCTAGAGCTTCCGGTGTTACCGGCGTTTTCGGAAACCCGCGAAGGTTAGCGCACTAATTGAACATTTTCGGAGCTGCACTCGGAACAGACGACGTCCCGCGTGCTCCCCTTTGCCGGTAGCCAGTCAATAATTGCCCCTTGATCCGCAACTACCGCATCGTGCGACACTAGATCCACGAACCGATTCCCACATTCGCGGCACTCTATCTCCGCTTCCCAATCCTCTATTATCGGTATCGGCACTCTTAGTAGTCCTTTCTCTACAACAACGTTACCGTTACCGAGCCCTTCTAGTTAGCCCATCGTACACAATTGCCTATTTCCGCGCCCCGCCGGTTTAACTACTTAGTAGTAGAAGGTTGCGGACAGCTCGCAGGGCGTATATCTGCTGGCCAAGTACAAGGCTCGCTCGG
>Ga0126307_10003722_pt1 | contig 10465 bp, 14 predicted proteins | sample Plot28_FD_89955 | JGI IMG/M metagenome (GOLD analysis project Ga0126307, IMG submission 89955) | Serpentine soil microbial communities from UC McLaughlin Reserve, CA, USA - Plot28 | ecosystem: Environmental > Terrestrial > Soil > Grasslands | place: USA: UC McLaughlin Reserve, Lake County...
GACGCGGCTGACTCGGCGCCGGCGTTCGGCGACCGGCGCAGCTACCAGATGGATCCCGCCAACGGCGACGAGGCGGTGCGCGAGGCGCTGCTCGACGTCGAGGAGGGCGCCGATGTGGTGATGGTCAAGCCGGCGCTGCCGTACCTCGACGTGATCCGGCGCGTCAAGGAGACCACGCGCGTACCCGTCGCGGCCTACAACGTGAGCGGCGAGTACGCGATGGTGAAGGCCGCAGCGGCGGCTGGCCACATCGACGAGCGCGCCGTGGTGCTCGAGGCGCTCACCGCGATCCGGCGCGCCGGCGCGGACATCGTGATCAGCTATCACGCAAAGGAAGTTGCGCGGTGGCTCAGCCGGTAGCCAAGACCAGGAGCCGCAGGGGCGGGTCGGCGATCCCCCTCGACGAGCTCGACAAGCGGCTCCTCAACCTGCTCCAGGGCAGCTTCCCGCTCGAGCCACGCCCGTACGCCGCGGTCGGGCGGGCGGCCGGCGTGAGCGAGGACGAGGTGATGCGCCGCACGCGCCGGCTGCTCGACGAGCGGATCATCCGCGAGGTCACGCCGATCTTCGACACGCGCGTGCTCGGCTACAGCTCGATGCTCGTGGCCGCGAAGGTCGATCCGGAGCACCCCTGGGGGCCGGCCAAGATCATCAACTCGCACCCCGGCGTCTCACACAACTACCTGCGCGATCACGACTTCAACCTGTGGTTCACGATCGCCACCGAGCCCGACTCGAAGCTCGGTCTGGACGGCACCCTCGAGGTGCTCCAGCGGCTCACCGGCGCCGAGTCGATTCGCCAGCTGCCGACCCTGCGCCTGTTCAAGATCCGCATGGACCTCGAGATGGAGAAGGGCACGGACGCGCTCGCGGCCGCGGCCGAGGCGGTCGAGCCGGCCGAGCCGCAGGCGATCCCGCTCTCGGAGCTCGACCTGGCCGTGATACGCGCCACCCAGGGCCCGATGGAGGTGGTCGCCGAGCCCTTCGCGGCGCCCGCCGCGAGGCTGGGGCTCCCGCAGTCCGCGCTGCTCGAGCACCTCGAGACGATGCGCGAGCGCAAGGCGCTCCGTCGCGTCGCGGCGATCCTGTTCCACCGCCGCGCCGGCTTCTCGGCCAACGGCATGGGCGTGTGGAAGGTGCCCGAGGAGCGGATCCTCGAGCTCGGCCCCCGAATGTCCGCCTTCCGCGGGATCTCCCACTGCTACCAGCGCCCCACCTACCCCGACTGGCCGTACTCGGTGTTCACGATGGCGCACGGCCGATCGAAGGAGGAATGCGACGCGATCCTCGACTCGATCGCGGAGCACACCGGAATCACGGAGCGCCGGACGCTCTACTCCTCGACCGAGTTCAAGAAGATCCGGCTGCGCTACTTCACCGACGAGCACAAGCGGTGGGAAGCGGCGCACCTCTGATCCCGAACCCTTCGCAGCCGGCCGAGCCGGCTGCTCCGGGCCGCAGCTCGACCGACCTCTACCGTCGTGCGCTCGAGCTGATGCCGGGCGGCGTGAATTCGCCCGTGCGCGCGATGCGCGCGATCGGCCGCGACCCGGTGTTCGTCACGAGGGGCGAGGGCGCGGAGCTGATCGACGTGGAGGGCAACCGCTACGTCGACTGGATGATGTCGTGGGGGCCGCTGATCGCGGGGCACGCCCATCCGGAGGTCGTGTCCGCCGTCTCCGCCGCGGCGGCCTCAGGTACCAGCTTCGGGGCACCCACCGAGGCGGAGGTCAAGCTCGCGGCCGAGATCGTGGAGCGCGTCCCGGCAGCCGAGATGGTGCGCATGACCTCGTCGGGCACCGAGGCAACGATGAGCGCGCTGCGCGTGGCGCGCGCCTCCACCGGGCGCGAGCGGATCATGAAGTTCGCGGGCGCCTATCACGGGCACGTCGACGGGCTGCTGGCGGACGCCGGCTCTGGGCTCGCGACCGCGGGCATCCCGGCCTCGCCCGGCGTGACCGCGGCCCAGGCCGCCGACACGCTGATCGTGCCGTGGAACGACCGCGAGGCGGTCGAGCGCGCCCTCGCGGGCGGCGACGTGGCGGCGCTCATCTGCGAGCCGTATCCAGCGAACATGGGCCTGGTGCCACCCGAGCGCGGCTTCCTCCACTTCCTGCGCGAGGCGAGTGAGGCGGCGGGAACCCTGCTCGTCTTCGACGAGGTGATCACGGGCTTCCGCGTCGCACGCGGCGGCGCCCAGCTCATCGAGGGCGTGAGCCCCGACCTGACCGTGCTCGGCAAGGTGATCGGCGGCGGGCTGCCAGCGGCGGCCTACGCCGGCCGACGCGAGCTGATGGAGCTGGTGGCGCCCGTGGGCGAGGTCTACCAGGCCGGCACGCTCTCCGGAAACCCGCTCGCCACGGCGGCGGGGCTGGCGACGCTGCGGCTGCTCGACCAGGAGTCCTACCGCCGGCTCGCCTGGATCACGCGCGCGCTCGCCGACGGGCTCGAAGCGGCGGCGACCCGGACCGGCGTGCCGGTCAAGGTCGCGCGCACCACCGGCCTCTTCACGCTCTTCTTCAGCGACGCGCCCGTGAGCGACTACGACGGCGCCCGGGCCTGCGACCTTGAGGCGTACGCCGCGTTCGGCCGCGGCATGCTCGAACGCGGCGTCTACCTCCCGCCATCGCAGTTCGAGGCGTGGTTCCCGTCGCTCGCCCATACCGATGCGCACGTCGAGCGGACGCTCGACGCTGCCACCGAAGCATTGTCGGAATGCAGGACCTGACCGCGCTGGTGGAGGCGGCTCCGCCCGCACTGGCGGCCTGCGCGCTCGAGCCGGCGCCGGCGGGGCGCTTCGACGCCGCGCTCGGGTCAAATCGCAGGTTCGTCCTCGAGGCGGTCTACGAGGGCTACCTGATGCACTACGGCGAGTCGCGCGCGTTCGCGGTCGAGGACCGCGACCTCTGCCTGCTCGGCGGCGACGCCCTCTACGCGCTCGGCCTTTCGCGGCTCGCCGAGGCGGGTGACATCGAGGCGGTGGCAGCGCTGGCCGCGCTGATCACCGCATCGGCGCGCGCGCACGCCGAAGAGCGAGGCGCCGAGGTGGATGCGCTCTGGCGCGCCGCCGCCACCGCCCTCTCGGAGCCGCCGCGATAGGCTGCCTGCGCCGGCGGGCCGGGGCGCCAGGTAGTGCGCTCCGCCACCATGTTGGCATTACGACTCGCCGCGCGGAAGAATTTCCTCAGCCCGTGGCAGACCCACCCACCTACGACGCGAAGTCCCGCTACACCGAGAACCGCGGTGTGGCCGGCGCCTTCGAGGGTGAGACGATGACGCGGCGCGGGCTCATCACCGGCACCGCGCTCGCCGCCGGCGGGATCGCGACGATGGCCTTCGCGCTGCCGGGGCTCGGCTTCGCGCTCGGGCCGCTGTTCGAGGACACGGTCCCCACTCGCTGGCAGGACATGGGCCCGGAGGAGGACTTCAACGAGGACACGTACATCCCGCGCGTGATGAACATCGTGCCGGAGGTCGGCGATGCCGGCAAGACGACGGTCTACCTGCGCAAGTTCAACCGGCAGCGCGATACGGTGATCAAGGGCCAGGACGCGCAGCCTTACGTGGCGATCTCCACCCGCTGCGCCCACCTCGGCTGTCCGGTTCGGTACATCCAGGCGTCCAAGAAGTTCGTCTGCCCCTGTCACGGCGGCGTCTACGGCTTCCAGGGCCAGGTCGAGGGCGGCCCGCCGGTTCGGCCGCTCGATCGCTTCTACACACGCGTGAGCCGAGCCGGTCGCGTCGAGGTCGGCGACCGCTTCTCGCTCAACTCGGAGCTCGAGCGCTTCGCCCCGCGCGATCCGTCGAATCATCTCGACGGGCTCTGGCAGTACCTCTATCCATCGAGGCCGACCACATGAAGCTTCCGTCCCCACCCAGGGCGCTGCGGCGCACGCCCAAGCCCGGCGACAACGGTCGGAACGGCCGGAACGGCCGGAACGGCGCGCCGGCCACGAAGCCGAGCGTCAGGGACACGGCCGTCGAGGGTGGCGCGACCGTCGTCGGCTGGCTCGACGAGCGCACCGGCGCCAGCCCGTTCCTGCGCGGCTTCCTCTTCCGGAAGATCCCGAAGGGCACGAACTGGTACTACACGCTCGGCTCGGCCACGATGTTCGCCTTCCTCTCGCAGGCGGTCACCGGGGTCTTCCTCGCGATGTACTACGAGCCCGACCCGACGCGCGCCTACGAGTCGGCGTCGCGGATCACGAACGAGGTCTTCCTCGGCGAGTTCGTGCGCGGCATGCACAAGTGGGGCTCAACGGTGATGATCATCCTGATCTTCCTGCACATGGGCAGGACCTTCGTCTTCGGCGCCTACAAGTACCCGCGCGAGCTGAACTGGGTGATCGGCGTCGTCCTGCTCGTGCTCACGCTCGCCATGGGCCTCACGGGCTACCTCCTGCCGTTCGACCAGCGCTCGTTCTGGGCGACGGTCGTGGCGGTCAACATCAACGCCTCGGGGCCGGTCGTCGGACCGTATCTGGCCGATTTCCTGCGCGCCGGCGCTGAGTTCGGGCCCACCACGATCTCGCGCTTCTATTCGCTCCACATGCTTGCCATCCCGGGCCTGATCATCGCGCTGATAGGCGCCCACCTGTACCTGGTGGCCAAGCTCGGTACCACGGCGCCGCCGTGGCTCAAGGCCGAGAAGAAGGACCTCTTCCGCGAGGAGGTCTGATGGTGGTGGCCGTCCGATGAACGCACGCGAGCGCGAGCAGTACCTGCGCGAGTACTCGATCCTCAAGAACCAGGGCAAGCCGTTCTTCCCGTACGCGATCGCGAAGGACAGCATCATGGCGGCGGTCACGCTCGCCGTGATCATCCTGATGTCGATTCTGCTCGGCGCCGAGCTGGGTCCGAAGGCCGATCCGACCACCACCACGTACACGCCGCGGCCCGAGTGGTACTTCTTCTTCCTCTTCGAGCTGCTGCGCGTGGTGAAGCCGCCGGAGCTGGTCTTCCTGGCCACGGTCGGCATCCCCACCGTCTGCCTCGTCCTGCTGCTGCTCCTGCCGTTCTTCGACCGCGGCCCAGAGCGCCATCCGCTGCGCCGGCCGATCGCGATGGTCGCCGCGGTCGCAACCGTCGCGGCGATGGCCTACCTCACGGTGCTCGGCGCGGTCGCCGGCTCGCCTACGGAGATCGATCTCGCGACCGCCCCGCAGTACGAGGAGGGCAAGGAGATCACGGCTTCGTCCGGCTGTCTCGGCTGCCACAAGATCGGCGAGAACGGCAACACGCTCGGTCCCAGCCTGACCGACATCGGCTCGCGGCTCGGCAAAAATGCGATCGCACGCACGCTCGTGAACCCCACCGCGCCGATGCCGTCCTACCAGGCGCTCCGCGACGACAACCCCGAGCAGTTCAACAAGCTCGTCGAGTACGTAGCCTCGCTCAAGGGCGAGTAGTGGGCGAACCCGCCGCGGAGCCGGCGTCCGGCACGCTGCCGGATACCCAGGTACGCGCGATGTTCGACCGCATCGCGCACGTCTACGACCGCATGAACTCGCTGATGACGGCGGGCATGCATCACCGCTGGCGCGAGCGCGCGGCCGACGTTGCCCGAGTCGGTCCGCATTCGCGCGCACTCGACGTCGCGACGGGCACGGGCGATCTCGCAATCGAGCTGGCCGGCCGCGGCGCGAGCGTGACGGGCATGGACTTCGCACCCGCGATGCTCGAGATAGCGCGGCGCAAGGCGCCGGGCATCGAGTTCGAGCAGGGCGACGCGCTCAGCCTGCGCTATGCCGACGCCGCCTTCGACGCGGTCACGGTCGGGTTCGGGGCGCGCAACTTCGCCGACCTCGACCGCGGGCTCGCGGAGATGGCACGCGTGACGAAGCCGGGCGGGCGCGTGGTCGTGCTCGAGATCACGACCCCGCAGCGTGCTCCGCTGTCCTGGTTCTTCCGGGGCTGGTTCGATCATGCCGTGCCGGCGCTGGGACGGCTCGCCGACAGCGACGCGTACACATACCTTCCATCCAGCGTGCGCCGGTTCCCCGCTCCGAAGGAGCTGGCGGCGCGCATGGCGGCCGCCGGCCTTGCCGACGTCGGCTGGATCCTCACGGGCGGCGGCATCATCGCGCTCCACCACGGGACGCGCCGGTGAACACGCCCCAGGCCCAGCTCGGCGACGTGCTCGCCGCCGGCGGTGAGGAGCTCACCGGGCTGCTCGCGCGGACGGAGGAGCGCCTGGCCGAGGTGGTGGCGGGCCACGGCGATGCGCTCGGGCGACACGCCGCGGGCACGCTCGCAGCGGGCGGCAAGCGGCTGCGGCCGGTGCTCGTCTTCCTCTGCGCCGACGGCGAGGGGGATGGCCGGCTCGTGGCTGCCGCGGCCTCCGTGGAGCTCCTGCACATGGCCACTCTCGTGCACGACGACGTGCTCGACGGCGCCGCGCTGAGGCGCGGGCGGCCCACGGTGTTCGCGAGTGGCGGCCGGCTTGCGGCGACCGCCACCGGCGATCTGCTCTTTTCGCGCGCGTTCGCCGAGCTCGCCGCCACGGGCAGCGGGGACGCCGTGCGTGCGCTCTCGCGAGCGTCCTCGTCGCTCGCGCGCGGCGAGCTCGTCCAGCGTGCGGACGCCTTCGACATCCAGGTCACGCCCGAGCGCTACCTCGAGCGCTGCCGGTTGAAGACCGCGAGCCTCTTCGAGGCCTCCTGCCGGCTCGGCGCCCTGTTCGGCGGCAGGCCGGAGCTGGCCGATCCCCTGGGCCGCGTCGGCGAGCAGATCGGCCTCGCCTTCCAGATGCTCGACGACGTGCTCGACGTGTCGGGGCCGAGCGAGCGCACCGGTAAGCCGCGCGGCGCCGACCTGCTCGACGGGACGGTCACGCTGCCGTTGATCCTCGCCCGCGAGCGCGACGCCGTGCTGGCGTCGCTCGACCTGCGTCGTGAGGTGCGCGACGCCCGGGCCGCCGCGGCGGTGTGCGACCGCGTCGCTGCAACGGGCGTCCTCGACGACGCGCGCCGCGAAGCGCTGACGCACGTGGCGGGCGCAAAGGCGGCGCTCGCCGAGGTGGCGCTGCCGGACGACCGCCGACGCGCGCTCGACCTGGTGGCCGACGGCGTGGTGGGGAGGTACGCGTAGGAGCGCGCTGTCCGCGCGCGGGCGCTAGAAGTCCTCGGGAATGATCGCGTCGGCCTCGAGAGCGCCCACGAAGCGATCGATCTCGTCGGCCATGTTGGCGCGCATGAGGCGCTTGTAGTCCCGCGCTAGCGCGTCGGCGCCGCGATCGAGCTCCTCGTCGAACTCCTCGACGTTGTCCTGCGAGAACACGCCCTCGCGGTAGACGTCGCAGTTCGGGCAGTGGAGCACCACGCTCCAGTTCTGCGGGCCGGCCTCGTCCCACTGCATGGGGTAGACCAGCTCGGAGGCGCAGTCGATGCAAACGTGCAGATCCTGATGCGCCTCGGCGGGCGGATGCTGCGGGGCGTCGGGCGCCGGCTGATCGGCCGGGATCGCCTTGCGCTCCTTGAAGTAGACGACCTCGATCGTCTTCCCGCTCGGGAGAACCACGCGCTTCACGTAGTGGATCTGTTCGTCGTGGCTTTCCATCTCTCGCATCCTCTGCTCCCGGTATCGGCACTCGCCAGCCGAACTTGAAGGGAATTTTTCTGCCTTTCGCAGAGTCCAACCGTCGGACGCGCCGTTACTTACGCCGACGCTGCGAGAGCGGTTCAATCAGCGCGGCCCGCGCCGCCCTCGTAGCGGGACTCGGTGGCCTCGATCTGGCCGTGATAGTGGCTGCCGAGGTCCGGATGCCCGTAGGGCCGCTCGGCCGGCCGGTCTAGCGTCATGAACGAGAGCTGAGCGATCGGCCTGCCCGGCCACAGGACGATCGGGACACGCGTGAGGTTCGTGATCTCGAGGGTGAGCGTGCCGCTGAAGCCGGGGTCGACAAAGCCCGCGGTGGCGTGGACGATCAGGCCGAGGCGGCCCAAACTCGATTTTCCCTCGATGCGGGCCACCAGGTCGTCGGGCATCGTGACCCGCTCGACGGTGTTCCCCAGCACGAACTCGCCGGGGTGGATCACAAACGACTGGCCGTCGTCGACCCGGACGTGCTCGGTCACGTTGCGCGGCGGCTCCGACAGGTCGATCGCCGGCAGCCGGTGGTTGTGGAACACGCGGAAGGAGGCGCCGAGCTTCAGATCGACGCTGGCGGGCTGCACCATGCCGGGATCCCACGGCTCGATCACGATCCGGCCCTCCTCGACCAGGCGACGGATCGTGCCGTCCGAGAGCACGGAGGAGATCACGGTTCGAATCCTTCCAACTGGGCCCGACGACTGCCGCTACCATGGATAAGACTATGCCGAGCATCGGCCCGCTCGAGATCGTCGTCGTCCTGGTCATCGTCCTCGTGATCTTTGGCCCCAAGCGCCTGCCCGAGCTGGGAAAGTCGCTGGGGCGCGGAATGCGTGAGTTCAAGGACTCCGTGACCGGCAAGGACAAGGAGCGCGAGGAGCTCGAAGCCGCGAAGATGGCCGCGGACGACAAGCCAGAGCCCGCCACGGCCGCGGCACCGCCGGCCCCGCGCGAGCAGAACTCCTAGCTCCGGAGGCCGCGTAGGCGTGCGGCGCATTCGGCCGATCGGACACGACGACCGGCTCTCGATCGTCGAGCACCTCGATGAGCTGCGCACGCGGCTGATCATCTCCGCAGCGGCGTTCGTGGCTGCTTGGACGCTCACGCTTTGGCAGAACGACCTCGTGCTCGAGATCGTGAACAAGCCGCTGCCCAGTGGTGTGCACGGCCACGAGCTGCAGCCGATCACGCTCGGGCCGGCCGAGGCGTTCTACACGACGATCACGAACGCCGCCTACGCCGCGATCCTGATCTCGCTGCCGGTGATCCTCTACCAGCTCTACGCGTTCATCCTGCCGGCGTTCAGCCCAAGCGAGCGACGCGTGGCCACGCCGATGCTGCTGCTCATACCCACCCTCTTCATCGCGGGCGTGGTCTTCTGCTACTTCGTCGTGCTCACCCCGGCGCTCGACTTCCTCCTCAACTTCAACGCCGACGAGTTCAACACGCAGGTGCGGGCGCGCGACTACTACTCGTTCGTCACGCTGTTGATGCTCGCGATGGGGCTCGGGTTCCAGATCCCGGTCGGCATCCTGGCCGCCTGCAAGCTCGGCGTGCTCTCCCCCGAGAAGCTGCGCAAGGGGCGCCGCTACGCGATCGTGGCCATCTTCGTGCTGGCGTCGCTCCTGCCCACGCTCGACCCGGTCACGCTGATTCTCGAGGCTATTCCGCTCTACCTCCTCTACGAGTTCAGCATCATTCTCGCCTCCGCCTTCGGCACCCCGCTTGCCGACATCGGCGAGGAGCCGGCGCCGGAGGGGTCCAGCTAGGGTTCGCCGAGGATGCTCTTCGACCTGAGAGGACGGCGCCGCCGCGCGGTACAGGTCACCTACCTTCTGCTGGCCGTGCTGATGGGAGGCGGGCTCGTCCTGTTCGGCATCGGTGGCGACGTCTCCGGCGGCCTCTTCGACGCCATAAGCGGCAACTCGGGCAGCGGCGGCAACGGCAACGACGTCCTCGAGAAGCGCATCGACCGCCAGGAGGAGCGGCTCGGCCGCGACCCTCGCAACGAGGCGCTGATGCAGAGCCTGGTGCGCGACTACTACGGGCTCGCCACGGGCCAGCAGGTCTCCGGATCCACGGCGTTCCCCGACGACGCGAAGGACGAGCTCCGCAGGGCGGCGCAGTACTGGCAGCGCTACGCCGACAGCGTCGACGGGGATCCGACGGCGAGCACTGCGCAGTACGCGCTTCGTATTTACGACAGGGGCGCGCTGAACCAGCCCGCCGAGGCCCAGAACGCGGCGGCGATCATCGCGCGGCAGCGAGAGGACACGCAGGCCTACCTACAGCTCGTGGCGTACGCGGGGCTCGCGGGTGACACCCGCACGGCGGACCTCGCGGCCGAGAAGGCGGTCGACCTGGCGCCAAAGGCGCAGAAGAAGGCGGTCAAGCAGCAGGCCGAGCTCCTGAAGAAGCCTCAGCAGCAGCAGCAGCAGCCGCAGGGCTGACGCGTAGGCTACGGCCCTGCGAAACTGGCGTCCCCGACTAAGGACGAGACAGGGAGAGACGTGAACTTCCATATCGAAGACGAGGCGATCGACGACGCCACCCACGTGATCGAGCTCGGTGGCGAGGTCGACCTGTACACGGCGCCCGAGTTCAAGGAGCGCATGGTCGAGCTGATCGAGTCCGGGAAGAAGCAGATCGTCGTGGACCTGTCGAAGGCCACGTTCATCGACTCGACGACGCTCGGCGTCCTGGTCGGAGGAGTGAAGCGCCTGCGTCCCGCCGGCGGCTCGCTGGCGCTCGTCTGCACCGACGAGAACATCACGAAGATCTTCGAGATCACCGGACTCGACCGCGTTTTCCCGATCCACTCGTCCCGGGAGGACGCGCTCGACGCCGTCACATCCGGCGCCGCGGACTGACCAAA
>Ga0126307_10003723_pt1 | contig 10464 bp, 15 predicted proteins | sample Plot28_FD_89955 | JGI IMG/M metagenome (GOLD analysis project Ga0126307, IMG submission 89955) | Serpentine soil microbial communities from UC McLaughlin Reserve, CA, USA - Plot28 | ecosystem: Environmental > Terrestrial > Soil > Grasslands | place: USA: UC McLaughlin Reserve, Lake County...
CGGAGGAGGGTAGCGAGGAAGACCCGGGGCCGTTTGTCCAGCGTGAGGACGACACCGAGGAAGCGATCCGCAACAGGCTGGAGACCTACCACGAGGAGACCGAGCCCCTAAAGGACTACTACGAGGAGAAGGGTGTCCTCGTCACTGTTGATGCTTCGCAGGACATCGACCAGGTGACGAACGACGTGCTCGAAGCCGTAGGGGAGAAGGATTCCTAGCCTCTTTTGATCGTCCGCAAGAGCGCAGCGGAACTTGAGACGATGCGCGAGGGCGGCCGTATCACGGCCGCCTGCCTCAAGATGCTCGTCAAAAACGTCCGGGCCGGGGTTAGTACCAAGGAGCTCGACCGGATGGCCGAGGAATACATACGCTCGTGCGGCGGAACCCCGGAGTTCAAGGGCTACCAGGGTTTCCCGGCCTCAATCTGTGCATCGCCGAACACCATGATCGTACACGGCATCCCAGGTTCCTACCGCCTCAAGGCAGGGGACATAATCTCTTTGGATGTAGGCGTACGCTACGAGGGCTTCGTGACCGATAGCGCCACGACCGTGGCGGTCGGCGAGATCCCTGAAGAGGTTGAGGGGCTCTTGAGTACTACCCGGCAGTGTCTTTTGGCGGCGACGGAGCAGGTTAGGGTTGGCAAGAGGCTCGGAGATATTGGGCACGCGATACAGACTTTGGCCGAATCTAGGGGGTTCGGGGTGGTGCGGGACCTGGTTTCGCATGGCGTCGGACGCAAGATGCACGAGGACCCTCAGCTTCCGAACTATGGTAGGCCGGGTACTGGACCACGCCTCTTACCCGGGATGACCTTCGCCATCGAGCCCATGATAACTTTAGGTGGCTATGAGATTCGCCTCTCCAAGTGGGACGGGTGGTCGATCTACACCGCAGATAACTCTTTAGCCGCCCACTACGAGCACACCGTTGCCGTTACCGAGAATGGCCCGTGGGTGCTGACAAAGGGCTGAAGGGGTAGGAGCGCCGCGACATTCGTGGTAAGATATTCGTTTGGCTCCGGTCGTTTCGTAACTTGTACTGTAGAGGAGGTCTTTGGTTAAAGAGGACGTCATAGAGGTGGAGGGCACCATTATAGAGGCGCTACCCAATACACAATTCCGGGTAGAGCTCGACAACGGGCACAACATTTTAGCCCACATCTCGGGCAAGATGCGGATGAACTATATCCGAATTTTGCCGGGCGACAAGGTCAAGGTAGAGCTCAGCCCCTACGACCTCGACCGGGGGCGCATAACCTACAGGTTCAGATAATTAGACACAATTGGCAGGAGGGAAACTTTGAAGGTTAGAGCGAGCGTGAAACCCATTTGCGAGCGGTGCAAGATCATACGCAGGCGCGGGGTTTTGCGTGTGATTTGTACGAACCCCCGACACAAGCAGAGGCAGGGCTAAGAATGGCGCGTATAGCGGGTGTGGACTTGCCGCGCGAGAAGAGAGTCGAGATCGGGCTCACGTATGTCTTTGGCGTTGGTCGTTCGATGGCGAAAAAGATCCTCGCGGAGACCGGCATCGACCCGGGCACGAAGGTTCGGGATCTTACTGAGGGCGAGGCTGGCACGATAAGAACATACGTAGACCAGAACATTGAGGTCGAGGGTGATCTCAGGCGTGAGACAAACCAGAACATAAGGCGGCTTATAGACATCGGCGCTTACCGGGGCATCAGGCACCGCCGCAATCTCCCGGTACGCGGGCAGCGCACAAAGACCAACGCCCGCCAGCGCAAGGGTCCGAAGCCGTCCATAGGTGGGAGGAAGAAGAGGTAGATGGGCAGGCAGCGGCAACGCACGCAGGGACGCACTCGCGGTGGAGGCCGGACGCGCCGGAAGGTGCGTAGGAACGTCACGACCGGCGTGGTGCATATAAAGAGCTCGTTCAACAACACCATCGTCAGCGTGACCGATCAGGAGGGTAACGTCATAGCTTGGGAGTCGGCCGGCGCTTTAGGCTTCAAGGGAAGCCGCAAGAGCACCCCGTACGCGGCCCAGATGACCGCCGAGAGCGTCGCGAACAAGGCGATGGATCAGGGGGTGCGACGCGTAGATATAGAGCTCAAGGGGCACGGCTCGGGTCGAGATATGGCTGCCCGTACCTTTCAGGGTATGGGCATCGAGATACTGTCTATAAAAGACGTCACAGGCCAGCCGCACAACGGCTGCCGACCGTCGAAGCGGCGTAGGGGGTAGCTCTATGGCGCGTTACACGGGACCGAGAGCTAGGCGTGACAGGCGAGCAGGGGTAATGCTCTCCGAAATGCGCAAAAACCCCCTGGAGAAGAAGCCCTACCCCCCGGGGGAGCACGGGCGCGGGAGGCACCGGCAGACGGAGTACGGAGTCCGGCTTCTCGAGAAGCAGAAGGCCCGCTGGTACTACGGCGTCTCCGAAAAGCAGTTTCGGCGCGCCTATGACAAGGCGACCCGGATGCAGGGCGTTAGCGGTGAGAACCTCCTACGGCTTATGGAGCTCAGGATGGACAACGCCGTGTTCAGGATGGGCTTTGCTACGAGCCGGCTGCAAGCGCGGCAACTCGTGGTGCACGGCCACTTTCTCCTTAACGGCCGCAAGCACAACGTCCCATCGGCCATTATGAAGCCCGGGGACGTGATCTCGGTTCGGGAGAAGAGCCAGAGGCTGGAGCCGATGAGGGAGGCAGTCGAGAACGTCGTGGCGGTCCCGCCGTGGCTGGAGGCCGACCACGATAACTTCACGGGTCGCGTTTTGCACACGCCGGGCCGCGACGAGATCGACACGCCCGTCGAAGAGCAACTCATTATCGAGTTCTACAGCCGGTAGTAGGCGAAGAAGACAAAAGCTATTTATCAGCAGGTGGTAGTTTGACGATGTTAGACATAGCGCCACCCCGTTTCAGGGTGGAAGAAGAAGAGGAGCGTCGCGGCAGGTACGTGGCGGAACCGTTGCCGCGTGGCCTGGGGCACACCCTGGGTAACTCTTTGAGGAGGGTGATGCTCTCGGGGCTCGCGGGGGCTGCGGTAACCAAGTTGAGAATAGAGGGCGTCAGCCATGAGTTCTCGACCATACCCGGGGTTAAGGAGGACGTGGTAGATATCGTCCTCAACATAAAGGATTTGAAGTTCATACTTGAGCGCGACGAGCCCATAGAGCTAGAGGTCATAAAGCAGGGCCCTGGCGAGGTGACGGCGGCGGACATCGAGATCAAGGCCGATATCGAGGTTGTGGACGAAGACGCGTATATAGCGAGCGTCTCCGAGGGTGGGAACCTCGAGATGCGCCTGACGGTCGAGAAGGGCTGGGGTTATGTAAGGGCCGAGCAGAACAAGAGCGATGCAGACCCTATCGGTGTAATGGCAGTTGACTCGATCTTTTCACCGGTACAAAGGGTGAACTACACTGTCTCCGAGACACGCGCCGGTGCCCGTACCGACCTCGACTCCCTCGCCATAGAGGTCTTTACGGACGGACGGATCCCGCCCCGTAGGGCCTTGCAGGAGGCGGCTAGACAGCTAACCGATATCCTCGGGCTCTTTACGGACGGCTATGAGGGGGTGCGGACGGAGGCGCGTAGCCGGATCGGGCGTCCGGTCATAACCGACGAGCGCCCCGTGGAGGACCTGGAGCTCACGGTCCGCTCGTATAACTGCCTGAAGCGCGAGGGTGTAGACACTATCGGGCAGCTTGCGACGATGACCGAAGAAGAGCTGATGAACATCCGTAACCTTGGGATGAAAAGCGTAGACGAAATTCGCTCGAAGCTCATCGAATACGGCTACCAGCTGGAGAGCGAAGGAGTATGAGGCATCAAAAAAAGGGGCGTAGGCTTAATCGGGACGCCGCTCATCGCAAATCGATGCTCAACACTATGGCCGGGCAGGTCATTCAGCACGGCCGCATAAAGACTACGACCCCCAAGGCTAAGGAGGTTCGTCGCCTCGTCGACCGCCTCGTCACCATCGCCAAAAAGGATGACCTCCACGCCAGACGTCAGGTTGCCGCGGTTCTCACAGATAAAACCGTCTTGAGGAAGCTCTTCGAGGATGTGGCTCCCAACCTCGGCAACCGCGACTCGGGCTATACGCGCATTCTCAAGCTGGGGCCACGTCTCGGTGACGGCGCCGAGACGGTCTACTTAGAGCTGGTCAACTACTCTGTAGAGTAGTCAGTAGTCTTTCCCTAGCGTAGAGAACGGCGTTCCTTTTGAAGTTCGCCGGACTCTTGGAGTACGACGGAGCGGGGTTCGCGGGATGGGCTGCTCAGCCGGATCGTAGAACCGTCGAGGGGACGCTCGTCGGGGCGCTTGAGACTGTCCTTAGGCAGCCGGTGAAGCTGGTAGTTGCGGGGCGCACAGATGCCGGGGTGCATGCTTTGGGACAGGTCGTCTCTTTCGAGGCACAGACGGGCCTCGCACCCTCTTCGATCTCCTATAAAACCACGGCTGTACTCCCAGAAGATCTGGCGCTTAGGCGCTGCGTGGCTGCCGGGGAGAGCTTCGATGCCCGCAAGGACGCCAAAAGACGGAGCTACGAATACCGCGTAGTTAATGACCCCATCCGCTCCCCACTCCTTCGGCGTCAGGCGATCCACGTCGCAAAAAAACTGGACCTCGCCCTCTTGCAAGAGGCGGCGAACCTTGTCCGGGGCGTACATGATTTCCGGGCCTTCACCCCGACAAAGAGCTATCACGTTCGCTTCGAGCGTGTCGTGGAGGAGTCTCGTTGGGAGGCACGTGGCAGCCTCTTCGTCTACAGCATCACTGCAGACTCCTTTTTGTACGGAATGGTCCGCACCTTGGTCGGCACGATGTTGGAGGTGGGGAGCGGCAAACGTAAGCTCACCGACTTCGAACGCCTTCTCCTTGCCGGTACGCGGAAAAACGCCGGCCCTGCGGCCCCGGCTCGGGGTCTCACGCTCGTGGGCGTAGGATACGAAGAACTCGATTTTGGAGGAACATGGTGAACCGCGACGAAGAAAAAGACCTGCTTCGCCGGATAGACTATTACATCGAAGGGCTCTTCGCGTCGCCGGACGCGGTGTTAGAAGGCGCTTTACTCCGGGCACGCCGGGCCGGGATGCCTGAAATACACGTCTCCCCAAACGAGGGGAAGCTGCTCCAACTCCTCGCGGAGATAGTGGGCGCGAAGCGCATCCTGGAGGTGGGTACTCTGGGTGGTTACAGCACGATACATCTGGCCCGTGCCCTTCCCAAAGGCGGTTCACTCGTCACTCTCGAACTGGACGAACGCTACGCCGACATCGCCCGCGAAAATATAGCAGTGGCTAGTCTCGAGGACAGGGTCGAGGTGCGGGTTGGGGATGCGAGGAAGCTGCTCGCCAGCATGGTCGAAAGCGGGGAGGGACATTTCGATCTTACGTTCATAGACGCAGACAAGGGAAGCTACCCGGAGTACCTGGAGCGGGCTGTGCGACTCTCGCGGTCCGGCTCGCTCATCTTGGCCGACAACACCATAAGGGGTGGAAGCGTAATCGAGCCCGAAGACGAGCTCGCCCGAACGACCCAAAAGTTCAACGAGACGTTAGCAAACGATTCCCGGCTCTCGACCCTCATCCTACCCCTAATCCGCGAAAGCGTGGACGGCCTCGCGATAGCGCGGGTTCTCGATTAAGAATCGGCAAATTATCTGCGGGAGTAGCAGGGCCTTCTAGGAGAAACTATCCTAGAGAGGCAGCCGGAGAAGAATCGGGAGACCCCGGTCGCGTTACTCTTGGTGGCCGTGCGTGTTCGTCTATATCTATTAGGTCTACTACGGATGAGTGAGAGGAAAACACAAACGAAAGAGAGCGGGGTTGACGCCGGTGAGGCCTGAGGCTTTGTGCTTGTAGTTTTTTGCGGCGAACCGTGTCTCTTATCTGGTCGCGGGTGTGCTACTCGCCCCCGTCGAGCCGATTCACCCATTCCACAGCCAAACATGAGACATCTGTTCGGGACCACAAGCATTTGAGCCTACTTCGACTGGTAGTATTACTTGAGAGTGGCCGAGAGCGGTTACGAAGACGATTCCCCAGCGTTCTTTCCCCTGTATCCCTTGCTCGTGTGTGGAGTGGCTGCACTGATCGGTGGCCCCATGTGTCGGGGAGCTTCGTCCACTGTCGGAGTTTCGGTCTCTTTGGCGGTCTTTCGTGTCGCTCTCTACTTCGTCTATCGAATAGCCGAAGAGGGGTGGGGCGTACGGGCAGCCGAGAGGGCCGTGCTTTACCTATACATCTTCTCCACCAGCTTCTTCTTCAAGGCGGTCTACACCGAGAGCCTCTTCCCGGTGCTTTCTGCCGGGGCCGTGTGTACCCAATTCGGGAATGTATGCTACTATTTGACGCGTTTGCAACTGAGAATGGCACCATTCGCGGAGGATAATGAAGAGTTACATGGCGCGGCCCCGTGAGGTCGAGCGTAAGTGGCGTCTTATAGATGCTGAGGGACAGACCTTAGGGCGGTTGGCGACGGAGATCGCACGCTTCTTGCGCGGCAAGGACAAGCCCCAGTACACGCCGCACGTCGATACGGGCGACTTCGTGGTCGTGGTGAACGCCGAGAAGGTGGTCGTTACGGGCAGGAAGGCCGAGCAGAAGGTGTACTACCGGCACAGCGGGTACCCGGGGGGCCTTAAAGAGACGAGCTACGAAGAGATGTTGGAGCGCAAGCCGACGGAGATCCTGCGCAGGGCGGTCAAGGGGATGATGCCGAAGACACGCCTGGGGCGCCAGCAGTTGAAGAAGTTGAAGATCTACGCGGGACCCGAGCACCCGCACGAGGCTCAGAGACCTGAGCCCTACGAGGTGAGGTAAACGATGGCGCAAGAGTTGTACAGGGGGACGGGACGGCGCAAGACGGCGGTAGCCCGCGTGAGGCTCCTGCCTGGGGACGGCAAAATAACGGTGAACGGGCGCGAGCATACTGAGTACTTCCCCCGCCAGGCCTACCAGGAGAGGGTGAGCGCGCCTTTGAAGGCCCTAGAAGTGGGGGACCGCTACGACGTCGTCGTCCAGGTACATGGGGGAGGCCCCACAGGACAGGCGGACGCCGTCCGGCATGGCATAGCGCGTGCTTTGGCTGGGGAGTCTCAGGAGGCGCGTAGCGAGCTTAAGGGCGCGGGGTTGTTGACGCGGGACGCCCGGGCCGTCGAGCGTAAGAAGTACGGCTTGAAGAAGGCCCGCAAGCGCCCACAGTTTTCCAAGCGCTAGAGTTACAGCTCTAACCCTACCGAAAGAGTGAGCCCTCTCTCTGTCGCGACCGCGCAGCGGAGGGGGCTCGTCTCTATGGAGGATACACCGTAGGAGAAGAACCTAGAATCAAGTTTGGCACCGACGGGGTGCGGGGGCTTGCCAACGAGAGCTTAAGACCCGAGGATGCCCTAGTTTTGGGCTTTGTCGGGGCGCGCTTTTTTGGCGGCCCGCTCGTAGTAGGCCGGGACACCCGTCTCTCGAGCGGTATGCTCTCCGCGGCTCTCACTGCCGGTGCGGCGAGCGGCGGCGCCCGCGTCCTCGACCTCGGGGTGCTCCCCACTCCGGGGGTGGCGGCCCTGGCTAAAGAACTCGGGGTGTCGGCGGGCGGGGTGGTGAGCGCCTCGCACAACCCCTACCCGGACAACGGTATCAAGTTCTTCTCGGGCGAGGGCTACAAGGTTCCCGAGGCGATGGAGAGGGAGTTGGAGAGCCTCCTCCTGACCCAACAGGAGGCCGGTAGGCCAACCGGGAGTGGGGTTGGCACTTTGGAGACGTTTTCCGATGCCGTTGGGCTTTATGCAAAAACCCTCCTTTCGCGCTTGAGACCACACGCGGAGGGCATAAAGGTTCTTTTGGACTGTGCCCACGGGGCTGCTTACGAAGTGGCGCCGCTAGCCTTTGAGGAGATCGGCGTTGAGCTTGCTATGGTGGGCAACGAACCGACGGGAACCAATATTAACGAGGGCGTGGGCTCGACACATGTGGAGCAGCTTGAGGTGCAGGGTCATGATGTGGCCTTTGCCTTCGACGGAGATGCCGACCGAGTGCTAGCGGTGGATGAGAAGGGTTGCGTGGTAGACGGGGACAGGATTATCGCGATCCTCGCCCGAGACCTCGTAGAGCGTGGGGCGTTGCGGGGAGGGGTCGTGGTCACGGTAATGAGTAATCTGGGTTTCTTCAAAGCGATGGAGTCTCTCAAGGTGCCCTACGTGGTGACTCCGGTCGGCGATAGGCACGTGGCGGAGGCAATGCAAAGGAGGGCGTCGAACCTGGGAGGAGAGCAGTCGGGACACGTGATCCACGGGGAGTACGCCACAACCGGGGACGGGCTCGTGACGGCGCTCGCGCTCTTGGACGTGATGGCGCGAAGCGGAGAGCCGCTCTCGAAACTCGCGGGGGTGATGGAAGTCTATCCACAGACCTTGATAAACGTCCCCGTCGAGGGAGCATCCTCCGCCAGGATGGTCGCCGGGAGCGCGTCCGTGAAGAAAGCCGTCGCAAAAGCCGAGGATCGGCTTGCGGCCAAGGGCCGTATACTACTTAGACCAAGTGGGACAGAGCCTGTCGTCAGGGTGATGGTCGAACACGAGGACGAGGAGGTGTGTCGTGGGGTCTGCGAGGAGGTCGCCGCCGCGGTTTCCTTGAGCTCCTCGCGGAGCGCCCCTGAGTGGGTGCGGGTGCCATGAGGTTCATTGGGTGCTCGCTGGCGTGGCGGCCAGGCGAGGCGGGCAAGCGGACGAGTTACTTGGTGGTTATGGACGAGCGGGGAAGCATCGTTGCGAACTCGTTTGCGACTGGGGCGGAGGAGCTCGCGGCGGCTGTCCAGGGCTATGCCGAGGGACGCCGGGGATTGTTGGTAGGGGTAGATGCTCCGCTTTCGATCCCGAACGAGCGTGGCACTCGCGGGGTAGAGCGGGTTCTCTCCCGGATATCGCTCCCAGCCTACTCGGCGAGCCGCAGGATGTTCGGTGGCGAGCCCTTCGCTGAGGAGTTCCTCGCGGCGCTTGAAGGGACCGACGTAGGATATACTGACTACCCGTTCCCCAGGACACGCGGCCAGCGAACCGCGACCGAGGTGGACTCTGCTGCGACGTTGAAGGTGCTCCGCTTCGAACTCGAAGAGAAGCGTGGTAGCAAAGACGGCCGGGGAAAAGGGGGTGACGAGCTCGCGGGCTCGCTGCGGGATCTCCCAGAGCCTAGGCTCCGCAAGGGCAACAAGGAAGGGCGGGCGGAGGAGCTCAAGGGTGCCGTGGATGCCCTCTGGAACACTCCAGGTCTACGCTTACGGACTGGTAATCTATCGGCGGAGCTCCAGGCCCAGGAGAACGTAGATATTTCGAAGCTCGACATATCGCCAACGCTCTCGCACGCAGAGCTCGACCAGATAGCAAGCCTCGTCGAGGGCACGCTGGCGGCGTACACCGTCCACAGGCACTGGAAGGGGCGGGATGGATCTATCGTGGTGGGTACCGGGTACGAGGGCTCCGTTCTCTTACCCGCCTCGGGCCCGCTTTACGAACGCATCGCCGAGGAGTGCCGCATGGCCAAGCTACCCTATGTCTAGGAGCGTGGTCTCCTGATGAGCCTTAAAGTACGCATCATCCCGTGTCTAGACGTGGATAGGGGCAGGGTTGTAAAAGGGACGAAGTTCAAGAACTTACGTGACGCCGGAGATCCAGTCGAGCTCGCCGCCTTTTACGACCTCGAGGGGGCTGATGAGATTGTCTTCTACGACATAACCGCCTCCCATGAGAACCGCGACACCGCCCAGGCGTTGGCCCGCCGAGCGGCCGAAGAGGTCTTTATACCCTGCACCATTGGCGGCGGCGTCAGAACCGTAGAGGACATGCACACCATACTACGGGCAGGCGCCGACAAGGTCTCCATAAACAGCGCTGCCGTCCGCTCGCCCGACCTCATAAACGACGGCGCCGAGCGCTTCGGAAGCCAGTGCGTCGTCCTGAGCGTGGATGTGAAGCGCAAAGAGCGTGCCTCGGGTTGGGAGGTCTACCTGAACGGCGGTCGCTTGAACACAGGGATGGACGTGGTGAAATGGCTCGTTGAGGGGGAGAAGCGGGGGGCCGGGGAGTACGTATTGAACAGCATGGACGCCGACGGTACGGAGTCAGGCTATGACCTCGAGCTCATCTCCGAGGTCGCGAGCAAGACCAACCTACCCATAGTTGCTTCTGGGGGGGCGGGAGATCCAGAGCATATGATCTCCGCCGTCAGGGCCGGGGCGAACGCCGTCTTGGCCGCAAGCATCTTCCACTTCGGCGAGTGGACGATCACAGGGGTTAAGGAGCGCCTGGCGCAGGCAGGGATACCTGTCCGGTGAGCTCATTGGAAGACATCCGCTACGACGAAAGGGGCCTCGTCCCCGTCGTCACTCAAGACGCAAGTACCAGGGAGGTCCTGATGCTCGCCTACGCCGACAAGGAGGCCCTGATAAAGACCCTGGAGACCGGAGAGGCTCACTATCACTCTCGCTCCCGTGGGGGGCTC
>Ga0126307_10003724_pt1 | contig 10463 bp, 9 predicted proteins | sample Plot28_FD_89955 | JGI IMG/M metagenome (GOLD analysis project Ga0126307, IMG submission 89955) | Serpentine soil microbial communities from UC McLaughlin Reserve, CA, USA - Plot28 | ecosystem: Environmental > Terrestrial > Soil > Grasslands | place: USA: UC McLaughlin Reserve, Lake County...
CTCGTTGATCAGTCGCTGGGACTCCGCGGCGATCGTGCCGAACACCAGCGAGCTCTTGCCCGAGCCGGAGACACCGGTGAACACCGTCAGCCGGCGCTTCGGGATCTCGATGCTGACGTCCTTGAGGTTGTTCACGCGCGCGCCGTGCACGCGGATCAGGTCGTGGTTGTCGGCAACGTGCTGCGCAGGCGCCTGCGTGTCCGTTCTCGTGGCCATGCTCATCGTGTCTCCTTGCCAACGGCCAAGGGTAATTGCCAACCTTGCTGGATCGAGCGAGCGAGAGACAGTGGCGGTGGCACCGAGACGGACCTGGTCACCGGGGCGTTCAGCTATTCGGGCTCGCGTATCGCCGAGCTCCTGATCGACTCCGGACGAGAGGTGAGAACTCTCACCAATCATCCGGATCGCGAGCATCCCCTCCGAGCACGAGTCCGATCCTCGCCTTACCGGTTCGAGGATCCAGTCGCGCTGGCGCGAAGCCTGGAAGGGGTCACGACGCTCTACAACACGTACTGGGTCCGATTCGAGCGTGGCCGGACGACCTTCGCCGAAGCCGTCGCGAACTCGCGAACGCTGTTCCAGGCAGCTCGACGTGCCGGCGTCGCTCGAATCGTTCACGTGAGCATCGCGAATCCGTCGATCGACTCGCCGCTTCCCTACTACCGCGGCAAAGCACTCGTCGAGCAGGCTCTGGCTACCGCCGGGGTTCCGTTCGCAATCGTCAGGCCGACGTTCTTCTTCGGCGGTGGAAGGGACATCTTGGCCAACAACATCGCCTGGATCCTGCGGCGCACGCCGCTCTTCGTCGTACCGGGCGACGGGCGATACCTCGTACAGCCGATCCACGTCGACGACCTCGCCCGGATCTGCCTACACGGCGCGCGAGGTCGCACCGACGTGATCATGGATGCCGCCGGGCCCGACAGGATGTCGTTTGACCAGCTGGTTCGAGCCATTCGGCAGGCCGTCGGTGGGCACACGCCGATATTGCACGCGCCGCCTGCCGCGATGGCAGCCCTAGCGCACGCGCTTGGCTTTGTCGTCCGTGACGTAGTCCTCACCGCAGACGAGATTCGCGGCCTGACGGCTGGGCTACTGGCCTCACATCAGCCCGCGCTCGGGCAGATCTCCTTCATCGAATGGCTGAAGGAGAACGGCCCAAGCCTGGGAGTGTCATACGCGAACGAGCTGGACCGTCACTTCCGGACGCGCAGCGCGTCCGCCCACGCCTGAGGCGGCACCCGGCTATTACTTCTCGGCGATGAGCGAGCAGGCAGGTGCGTTGGCCTGGGCCGAGGCGAAGGTCGCCGCTGCGCGCGACGATCCGATGGCGCGTCTTGCCTTGCTCAAGTGGACCTATCACGGGCCGACGGGACGCGCTCCGCGCCACCTGCCGTTCCGGCGCGCGGCGCTCTCGTTCATGCGCTGGCAAGCGCAGCGCGGGCTGCTCAATCCTCTCGACGGCTCGCCTCCGGGCAGCCCCTGGTGGAGGAACGTCAACGAGCGCTTGCTGCGGGATGGATGCGAGTCCGTCGGGCTCGCCGGCGGCTTGGCCATGGAACCCTCTTCGCCCACCGTGCGGCTCTGGCTCGAGTTCATCGCGAGACCGACGGCGCGCAACTGGTACCGGGCCCACAACGCGAGCATCGTGAGCGGCTACCTCGAGCACCGGGAGCTCGCCCAAGCAGAGAGCCCAGCGGAGCGTTTCTTCATGAATGTGGCGCTGGGCCGTGTCCTCTATGCCCACGCGCTCGTCGGGGCGCCGCGCCTCGCGGTAGGACGCTTCGCCCCGCTCGGCCGCCTGCTCGGCGATCCCCGCCTCGGGATGGCCGGGGCCTTCCTGTCGCTCCGGCGGGTGCTCCCCCACCGCTATCCGCTCGCCGAAGACGTGGAGACCTACCTCGCCGATGAGCAGCGTCTGGGCCGGTTGCTCGACTACGCCGTGATCGTCCCGCGGTTGCAGCGCGTGTACGAATGGTCCGCGGAGGAGCTCCGCGAACCACGCCTGCTCGAGCAGGTTCGTGACGGCAACCCGATCTACGCGTGGCCCTTCGAGGAGCGGCACGTGTGGCACTCCGCCGAGATGCCACTGGCGGGGCGCATCCTCGAACGCGCCACGAGGGCCCGTTGAAGCCGGCGGCGCTACTCCGACAACCCCGCGGCTTCGAGGGCTTCCGCTCTGCTCCCGTACCCGTGAAACCCGATCATCTTGACCGCGGAAGCTGGTGACCTGCCAGACGGTTTGCTGGATCGCCACCCCGGAACTCGCGCCCTGTCCCGCCATCCTGACCTCAGCGAGGACCTTGTCCCCGTAGTCGGCGGTTCCCAAGATCTGCGGGTGCCAGTCGGGGAAGGCCTCGAAGAGATCGTCGATATCCCCGGCGCACTCCGTCGTGTCCTTTGTAGACGGTTCCCTCTACCCCCATGAGGTAGCTGACGATCTCCACGTCGGGATCGGCCTCCCGAACGCACGCCTCCTTGTCGCGAGATCTCGACGCCGCGAACAGGCGATGGACGGTCTCCACGTTCTCCTGCGACATCGTCCGCCCAGTATCCCGCGCCTTCGGAACCCAACGCAAACCGGGAGCCAAAGCGAGCGACCTAGCCGACCGCCTGCCGTGCGGGGCGGGAGGGAGTTCTCCGGGAGAGGAATCCCGCTCTCTCGGTGGCCTTCGTGAGGGGTGAGCGACGGGACTTGAACCCGCGACCGCCTGGACCACAACCAGGAGCTCTACCAACTGAGCTACGCCCACCAGGCGGGGCCGAATCTAGCACCGGGGCCCCGACGCCGGCGGCGTGTGAGTCGGTAGGAACCTAGGCCGGCGACCCGGCGATCAACGGACGCTCCGGCTTCCATCACCAGCCGGCCAAATCGGGTACAAGGGACGGGTGAGGCAGCTCACAAGCGCCGACGCGCAGTTCCTGGCCCTCGAGACTTCGCGGCAGGCCGGGCACGTCGGCGGCCTGGCGATCCTCGACCCGTCGAGCACGCCGCGCGGCGCCCTCGACGCCGACGACATCTGCGGGCTGCTGGCCGAGCGGTTGCCGCTGCTGCCCCCGCTGCGCTGGCGCCTGGCCGAGGTGCCGCTGGGCCTCGACTACCCGTACTGGGTCGACGACTCCCACTTCGACCTGGACTACCACGTGCGCGAGCTCGCGCTGCCGGGGCCCTACAGCGACCACAAGCTCTCCGAGCAGGTGGCGCGCATCTTTTCCCGCCCGCTGGACCGCGCCCGGCCGCTGTGGGAGCTCTACCTGATCCACGGCCTGGACAACGGGCACGTGGCCATGCTGACCAAGATCCACCACGCGCTGATCGACGGCCTCTCGGGCGCGGAGATCATGGGCGTGCTGTTGGACCTCAGCCCCGAGGGCCGCGAGCCGCCCGCCCAGGCCGAGGACGACGGCGGCACCGAGAAGCCGGGCGACCTGGAGATGATGGCCCGCGGCCTGCTCGGCGTGCCGCGCTACCCGGTGCGGCTGCTGCGCTCGCTGCCCTCGACGCTGCCCAACCTCGACCAGACCTCGCTGGGCGCGCTCCCCGGCGCGGGGACGGTGGCAAAGGTCACCGATCGTCTGCGGCGCACGGTCGCCGCCGGCGAGGGCCAGGAGCTCGAGCGCTCGAGCCTGCGTGCGCCGCGCACCTCGTTCAACGGCCGGGTCTCCCCGCACCGCCGCTTCGTCTTCGGCCAGATCCCGCTCGACGCGGTGAAGGCGGTCAAGGACGCGCACGCCGTGACCGTCAACGACGTCGTGGTCTCGATCTGCGCGGGGGCGGTACGCCGCCGGCTGGTCGAGCACGACGAGCTGCCCGAGGACCCTCTGGTGGTGCAGATCCCCGTGTCGGTGCGCAGCGAGGAGCAGATGGGCACCTACGGCAACCGCATCATGCTCATGCGCGCGCCGCTGTTCACGAACATCGAGGACCCGCTTCGGCGGCTGAGGGCACAGCACGAGGCGCTGCGCGCGATGAAGGAGCGCCACCGGGCGCTGCCGGCCGAGCTGCTTCAGGACGCCAACCACTTCATCCCGCCGGCGGTGTTCTCGCGCGCCGCGCGGGCCACCTTCGCGCTCGCCAGCTCGTCGCCCGGGCGGCCGACGTGGAACCTCGTCATCTCCAACGTGCCCGGGCCGCAGTTCCCGCTCTACTGCGCCGGCGCGCGGCTGGTGGCCAACTACCCGGTCTCGGTGGTCACCGACGGGATGGGCCTGAACATCACCGTGATGAGCTATTGCGGCTCCATGGACTTCGGCCTGGTCGCCGACCGCGACCAGATGCCCGACCTCGAGCGCCTCATGGGCTGGATCGACGACTCGCTCGAGGAGCTCCAGGCCTGACCCGGGCCGATCTGGTTCAAGGCGATGCTCGACCGCACGCGGGACCGGGTCGGCCGCGCGCCGCCCGCCTGGACGAGGCCGAGGCCAGGGCGGCCGTCTGACTGCTGCGATCGGGCCAGCCCGAACGGCGACCGGGCTGCGCTCCTAGGCTACTTTGCCGCCGCCGCATGTCTCGTCCCGGTTACCCCCACTTCCTGGCCATCCCCACGCGCTGGCAGGACAACGACGTCTACGGGCACGTCAACAACGTCGAGTACTACGCCTTCTTCGACACCGTGATCAACCACTGGCTGATCGCCGAGGGTGGCCTGGACATCCACGCCGGCCAGACCATCGGGCTCTGCGCCGAGTCGCACTGCCGCTTCGACGCCCCGATCGTCTTCCCCGACACCGTGGACGCGGGCCTGCGCGTCCGCCGCCTCGGGCGTCGCAGCGTGACCTACGAGATCGGCCTCTTCCTCCAGGGCGCCGACACCCCGGTGGCCGAGGGCTGGTTCGTCCACGTGTTCGTGGACCGCGCGACGCGCCGCTCGGCCGACATCCCGTCCGACATCCGCGACTGCCTGGCGCGCCTGGAGGTGGCGGCGTGAGGACGCGCGGCGCGGTGCTGCGCGAGATGGGACTCCCCGCTCCCTACGCCGAGTCGAGGCCGCTGGAGGTGACGGAGCTGGAGCTGGCGCCCCCGGGCCCGGGAGAGATCCTGGTCAAGGTGCGCGCGGCGGGCCTGTGCCACTCCGACCTGTCCGTGATCGACGGCTCGCGCCCGCGTGTGATGCCGATGGTCCTGGGCCACGAGGCGGCGGGCGAGGTCGTCGAGCTGGGCCCCGAGGCCCACGGCTTCCAGCCCGGCGACCACGTCGCGCTGTCCTTCGTCCCCACCTGCGGCGAGTGCCACGAGTGCCGCGGCGGGCGGGCCGCCCTCTGCGACCCGGGCGGCAAGGCCAACGCGGCCGGCACGCTGCTCTCGGGCGACCGGCGCTGGGAGGAGCCCCTCCACCACCACCTGGGCGTCTCGGCCTTCGCCGAGCACATCGTGGTGAGCACGCACTCGGCGGTGAAGATGCCCGACGGCGTGCCGTTCGAAGTGGCAGCCCTGTTCGGCTGCGCCGTCCTGACCGGCGTGGGGGCCGTGGTGAACTCGGCGGACGTCCACACGGGCCAGAGCGTGGCGGTCTTCGGGCTGGGGGGCGTCGGGCTCGCGGCCCTGCTGGGCGCCCGCCTGGCGGGCGCCGGCATCCTGGTCGCCGTGGACCGGATCCCGGACAAGCTGGAGCTGGCGAAGGAGCTGGGCGCCACCCATGTCGTGCCGGCCGGTGACGACGTGGTCGAGCAGGTCAAGCAGGCCACCGGCGGCCTCGGGCCCGACCATGCGCTGGAGACGGTGGGCAGCGAGAAGGTGCTGGCCGAGGCCTACGCGGCGACGCGCCGCGGCGGCACAACGGTGACCGTGGGGCTGCCGCACCCCGACCGCCACCTGTCCATTCCGGCGGTGACCCTGGTGACCGAGGAGCGCACGCTGAAGGGCTCCTACCTGGGCTCGTGCAACCCGCCCGTCGACGTGCCCCGCTTCGTGGACCTCCACCTCGAGGGCCGGCTGCCCGTCGAGCGCCTGCTCACGCACCGCCTGGCCGTGGAGGAGCTCAACGAGGGCTTCGACCGCCTGGCCGCCGGAGAGTGCGTGCGCCAGGCCGTGATCTTCGGCGACTAGCCCGCTACGAGGGGAGCCTCACGTCTCGGCGCTCGCCTTCGCGGCCGGCTTGCCTCCGTTCTTCGATCGCGGGCGTTTCGTGCGCCCCATGTAGACCTGCTCCAGCTCGTCGAGCGCGTCGCGGGTGCGGTCCAGCAGGACCCAGGTGTCGTCGACCTGGTAGCGGTCGGCGACGATCCCGAAGTCCATGTGATCGCGGTAGCTCATCACGGTCATGTTGAGCCCGACGCCGTCGAGGATCGCCGACACGGGGTAGAGTGCCTCGAGCTGCGCCCCGGCGCAGAACAGCGGCTCGCGCGGGCCGGGGACGTTGGAGATCACCAGGTTCAGCGGCGGGCGGGTGCGGCTGAGCAGCTCGATGGTGCTGCGCGCGGCCAGAGCCGCCACCGCCGGCGGGATGAAGGCGGTGCCGTCGGTCAGCAGGCTGGCCGGCACGGCCTGGTGGCGGGCCTTTGCGCTCATGAGCGAGGCGTGGGTTTGCTCCAGGCGCTTGCGCGGGTCCTTCTCGTGGGTGGGGATCTCGACGATCATCGTTCCCACGCGGTTGCCGAACACCCCCCGCTCCGCCTCGGTCCGCACCGACACCGGGATCATCGCCAGCAGCGGCTCCGAGGGCAGGTCGTCGCGCTCGATCAGGTAGTCGCGTACCGCGCTGGTGCACAGGGCCACCACCACGTCGTTGACCGTGGTGCCCGCGGCATCCTTGACGGCCTTGACGGTGTCGAGGGAGACCTGCCCGCACGACAGGCGCCGGTGCGGCGAGATCGGCCCGTTGAAGTGGGTCCGCGGGGCGCGCGAGCTGCTGGACTCCAGCGCCTCTGAAGGCACGTCGCCGGCCACCCGCCGGCGCAGGCCGCTCAGGCCCTTCGAGAGCGTGGTGGCGCCGGGGAAGGCCGTGGCGCCGGGGAAGTCGGTGAGGTTTGGCAGCACCCCGGGCACCGAGCGCAGCGCGCGCACGGGTTGGGAGGGCAGGCCGAGCACCCCGCGGCCGAGCATCTCGAGGTCGCCGGGCACCCGCTCGCCGTGGTAGTCCTCCTCGGGCGGGTCCACGTCGCGCCCCTCCGGACTCGGGTCCAGGATCGCGGACAGGATCTCGTTGCCCGAGACGCCGTCGACGGCGGAGTGGTGGACCTTGTTGAACAGCGCGACGCGCCCGTTCTCCAGCCCCTGGATGACGTAGAGCTCCCACAGCGGGCGGGAGCGGTCCAGCGGCCGGGCATGCAGGCGCGCGACGGTCTCGCATAGCTGGGCCTCGGTCCCCGGCGGCGGGATCGCGGACTCGCGCACGTGGAAGTCGAGGTCGAAGTCGGGGTCCTCGACCCAGTAGGGCTGGTCGAGGCCGAAGGGCACGTTGACCAGCTTCCAGCGGAAGGGGGGCAGCAGGTGCAACCGCTCGCCGAGCATGCGGCAGATGTCCTCCGAGCGGAGGTCGCCGTCGGGGGCGGTCGAGGGGTCGTAGATCGCCAGGCTGGCGACGTGGCCGTACGTGCGCGCGTTCTCGATCGCGAGGAACTGTGCGTCAAGGCTCGACAGCTGCTTCATGTGTCTCCTCCCTCTTGGGAGATCACCTTCCCATACGGGCGGAGTCCTCAACACTGCCGTGACCCCGCAGCGACCCGGCGTGCGCCCGCGCCTCGGGATCGCGCCGCACCTTGAGCAGGCTCGCGACGGTGGTGATGGTCAGCACCACTGCGATCACCACGAGCGAGAAGCCCGTGGAGATCTCCGGCACCGACTTGTCCACGTCGGTGTGGCCGAAGTGCAGGATCAGCTTGGCCCCGATGAAGGCGAGGATCAGCGAGAGCCCGACCGAGAGGTAGACCAGCCGGTCGAGCAGGCCCGAGACCAGGAAGAACAGCGCCCGCAGGCCCAGCAGGGCGAAGGCGTTGGCGGCGAACACGATGAACGCCTCTTCGGTGACCCCGAACACTGCCGGGATCGAGTCCAGTGCGAACAACAGATCGGTGCTTCCGATCGCCAGCAGCACCAGCAGCAGGGGCGTGGCCACGCGGGCGCCCCCCACATGGGTGAACAGCTTCCCGTCGTCGTACTGGTCGGTGAAGGCCAGACGCTTGCGGGCGAACCCGACCAGCGCGTTGTCCTCGACGGTGGGGTCCTCCTCGCGGTGGCGAAAGAGCTGGACGGCGGTGAAGATCAGCAGCACCCCGAACAGCAGGAACATGAACGAGAATGCCGAGAGCAGGGCGGCTCCGAGCGCGATGAAGATCGCCCGCAGGATCAGGGCGAGGAGGATCCCGAAGGTGAGCACCCGCTGCTGGTGCTCCGCGGGCACCGCGAACGTGGTCATGATGATCACGAACACGAAGAGGTTGTCCACGGACAGGCTCTTCTCGACGATGTAGCCGGCGAAGTACTGCCCGCCGAAGTCCCATCCGGCGACCACCCCGAACACGACGCCGAAGGCGATCGCGATGCCGATGTAGAAGACAGACCAGGCGGTCGCCTCTCTGAACCCCACCGCGTGCGGGCGGCGCCCGGACACGAACAGATCGAGGAAGAAGAGCGCCGCGATGAGGCCGAGCGTCAGCGCCCAGCCGGCAGTTGTCACCTCGAGCACGGCCAGCACCGTAGTGTGCGGGGTGTGGGCGTACGCGACATAGGTGATCGCGCGTGGCCGCTGCTCAACCGCATGGCGGGAGCGCACACGGCCGCCTACCGGGCCACCGGAGGCCGCATCGGCCACCGCTTCCCGGGGCTCCCCCAGATGCTATTGCTCGACCATGTTGGGGCCAAGAGCGGCCAGCGCCGCACCACTCCGCTCGTCTACGCCCGTGACGGCGACGACCTGGTCCTGGTCGCCTCGAAGGGCGGCCACCCGCACAACCCGGCCTGGTTGCACAACCTCAAGGCCAACCCGGAGACGACGGTTCAGGTGGGCGGCGAGAAGCGGCGCGTCCGCGCCCGCCTGGCCGCTCCCGAGGAGCGCGACCGGCTGTGGGCCACGGCGGACGCCGAGTGGTCGGACTTCAAGACCTACCGGGCCCGCACCGACCGCGAGATCCCACTGGTCGTCCTCGAACGGCGAAGCTAGACTTACTTTTCGTGAGTACGACTTCGACGACCCCCACCCTCCCCGACACGCTGCGGCTCGGCCCAGTCCACATCGCGGTCACCGACCTCGAGCGCTCCAAGCGCTTCTACGCGCGCTCGATCGGGCTGCAGGAGCACGGGCCCAACACGATGGGCGCCGGCGGCGAGGACCTGCTGGTCCTGGAGGAGCAGTCCGGGGGCCGGCCGGCCGGACGTCACGCCGGGCTGTACCACTTCGCGCTCCTGCATCCCTCGCGCCTGGAGCTCTCGCGGGCGGCACGGCGGCTGCTGGAGACGAGCACGCCGATCAGCGGGGCGTCCGACCACGGGATCTCGGAGGCCATCTACCTGCCCGATCCCGACGGCAACGGCATCGAGCTGGCCGCCGACCGCGGCCGCGAGCGCTGGGGCGATCTGAGCGATCCCAAGACCATCGGCCCGGCGCCGCTCGACATGGCCGACCTCCTGTCGATGACCGATGGCGAGGCGCTGCGCCCGCAGGCCGACCCGGGTCTGGTGGTGGGCCACGTGCACCTGCACGTGGGCGACATCGAGCGCGCACTGGCCTTCTACCGCGACCTTGTGGGCTTCGAGGTGATGACCCAGTTCCCCAGCGCGGCCTTCATCGCGGCCGGGGGCTACCACCACCACCTGGGCCTGAACACCTGGCGCGGTGAGGGCGTGCCCGCCGCGCCGCCCGACGCCCTCGGCCTCCGGCGGTGGACGGTGGTGCTCGACGGGCCGGAGTCGCTGGCGGCCCTGCGCGAGCGCCTGGAGGCGGGCGGCGTGGAGGTCGCCGAAGCCGACGGGGGCTTCGTGGCTGATGACCCGTGGCGCAACCGCCTGCTCTTCGTAGCGGGCGACTAGCGAACCCTGGAGGTTTGAGGGGTCCATAGCCCCCACAAGCCTCCAGTGGTGTCGACGGTGATGTCGGTTCGTCGCCGCGGGAGCTGCCTGAGCCGGTGAGGGCGGTACGGGCGCCGCTGTGAGGCGGTGCCGAGGGCGGCGTGGAGGGCGACGTGCTGTCTGCTCTGTAGGGACAGCATCGCCTCCGGGCCGCGCCTTCGGAAGGCACCCTAGGGGGGAACTTTCCTCACCCTCCGCTTCATCCGCCGCTGCTTGAGCCGCCCCGCGGCCAGCGCCGGTCCGATCGCCCTCTGGCCCAGCCTCGGCCAGAGGTCGATCGCCCGCAGCAAGGGGCCGCGCCGGCGCGGCAGGATGGTGACCGGGCGCGGCTTGTCGACCAGCCGACCGACCGCCTCCGCCACGGCGCGCGGCTGGAGCAGGACGCCGGCGAACGAGGCCGCCGCGTCGCGGTCGTCGAGCTTGTCGAAGAGCATCGGCGTCCAGATGCCGTCGGGGCAGA
>Ga0126307_10003725_pt1 | contig 10463 bp, 10 predicted proteins | sample Plot28_FD_89955 | JGI IMG/M metagenome (GOLD analysis project Ga0126307, IMG submission 89955) | Serpentine soil microbial communities from UC McLaughlin Reserve, CA, USA - Plot28 | ecosystem: Environmental > Terrestrial > Soil > Grasslands | place: USA: UC McLaughlin Reserve, Lake County...
GTTCCTCGAAACCGTACGCGGTGACCGATTCGCGGCGGCTTTCGTGGAGGCCCTCCATTGTGGGCTCAGGGAGGGCGAGATACTCGGCCTGAAATGGTAGGACGTTGATTTTGACGCCGGAACCCTACAGGTGAGGCGTACGCTCTCTGAGGCTCTCGCCGGGCACCTCTTTGAGCCCCCAAAGAACGGCAAAGGGCGCAGCGTCAAGCTCACGGCTCGAGCCGTGGAAGCGCTGCGTAACCACCTGACGCGCCAGATTGAGGAGATAGAGAGCCTGGGCGATCGCTACCGGGACCAGGGGCTCGTGTTTCCCTCGCAGGTCGGCACCCCGATGAACGCCAAGAACCTCACCGCCCGGTCTTTCAAGCCGCTCTTGCAGAAGGCTGGACTGCCAGACATCCGGTTCCATGATCTCAGGCATACCTTCGCTACCCTCATGCTCCAGAACGGTGAGCATCCTAAGGTGGTCCAGGAGATGCTTGGACACGCGACCATCGCCATCACGATGGACACCTACTCCCACGTGCTCCCGAACATGCAACGAGATGCAGTGGATCGGCTTGAGGTCCTGCTCTCCTGACGTGAGAGTAGATCAGTGGCAGTTGTCGTGTAGGCTGTAGTCTGCCACGTTCATCGGGAGGAACCCGTTTATTGATTGTAGCTAGAAATAGTCCTTCCTCTGAATCATAGCCTCGATAACCTCGAAGTTGCGGCCCACTGTCTGCAACACGTCCTCGACACTGCCGTCGGACGTAGCTGCCTGCTTTAAGAGGCCACTTTCTATGGGTGCCCACCGAGCCCCCTGCTCGACGTATTCGGCGCTTAGAGTGCGCAGAGCCGATTCCTCAGAGTCTACCCTCTTGTGTAGATATGCGAAGTGACCGAGCAGCGCCCATTCGCGCGGGCTACGCTCTCGTTCGCCATTGATATTTACGTAAGTGAGGCTCAGGAGTACCTCGAACCTATAGAAGGCCTCGCGGTACCTGAATTCGAGTGGAAGGTAATCCTCGAGTGGAGCTTGCATAATCTCAAAAAGCCTTTGTGACGTCGGCTCGTGCTTGTGACCATCCGAGAAGAAGGCTCTTTTAATGTTTTCCTGGTTGCCGATCGCCCACGGGTAGACGCTGAGCGCTATCGGTCTCGTCTTCTGATATCGATCTGTGAACATTGAGTCGCGCAGGAGAGTCCTTAGAAAGGGCCAGTTGCCCGTCGCTGTCGCAGCAACTCCCCCAGCGTAGAGGAGCAACAATGCCGGATAGATAAGCAAGTCATTCACTGCCAATATGGAGTAGGACCTGTTTGGCGTAGGGGGACTCCCGGCCAGTTCGAGTAGGTCGCCGAAAGCCCGTACCTGCCGCTCCCTTGCATAGTATCCACCGGCTGCCATGACCCCAACGGCAGTCTCGCAAGCCTTCTCGTATGAGACGATACGTCTCCGAATTTCCTCAGCCAACGCAGCGTGCTGGTCGGCCAATGTACCTCCTGAAAGACTCCAGTCCACAGGGAACCGCTCCTCATCGAACACCTTTTCCCTCGCCTCACGCCCTACTGAGCTGACTAGCTCCCTGAGGCGCACGTAACCCTCCAGGTCGTCTAGGTATCGCTTCGCGGTTGCCACCGCAACCGGTGTGGAGAGCGGGTCGTTTCCGCCGAACGTTTCGAGCGCCTCGACCTTATCGAGGACGTCAGCGAAGAATTCGTTTGCCCCTTCAGATTCAATAGACGTGCCGCCAATGAAGGAGGTTAGCGACCGCTCTTCCTCTGATGGCGCTCCCCGAGAGACCCAATAGGCCATGTAGCGGCGACCTCCCGCACGCTTTAGGGCATCTATCAGAGCGGTGTCGTACGTCCCTGACCACCCGCAAACCACGAGACCGTACTCCTGGAAAATGCGTCCGAGAAGTACTTTAATACGATCATCGTACTCGCCGAGCTCCTCCGGCGTGTTCTTTATACGGGTATCAAGGTAGTCCCCGTTGACCTTGACTACTGTGCAGGCCGAGTGCTGCAGGGGCGGCGCGCCCTCTGCGGCGTCAGGCGTGTCAATAACTACCGGGGCGACCCCCTCTGCCTCCAACGCCCTCTCCAAGAGCCTGTCAAAGTTCGTCGTCACGATAACTCGTACGTAGCCCTTGGAGCAGAGCCGCGCGATTGCCCGGTGCGCCGCAGTAGGTTCTTTCCTCCCTTCTGCGCGGTCCTCCTCGTCAGGCTCGAAGTACCCTTGTAGGAGTGACCGGCGCTCGTCCTGCGTCGGCGCTAGCTCGTTAACCACCTCGGAGTAGCTGGGTTCCCGACCGAAGCGTTCTATATACTAGGCCTCGGGGTCGTCCGTGGCATCGCCTTGTAACTCGGCTAGCTTGCGAACTAGGTCAAGTGTCACCTCCCAGCCCGTAGGCACTCCGGCTGCCCTAGAGACCCCGGAGCCCAGCAGTATGGCGTAGGTGCCCGGCCCAGAATGTACCGAGAAGGCTAACGATAGCTCGGGCTCTATTCCTAGTCTGCTCATATCGCTCCCGGACACCTCCGCATTGGTGTAGTAATTGGTGTAAAGCAAGCCAGGTTAAGTCACCAACCACGAGCTGATTCAGCGATATGCCTGCAAACCTGCCATTTTCTGAAGCGCGCCCGGCAGGATTCGAACCTGCGACCGGCGGATTAGAAGTCGGTAATGAGCATCTTCCGCTTCGTGTTGTGTTGTACCGTAAAGTGCTGGTTTGCAGGAAATCCGTGGCTCCAAGTCGGTAGTTTAGATACCGTCGCGTACCGCTCAATATCGGCTGGGTTGTCGTCAGAATTGTCGTCAACGGCGTTATACCCCACAAAAGTTCGGTCACGACCCAGTACGTCGGTAGGCCCTTTGCAAACGCCGAAAGAGACTATGATTTTCAGTTCGGTTGCCTATTTCCCGCCATATATCATGGTGTCCGTAGATTCGGCTAAAGTAGGCTATATTCTTCAACTTATTCAGAATGCCGATCCGCAGAGTACCGCTATATACCGCGTACGTTGGTGTCGAGGTTGGTGTCAAACGGCAGACTATGCAGGGCTCCGCCGGTCACCGCCACTCGCCGCACGTACTCGGGCAACCTGCAAGGCGGCATGCGCCAACAGGCACAAGGTGATATGCCGATGCCAGGGATCCCAGTGGCGTACCTCGTATTGGTCCAGCCCCACCTCGCCTTTCGCCCTCTTGAGCCCCTCCCCGATAGCCCAGCGCGTAGCTACTACTCGCACCATCCCGGATAACGCCGTTTGCCTCGGGCCGTATGCCCCGTGGTAGATGTATTCGTCCGTTGGCCCCAGCGCGTGACACACGAGTAGCCATTCCGCCCGCCCGACGTTTCTTTCGTGGCGGCGCGGGCCGCGAGCCCATTCATAGGCGCGCTCTGCTCCGCCCACAGAGCTGAACCGTATCCATTCCGAGGCAGGTGGCAGTAAGGTACTTGCCCCCCGAGGCAACGTTGACGAGCGCCCCTCCGCCAGCACGTAAGAGCGTCCGCGTGTTTCTAACCAGTGCTTGAGCCTCTTATCTGTGCTGTAGGTCTCACCGCCCGTAACCCAAGCGGCGGGCACACTCGCATCGAAGGCACGCTCGAGCATCTTCCGAGCCAACTCGTCCTTGGTAACGAAGGTGACCTCCTCCGGCACCCCTGCCTCCCGACACCGCGCCTCGTCCTCCGCCCACTCCTTGGGCAGGTACAGAGCCCGATCTATGCACGCCCACCCGAGCGGAGACGCGTAGGATAAGAACAGGCCCAGCTGGCGGTTCTCGAGCCGTCCCGTCGTCGAGTTGCGCAGTCGCTCGACGCCGGCCGACTTCGCACCCTTCTTCGGGAAGCCGATCTCGGTCAGCACCAGCACGCCGGATGCGTCGCCGAGGTGCTCCAGCACGTAGTCTCGGAGGTCGTCGCGGACCGCATCGGCGTCCCAGCGCGCCTTGTTAAGCAGCCGCTGTACGCCGTCGTCTGTCTTCTCGCCCATGTGCTCGGCCATCTGCCGGCCTGTGTGGCGCTCCACTGGGTCCAAGAGCCCCACCAGATAACGCCTGGCCCGATCGCGTACCTCCGGCCGCCTGAACCGCGAAGAGATTCGGGAGTGCAGCCTCTTCAATTCCTCACGCACCGCAGCATCCAACGCCTGCTCCTGCGTGCTCAACTCTGCTTTAGACCCCTCATCCACGATCCACCAGACACTATACCGCGCGAAGTGCGGTAGTAGGAAAACGAGCTCCAAGAGATCTCTTCTCGCGGGTTACAAGTATATGTGGAGTCTGTAACTCACAGTAAACGATTCGGTCGCTCGGACTCTGTGACCCCGAGTAATCCTGCCTACCACGGTGACTCCCAGGTCAGCCCGAGCACGTCCATAGCCGAACACAAGCATGTCGCGAGGAGGAGATAAGCATGCGGCCTAACGTCGACGTCGAATGGTACTCCATCAAGGATCTGATGATCCTAACAGGGCTAGGACGTACAAAGTGTTACGAACTTGTAGCAAGCGGTGAGCTTGAAGCCATCAAAGTGGGCAGGGCCGTGCGGGTATCCAGGGCCTCTTACATCGAGTGGACGGGCCGTCGGCGCTACATGGACGTGGTGACCGGCGAATGACCACTGTAGCCCACCAACCGAGGATGTCGTCGGATCTTGGCAACTCTCAGGGACCGTCGGGCCCGTCTGTGGCCCTCGAGGGTCAGACTCCACGGATGAACTGCGGGATGAACCGGAACAGGAAGGAGGTGATAGGGATGAACGACGAGAAGACGGAGCGGAGCCGCCAAGTGGCTGCCATCAAGGAGACGGCCAAGTCCACCAACGGCGGACGAAGCTACCTGCTCAAGGGGCTGTGGGCCTGCCGCCTTGCCGCGGGGCTCGACCAGCGCCAGCTCGCGCAGGCCATGGGCAGCACCCAGGCGACCGTGGGGCAGCTCGAGCGCGGCGATCGTGGGGCGTACCCGAAAACGATCCTGCGCTTGTGCGAATGCCTCGGGGTAGCGCCCGAGGATTTGCTCTCCGGGGATGGACCGGATGAGCCGAAAAGAAACCTGAATCAGAGAAGGAGGTAAGAAAGTGTCGCACTTCTACAGCATGCAAGCTTGGTTGCTCGCGCCGACGTACGTCCTCGTTGGGGAGCCTATTGACTCCCGGAAAGGCAAGCTAACCGCCCTGGATGATGGCAGCGTAGTAGCGTTGTTCACCTCGACCGAGTCGGCACGGGAGTTCACCGAAACGTACTACGCTGAGGAAGACATTTCCCGGTTCCAATACGGGATGGTAAATGCCCTGGGGTTTGCGGGCTGGCTGGAGGCTTTAGGAGAGGTCGGCGTGAAGACCGTGGTTTTCGACCCCGTAGCCACCTCCGTCGGGCGATGGACAGATCAGGCAGAAACCATGACCGTGGGCTACTAGCGCCGCTTTGCGGCGGAGTTGGGCTCCGGGCTAGAGAACCTCGTGGCTGAAGCCTATGCGGATGCAGGACACGAGTTCGGAACCCCCCCAAACGTCTCACGGATGGAAGCCTGGTGCGAGTCCCGGGTCGATGGTGTGATCGAGGACGCCCGCGCCCGCGCATCAGAATGGGAGACAAGCCCCAACCCTCGGCCCAGATAGTAAGAATTGGGCCTTGCCTACGTTGGTGACGTAGGCAAGGCCCCCTGTCCCGGGCTCTCGAACCTGGTCGCCAACCGATATCGAGGCCCAGAAAGGTCGCAAGTCATGGTATCTCAAGTTAACCCGCGAGAGCCGTATGAAGGGTGGTGGGAGCCACCTCATCACGAGCCCATCGGGGAAATCAGGATAAAGATCCGTCGGACTCTAGCCGTCCTTTTCCGTCTCGGCGACGTCGTCGAGCTGCGAGCCTTCAAGGACCGATGGACCAAATCCGGCTACTTCGAGGACCACGACGTCCTCGCCGATGAGGCAGTCAAGCTAGACGGTCAAGGGTGGCAGGTCTACGTGACCTTGAACCCAGTACAAAGGGCGCTCTTGGCGCGAGCCGCTAATCGTGCCAAAGATAAACCTGCAGTCACCACTTCGGACCGCGATGTAGCAAGTCGTAGGTGGCTGCTGCTAGATGTCGATCCGGTCCGTCCCTCAGGTGTCTCGGCCACCGACGAAGAGAAGGATGCAGCCTACCTCACAGCGAAGGAGGTTCTGCAATACCTGCGGCAGCAGGGATGGCCCGATCCCGTCATCGCAGACTCTGGCAACGGTTTCCACTTCTTGTATCCCATCGACCTGCCCAACAACGAGCGGAGCAGGGAGCTCGTGAAAGGTGTTCTGGAGGCACTGGCCTTCATGTTCGATGACGAGAAGGTCAAGATCGACACAAGCGTTCACAACGCAGCCCGGATAGTCAGGCTCTACGGCACCACGACCCGCAAGGGCGACCACCTGCCAGAGCGCCCGCACCGCCGATCCGAAACACTGAAAATCCCGAAGGAGGTATGGGGATGGGAGTAGTCACTACAGAAATGCTCGAGGCTGTCGCCCGCGCTAAGCCCGCCGCGACAAGCGCCAATCGTCAGGGGCAGGTTCGTGAAATCCACAGGCAGAGAAGATTTGACCTTGCTACGTGGATCGAGGATCACAACGTGCCTGTCAAGCGCGAGAGTGAATGGTCCAACGGAGGCCACAAATACATCTTGGAGGAGTGCCCTTGGAACGGGCATACCGACAAGGCGGCGTACATCGTCCAGTTGCCCAACGGCGCGATAGCTGCCGGATGCCACCACAATTCTTGCCAGCAGTACGGCTGGCGAGAACTCAGGGAACACTACGAGCCGGGCTATGAAAATAACTCCACGCTTACGACGGATAATCTTTCCGCCGCACTTACGGCAGGAGTTGAGGCGGAAAGAAAGCTCCGGTTCGTGACGGCCAAGGAGGTCGCCACATCAACCTCCAACAAGGCAGAGGCAGTGGTAGATGGCTATGTGTTCAAGGGAACCATCACGGACGTGAACGGCAAGCCGAAGGCCTCCGGGAAGACAACCTTTGTTACGCATCTCTGCTGCAAGGTGTTGGACGGCGAACCCTTTATGGGTTTGCCCACCGCTCAGACTGGCGTCGTCTACCTCACCGAGCAGTCGGCGGCCACCTTTAGGGAGGCGCTGGCCCGCGCCGGCCTCCTGGATCGCGAGGATTTCATCGTCCTTTTCTGGCGCGACACCATTGGACTCGACTGGCCCAAGGTGGTGAACCAGGCTGTCGAGGAAGCCCTACGTCGGGGTGCTGGTCTTCTCGTGATCGACACCCTGCCGCAATTCGCTGGGTTGGAGGGTGACGGAGAGAACAGCGCGACGGCGGCCCTGGAGGCTATGCGGCCGGTGCAGGAGGCAGCGGCTGCCCACAATCTAGCCGTAATCATGGCGCGCCACGAGAGGAAGTCCGGGGGCCAAGTGGGGGATTCGGGGCGTGGCTCATCCGCCTTTACCGGCGCCGTCGACATCATCCTCTCTATCCGGCGCCCTGAGGGCAACGTCCGGCCAACCATCCGTGAGATCCATGCCCTCAGCCGGTTCGATGAAACGCCCGATGTCCTGGGCGTCGAGCTGGGCAAGGACGGCTACAAGGCTCTTGGCGACAGCGTTGCCGTGGCCAAGGCCGAAGCCCGCGAAGCCATCCTCGAAGTCGTCCCCACATCCGAGACCGTAGCCGTGACCTTTGACCGACTGCGGGAGATCATAGATCTGGGTCGTACTACGACCCAGAAGGCCATCGATGCGCTGCTTGGGGCCGGGGAGCTAAGACGGGTCGGGGAGGGCAAGAAGGGCAGCCCGTATCGTTATTGGCGCCCGGCCCGTCCAGAGGATCCACCGGATGAACTGACGCCCAAGGACGGCCAAATGCATTCCGCCGCAACCCATACCTTGGAAGGGGCGGAAAGCAAAACGGACGCCGCAGGCGAGCCCTCCTATAGCAAAACGGATGATCCCTCCACCCCAGACCTGTCCGACACACAGGAAGGTTCCTCTTCTGCACGGTCGCACGATGGAGATGGAGAAACAGAGATGCCGGAGAACAACTGCGAGGCTGGCGAGGAGGACCGCTTGAGTCCTGGTCACTACGCGGTCACGAAGACGGTTATGGTGGGAGGCAAAGAGATACGTGTATACGGTGCAGAGCGCGCCTCTAGGTCCCCTGGGACCAAGCTCGCCGAGCTAGGTTGGATCCGTAACGAGAAGGCCGCCAGGGGTCGCAAGCGTGGTCCAGCGAACTCGTCGGGAGCAGAAGGAGGCTTGGACGTGAACCAGGATCACGTGGCGTGCATGATCCGCGGTTTCCTTGGGTGGCGTTTCGACGGGGTAGCTGCCGTAACGGCGGGGGACGTCTGGTGCTGGCAGGGCCAGCACCTCACCCCAACGGAGCTGATAGGCATCTGGCCGAAAGATTGGAGGGCCATGCACAAACACTTACGCCGGCTAGCGCCGGTTCTGAGAACCACCAAACAGACTTATCGGTTCAGTGACGAAGACGGGGTGCGTCGCGGCGATCCGTTCGCTGTCAAGACGCGGGAGGGCCACATGGACGTCCAATACTGGGAGAAGGGTGGCGGAGAGGTGGAGGGCGTATGGGTCTTCGCCGCCGAGTTAGCGACGCTGGACGACCCAGAGAACGTAGAGCGGTGCGTCTGGAAGAGAGTGAAGCATCTAGAAGGGATAGTTGAGGACGACTCCGACTGGCCCGACGACCGAGGACGTTGGAGAACGCCATGACCCCGGACCTCCAAAGTCGTCTAGTGCTGTGTTGGCCGAGTAGTGGATTTTAGATCTAATGATCTGTGCCGTCATCCCTGGTAATCTTCTGCATTAGACAGCGTTCAGATGCGTTAGTAGCCAGGATGGAGTTGCAAACAGACGATAGAGGAAACCACTATATAGAGACCGACCGACCTCTCAACGAGAAAACAAGGGTGACTTATGTACCGTACCAAGAGTGGGCGGGCCAAACGGTCATTCGTGTCCAAGTTAGAGAAGCCGGCGGAAACTTGCGGTACGGACCAGAAATCCCTATCGATCAAGTCGGGGACTTCGTTGCGAGTATCATCGACCTATTAAGCAAGAAAGCACAAGACAAGAGTTAGTCGGCCGTAGTAATGCGGTCGATGGTGCTTGACCGATAGTGCTTGACATAGGAGAACTCGACCAGGCATTTACCCTCACAGGGTAATGATCAGCTTCAGAAGAAGGTCCGAGAGGCGGGCGAGACTTTGTGACGCTCTTGCGGACCTCGACATACCCCTGACCAGTCTGCTGAACAATCCCCGGTTCCTCTGCCGCTCCCTCCCGTGAGGTTCCAAAGCTCCTCTACGCCACCTAAAACGCCTTTGTAGCTGCCGAGCAGATCCTCGACGACCCAGAGAACTGACCAACGAGACAACCACTCAAATCGGCGTGTATGCACAACTGTGTCAGGACAAGTCGAAGGCACTCTAGAGCGAGTGTCCGGCCTGTTGGTAGGGGTGGTTCCCCGATGCGCTGTCCTCTGGTTAACATAGGAGACACATGCTCTGATCGTCAGGGAAGGAGCGACCATGGTCGCGCGGCAGAAGAGTACTTGGTTTGGATGGATGCTCGCTGCATCTTTGTTTGTCTTAGTGCTGGCTGGATGCGCCGACGTCTCCGAGTCCGGTTCATCCCAGACGGCACATCCTTCCAAGAAGGGCCCACCCACCGAGACAGCAGAGAGCCACGCTGCTGCTGGGCCAACTAACTGCAACCCCACGCAGCCCGATATGCTCGGACCTTTCTACGAGCCAGGCGCGCCGGTGCGAACGAGCGTCGGCAGCGGGTATGTACTCTCCGGAGCAGTCCTGGCTGCCGAAGAGTGCAAGCCGATCTCCAACGCCCATATCGAGTTCTGGCTGGCCAAGCCCAGGGGAAACTACGATGATGCACACCGGGCTACTGTGCTCGCCAGCGAGAGAGGAGAGTACCGCTTTCAGAGCAACGTGCCCGTCTCCTACGGCGGCAGGCCACCCCACATCCACGTCCGCGTGAGGGCGCCAGGCTATGAGGAGCTGGTTACGCAACATTACCCAGAGCGTGGTCAGAGGAAGGCGAACTTCGATCTGGTCCTCCTAGCGCAGTGAGGACGGTGTGATTGTCTTCTGACATCCGCCGCGATAACCGAGTTCAGAGATTGTGAAATTTTTATGGGTCCGTCACCTCGTCGAGAACACCCCTGAGGAGTCCCCCGATTGTTCTCCTGGCCCTCAGCCACATGTTCCACAGCTCTTTAGAGCCTCCTTAAAGGTCTCTCTAGGCGAACAACGTGGTCTCGGCGAGCCTGCGGGCCTGACCATATTCGGCGGCCTTCAAAACGCCTTGTACACACACCTATGTCAGGCAAGCCGTACCTCTAGTAACAGACCCGGGGTCGAAACTCCTGACTACCCCGCCCCCGTATCGGCGTCATCATTCTGAGAGGAAGCTACGCATCCGCCCAAGCGCATCTTTATGCGCA
>Ga0126307_10003727_pt1 | contig 10461 bp, 5 predicted proteins | sample Plot28_FD_89955 | JGI IMG/M metagenome (GOLD analysis project Ga0126307, IMG submission 89955) | Serpentine soil microbial communities from UC McLaughlin Reserve, CA, USA - Plot28 | ecosystem: Environmental > Terrestrial > Soil > Grasslands | place: USA: UC McLaughlin Reserve, Lake County...
ACTCCGGCGGCTTGTCGGCCGGGATCGTGGTGCCCGCCGGCCACCCCCCGGCCGGCACGACCGCCGGACTGGCCTTCATCCGGCTGCGGCGGGCCGGTGAGATGGCCATGCCCGCAGGGACGGTGATCGACGACGTCTCGGACCAGCCGAGCCGTTCGAGGGGCAGGCCGTGCAACAGCTGCTGGGAGAAGCGGGCGGCGAAGATGGCGGCGCGGATCTTGTGCGACGCGCTGTTGCGCCCCGGCGACGACGTGAGCTGCACGATCCGCGAGTCGACCGTCGGGTCCTGACCGGACCAGAAGTCGAGGGCGAGGCCTGATGAGAAGTGGACGTCGCCCGACAGGATCAGACAGCGCGGATAGGTGGCGAGCCGGCGCACGAGGAGGTTGAACGACCCCTCGTCGCCGCCCCAGCCCTCGACGTCGAAGCGCTCGGGCCCGCTCACCGGCGGGCCGTCGTGATCGGCTTCGGCCTTGCGCTTGGCGTTCGACTTGAAGTCGAAGATCCCCGACGCCAGCGGCTGCACGAGCGCGTCGATGGCGTGGGGCATCAGGATCGGCACCGGGGAGACGACGACCAGCAGCTCCCGCCCATCGGTGAGCGGGCCGGGAGGAAGCTGGGTGTCGAGGCTGTTCCCGAACAGCTTCGGCGGCCCGAGCCGCCCCCGGTACGTGCGCCGTGTTCGGGTGTCGACGACACGCACGAGGTGGCGCGGTCCCGGGACCGTGTAGTCGAACCGGACTTCGGGGTCGATCACCGGCTTCGTGAGGCCGAGCAGCTGCTCCAGCTTGTCGATGGCGGTGGCGCTGAACGCGCCGTCGGTCCCGACCGACACGAGGGTGTCGAGCAGCTCCTCGTTCTTCGGCTTGGGGTGCTCGCCGATGTGGGTGAACGCGGCCGGGTCGTTGCCCCAAGCCTGGCACACGGCGTAGGCGGCGTAGCCGTTGCGGACGATCGCCCGGCCGAACGGTGCGGTGATCACCCGCGACCGCCAGGACTGCGACAGGTACCAGTCGTCGGTGACCTCGTGGTCGTCGAAGATCATGTAGGTGGCCGTGTTGGCCAGCGCCCGTGCGACCCGGGGGACTGCGGCCCGGAAGATCTCGGTTGCCTTGAGCTGCTTGGTGAACTCCGGCTCGTCCGTCCGCTCCCACTTCGTCAGACCGTCCCGGTCCGGATCGCCGGGCTTCGGCGCGTAGTACGCCTCCCAGTCCGACAGGTGGTTCGCCGCGACGTTCGGGGACGGCACGAACACCTCGTCGGCAGTGGTCAGCGGGCGCCACAGCGAGGGACTCCACACCAGCAGGTGCATCGCCAGCAGCTCGCCGTAGGAGAGCAGGTGGTGCAGCCCGTCGTTGGTGGAGAAGCGACCGATCTCCCGGACCACCTTGCGGCGGCGCTGCACCGGAAACTCCTCGATCGTGACGGGGACGGCGCGATTGTCGATCGGCAGGGTCTCGGTGAACCCGAGCAGCTCCCGGCCGATGGCGTTGATCTGCGGCAACAGGCAGCCAGACAAGTCGTCGGCGTAGATCTGGTCGCCGGTGAGGAAGAGCTGTTGCGGTCGCCGCGTCAGGTCCAGGCGGTGCTCGGCGATGAGGTCGTCGAGGTAGGCCATCGCGTCGGGACCGTCGGCGTTCGTCCGCCGGCACGAGCCCTGGACGAGCACCAGGTCGCCGATCGTCGGAGCTGGTGTGACGAAGCTCGGCAACCGATCGAGCTCGTAGCCGAGAGCGAGGCGCAACGGGCGGGCGTTCGCCGCTGACTCCGTCGTGGGCGTCTCGTCGCGCAGGAAGCCGAGATCGCGCAGACCCTGGCCGCCGACGATCACGTCGTAGCTGTGGATCGCCCCCGGAGCGATGATCGCGCTCGCCTCCGCGACGACGACGGCGACGTGGAGTCGGGCGCCGAACCGCTGGGTCAGCGCAATTTCCCGGGCCACCGGCGGTGTGCCGCTGTCGACGGCGCCCGGTCCGCTCGACCGCTGCGGTCCGGCCCAGACGACGAGCTCGACGATTGCCGGGTCGCGCAGCGCCAGCCAGACGGCGACCTCGTTCCCCACCACGCGGCGGACGATCGGGCCGGCCAGCACCTGCGGCAGGGGCATTGCGTTGCTCCTCCTCGTCTCTGCGACGGCCTCGCCCCGGGAAGTTGCGTATCGAAGAGCGATTCCATCGACGTGGCTGAACGCTAGGCGATCAGCCGACCTCGTGGAGGTGCTGCAGCCCACTGAGGCGCTGGTGATGCCGCATGGGACCTCACGCTTCGCCCTTGGCCCCTTCAACGAGACCATGCGGCGATGCGACGCGGCAGATCGGCATGTTGACAGTCGATTCGTCGTATTGCCCGCAGCGACCCGGGCTGTACGAAGTCACGCGCCTGGGCACCGCGCCGTGGACTCCGGCCCACTTCATGTGAAGTCCCTACCAGACGCTCATCGTCGGCGTGCCGACGCGGACGGCCTACATTCTGGTAGTGGTAGGTTGTCGACCGTCGGTCCAAGTGTTCTTGAGCTATCGCCGAGAGGATTCCTCTGCATGGGCTGGCCGGCTGCGGGATTCGCTCGCCACCCGCGTCGGCGATCACAGCATTTTCCACGACGTCTCCGCCGTTCGGGCCGGTGAGAATTTCACCGAAGCGATCGATCGGGCCCTCAGCGAGTCTGACGTCGCCCTCATCGTGATCGGACCGCGATGGCTGACGGCTGCCGATCCCATGGGGGTCGTCCGGCTGACGCAGCCGAGCGATTACGTCCGTGCCGAGTTGGCGTCCGCGCTGTCTCGTGATCTGCGGGTCGTTCCGGTGCTCGTGGGCGGTGCATCGATGCCCGATGCGGCGGACCTGCCCGAGGAACTGGCCGCTCTCGCCGTGCGGCACGCTGTCACGTTGCACGACGAGACGCGGCACGAGGACGTCGAGGGTCTGTGGCGCGAGCTGCGCGGCGAGCGGCGTCCGCACCGTGGCCGCTGGTTCGCGGGGGCCGGCCTCGTCGCACTGGCGCTCGTCGTCGCCCTCATCGTCGCACGGAGGGACGGCACGCCCGATGGAGAGGGATCGGACGACGGTCTCAGTGAACGTTGATGATCTCGATAGCTGTCCGGAAGGACCGGTCGGTTGGACGCCGATCACGCTTCCAACTGACACCAGCGGGGCGGTGGTGACCGACGAAGAAGCGTGCAGCGTCGTGGTGGAACAAGTCCACGAGCGGTCGGAGCCGGACGGCTGGAATGTCTTCGTCGATCTGACAACCACGATGCGGACGCGGTCGCCGGGCAGAACCCCGATCACTACCTGCTCGCTCTCGACGAAGTCCAGTTCCCTCCAATGTGCATCGACCTTCTTGCGGGAATTGATCCGCTCGAGCCGGGTGCGGCCAACCAGATTCGACTCGGTTTCGCCGTGCCCCGGGGCCCAGTAGGCGGCCAGCTCGCTCTCGACATCAAGATCGGCGATCAGAGTGATCGTATCGACCTCTCTTGATTTCACCGGTACTCCACGGCGGAGCCCGGTGTGTGTGTGGTCTGGTCCATGGCAACGACGATCGATTCGGTGGGGACGCTCGAGCCCGCTGCTCGTCTCATCGTGACCGCGCCCGGTGTGCTCGATCGCCGGTCGCGTGCTGGTGGGGGAGCGGCCGCGGCGGCGAGCATCTCCTCGATGTCGTTGCGCGTGAAGCCAGCACGACGACCCGCTCTGGCGCGCACTGCGAGCGCGGGGCGTCGCACGGGTTCGAGACGAGCAGACCTCGCCCGACGAGATACCTACAGAACCAACGCAGAATCGACAGGGTTCATTGGCGGCTGGACGACTTGGGCGGGCGCCTCTCGATGGACCGTGCGCGTCGCCGAGGATGCGGGTTCGGGTTGGCTCCGTTCAAGTGGTGGTCCACATCAGCGGAAATCCGGGCGGCCTGATGACCGAGCGCGGCGCCACACCATGTGCGGGACGGCGGGCTCGGAAGGGTGCGCATCGCGGGCCATGCCCGATCGTGCGCGGGGCTGCTGCTCAGGGGTTGAGGCGGGTGATCGATCCGTTGCGTTCGGCGAGGAAGACTTGACGGGCCGTGCCGTCCGCGGCGGCCACGCCCCATGCCATCCGTTCGTCGAGCAGCCGGACGAAACGAACGGTCGCCGCGTCGAAGACCACGGTGCCGCGGTCGCTCGCCGCGTACAGTTCGCGGGCGTCGGGGTTCACGGCGACCGCTCGAAGGGAGCCCGGGACGTTGACCTTGGCGAGCACGTCGAGGCTGGCGCGATGGAGCACGTTGATGCTCGGGGGTTCGCCGCCACCGCCGAGGTTGCCGACGTACACTCGATCGTGCTCCGGGTCAATGGCCACGTCCTGGGATTGTGCGAGCAGCGGGTTCAGCGGCACGAACGGCTCGATCTCCGGTAACGATGGGCCAGCATGGTCGGTGATGCGCACGAGGCCGTTGCGGAACGGCCGGAACGAGCGGTTCACGATCGTGACGTACAGCTGGTTGCGCTCGGCGTCGACGTCGATGCCGAGGGGGCCGTGGCCGCCGAGGGGGATGGGTGCGAGTAGCTGGAGGCTTTCGCCGTCGATGACGTGGACGACTCCTTGGTTCCAGCTCGTCACGTAGACGCGGTTGGTCGCCGGGTTGACGGCGAGGGGCCCGGGTGTTGGGCCGAGGGGGATGGTGGCGAGCACGTCGAGCGTCGCGCCGTCGACGACGGAGACGCTGTAGCCGCGCTGGCCCCAGTTGGCGACGTAGATGCGTCCGTTCACCGGATCGACCGCGAGCTGGCGAGGACGGTGCCCGACCGTCGTCCTGTGCAGCTCGGCCATCGTCAGACGATCGACCACGACGAGGGTCCCGTCGGGTTCGCTGTTCGCCGTCTCCGGCGGGTGTTGGACGTAACGGGTGGCGTAGACGCGCTGGTCGTCGACGGCGACGCCCATCGTGACGACGGAGGTTCCCGGCGCCGGTGCCGGGTGGGTGATCTCGTGGGCCGTCACCTGGGCGGTGCCGAGCGGGGCGGGGCGGACGAAGGCGTTGAGGCTGAACGGGTCGAGGTCGTCGGCCTCGTAGCGAGTGACCTGGTTGGGAGCGTCGTACTGACCTCGGGCGCGGAAGTTGGCGAAGCGGAACGGGGTCTGCGCGTAGATGCCGTTCCACCGCTCCCCGGCGCCGTCCGGGAGCACGAAGGTACCGATGTCGAACGGATAGAAGCCGTCGGCGACCATCGCGTCGGTGACGCCTCGCATCTCATCGCGGGTGAGGCCGAGGCGTAACCGGTAGGCGGCCGGGTTGCGCCACAGCACGACGGCCCAATGCTGAACACCCTCGACGTCGACGTAGGCGGTGATGGCGGTCGGTCGCCAGCCGTCGACATCCTGGATGGCCTCGCGGGCGGCGTCGGCGTCGCCGACGAGACGCAGGAGCGTCGTCTCGGCATCGTCGCGGATCCACACGCCGTTCCAGCGCTCACCGCCACGGAAGGCGTCGATCGTCATGATCTGATAGCCGGCCGAGACCAACTCGTCGTGACGCTCGAAGAACTCCTCTTCGGTCTTGTTCGCCGTCCAGGGGCGGTGCCCCGTGGCGCGGTCCATCACGACGTTGTAGAAGCGGCCCTCGGGAACCTCATAGGCGTTGATGCGCGTCGGCTGCCAACCGTCCTCTTCGGCTTCCTCGATCGCCTGCCCCAGCTGGGTAGCCGGCACGCCGGGGAAGGTCGTGTCCGCCGGTGGCGGCCACGCCAACGCCTTGCGCGCCACACTGCCGCCGGCCCAGATCGCGTTGAACCGCGTCGGCCCTTGCGGTGGGTACAGCTTCTTGAGCGCGGTGAGGTCGTCGGACTGCAGGGCCCGCTGGCCGTTGGATGCCTTGAACATCACGGCGTCGGAATCGGTGAGGTGTTCGAGCCCGAGGAAGTGGCCGAGCTCGTGCAGCGCGACGCTCTCGATGTCACCTGGCCCGGTCGAGGTGACGTCGGCCTGGCCGTCGCCGCCTGCGTCGTCGACGATGTCCCAGACGAGGTCCTCCTGGTCGAAGCAGACGTAGCGAGTGCGTTCGGTTTGCGAGAGCCGCGGCGGGAAGTCGGCGTGGGCGATGGGGTTGTCCGTGTCGTCGGGATCTGGGGTGTCGGTGTCGAGCTGCTCGGCCAGCGTCTCGTGCTCACCGTCGGCGGCGGAGTGCTCGCGGGGCACCCACTGGAACACCACGTCGGGTTCCTCATCCAGGTCCACCTCACGGAACGACAACCCGACCCCAGCGGCCATCCAAGTGTTGAGGGCGCGGCGAATCGCGGCTCGGGCCTGCGTTGCTGAAGCCGGGTGTGAGTCGGGGATCTCCCGGTCGGGGTCGAAGGCATAACGGAAGAAGCGCCGGGCCCACACCTTGCGCTCGGGGTCGCCGGCGGCCGCGAGTTGGACGAGCTCAGCGGTGGTGCGAACGGTGGCGTGAGTGCCGCACACGTGGCGGCCACGAAGTTCAGTTGTCGAAACCATGACCTCATCGTCGGCCGCTCTCGCCGGCGTCACATCCGTGGAGTGGTACGCAATCCGTTTCCCGCCGCGGCGAACACCGCACTCACCGGAAACGACGAGGTGTGAGCGGTGCGCGCCGATGTCGGTACGCACTGCTCACACCTCGGGGTCTCCGTATGTCGACGGAACGGACTGGTGAGCCGCTCAGCAGTAGATGATCTCCAGCGTCGCCGAGTGGCGATACCACATCGGCCAACCGGGGATGCACGTCGTCTTGGCGACGCCGGTGCCCGACTTCCAGTTAACCCAGCCGCTCGGGCCGACCTCGTCGTAGTTGAAGGCTTGGATAGTCACCGGCAGCAGCTGGGGGACGTCGTAGTTCGTGCAGTCCTTGTACGCCGTCGCGACAACGGTGGCGCCACTGAGGTAGAAGTCGTATTCCTTCCAGCAGGAGATGCTGGTGGCCTCGGCGGCCGGCGCGCTCTCAGCCGACGCCGTGGCGGCGCTGAGGCCGCCGAGCGAGGCGACCGCGGCAACAGCGGCGGAGGCCCGCGCCAAGCGGCGGCGGGTGGGTGAGGTGGTGGTCATGGTTTGTACTCCCTGCTTCTGGTGGTGGGTTGGGAGATCGATGGTGCGGCAGCGCGGCGTCGCGGTCATCCGTAGAGCGGTACGCGAGCCGAGGGCCGGGACAGAGGCGTCGATGAGAGGCGCGGACGCGGTCAGTTCAGCGGAGCGACGCCGGCGAGGTCGGCGCGCGAGGAGACGCCGAGCTTGCGGTAGACACGGGCGAGGTGACTCTCGACCGTGCGCACCGACACCACGAGACGGGCGGCGATCTCACGGTCGGCGAGGCCGCCGGCCGCCAGCCCGGCGACCTCGGATTCGCGAGCGGTGAGGTCGTACCGGCTGCCGACGGCGGGCGCTCGTGCCGGGGAATGGATCCGGCGGGCGGCGGCGACCGCGGCCCGGGCGCGTTCGGTGTCGCCGTCGGCTCGGGCGATCTGCTCGGCGGCGCGAGCGACGGCGCGGGAGCGGACGACGAGCCCGGCCGCGGCGAGCGCCTCAGCGCCGACGGCGAGGCCGGTGGCGTCGCGGTTGGCGCGGGCGATGGCGACACGGGCGAGCTGTTGGAGCAACGGTGCGTCGACGATCGCGGCGAGCTCAGCGAGGCGGTCGATGGGCACCCGTTCGGGTGCCCTGTCGGCCAGCTCCACGCGGTAGCGCAGCTCGCTCAGCCATGAGCCTGTCGCCCGGGCGGCGGCGACGGCTTCGAGGAGGCGGGCGCCGCCCGCATCGGTCTCCCCGCGGGCGCAGGCGACGACGCCTTCGGCCCACTCGCGCAGCCCTGGTATCAGCGCGAGCCCTGGGGCCGGGAAGCGCGCCACGGTGGCAGCGGCTTCCTGGACGAGTCCGGCGTCGCAGAGGGCGACGATGAGCCAGGCGGTGGCTTCGGCGTGGAAGATCCCCTTGCCATCGGCCTGCTGGACGACGGCGTCACGGAGGTTCGCCACGGCGACGCCGTGGTCGCCGCGCAGGTGGGCGACGATCCCAGCCATGATCGGCCATTCATACGACGTTCCACTGCCGGCTACCGGCGGTGACGGCCACCGTCCGGTGGTGGGATGGGCCGACGGCACGGCGGTCAGCTCGCCGCGCCACAGGCGCACGAACGCGGTCGCCGCCCGCAACATCCCGGCCGCCGTCGGCATCTCCGCGGCCATGCTCTCCGCCGTCGGGAGCAGGGCTTCCGCCGCGGCGAGGGTGGCGGCGGTGCGTCCCTCGAGCATGCGGCACGCGACGTCGGTGACGCCGGCGCGCAGCGTCGCCGTGGGTTCGGCATCCGTCGCCGACAGCACTCCCCGAGCGAGGCGAGCGGCCTCGTGGGGCCGGGCGGCGAGCAGCTCGACCAGGGCCGCCAGCGACGCCAGAGTCGGCCCCCACAGGTCAGTGGCGCGTGCCGAGGCGACGACACCCCGAGCGCGCTCGGTGTCGTGCTCGCTGAAGAGGGCGACGGCGATGGCGGCCTCAACCGCGCGTCGCCGCGCGGCCGGATCGGCGGCGCCTTCAGTCACCTCGTCGAGGACGGCGCGGGCGAGTTGGCCTTGCCCCACCTCGATGTGATGGTCGAGGAGGTCGGCGAGGGTGAGCGTGCTGGGATGCCAGCGATGGTTGGCCTCGGCGATGCGGCGGGCTCGGAACGGATCGCTGAGTCGCAACAGGCAGCTCGCCGCGAGGAGCAGCTGCGGGGGGCCCGGGACGTCGGCGTCGAGATGCAACAGGGCCCGCTGCACGAGATCACCGGGATTGGAGGGCGCCGGCAGGACGGCGAGCAGCCGTTCGGCGACGGTGCGACGGCGCAGCGGTGCCATCGCGGTGGCCCACGTGAGGCCGATCATGGTGTTGCCGCCGTGCACCATCGTGACGTCCCCTCGTCGCCGGGACACGATCAAGCCGGATCGTTCGAGGGCGACGAGGGCGGATGCCGATGTGACGAGACGGAGAACGCCCAGGTCGACGGGCTCGGCGAGAGCGATGTAGTCGAGCGCCTCCTCCGCCGCCGGTCCGAGGGACTGCGCCCGCCGGGCGAAGACGTTGACGAGCCCGCCCGGAGCGGGTGCCGGGCCCTGCCACCACCAGCGGCCGCCGATCGGACGGAGGCGCCCGTCGCGCTGGCCCTCCTCGATGGTGGCCCGCAGCACCTCCGGTGTGCCGCTGGTCCATTGACACAGCGACTCGACGGTCGCGGCGGCGACGGGTCCGCCGATCAGGCCCGCCGCGACCCGCTCGATCTCCCCCCGACTGAACGGATCCAGCGCGATGGTCGTGACCAGTTCATCGGTCACCAATCGACGGAGCGCCTCCGGCAGCCGGGCATCCGACACCGCGGTTGCCAGGAGCCGTCCCACCCCGGCCGTCACCGCCTGGACGATCGCGTCCGCGGTGCGTTCGTCGAGCAGATGGGCGTCGTCGACGACGATCGTCGTCGGCCCTGTTCCGTCGGCGTGCCGGCGGATCGCTCGCACGGCCGCCGCGAGCGCCGATGCCGTCCCCCCAGCCAGCGCCTCACCGACCAGCCAACCGACCGCGCCGAACTCCACGGACTGCAGCCCGCGGGTCGTGACCACCCACAGCGGACTCTGACCGTCCGACGCCTGCTCCGCCACCGCGGCGACCACGCCGGTGCGTCCCGCACCAGGCGGACCGATCAACAGGCAACCACGACCGTGACGCACCGCGTGCACGGCCGCGCCGACCTGACGCTCGCGGCCAAGCATGATCACCAGAAGCTCGGGGTACCCGAGCCAGGTGGGTCGACGCGGACGAGCGTGGCGTCGTCGCGCTGCCCGAGGTACGCGGTGCCGGTGACGGGATCGACCGCGAGAGCGATTGGGAAGCCGCCGGTGGTGATCCGGCTGGCCAGCGTCCGTGAGATGCCGTCGACGATCATCAGACCGGCTTCACCCACGACGTAGGCGAGCCCGCTGCCCGGGCGGGCCGCCACCGCCCGGCCGGTGGAGAGCAGGCGCACGCGGCCGAGCTCCGTCAGCGTCGGGTGCTCCAGCACGATGAGCTGTGGGGGAACGGGGCCACCGCCGAGGCAGGCGACGAACACGAGGTTGTGCACGGGGTCGACGGCGACGTCGACGGGTTGGGTCCCGACCTCGGCGAACCTCAGTGACTGGACGACGGCGTGGGAGCCGTCGGGTTGGCGCCGGATCTGGGTCAGCGCCGACTCCTCGTCGGGGATCCCGCGTGCGGTACGGGCGACGTAGACGTTCGCACCGCCCCCGGACACGGGCACGATCGCCATCCCGTGCGGCCGGCGCAGCCGCCCGTCCGGATCGGTGAGGCGGGCGACGATGCTCAGGTCGTCTGCCGACAGCACGATGATCTCGCTCGGGTTGAACCGAGACGCGTACACGAGGCCCGCCGCGGCGTCGACCTCGACGTCGATGATCGAGCCGACCACCTGCTCGGCCAGGGTCTTCAGCGTGCCGGCGTCGAGCA
>Ga0126307_10003728_pt1 | contig 10461 bp, 10 predicted proteins | sample Plot28_FD_89955 | JGI IMG/M metagenome (GOLD analysis project Ga0126307, IMG submission 89955) | Serpentine soil microbial communities from UC McLaughlin Reserve, CA, USA - Plot28 | ecosystem: Environmental > Terrestrial > Soil > Grasslands | place: USA: UC McLaughlin Reserve, Lake County...
CGGCGGCAGCGCGCGGTCGGCCCGTTCGAGGAGGGGCGGCTCGTCTTCAACGAGGGGCAGCAGGCGCATGCGCGTTACGCCTTGGCGTCGGACCGCGTTCAGCTTGTCGGCGACCGCCTCGGCGGCAGCACGGCGGGCTACTCGCTCTGGCGCCTCCGCGCGCCGTTCCGCGTTGCCACCTGGGCGCAGGGCGTCGACGCATCGGGCACGGCCGGAAGCGGCGAGGTCGAGTTCCAGGTGTACGCCTGCCGCGCTGGAGTAGTGGAGGGCGACGTCGTCGCGTCGGAGCCCGTCGCCATCGAGCTCCTCCGTAACGGCGACCGGTACGGGCGGATCGATCTCGAGGCGAGCGTTCCGAAGCAGGTCAGCGTGCCGCTCGTGGTCCCGGAGCCGGCGGGACACCGCCGCTGCACGGTGACGCTCCACGGGACCGGCGCGTTCAACGTGCCGCGCCTGAACTATCGCCCGGCGTGACGATCCAGCGCGATTCCTCCATATGTCTGCGGTGTCCCATAAGGTTTTGCTTATCCCGATCACGCTGCACCAGCTGACGAGCTTCCTCACGGTCGCCCGAGAGGGTTCGGTGTCGCGCGCGGCCGAGCGGCTGTACGTCACGCAGCCGTCGATCTCGGCGGCGATCGCGGCGCTCTCGCGCGAGGTCGGAGCGGAGCTGACGGAGCGTTCAGGGCGAGGGATCGCCCTGACGCCTGCCGGCGAGATGTTTCGTTCGTACGTCGAGGACGTGCTCGGGCTGCTGGAGCAGGGCACGCAGGCCGCGCGCGAGGTGGCCGAACGCTCGCGGAGGACGCTCCGGCTCGTCGCCGTCGCGACCGCCGCCGAGTACGTCGTCCCACCACTCCTGCGGACGTTCGGCGCCGACCACCCGGAGATCGACGTTAGCCTCGAGGTCGCGAACCGCGCTCTTGTCTTCGAGCGGGTTCTGTCGACGGGTGCGGACATTGCCGTCGCGGGTCGCCCTCCCGCGGACGACCGCGTGATCGGGGAGCCGTTCCTGCCGAACGAGCTCGTGGTGATCGCAGCCGCGGACGATTCGCGCGCCCGTGCGCGGTCGGTCGCGCCCGGGCGACTGGGCGAACGCACGTGGCTGTTGCGGGAGGAAGGATCGGGGACGCGGCAGCTCGTGCTGGAGTTCCTCGATTCGCACGGATTGACGCCGCCGCTGCGCACGCTCGGCTCGAACGGCTCGATCAAGCAGGCGGTCCAGCTCGGCCTCGGATTGTCGCTCCAGTCGCGCGTCGCGGTGGAGGACGAGCTCGCGGTAGGGAAGCTCGGCCGCGTGGCCGTCAAGGGCGGCGTACCCAAGCGGCAGTGGTACGTGTTGCGGTCGGCGGCGATCGAGCCGCGTGAGCCGGTGCGCCGGTTTCTCGACTTCCTGCGCGAGGCGGCATAGACAAAAACCTATCGTTGTGCGTCGAATCTGTTTTGTTGTCTATGGGAAGATCGCCTAGCGTGCGGGCAGTGCAGACACACGCACGAAGCCTCTTTGCGGCGGGGGTGAGGGAGTACCGCGAGACGTACTGGACTCCCGACTACCAGCCCGCGGACACCGACGTCTTGGCGTTGTTCCGGATCACGCCGCAGCACGACGTTCCGGCAGAGGAGGCCGCGGCCGCAGTCGCCGCCGAATCGTCGACGGGGACGTGGACGAGTGTCTGGACCGACCACCTGACGACGCTCGAGCGCTACCAGGCGCGCGCGTATGCGCTCGAGGAGGTGCCGGGACGCGACAACGAGTGGTTCGCGTACGTGGCGTATCCGCTCGACCTGTTCGAAGAGGGGTCGGTCGTGAGCATGATCGCGTCGATCACCGGCAACGTCTTCGGGTTCAAGGCAATCCGCGCGCTGCGGCTCGAGGACTTGCGAATCCCCGTCGCGTACGTCAAGACGTGCACCGGCCCGCCGAACGGGATCCAGGTCGAGCGCGACAAGCTGAACAAGTACGGTCGGCCGCTGCTCGGCGCCACGCTGAAGCCGAAGCTCGGACTCTCGGCGAAAAACTACGGGCGCGCCTGCTTCGAGCTCCTCGCGGGCGGCCTCGACTTCACGAAAGACGACGAGAACATCACGTCGCAGCCGTTCATGCGCTGGCGCGACCGGTACCTGTTCGTGATGGAGGCGGTGCGCAAAGCCGAGGACGAGACGGGCGAACGCAAGGGCCACTACCTCAACGTCACCGCGCCGGACGCGGAGCAGATGCTCGAGCGCGCAGAGTTCGCGAAGGAGCTCGGGTCGCCGATCGTGATGCACGATTTCCTCGTCGGCGGCTTCACGGCGCACCAGACGCTCTCGAACTGGTGCCGTCGTAACGGGATGCTCCTGCACGTTCACCGCGCGCTCCACGCCGTGCTCGACCGGCAGAAGTCGCACGGGGTCCACTACCGCGTGCTTGCGAAGTGGCTCCGCCTCGCAGGCGGCGACCACCTTCACTCGGGCACCGTGGTCGGGAAGCTCGAAGGCGATCGCGAGACGACCCTCGGCGTGCTCGACCTGCTTCGCGAGGACTACGTGCCGGCCGACCGGGCGCGTGGGATCGCCTTCGATCAGCGCTGGGCGTCGCTGCCGGGCGTCTTCCCGGCAGCCAGCGGCGGCATCCACGTGTGGCACATGCCGGACCTCGTCGACATCTTCGGCGACGACGCCGTCCTCCAGTTCGGCGGCGGCTCCGCCGGCCACCCCTGCGGGAGCCGCGCCGGCGCGACCGCCAACCGCGTCGCGCTCGAAGCGTGCGTGCAGGCCCGAAATGAGGGGAAGGAGCTCGCGACGGAGGGGGCGGAGGTGCTGAAGCGCGCCGCGTCGCGCTCGCCCGAGCTAGCGGAGGCGCTCGAGACGTGGCGGGAGGTCCGGTTCGAGTTCGAGACTGTCGATACGCTCGACCCGGTCGCATGATGATGCGCCTCGAGACGTTTTCGTACCTGCCCGAGCTCGACAACGCCGAGATCGAGGCGCAGATCCGGTCGATCCTCGACCGGGGCCTCGTCGTGGCGATCGAGCACACGCGCGAGCCGAGCGCGTACGACCATTATTGGACGCTATGGAAGCTGCCGCTGTTCGGGGTCACCGATCCCGACGACGTCCTGTGCGAGCTCGAGGAGTGCCGCGGGGAGCACCCTGACGCGTACATCCGGCTGAACGGCTACGACCGGCGCCGGCAGGGGCAGGTGCTCGCCTTCGCCGTCCACCGACCCGCCCAGGCCGAGGGAAGCTAGTCGTGCCGCGCCCGGTGATGCTCGGCATCGTCGGCGACTCGGGGTCAGGCAAGACGACGATCACGCGCGGGCTCGTCCGAGTGCTGGGCGAGGACCAGGTCACGCACTTCTGCGCTGACGACTACCACCGCTACGACCGGCGACAGCGGGCCGAGCGCGGGATCACGCCGCTCAACCCCGCGTGCAACCACCTCGACGTCCTCGCGCAGCACCTCTCGCACCTGCGCGCGAACGAGCCCGTGATGAAACCGGTGTACCGGCACACGGACGGCACCTTCGGCGCACCCGTATACGTGCAGCCGGCGCGGTTCGTCGTGACCGAAGGGCTGCTCGCGTTCCACAACGACGAGCTGTGCGAGATGTTCGACGTGCGTGTCTACCTCGCTCCGCCGGAGGAGCTGCGCAGACAATGGAAGGTGCAGCGCGATTGCTCCCGCCGCGGCTACACCACGAACCAGGTGCTGAGCGAGCTCGACCGGCGCGAGCCGGATTCGGAAGCGTTCATCCGTCCGCAGCGCGAGCGCGCCGACATCGTCGTCTCGTTCCAGCCGGGATCACGCTCGGACGCCGACCACCTCGACGCGCGGCTGACGCTGCGGAACACGCTCCCGCAGCCCGACCTCGCCGGAGTCGTCGACGGCACCGACGGGCTCACGCTGGTCGAACGCGCCGACGGCGTCGAGCTCAACGTCCCCGGCACGATCACGACCGAGCGCGCTGCGCAGATCGAGGAGGCGATCTGGGAGCGGCTCCACTTTGCGCGCCACCTCCGCACGCAGCGCCTCGGCGAGTTCACCGTCGGGACCGAGCTGCACCGCTCGGACGCCCTGGGCCTCGTCCAGCTCCTGATCCTGTACCACGTCGTCACGGCGCGGGCAGTCGTCGCCCTGGGCGGCGAGACCGCACGGCCGTTCCGGCTGCCGACCGGCGACGAGCTCGTGGACGAGCTGTTCGGCGGCGAGTCCGCGGCGATCTAGCCACCGGAACGACTAGCTCAGGATCCGCGCGACGAAGTGCCGGTACGGGCCGATGAGTTTGTGGCCGTCAGAGCCAGCGCTGCCAGCGGAAAAAGCCGAGCAGCCCGACCAGCAGCACCGCCATCACGGTGACGACCACCCAGAACGCATGTCCCGTTCCCTCGCCGGGGAACGCGACATTCATCCCGAAGAGGCCCGTGATGACCGTCAGCGGCAGGAGCACGACGCTGAAGACCGTGAGCACGCGCAGGACCTGGTTCTGCCGGTGCGAGATCACCGACTCGTTCGTGTCCTCGAGCGCCTCGACGACCTCCTTGTAATTGTCTAGCAGGTCCCAGATCCGCTCGGACGCGTCGACGATGTCGTCGAAGTAGAGCTCCAGCTCCTCCGGCAGGAACCGCTCGACGTGGCGCTCGAGCAGGCGCAGCGTCGAGCGCTCGGGCTTGATGATCTTGCGGTAGGAGATGATCTCCTGCTTGACGTTGGAGATGTCGCGGACGATCTCCTCCGCACGCCCTTCGAACAGCTCGTCCTCGAGCGTGTCGAGCTTGTGCGCGATCTTGTCGAGGATGGGGAAGCAGTAGTCGAAGAGGTCGTCGAGGACTTCGTACAGCAGCCGGCCCGATCCCTTCGAGAAGAGCTGCCGACGAAGGACGTCGTCCGCCTCGCAGCGGCGGAAAAGCCGCGAGACAGGCGCCAGCTCGACGTTCGGCAGCGTTACGAGGTAGTCGGGACCGATGAAGACGTCGAGCTCGCCGGCGTTCAGCCGGCCGGCCGCCTTGTCGAACACGGGAAAGTGGAGGACGACGAAGAGGTAGCCCTCCTCCGCGTAGTCGTCGATCTTCGGGCGCTGGCGCTTCGAGAGCACGTCCTCGACGTCGAGCGGATGCCAGCCGAACCGTGCCGCGAGGCGCTCGACCTCGTCCGCGTTCAGCGCGTCGAGGTGGACCCAGGTCAGGCCGGCGGCGTTGAGCTCAGCAGCGAGCGGCTGCTCGCGCGGTGCGATCTCCGGCCGGCGCCGGATCCGCGAGCGTCCGATGCGAGGGAGGCTCGGCATCGGTACTGAGGGGGTCCTCGATCGCCACACACATCACATTCGCCACTCTACCCGCGTCTCCTCATGCCGGAACGTCCACGGGCCGCGGAGTGCGGCGGGCGACGCGCGGAAGGTGACGCTCGAGCGCGAGTGCAGCGGCGGAGGCCGCGACGTTCACGGCCGCGGCGGCCGCCCAAAGCGCGTGTGGCGCGTGCTGAAGCGCGAAGCCGCCGAGCGCCGGGCCGATGATCCAGCCGACCTGCCACGATTGGCTCCCGAGCGCCATGTAGCGGCCGACGAGCGGCGCGGGCGCGAGGTCGGCCGTCAGCGGGCCGTGGACGACGCCGTGGAGGCACTCGCCGATCGCAAACACGACCACCGCGGTCGCGATCAGCGCAAACGCCTGCGCCGTGTCGAGCCACGCGCCGGCCGCGCCGATGGCGAGTACGGCGACCGCCCACAGCAGCCCCATCGCGGCCAGCGCGTGCATACGCCGACGCCCTTCGGCGAGCTTCGCGACGGGCAGCTGCGCGAACACGACGACGAGCGAGTTGATCATCCACAGGACGCCGATCGCGTCCTCGCTGATCCCCGCCTCGTTCTTCGCGTACGGCGCGAGCAGCTCGACGATGACGACCATCCCCGCCGTGATGAACGTCGCGTTCAGCAGCACGTAGCGCATGAACGGGCGGTCGCGGACGACGTCCCGGTACGTTCCGGCGAGCTCCGGCGGCCGGGCCGGCGTGGGGAGGAGCACCGCGACGACGGCGTACGCAAGAAACGTGGCCGCGTCGACCAGGAAGAGCACCGTGAACGTGCGCGGGTGATCGACGTCTGCGATCAGGCCGCCCGCGAGGCCGCCGAGCGCAATGCCGAGGTTCATCGTCAGGCGCTGAACGGCGAACGCCGAGTGACGCCGCGCGGCGGGTGCGAGTCCCGTCAGCATCGCCGACTGACTCGGCCAGAATGCGCCGCTGCCGGTGCCGAGGGCGATGTTGAGCGCGTATGCGTGCCACTGGTTGTCGATCAGCGGGAAGAACGCGATCGAAGCGCTCATCACGAGCAGCGAACCGATCAGGACGCGCCGTGGCCCGATTCGGTCTGCGAGCGATCCGGCCACGAACCCGGAGGCGAGCGCCGCGGCCGAGTTCACCGCGGCCGCGAGCCCGGAAAGACCGAGCGGAATCCCGCGCACGTTGTGCAGGTAGATGATCAGGAACGGGAGGACGGTCCCGTTTCCGAACGCGTTCGCGAGCCCGCCGAGCTGGAGCAGCCAGACGTCCCGAGGGAGCCCCGGGTCGAGGCCGCGAACGTACGCGACGAGCGGCCGCACCCGCGAAGCCTAGGCGCGCCCGCGCGCCGCTACGAGATCACGAGCCGGAAGACCAGGAGCTTCTCGTTTCGCCCGATTTTCGTGGCGAACAGCGTGCCGCGTACGTTCCTGTATGTATCGCTTCCACCGGTGACCGCCATGTCGTAGATGGCGGGGTAGACCAGCGCGCCCGCAACGGTAATCTTGCCCGCCGGCAGGATGTACGTCCCCGCGCAGTTCCAGAACCTCTCGCCGGTCGCCGTGCACACCATTTGGCCGTTGCCGAGCGGACGCTTTCTCAGGCGCCGGTTGAACAGCCGCACGCGCGTGATCTCCATGTCGCCGGGCGAATAGCCGCGCCGACCGAGGTCGACCCGCGTGAACTTCTTCACCTGGCCCGTGATCCGGATGATGCCGGGCCCTGACAACGTCGTCGCCGTACCCCCGGTCCCCACCGTGGCAAGTGACAACAGAGCCACGCCGATCGCCGTCATGACCATACGACCCATGGTCCTCCTTTCGCTCATCGAAATCGTGAGGTTGCTACGAAGCTCCGTCGGTCTGGACGCCAACCGGAAGCTCGAACCAGAACGTTGATCCCTCACCGGGCGAGCTGGTGAAGCCGATCCGTCCGCCGTGTGCTTCGACGATCTCGCGCGACAGCGCCAGGCCGAGGCCGCTGCCGCTGATGCCGCTCGCGCCCGCGCCGCCGCGGAAGAACTTCGTGAACACCCGTGCCTGGTCGTTTTCCGGAATCCCCAGCCCTTCGTCGCCCACGGCGACGCGGACTTGGTCGTTGCGCCGTTGCGCTTCGACCCTGACGCGGCCGCCGTCGGGAGAGTATTTGATCGCGTTCGAGAGCAGGTTGCCGAGCACCTGCGCGATCCGGTTCCGATCGCCGTGAACGGAGAGTGGATCCGGGACGGTCTCGAGATCGATGTCGTGACGCTCGCTCTGGCCCGAGAAGAGGCGAACCTGCTCGGCGAGCAGCCGCTTGAGGTCGAGCGTCTCCATCGTGAGCTCGAGGCGCCCTTCGTCGATCCGCTGCGCATCGAGGAAGTCGTTGACGAGCGTGTTCAGCCGCCGGCTCGCGTCGTCGATGATCTCCAGGTAGCGGCGACGCGATGCTTCGTCGAACTCCCGCTCGCGCAACAGCGTCGTGAAGCCGAGGATGCTCGCGAGGGGGGTCCGCAGCTCGTGCGAGACGATGCTGATCAGCTCCGACTTGAGCCGCTCGCTCTCGCGCAAGCGCGCGTTCTGTTCCTCCAGCTCGACCCGGTTCTCCTTCAGGCGCTCGGCCATCTCGTTGAACGCGCGAGTGAGCTCGCCCACCTCGCCGGGCCCGTGCGTCTTGACCCGCGCGTCGAGATCGCCCGCCGCCAGCATGCGCGCGCTGTCGGCCGCCTCCTGGAGCGGCGCGGCGATCGACCGCGACAGGAAGACGCCGAAGGCAACGATCAGGAGCGCAACGATTCCGAGCCCGCCGATCGCGATCCCGATCGCGCGGCGGGCTCCGCTGTCGGCGTCGTCCGCGAACTCCGCAGCGGACTTCGCCTCGTTGTTTACGATCGCGTTGAATCTCCTCGTAATGCTGGCGATACGCACGCGCCCCTCGTTGATCACCTCTCGCGTTTGCGTCGCGCCCGGTGTTTCTTTCGCGATTCCGATCAGCGGCTCGGCGTAATCGTCGATGTAGAAGCGGATATCGCGGACGAGGCGCGCGGCGCGCGCGTGTTGCTCCGGCTCCTCGAACATCGTCTCGAACGGCGCGAGCCGTTCTGTAACGAGAGGCTTCGCTCGACGCCACGTCGCGAGAAACCTCGGGTTGTGGGTGAGCGTGTACCCACGCACCCCGCGCTCTGCATCGATGACGCGCGCCTGCAGGCCGAGCGTAGAGACCGTCCGATCGTTCGCGTTCGCCTCACGGTCGGTCGCCTCGCGAAGGTTGTAGACCGCGACCACAAGGGCAGCGAAGACCACACCGACGAGGAGCGCGAACAGGATGCTCGCGATGACGAGCCGCGTCCGAAGCGATTCCGGCCTCCGGCCCGCCACGTTCACCGGGACAGCAGTTCCTCCACCGGCCGCTTCAGATCGTCGGGATCGAAGGGCTTCGACACGAAGTGATCCGCGCCGGACGACACCGCAAGGCTCTGCGCGTGGCTCCACGCCGTGACGATCACCACCGGAATGGTGCTCAATTCTGCGTCTCGCCGCAGCTCCGCGAGAACCTCGAGCCCGTTCAGACGAGGAAGCATGACGTCGAGCACGATCAGGTCGGGGCGGTCGCGCCGGGCCAGCTCGAGCGCCTGTTCGCCGTCCTCGGCCTCGACGAACCGGTAGGACCCGCCGAGCACGACGCGGACGAGCTCGCGCAAGCTCGCCTCGTCATCCACGACGAGGATCGTCTTCGGGGCGGCTGTCGACGGGTCGGTCAGACTTGGCGGGGGAACTGCTGGCACGGGCGGGGGTGTCGCGCCATGCGCCCGGCAGGAATCGAACCTGCGACCTCGCGCTCCGGAGGCGCGCGCTCTATCCCCTGAGCTACGGGCGCTTGGGAGGAGACAGTCTAACGCGGCCACGCGCCGTATCTCCGCGCGCTGCATCTGCGCCGCGCGGCCACGGTGCGGCCTAGGCTTGCGCCATGGAGGTCTCCGCCCGCCCGGTCACGCTCAAACTTGCGGAGACGTTCACGATCTCGCGGACTTCGCAGGACGAGGCGGAGGTGGTGCAGGTCGAGGTTCGGCACGACGGCCACACGGGCTACGGCGAGGCGGCGCCGATCGAGCGATACGACGAGTCGGCCCGTTCGGCCGCCGAGTTCGTCGAAGAGCACGCTGCCGCGGTCGGCGACGACCCCTTCGCGATCGACGCGGTGCTCGCCGGCATGCCCGCGGAACAGTTCGCGGCGCGCTCGGCGATCGACGCGGCGCTGCACGACCTGCAGGGCAAGCTCACCGGCTTGCCCGTCTGGCGGCTGCTCGGGCTCGCGCGGCTCGGCCCGCCGACGAGCTGGACGATCTGGCTCGGGGATCCCGACGACATGGCACGTCGCGCCGAGCGCGCGGCCGCGTCGGGTCGATTCCGCCGGCTCAAGCTGAAGCTCGGCGCGCGCGACGGGCTCGACGCCGATCGGGTCCGCGCAGTTCGCGGTGTCACCGACCTGCCGCTTCAGGTCGACGTCAACGAGTACTGGACGCTCGACGAGGCACTCGAGTACCTCCCGCAGTTCGACATCCAGTACTGCGAGCAGCCTCTGCCGGCCGGTGATCCGGCCGGGCCCGAGCTGAAGCGGCGCTCGCCGGTGCCGATCTACGTGGACGAGGATTGCCACACCTTGGCGGACATCGCAACGTGCGCCGAGCGCGCCCACGGCGTGACGATCAAGCTCGCGAAGTCGGGCGGAATCCGCGAGGCGCTCCGGATGGTGCACGCGGCGCGCGCGCTGGGCCTCGGCGTGATGCTCGGATGCATGGTCGAGTCCGGGCTCGGGATCTCGGCCGGCGCGCAGATCGCGTCGCTCTGCGACCACGTCGACCTCGACGGCAACCTGCTGCTCGCGCACGATCCCTGGCCCGGCGTCGAGCTCGTCGACGGCGTGCAGCGTCCCTCCGAGCAGGCCGGGCTGGGTGTCAGGAATGCGGTACCTGATCCTCGCTGAGGGTCGCAGCGGCGACCCGCACTTCGGGAAGACCGCACGGGGGGTGATGCGCTACGCGCCCGAGAAGGTCGTCTGCGTGCTCGACAGCAAGCGTGCCGGGGAGAGCGAGCAAGGGTTTCCGGTCCTCGGGACGGTCGACGAGGCGCTCGCGTACGAACCCGACACCGCGCTGGTCGGAGTGGCGACACAGGGCGGGCGCTTCCCACCCGCGTGGAAGGAGCTGCTGTACACGTGCGTCGAGCGCGGGC
>Ga0126307_10003729_pt1 | contig 10460 bp, 7 predicted proteins | sample Plot28_FD_89955 | JGI IMG/M metagenome (GOLD analysis project Ga0126307, IMG submission 89955) | Serpentine soil microbial communities from UC McLaughlin Reserve, CA, USA - Plot28 | ecosystem: Environmental > Terrestrial > Soil > Grasslands | place: USA: UC McLaughlin Reserve, Lake County...
GCCGACCCGACCGGCACCCCGCTGAGCGCACCACACCTCGATCGCCGCAAACACCGCGATCACCAACCGCGGCGATCGGTCCTGCACCCACCCAGCCCTTGACTCACGGCCGGAAAGCTAACCCTCGGCGGTCGGCTGGACGCCGAGGGCGATCGACTCCAGCTCGCGCGGCCGCAGCAGGGCGATCAGCTCACCGCGGCCCGGACCGGTGATCCGCACGGCGGCCACGCCGCCCTTCTTGAAGTCCACGGTCGCGCCCGTGAGGTCGTGGACGACCTGGGCGAAGGTGGGGTTGTGCCCGACGATCAGGATCCGCGCGCCGTCCTCGTGCTCCGCCAGCAGCTCGCGCGCGACCTGCTCGTCGAACTCCTTGCCGAGCGCCTCCCGCTCCTCGGGCGTCACGCTGAGCTGCTTGCAGGCGAGCGCCGCGGTCCCGGCCGCCCGCAGGAGCGGGCTCGTGTAGCAGGCGGCGAACTCGAGCGCGAGCCGCGCGAGCGCCTCGCCGGCGGCGATCGACTGCCGCTCGCCCCGAGCCGTCAGCTCACGGTCGAAGTCGGGCTTGGACTCGTGGGGAACGGCCTCGCCGTGGCGGAGGAGCCAGAGCTGCTGATGCGCCATCGCGAGCGCAGCCTAGTGGCCCACCCGACTTGTTAACGGCAAGGAGAACCGGACGGCCGTCCCGCCCGGCGCGTCGGCGAGCCAGATCCGGCCGCCGTGGGCCTCCACGATCGCGCGCGAGATCGCCAGCCCGAGCCCGGCGCCGCCGCGTGGGCGGGCCGCCTGATCGCCGCCGCGGAAGAACGGCTCGAAGACCCGCTCACGGTCCGCGGGCGCGATCCCGCCGCCGGTGTCGGCGACCTCGATCTCGACCTCGTCGCCGGCGGGCAGCGCGCGCACGACGACCGACCCGTCCGCCGGCGTATGGCGGATCGCGTTCTGGATCAGGTTGAAGAGCACCCGCTGGAGCTGCTCGGGGTCGCCGCGCGCGGCGCGGAGGCCGGGCGCGAGCTCGGCGCGCACGGCGACCTGGCGGGCGGCGGCCTGGACCTGCATGGCGTCCACGGTGTCCCCCACCAGCTCGTCGAGGCGGACCTGCTCGAGGCTCCAGGCGATCTCGCCCGCCTCGAGCTTGGAGAGCTCGAACAGGTCGTCGATCAGCGCCGAGAGGGCCTCGATGTGGGTGCTCATCTGCCGCAGGTAGTCGCGCCGGGTCGCCTCGTCGACGACGTCGTCGGCCACCGCGTCGGTCAGCAGCCGCAGCGACGTGATCGGCGTGCGCAGGTCGTGCGAGACGGCGGCGATGAGCTCGCGCCGCATCCGCTCCGCGTCGTCCATCACGCCGGTGCTCACGAGCTGGACGGAGCGGATCGCGACGACGAGCGCGAACGCGGTGACCGCGCCGATCAGGAGCGCGTCGTGCGCGGAGACGAACATCAGCGCGACGCCCGCGCCGACGACCACGGCGAGCTCGCCCAGCCCGATCGCGATCCCGAGCGCGATCTGGCGCCGCGGCGAGCCGAGCCGGCGGCGGCGAGCGCGGGCGACGTGCGCGGCGACCACCGCCGGGGTCCCCAGCGCGATCAGGAGCCCGGCGGTCAGCGCGGCGTCGCGCCAGGTGTAGACCACGCCGATCAGCGCGGCCGCGGCGAGCGCGGCGCCGACGACGAGCAGGGCCGAGCGCAGCGGCCCGGTCACGGCTGGTACCGGTAGCCGACGCCCCACACGGTCTGCACGTGCTTGGGCTGGGCGGGGTCCGCCTCGATCTTCGCCCGCAGCCGGCGGACGTGGACGGTGACCGTGGAGGTGTCGGAGTAGAAGGCGTACTGCCACACCGCGTCCATCAGCTGGTTGCGGGTGAACGCCTGCCCCGGGTGACGGGCGAGGAACAGCAGCAGGTCGAACTCGCGCTGGGTCAGGTCGACCTCCGCGCCACGCACGAACACGCGCCGGGCGGCCGGATCGATGACGAGGTCGCCGTGCTCGATCGGGGGCGCCGCCTCGGGTGCGGGGTCCACCCGGCGCAGTACCGCATCGACGCGCGCGACGAGCTCCGCGGGGGAGAACGGCTTCACGACGTAGTCGTCGGCGCCCAGCCGCAGCCCGATGACCCGGTCGGACTCCTCGCCGCGCGCCGTGAGGAGGATCACCGCGATGCGGTCGCGCGGGCCGGTCTCGCCCTGCTCGCGCAGCCGCCGCATCACCTCTAGGCCGTCGATCCCGGGCAGCATCAGGTCGAGCACGACGAGGTCCGGGCGCCGCTGGGCGGCCGCCGCGAGCGCGCCGGCCCCGTCGGCGGCGGTGCGCGTTTCGTACCCCGCGCGCTCGAGGTAGCGCGACACGACCTCGGTGATCGTCGGCTCGTCGTCGACGACGAGCACCGAGCCGCGGCTGTCCATGTCAGCGATTGTGGGTGCGGGCGGGCGCGCGGACAAGGCCTGCCCGCGACGGTTCACCGCCCGGTAAGAAGCCGACCAGCGCCTCGCGGGGGTCGATACGAGCCGCTGGTCATGACGAGCGCGCACAAGCCGAACCCGGCCTGCCTCGCATCAGGCCCCGGTCTGGTCGTCCGCGAGACCCGCCGCCAGTTCCTCGACGAGTGTCCTCTCCAAGGCCGACGATGGCGAAGCGCTTCTGTTCGCTGCGCCGAAGGAGTGAGCGCCGCAAGGACTCAGCGTTGATCGGTCGGCGCCCCAGCGAGCGCGAGCGGCCGAATCTGGCGACGAGGCGGCCGCGCCCGGTCGCAACCGCCCGGGCGCGGCGTGCGGCGATCAAAGACAGCGCCCCCACGAGTTGTTCGCTATCTATGGGTTGCACTGGCGCCCTTGCGCACGATCGGGTCGCCGACCACTTCCGACGGCTTCGCGTCGATGGCGACCCTACATTGCGCCCCTGATCGAGGGTGCGGGGTTAGGCTCGCAGCATGCTGGTAGGTCGGCATGCCGAACTCGCGCAGTTGCAGTCGCTGATCGGCGCGGCGCGGTCTGGCGGCGGCTCAACGGTGCTTCTCCAAGGCGTGGCGGGCGTCGGGAAGACCGCGTTGCTCGACCACTCAGCGGCAGCTGCTGCGGGCCTCGAGGTTCTGCGGGCGACCGGAATCCCGGGCGAGGCGGAGGTGGCCTTTGCCGGCCTGCTCGACGTGCTGCGTCCGGTGCTGCACCGACTGCCCGAGCTGCCGTCTCCCCAGCGCGAGGTGCTCGCAGGCGCGTTGGGCCTCGCGCCCGCGGCGGAGCGCGACCGCTTCCTCACTGGTGCCGCCACGCTCGCCCTCTTGCTCGTCGCCGCGGCCGACCGGCCGGTGCTTGTCTGCGTGGACGACGCCCACTGGTTGGACATCCCGTCGCTCGAGGCACTGCTGTTCGCGGGTCGCCGGCTCACGCGCGCACCCGTAGGCATGATCCTCGCGGCCCGCGACGAGCCCCATCCCGCGCTCGACTCCGCGCGGCTTGATGTCCTGCCGGTACCGGCGCTCGATCGCGAGGCGACGAGCGCGCTCGTCGCGACGTTGACGGGGCGGTCGCTGGAGAAGGACGCCGAGGAGATCTTCCACAGAACACAGGGACTGCCGCTCGCCGTCGCGGAGTGGAGCCGGCTGGCGGAGGACGAGCTCCCTATGGAACCGGTTCCGATCTCGAGCTTGGTGGAGCGCGCCTACGTGCGTGAGGCGGAGCGAGCGAGCGATGCGGTTCGGTCGCTGCTCCTCATCGCGGCGGCCGACGATTCAGGCCAAGTGGCGACGGTGCGAGCCGCGGCCGAGCGCCTGGGTATCCCAGCGTTAGCGGAGGAGGAGGCGGAGTCGCTCAGACTTGTCGAGGTCGCGGACGGCGCGATCCGTTTTCGGCATCCGCTCGTCCGCTCGGCCGTGTACCAGTCGGCACCGCCCGCGCTCAGGCGCCGCACGCACGAGGCCCTCGCCGGCTGCCTCACCGGCGAATGGCAGGCCGACCGGCGTGCCTGGCACCGGGCCGCAGCGACGGCCGGCACGAGCGAGGACGTGGCGGCCGAGCTTGCGGCGGTCGCGGAGCGGGCACGTGCGCGTAGCGGCTACGCCGTCGCGGCCAGGGCCTTGGAGCGGGCCGCGCGGCTGACGCCGTCGCGGGAGAGTCGTGCGAGGCGGGCGCTTGCTGCTGCCGACATGTACTGGCGCGCCGGCTACGGCTCGCACGCCGAAGAACTGCTTAAGGGTTCGCTCGCGGACGCGCAGGATTCGCTCCTGCGCGCCGATGCGGAGCATCTTCTCGGCCGGTTGGTTCACTGGCGCGGCGATCCGGCCTCCGCCCGCGAGATTCTCGTGGCCGGTGCGCTGCGTGTCGAACCGACCGACGGCCGGCGCGCTTTGGGGCTCCTGGCCAGTGCCCAGCACCCGAGTTGGCTCTCCGGCCGCCGGACGCTGGTGCGCGAGACGGCCGCAACCCTCGTCCGAATGTCCGGCCGCGGCGAGATCGCAGACGATGCGCGGCTCTCTGCGATGACCGGCGCGGCGTTGACGATCTGTGAGCGGCTAGATCAAGCGGCTGGTTACCTACGGCGCTCCATCGCACTGGCCTCGGACGACGACCCGTTCGCGCTCGTCTACGCCGCGATGAGCCACGGCTGGCTGTGCGAGTACCGTGCCGCCCGCGATCTTGCCGCCCGAGCGCTGCAGACGGGGGAGCAACAAGGCGCGGCCGGGTCGGCGTCGTTCGCGAGCGAGGTCCTGTCCGAGTTCGTCAGCACCCTCGGCGATTTCGACACGGCCGCTGCGATCTGGGCCGAGACCATCCACACGGCGGAGGAGGCAGAGCAGCCGCACACCGCCGCGTGGAGCGTGATGTCGCTCGCATTCGTGGCGGGCATCCGCGAGGGCGAGGAGGCAGCGAGACCGTACGTCGAGCGCGCCCTCGAGTTAGAGAGGCCGATGTGGTTCATCGGCATCGAAGGTGCGGCATGGCCCCTCGCCACTGCGGCGCTCGCGCGCGGCGACGGCGCCAACGCCGCCGCGGTGCTCGCCGGGACTGACCTCGAGATCTGCCAAGCCAACTACGCCCCGATGACGATGGGCGCCGACCTCGTCGAGGCGCACGTGCGAAGCGGGGAGCCGGCACGCGCCCGAGCAGTCCTGACCGAGCTCGAACCGCACGCTCACCAGCCCTGGGCGCGCGCTGCGCTCGACCGGGCCCGCGGGATGGTCGCCGACGAGCAACGGTTCGACGCGCCGCTCGAGCGGTCGACGGAGCTGTTTCGCGACCTGGGCGTACGCTTCGAGGAGGCGCGCAGCCGCCTGTGCCTCGGCGAACGGCTGCGGCGCGCGGGGCGCCGTGTGGAAGCTCGCGGACAGTTGCGCGCCGCGCTATCCGGCTTCGAGAGCATGCGCTGTGCGCCCTGGGTGGAGCGGACGGAGCGCGAACTCAAGGCCAGCGGCGAGACGCTGCGCGCACGCGATGCGGCGCACCCGATTGAGGCGCTGACGCCGCAGGAGCTCCACGTCGCGGCGATGGCCGCGAGCGGGCTCTCCAACAAGGAGATCGCGGCCCGGTTGTTCCTTTCGATCAAGACGATAGAGGCGCATCTTCACCGCGTTTACAGAAAACTCGGCATCCGGTCGCGACGCTCCTTGCCCTCAGTGGTCTGCACCGGCGCGGAGTCTGCAATCAGTCTCGCCATCGGCGACGCTCGACAGGACCGAAGCTGACCTAGGCCGCGGCCGCTATCGCTCATCTCTGCCGCGTGCGACGTCAACGTCGCTGGTCGTTCCTTCGTCACGCAGGCGGGTCGTCGGCGCGGTGGGTCGGGACACGATCGCTCACGCGACCTTGGCCCGGCTCGCCGAGCCGTTCGGTCACGCAGTCACCCGCTCGACGCTGCGCGGCTAACAAGCGAGTCTGAGGCCGTGCGTCTGGCACGATCGGATGTCGGCCTAGTACGGGCGGATCTTCGGGCCTGTGAGCCGGCTGCCGTCGGGTCGCGTCCAGCGCGCGCGGTAGACCTCGCCGGCCTTGTGGGCGGTCTTGAGCCCGTAGGTGCCGCTGGTCGTGACCATGCGGACCCGCGACCAGCCGCGCTTGCCGACCTTGCGCTGGATCTCGACCTGCGTCGCGCCGAGCGCCGGCCGCACGCGGCCCCACAGCACGTCGCTGGACCCGTACTCGGTGACCGCGAGCGGGAGCATGAAGCCGTTGTAGGCGGGCTTGCGCTTGCCCTTGTACGTCCGCAGCCCCGTCTCGAAGCCGGAGAAGCGCTCGAGCGCGGTCCTGCCCTTGCGCGGCTCGTCGTCCTTCATCAGGTACTGCGAGAACAGCTGCACGCGCGGGTTAGCGGTGGCCATCCGCTCGGAGATCGCGAGGTACTCGGCCTGGCGGCGCGGCGTGACGCCGGCGATCTTGTCCGGGTAGCTCTGGACCCCGTACTCGGTCAGGTAGATCCCGACCCCCGAGTTGACCCGGCCGGCGCGGGCGGCCTTGTCGAGCGCGCTGGTGAGCCGCCGCAGCGAGCCGATGCTGACCTCGTCCGGATCCTCGGAGACGAAGGTCGGGCCGGCCTTGCGGGTGTACGCGTGATGGGCGTAGCCGTCCATCCGCAGCTTCTTGCAGCTGCCCTTGGCCTTGTACGCGGAGTTCAGGCACAGTGCGCCGCGCAGGAAGCCGAGCGGCGAGACGACGTTCTGGTTGCCGATCGGCGCGGTCTCGCCGAAGAGGACGACGTCGCGCTCGTTCCCCGCCGTGGCGTGGATCGCGTGGTCGCCGGCGACGTAGAGCTTGCGGTAGAGCTTGGGCGTGTGCGGGCTCCCGTGCCGGTACTGGGGCCCCAGGAAGTCCGGGTGGTTCGGCTCGTTCCAGATCGACCACAGGTTCACGCGGCTGCCGTAGCGCGCGACGACGGCGCGGACCCAGCGGCCGAACAGGCGCGGGCTGGGGTCGTCGATGTGGCCGCGCTTCCGCTTCGTCGCCCACTTCGGGACCGGGCCGGTGACCGTGAGCTGGAGCTGCATCCCGCGGCGCGTCGTGGAGTCGACCAGGCGGTCGAGTAGATCCCACGTGCCGGCCGGGTACTTGTCCGGGTTCGCGGCGTCGAACTGCGGCGCCCGCTTGGAGTTCGGCTGGGCCGAGAACTGCCGCCAGTAGACGAGCTGGCGGATCTGCGCGACGCCCATGCGCTGGATCTCGTCGAGCGTCGACTCGCGCTCGGAGTCCCGGAGCAGCGCGCCCGGCGCCTCGAAGCTCGTCACCTGTCGGCTGGAGGCCGAGGCCGCGCCCGGCAGCACGAGCAGGGCGAGCAGGATGGCGATGGGGAGGAAGCGGCGCATCTCGGACATGGAACCGTGGAGAGCGGATGAAGTTCCGCTCCCCGAGGCTAGCCCGCCGCGAGCGCGACCACGCCGAGGAGCGTCACGACCACCCCGGCGCCCTGCGTGCGCGAGATCCGCTCGGAGAGCACGAACCGGGCGAGGATCACCGTGACGACCGGGTAGAGCGAGCCGAGCAGGCCGACGACGCTGAGCAGTCCGCGGCCGGTGGCGAGGATGAAGAGCAGGTTGGCCAGCAAGGTCGAAGACGCCGATCGCGGCGATCGCCGCGAGTGCGGCCGGCGCGCGGGGGACGTGCGGGCGCACGATCGCGCAGGCGGCCAGCAGCAACCCGACGTCGACGCTGCGCTGCACGAGCAGGACCCAGGCCACATCGGCGGTCTCCTCCGCCCGGTCGACCGAGGCGAAGAACGAGCCGAACCCGATCGCGGCGATGATGGCCAGCCCGACGGCTGCGCGACCGGCGCGGCGCATGTCCGCGTCCTCGTCGGGCGCGTGCCGGGCGACCAGCACGACGCCCCCGGCGGCGAGCGCGATCCCGGCGTACTGCAGCGCGCCCGGCCGCTCGCCGGAGAAGAGGATCCCGGCCAGCACCGGGATGGCCACGGCGGTGGCGGAGATCGGCGCGACGACGCTCATCGTGCCGATCGAGAGCGCGCGGTAGAAGGCGATCAGCGCGCCGAGCCCGAGCGCCGCGCCGCCCACCGCCCAGGCGGTCGCCCGGGCATCGTGGCCCGTGTCCGCTCCCGCGAGCACGGCGACCACGACGAGGACGAGCGCCACGACCTGCGAGACCAGCAGCACGGCGAGCAGCGCGTGGCGGCGGCTCTGGAGGCCACCCATGAAGTCGGCGAGCCCCCACGTGACGGAGGAGGCGAGGGCCAGGACGGCGGCGAGCAAGCGGTCAGACGCCGGGCGGCAGCAGACCCTCGAGCGTGAGCGCGGGGTCGGTGCCGAAGGTGCGGCGGTAGCGCCGCCGGACGAGCTCGTAGCGGCGCAGCGCCTCCGAGTGGCGCCCGCGCCGGAGCATCAGCGCGAGCAGGTCGCGCTGCGCCTCCATGTCGAGCGGCTCGAGCTCGGCGAGCCGCTGCAGGTGCTCGCCGGCGGCGTCCTCGTCGCCCGCCGCCGCGGTGAGCGTCGCGAGCCCGCGCAGGACCTGGACGGCGAGCTCCTGCAGGCGGGCACGCTCGGCGAGCGCCCACTCGGCGTAGGGCTCGTCGACCAGGAAGCTGCCACCGTACGCCGCGGCGGCCTGGGCGAGCGCGGCCTGGGCGCGGCCGTCGCCGCGCGCCAACGCGTCGAGCCCGGTACGCGCCTGCGCCTCGAAGTCGTCGGCGTCGATCACGACGCGGCCGGGGGCGAGCTCGTAGCCGCCGGGCCGCGCCAGCACGTAGCCGGACGCGCGGTGCTTGGGGCGGCCGGGCTCCAGCCGGTCGCGCAGCGTGTGGATCGCCTGGCGCACGTTCGCGGCGCCGGCGCGGCCCGCATGCGGCCAGAACACCTCGAGCAGCTCCTCGAGCGGCACGACCCGGCCGCGCTCGCAGACGAGGTACTTGAGCACCTGGCCGGGCTTGTGGCCCAGCCACTCCTCCGTCCCGCGCGTGCCCTCCTCGGCCTCGATCCGCGTGCGCCCGAGCGCGCGCACGAGCAGTCGCGGCGGCAGGTCCTCGGGCGGGAGCCCCGCGGGGCCCGCGAGCCGGTTGAGCGTGACGACGACCTGGCCCGCCGGGCCGGCGACCGCGCTGGCCCATGCCGCGGCGCCGTCCTCGAGCGCCACCTGGTGCTGCAGGCTCTCGCCCGCGCGGGCGCGCGCGGAGAGGCAGAGGCCCGGACGGCAGCCGAGGAGCGCACAGCAGGGGGTGCCCGGCCGGGCGCGGCGGCCGAGCAGCGCGCGCCCCGCGGCGTTGGCCACGAGCATCCGCCCGTCCCCCGCGAGCACGAGCGCGGCCTCCGGGAGCACCTCGAACGCCTCCGCCCACGCGACCGCGGGCAGCGTCGCGGCGGCAAGGGGCTGGGGGGTCACGGGCACGCGAGGAAGGGTTCCAGGGCTGTCAAGGACGACAAACCGTATATGTGTCCACGAAATGAGTTTAACGCTTGCTTGATGCGCCAGGTAACACCAAGTTGACCGCCGTTATCTACGTTGCGTCCCATGTCGGGATCGGCCCAGGTCATCCGTCTCGAAGCGGACCAGATCGAGGCCACGCAAGGACGCGGACAATTCCGGCGCCGGCGGAAGCTGGACACCTCGCCGCGAGGCGAGCAGCTCGTCGTCGCAGCGGTCGCGCGCGCCAAGGATGGCGACGCCGACGCGCTGCGGTACCTCTACCTCCGCTACGCCGACAACCTCTACGGATACGTCTGCTCGATCGTGCGCGACGAGTGGGAGGCCGAGGACGTCACCCAGCAGATCTTCGCCAAGTTGCTGACCTCGCTGCCCCGCTACGAGCCGCGGCTGGTCCCCTTCTCGGCCTGGATCCTGCGCGTCGCGCACAACGCCGCGGTCGATCACGTACGCGCCCGGCGGCCGGTGCCGATCGAGGAGGTCCACCCGCCCGACGCCATCGCCGCGGGCGACGGGCGCGAGGCGCTGGCCGACCTGCGGCTCGCGCTCGACGCGCTCCCGGAGGAGCAGCGCAACGTGATCGTGCTCCGGTTCCTCGTCGGTCTCACGCCGAGCGAGGTCGCCGAGCGGATCGGGCGCTCCGAGGACGCGGTGCACGGCCTGCAGCACCGCGGCCGGCGGCGGCTGCGCCACGAGATGCGCGCGCTCGCCGCCTGAGTCAGTCGCGGCGGCCGCGGCCGTAGAGCACGCGTACCAGCCGGCGGGCGAGCTTCATCCGCCCCGCCTTGAACGGATAGAACTGCAGGTCGCCGCCGGGCGGCGCGAAGCGCGTCACGAGCAGCGACTGCTGGCGGCAGAACTTGCGGATGCCGCCCGCGCCGTGCCGGCTGCCGAGCCCGGAGGCCTTCCAGCCGCCCATCGGCAGCTCGAGCGCAAGGTAGTTGAGCTGGGCGTCGTTGACGCAGACCGCGCCGGCCTCGATCCGGCGCGCGATCGCCTCGCCGCGGCGCGCGTCCTTCGTCCACACCGAGGCGGCGAGCCCATACTCCGAGTCGTTGGCCAGCCGTACGGCCTCGTCGGCGTCGGCGACCTTCATGACCGGGACGACCGGGCCGA
>Ga0126307_10003730_pt1 | contig 10459 bp, 8 predicted proteins | sample Plot28_FD_89955 | JGI IMG/M metagenome (GOLD analysis project Ga0126307, IMG submission 89955) | Serpentine soil microbial communities from UC McLaughlin Reserve, CA, USA - Plot28 | ecosystem: Environmental > Terrestrial > Soil > Grasslands | place: USA: UC McLaughlin Reserve, Lake County...
GGTGGAGCAGCTCGGTGGGAACGAAGCCGGCGTCGATGAAAGGCGCCTGGTCGGCCCGGCCGAGCGCCGCCGTCACCGCAGCCACGTAGCCCCATCGCCGCGCGCTGTCCAGGCAGCGCTGCACCTCCTCGGGTGTGATGGGGCCCCGGGCATCGCCGGCCGGCGTCAGGTGGGCGACACGGTGGTCGGCGTGCCACGCGCGCACCCTGACCCGCGGCACCCCCACCGGCGTCGTGCGCATCAGGCTCATTGGCGTGTGCTCATGGTTGGCTCGGACCGCTCGCTCATCCGCCACCCCCGAGTCCGCCCGATGCCGAGGTCGGGCGCGACCGGTTGGCCCCGATAGCGGCAGACGCGGCGGTCATCCCCCTGAGAGTAGGCAACGGAGGTCGCCGAACCGGCGCGAACCTCGCGCGAACCGGGAGCCAACCGGCAGCGAACCGGCGCGATCCGCCAGGTCGCGTGCCGGTCGGCCGCAGCGCCGTTACGGTCATCGGAGCATGCCGATCGCCTTCATCACCGACCCGCGCTTCATGGCCCACGACGTGGGTGAGGGGCACCCCGAACGCCCCCACCGCCTGCGTGCGGTCGGCGAGGGCGTCGCGCTGGCGGGCCTCGTCGGCGAGCTGCTGCCCGTGACGCCTCGCCCGGCGACCAGGGCCGAGCTCGAGCGGGTGCACAGCGGCGGCTACGTCACCGCGCTCGAACGGTTCTGCAACAGCGGCGGCGGCTGGCTCGACGGTGACACGGGCGCCGTCCCCGCGTCCTGGGAGGCGGCCCTGCTGGCCGCGGGCGCGGGCCTCACGGCGATCGAGCGGCTCGATGCCGGAGAGGCGGGAGCCGCCTTCTGCGCCGTGCGACCACCCGGGCACCACGCCCTCACGTCGCGGGCCATGGGCTTCTGCCTGTTCAACAACGTGGCAATCGCGGCGGCGACGCTGGCGGACCGCGGCGAGCGTGTGCTCGTCGTCGACTACGACGCGCACCACGGCAACGGCACGCAGGACGCGTTCTACGACGATCCACGGGTCGTCTACGTGTCCCTGCACCAGTACCCGCTCTACCCCGGGACGGGGTCGGTGCTCGAGACCGGTGAGGGCAACGGACGGGGCACGACCGTCAACCTGCCCGTGCCGGCGGGCACCACCGGTGACGTCTTCAGGGCCGCGATCGACGAGGTGATCGCGCCGCTGGCCGACGCCTTCCAACCGACCTGGCTGCTGCTGTCCGCCGGCTTCGACGCCCACCGCTCCGACCCGCTCACCGATCTGGGCCTGACCTCGGGCGACTACGCCGATCTCACCGCCGAGCTGCTCGCCCTCGTGCCCGCGGGGCGGCGCCTTGCGTTCCTCGAGGGCGGCTACGACCTGGCGGCGCTGCGCGACTCGACCGCGGCGGCGCTCGTCGCGCTCGCCGGCGGGCGCCTGCACCCGGAGACCCCGTCGTCGGGCGGCCCCGGGCTCGACGTCGTCGCCGCGGCCGGCCTGGCCCACAGCCGGGCAATGCAGTGCTGATCGCCCACTCCCCGTAGGCGGGCCGATTCGGTAGTAGCGGCTGAGCGCCGGAGATGGGGGCGTGCCATAGTCCTCAACCGTGGAGGCGGGGGAGTGGCCAGGGTCGAGGCTTCAGGGATCGCCGGTGGAGAGCAACGACGAGCTCCCGAGGCACACACGCAAACCGGCGAGCTGGGAGCGGCTGGCGGCGGTCGCCACCACGGTCGCCGGCGCCGGGCTCGTGGCCGGTGGCCTGGCCGCGTCGATCGGTGATGCCGACGACGACGCCAAGGCGGTCGTCGGCGCCATCGACGCGCCGACCACGACCGCGGCGCTTGCGCCCGACGCCGCCCCCGAGGCTGTCTTCGCCGCCGCGCAGGCCCGGGTCGAGGACGTGGGCACGTTCACCTACGAAGGCACGAGTCGCGTCGAGGGCACCGACCCCTTCGACGACCGTCGGTTCCTGGACGAGAGCACCTTCGCCGGCGAGGTGCGGGTCGCCCGTGGGGTTCACGAGGTGGCCGACGAGGCCGACGGTTCGCGCAGTGAGCGAGTCGAGCTGGCCACGTCGGAATGGACCCGGGCCACCGCCTTCCCCGACCAGCTCGACGCTCGGCCGTGGGTCCCGTACAGCGAGACACCGTGGGCGCTCGACCCCCACCGGCTCGGCGAGTGGCTGGGGGAGGCCACCCAGCACCGCGACGGCGGCGAGGACAGCACGGGGCACCGGATCGCGATCGCCCGCGTTGCGTTCGACGTGCTCAGCAGCGATCCCGACCTGCCACCGACGACCGGCGAGATCACCATCACGGTCGACGACACGGGCCTGCCCACCGAGGTGCAGGTCGCGGTCCACGGCGACGGACTTGCGGTCACCTCGACCTACGTGCTCGGCAACGCCGGCGAGTCCGTCACCATCCGGCCTCCGGCGGCCGACGCGCTGGATCAGACGCCCCTCTTCGACGAGGAGGACCTGGCCGCCACCGGCGGTCCGCCCCCGGTCGGGCTCGGGGGCGTCCCCGTCGGGTGGGAGCTGATCGACGCCTACGTGCTGCCCGACCCGTCGGGTGACTGCGTCGGTGTCGGGCTCGATTACACCGACCTCGACGACCCGGTCGGCAGCTACCTGTGGATCTCGGTGATGGCGCCCGATTGCGCGGTCGATCCACCCGGCGCCGAGCCGTTCAGCGCAGGGAGCTACGAGGGTGCCGCGGCCGTCGACGCCGGGCTCGCGGAGGGCGTCGTGCGCGACGACACCGTGGCCGTGGCGTTCTCGACCGACTTGTCGCCCGATGACCTGCGCCAGGTGCTGGGCACGCTCGGCCCCCTCGACCTCACCGCGACCCCTGCGCAGCTCGAGGGCATTCCGTCGTCACCCGCGTAGGTGGCCGGCCCAACCCGTAGGGCGCCTCCCGCCACACCACTACCCTCGCCCCGTGTGACCCCCGAGCGGCTGCAGCTGATCCTCGACGACGTCCGGCCGCTCGCTGGCCGGTTCGACGCGGCGGGCCACTGCATCTATCTCGTCGGCGGCATCGTCCGCGACCTCGTGCTCGGCCGCATGCGCCCGGGCGCCGACCTCGACCTCACGACCGACGCTCGACCCGACGAGATCCTCGCGCTGCTCGACGGCTGGGCCGACTCGACGTGGACCCAGGGCCAGGCCTTCGGCACGATCGGCGCGCGCAAGGGCGACACCACGTTCGAGATCACGACCCACCGGGCGGAGGCCTACCGCGAGGACTCCCGCAAGCCGCACGTGGTCTACGCCGACGACGTCGCCGACGACCTGTCGCGGCGCGACTTCACCGTCAACGCCATGGCGCTGCGGCTGCCCGACGCCGAGCTGATCGACCCGTTCGGCGGCGTCGCCGACCTGGCGGCCGGCGTGCTGCGCACCCCGCTCGGGCCCGAGGTCTCGTTCTCCGACGACCCGTTGCGCATGATGCGGGCCGCCCGCTTCGTCGCCGGGTTCGGCCTGCGACCCGACGACGATCTGGTGACGGCGGTCCGCGCCATGCGCCAGCGGCTCGAGATCGTGTCGGCCGAGCGGGTGCGCGACGAGCTGTCCAAGCTGCTCGTGGTCGACGACCCCAGCGCCGGCCTGTGGTTCCTCGTGGACACCGAGCTGGCCAACGAGTTCCTGCCCGAGCTGCGCGGGCTGCGCCTCGAACAGGACCCCATCCACCGCCACAAGGACGTCCTCAGCCACACCATCGCCGTCGTCGCCAAGACCTCGCCCCGCCTGGTCGTGCGACTGGCCGCGCTGCTCCACGACATCGGCAAGCCGAAGACACGTTCGATCGGCCCCAAGGGCGTGAGCTTTCACCACCACGAGGTCGTGGGCGCCCGCATGGCCCGCGACCGGATGCGGGCGCTGCGCTTCTCCAACGACATCGTCGACGACGTGACCCGGCTGGTGTTCCTGCACCTGCGGTTCCACGGCTATCGCGACGACGTGTGGAGCGACGCCGCGGTGCGGCGCTACGCGCGCGACGCAGGGCCGCTGCTCGACGATCTCAACGAGCTGACCCGCTGCGACTGCACCACCCGCAACGAGCGCAAGGCCCGCATGCTGGCCAAGCGCATGGACGACCTCGAGGCCCGGATCGCCGAGCTGCGCGAGCGGGAGGAGCTCGGCGCCATCCGGCCCGACATCGACGGCAACCGGGTGATGGAGCTGCTCGGCGTCGGGCCGGGGCGCGTCGTCGGCGAGGCGCTGTCGATGCTACTGGAGGCCCGCCTCGACGAAGGCCCCCTCGGCCAGGACGAGGCCGAACGCCGGCTGCTGGCCTGGTGGGCCGATCGCCGAGCGGCCGGCTGACGGGCCGCGGCTAACTCAGGGCCCGGCGCCGCTGGTCCGCCGGGCGGGACCGGGGCTCACAGGCCGACCTTGCGGGCCCGCACGATCAACGTCGGAGGAACCCACTGCATGGCGTCGGACCACGCCTCGCCCGCGGCGGCGCGGTCGGGCTCGGGTTCGGCGATGGCGTCGACCCGGAAGTTGGCCCGGGCGAGACCGGCGAACAGCCCGCCGAGGGTGTGGGCCCGATCGGGCTCGGCGCGTCCCTCGCCCACAGACCACGCCACGGGGTTGGTGTCCCACCACGAGCGGCGCAGCAGCGGCTCGCCGCCGGTCGGGTCGAGCAGCGTGAACGCCGGGTGGGGCAGCGAGAACACGAACACGCGATCGGACCGCAGCACGCGATGCACCTGCCTGAAGACGCGGTCGAGGTCGTCGACGGGCGCCAGCCCGTAGACGGAGACGGCGGCGTCGATCGTGTCGGCGCGGACGAAGGCGAGCCCGGCCAGCGGCCCGTGGTGCGTCTCGATCTTCACGCCCGATCGCTCGGCCCGCTCGCGGGTGGCGCTCACGTTGTCGCCCTGGTCGTCGACCGCGATCACCCGGGCGCCCGCCCTGGCCAGCGCCACGGCGCCCCGGCCGCCACCGCAGCCCAGGTCCAACACCCTGCGGCCGTCGAGGTGGCCGAGGAGCTTGAGCTCGGTCTCGGGGGGTAGACCGGGGCCGTAGCGCACGGCGTCGGCCGGCGCCGGGTCGCCGGTTTCGGCAAGGGAGAAGCGGGTCCAGGGCATGGGTGCCAGTCTGTCGCGCCCTGGCGCGCCCCGGCTGGCGCTGGCGGGCGTGACACCCACATCACGCTCAGCGCTCACCGGGCGCCGGATGCGGTGGCGGAGAGATGGTGGGAGACTTCTGGCGCCAGATGCCCACCAAATCCCCCGTCGCGGTCGCCGGACCCACACCACCGGCCGTTCCGGTGCCCGACAGCCGGGCCCTGCCGGCCGGCGCGCTCGCCCTCGTGCTGAGGTGGGACGCAGCTGGGCGGTGCTGCGACGTCGAGTTCGGTGGAGCGGGTGGCGGTGGCCGCGATATCGATGATCATGCCGCTGCGTTGCGCGGCGACGGTTGGCTCGACCTGCTCCACGCCGACGACCGCTCGTGGGCGGCCGAGCGAGTGCTCGCCGTCATCGCCAGCGGCGAGTCGCGGGAGGCGGCCGTGCGGTTGTCGCAGGGCGAGCGCTGGGCGGTGCTGCACATCGAGCCCGCGGACGACGGCGACGGCGCGACCGGGGCAGGGGCCGACTGCGCCGCGGCGAGCGGCGTGCTGGTCGACGCCACCCACTCGCTGGGCACCACGGCCCGCATGGCGCGACTCGTCGAGGGCTTCAACGGCCTGCGGCGGCCCGAAGACATCGTGCGCTCGATGCTCGACGAGGGCATCACCTTGCTCAACGGCCGCACCGCCGTGCTCTACGTCTTGTCCGACGGCGACGAACTGGTCGTCGCCGGCTCGTCGGGTGTTCCCGACGAGCAGCTCGGCGCCCGCTCCGGCCGCGTCTCCCGCAACTCGCCGCTGCCCGCGGCCGAGGTGCTGCGCACCGGCCGGCCCGTGGTGGTGTCGTCGGCCGAGGAGCGGCGGGAGCGCTACCCCCAGCTCGACGCCCTCGGGGCCCTCTATGACCCCGCGTTCGTCGTCGTGCCGCTCAACAGCCCCGACGGCAACACGTTCGGCGCCATGGGGGTCGGCTTCGCCGACGAGCGCCTGCTCCGCGACAGCGACCGCGACTTCCTCGAGGACGTGGCCGCCCAGTGCGCCCTGGCGCTCGACCGGGCCCGGTTGGCCGCGGCCGCGGAGCGGGACCAGGAGCGCCTCGCCTTCCTCGACCGGCTCAGCGGCACGCTGGCCAGCACCCTGCAGCTCGACGCCGCGCTCGCCCAGCTCGCGGGCATGACCGTGCCGCGCATCGCCGATTGGTGCGTTGTGCGGCTGGTCGAGTCGACGTCCAACCCCCGGCCGGTCATCGGCGCCGCGCATGTCGATCCCGAGCAGGTGGGCCCGCTGACCCGATTGGGCGAGAGGATCCCGCGCGACCTCGACCATGCCGGCGAGATCGGTGACGCGCTGCGGGCCGGTCGGCCGCTCGTCACCGGTTCGCGGGCCGCCCGCATGCTGCGCCCGCTGTTCGACGACGACGACGGCCGCGAGGCGATGGACCGCGTGGGCGTCGAGGGGCTGGCGATCTTCCCCCTACGGGCGCGGGGACGGCTGCTGGGGTCGATCGGGTTCGGCAACCGTCCCGGCCGGTCGTTCGGCGCCGACGAGTTCGAGCTCGCGCAGCTGGCGGCCCAACGGGCGGCGGTGATCGTCGACAACGCCCGGCTGTTCGACGAGCAGTCGCGGGTGGCCCGGGCGCTCCAGGACAGCTTGCTGCCCGGCAGCCTGCCCGAGATCCCCGGCATCGAGCTGGGCGCCCGCTACCGGGCCGCCGGTAGCGGGCTCGACGTGGGGGGCGACTTCTACGACGCCTTCCAGGCCGACGCCAACTGGTGGATCGTGGCCGTGGGCGACGTGTGCGGCCACGGTGTGGAGGCGGCGGCCACCACCGGGCTGGTGCGCCACACGATCCGCACCGCGGCCATGGCCGGCGTGATGCCGTCGGCGATCCTCACGCGGCTCAACCAGATGCTGATGCGCCACGCGGCCGAGTGGGTCGACACCGACGAAGACCACGTGCCGATCAGCCCGCGGTTCTGCACGGTGCTGGTGGGCGCCGTCCAGCCGACGGACCGCGGCGTCGACCTGATCCTGTGCTCGGGAGGGCACCCCCTGCCGCTCGTGCGCCGGACGGTCGGGCGGGTCGACCCGGTGGGGGTCCCGGGCACGCTGCTCGGGGTCACCGACGAGGTCCACCTCACCGACACCGTGGTGCACCTCGACGCCGGCGAGGCCCTCGTCTGCTACACCGACGGGCTCATCGACCGCCGGGCCGGCAAGCGAGCGTTTGGCGAGGAGGGGGTGGTCAAGGCGCTCTACCAGGGCAAAGGGCTGTCGGCCCCCGACTTGGCGCGCCTGATCGAGTCGGAAGCGGTGGGCTGGGTCGACGACGAGCCCATCGACGACATGGCCGTGCTCACCCTGCGGGCCGTCGAGCGGTAGCTCACGGTCCTCCGGCGGCGAGGTCACCGCCGGCCGGGTCAGCGGGCGACGGCCCCGGAGGCGACGATCTGGTCGGCGGTGGGGGAGACGACCCCGCCGGCGACCTCGGCGGAGATGGCCATGGTGGTGGTCCCCGCAGGCACTGCGACGGCGGACACCGGCTGGGTGCCGTCGCCGACGAGGCCCAGCGAGACGGGGGCCGGCCCGTCGAGCTGCCAGAGCTGGTAGGTCTGACCCTCGGCGAGCGTCGGCAGGTCGTCGGCGAACAGGTAGCCGGTGCCCTCGTCGGTGACGACCACCCGGGCGACGTTCGCGCCCTCGGGAGTTGCGAGGGTCGCGACGTCGGCGTCGGGTTGATCGAGTGCCTCGTCCGCCAGGTCGGACAGCGTGTCGGTGTCCTCGTCGCCGAGCGAGCTGAGCGCTACGCCCACGACGGCGGCCACCGCCGCCGCGGCCGCGGCCACGCCGGCGACCCGCATCCACCGGCGCCGCTGCTCCCGGGCCGACGGCGCGGCGGTGATGGCGGTGGGCCGGGCCATGTGGCGCGGCGCATCGAGGCCGGCGAGCAGTTGCTCGAGACCACCGGCCGGAGGCGCGAAGGCCTCGGTGAGCCGGGCGAGGGTGTCCAGGTGCTCGGCGAGCTCGGCGCGACACGAGGCGCAGCCGGCGAGGTGGGCCTCGACCGTGGCCCGCTCGTTGGGCTCGAGGGCGTCGACCGCGTAGACCGCCAGGTCGTCCAGGGGGTGCTCGCCCTGCGTTGTGGTCACGGGCTCACCCCCTCACGGTCGAGCGAGCGGCGCAGCTGGGCCAGCCCGGCCCGGATGCGGCTCTTGACGGTGCCCTCGGGCTCTCCCAGGAGCTCGGCCACCGCCCGGTACGAGCGGCCGCCGAAGTAGGCGAGGACCACGGGCTCGCGCTCGTGCATGGGCAGGCTCTCGATCGCGCGCCGCACGTCCTCGGCCACCCCCGCCTGCTGGACCGACGTCTCCACGTCGGCCGCTGCCAGCGGGGCGAGCTGGGCGTCGCGGGCGTGCCGGCGCCGGCGGGCGAGCTCCGAGCGCACGTGGTCGACCGCCCGCCCGTGGGCCTGGGCCAGCAGCCACGAGCGGACCGTGCCCCGCTCGGGGTCGAACCGCTCGGGCGAGGTCCACACGCTCGTGAACACGGTCTGGCACACGTCCTCGGCGGCCTGGCCATCGTTGGTGAGACGCCGGGCGAGCGCGAACACGGCACCGGCGTGCCGGCGGTACATCTCGCCGAGCGCCCCGGTATCACGCTGCACGACCCCAGCCACCAGGGCCGCGTCGCTTCGCTGGCCAAGCTGTTCCGTCACGCGGGGTCTCCCAGCGGGTCACCGTACTCGGTGACGCACCGCGGTACGGATATCACCGAGCACGTTGTGCTCGACCGCACGGCGGAGGACGCCGCGGCGCCCGGACGTTCTACGACGCCGGGCCTCGCTGGGCGCCGAGCTCGCAGCGCCTGGTCCTCGGTGGGTGGTCGGCTGTCAGCCGGTGATGAACGCCTCGAGCCCGTCGCGGGCGACGTCGTCGTGCACCTGGCTGGGTGGCGACTTCATGAGGTACTGGCAGGCCGGCAGCACCGGCCCGCCGATGCCCCGGTCGAGGGCGAGCTTGGCGCAGCGCACGGCGTCGATGATGACGCCGGCGGAGTTGGGCGAGTCGTGCACCTCGAGCTTGAGCTCGACCGTGAGGGGCACGTCGCCGAAGTTGCGACCCTCGAGCCGGATGAAGGCCCACTTGCGGTCCTCGAGCCACGGCACATGATCGGACGGGCCAATGTGCACGTCATGGGCGCTGATGCCGGTCTCGATCTGGCTGGTGACCGACTGCGTCTTCGACACCTTCTTCGACTTCAGCCGCGACCGCTCCAGCATGTTCATGAAGTCCATGTTGCCGCCGAAGTTGAGCTGATAGGTGTGGTCGATCGTGGTGCCCCGGTCCTCGAAGAGGCGGGCCAGGGTGCGGTGGACGATGGTGGCGCCGACCTGGGACTTGATGTCGTCGCCCACGATCGGCACGCCGGCCTCGGTGAACCGCGCGGCCCAGGTGGGGTCGGACGCGATGAACACCGGGATGGCGTTGACGAAGGCCACGCCCGTATCGAGGCAGGCTTGGGCGTAGTGCTTCTGCGCCTGCTCGGAGCCGACCGGCAGATACGAGACGAGCACGTCGGCCTCGGCGTCGCGTAGCGCCTGGGCCACGTCGACCGGCTCGGCCGGAGATTCCTCGCACTGCTGCGTGTAGAACTCGCCGAACCCGTCGAGGGTCGGCGCTCGCAACACCGTGACGCCGAGGTCGGGCACGTCGGCGAAGCGGATCGTGTTGTTGGGGCCGGCGTGGATCGCCTTGGCCACGTCGACGCCCACCTTGTCGGCGTCGACGTCGAACGCCGCGACGACCTCGATGTCGCGCACGTGATAGCCGCCGAGGCCGACGTGCATCAGGCCGGGCACCTGTTCGGTGGGATCGGCGTCCTTGTAGTACTCAAGGCCCTGTACCAGGGAGCTGGCGCAATTACCGACGCCGGCGATGGCGAGACGGATGGTGCTCATGGGTTTCCTCCGGTGTGGGCGTCGCCAACGCCGTCGTTGTCGGGCCCGTGCTCGTCGGCGATGAGCCGGTCGAGCCAGGCCACGTCGGCGGCGATGGCGTCGGTGTCGCGCTCGACGAGCGAGCGCAGGTAGGTGTTCACCCGACCGTCGGAACCGGGGGCGCTGCTGCGCTGGTCGCGACGGCGGACAAGATCGGCTCGCCGGCGCTCGAACAGTTCGAGGCGGGCGGCGGACGGAAGGTTGTGGCAGAAGGCAACGCGCAGTGCGAAGGTGCGGTCGTCGGCGACGTCGGGGTCGGCCAGCAGCTCGTGGAGCCGCTCGCGGCCGGCGTCGGTGATGCCGTACACCTTCTTGCCACGGGTGCCCCGGGCGGCGCGGCTGGCGCTCGATTGTCGGCGGTGCGAACGGAACGCCGCCAGCTCGCCGACCAGCGA
>Ga0126307_10003731_pt1 | contig 10459 bp, 8 predicted proteins | sample Plot28_FD_89955 | JGI IMG/M metagenome (GOLD analysis project Ga0126307, IMG submission 89955) | Serpentine soil microbial communities from UC McLaughlin Reserve, CA, USA - Plot28 | ecosystem: Environmental > Terrestrial > Soil > Grasslands | place: USA: UC McLaughlin Reserve, Lake County...
CGCCTCGGTGCGCTGGACCCCGAAGAGCTGATGACGGAGGCCAAGAACCTCGGCGCTCCCTACGAGCTGGTGCGCTGGGTCGCGGAGAACGGCCGTCTCCCGGTCGTGCTGTTCACGGCCGGCGGCATAGCCACCCCTGCCGACGCCGCGCTTATGATGCAGCTAGGCGCCGATGGCGTCTTCGTCGGCAGCGGCATCTTCAAGAGCGGGGACCCGGCTGTTCGCGCACGGGCCATCGTGAAGGCGACCACCCATTACAAGGACGCCAGGGCCGTAGCGGAGGCGAGCAGAGGCCTCGGAGAGGCGATGGTCGGCAGGGAGATGGGGGATCTTGCGGAAGGAGAGCGGCTCGCGACCCGTGGCTGGTAACGGTGAGGTGAACGGCGCGTTGCGCGGGGAAGACGGCCCGAAGCGGATCGGGGTCCTGGCGCTACAGGGGGACTTCAGGGAGCACGCGGAGATCCTGCGCGGCCTCGGTGTCGAGCCCGTCGAAGTCAGGGCTGTGGAGGATCTGGAGGGCCTGGCCGGCATCATCGTCCCCGGCGGAGAGTCCACCGCGATAGGAAAGATGATGGTCTCCTCGGGACTGCTCGACGGTATACGTAGTTACTTCTACAAGGGTGGTCCGGTCTGGGGCACGTGCGCGGGGATGGTGCTCGCGGCGTCGGCGACGACGGGACCGCGCCAGCCTCTGCTCGGCCTGATGAACGCTCTCGTGGAGCGGAACGGGTTCGGGCGGCAGGTCCACTCCTTCGAGACGGACCTGGAGGTCGAGGGCTTCGACGAGCCGTTCACGGGGGTCTTTATCCGGGCTCCGTTCTTCGAGGATGTGGGGCCCGGGGTCGAGGTATTGTCGAAGGTTGGGGACAGGGTGGTTGCGGCCAGGGGGGAGAACATTCTGGTGACGGCGTTTCACCCCGAGCTTACGGACGACGTCAGGTTTCACGAGTACTTCTTGCGGGAGGTTTGTTCCATATGAGTGGTCACAGTAAATGGTCTACGATCAAGAGGAAGAAGGGCGCGGCCGACGCGAAGCGTGGGGCCCTGTTTGGCAAGTTGTCGCGGGCGATCACGGTCGCGGCGCGCGAGGGTGGCGGGGATACGGAGATGAACCCGGCGCTGCACCTCGCGGTGCAGAAGGCCAGGGACGCCAACATGCCCAACGACAATATCCAGCGGGCCGTCGACAAGGGCACTGGCGCAGGGTCCGATGCCGAGACCTTCGAGCACATAACCTACGAGGGCTATGCGCCAGGCGGGGTCGCCGTCCTCGTTGACGTGCTCACCGACAACCGCAACAGGACCGCTTCCGACGTGCGTTACATCTTCTCCAAGAACGGCGGGAAGCTCGGCACCACCGGCTCGGTCGCCTACCTCTTCGAGAGGAAGGGCATCATCCTTGTGCCCAGGGGTGCCACGGACGAAGACGAGCTGATGGAGATCGCCCTGGAATCGGGGGCCGAGGACGTCGCGGAGCAGGAGAACGACTATAGGGTCATCACGACACCGGAGGACTTCACGGCTGTAAGAGAAGCCATGGGCGCGGCGGACGTGGCGTTCGAGAACGCGGAGATCACCATGGTCCCCCAGAACAGCATCGACCTCGACGCCGGAACCGCGAGGCAGACCCTGCGCCTCATCGACGCCCTCGAAGAGAACGACGACGTGCAGGAAGTCTACGCGAACTTCGATATCTCGGAAGAGGTCATGGCTGAAGTCGCCACCTAGCCCGCACCTCCTCCGTCGCCCCGGTCCCGCATGACCGACTCCACGGAGCGCTTTTCCGGCAGGGTCGAAGACTACGCTAGGTATCGTCCAGCCTATCCGCCCGAACTGCTCGACTTCATACGGCGCGAGTGCGACCTGACAGATGATACCGTGGTCGCGGATGTGGGATCGGGGACGGGCATCCTCGCCCAGTTGTTCCTGGACAACGGCAACCGCGTCATCGCGGTCGAGCCGAACGATGAGATGCGGCGCGCTGGTGAATGGCTGCTCTCGGAGTATGGCCGATTCGAGAGCGTGACGGGTACGGCAGAAGCGACGACGTTGCCGCCGAGCAGCGTGGACCTCATCACGGCCGGGCAGGCGTTTCACTGGTTCGATCCCGCGCCGGCAAGGAAGGAGTTCGCAAGCGTGCTCAGGCCAGGCGGAAGGGTCGTTCTCGTCTGGAACGACCGGCGAAAGCACGGCGCGCCGTTCCAGGAGGCTTACGAAAGGCTTCTCGAAACCTACGCTACCGACTACGCCGAGGTCGAACACGGGCGGAAGGGGAGCCTGGAGAACATCCGCAGCTTCTTCGCCCCGAACCCCACCAATACGGCCACCTTCGGTAACAGGCAGGTCCTGGATTACGATGGTCTGCTCGGGCGACTTCGTTCGTCGTCGTACGTGCCCGCCGAAGGACAACCAGGACGCAGAGAGATGATCGACGAGCTGGAGCGAATATTCCGCGACCACGAGAACGGGGGCCGGGTCGTCATGGAATACGACACGCGAGCCTACTACGGCTCCCTCTAGGGCCGCTTCCGTATCAGGAAGAGTGCCGAAGGACATTCTCCTCCTGGGGAAGAGCCTACGCATCGTGATGTCCTGTCATCGAGACGCGATCCTTCCACTCTTCTCATCGTTTCCTCCCGTTTTTGACGCGTGAGTGCGACGCGTGGCGACGTGCTTGAAGGAGAGAGTCAACGACACGGAAGGAGGACGACCGACGTGCCACTGTATGTGGACCACGGCAAGGGTGTGAAGGGGTTGACCGCGGACGCTGTGGCCTACGCCCGCAGGAAGGACGTCGAGGTCCAGAAGGAATACGGTGTCGCCTACCACAGGTACTGGTTCAACGAGGATACCGGCCAGGCTTTTTGCCTCGTCGAGGCCCCTGACAAAGATGTGGCCGTAGCCGTGCACAGGGAGGCCGACGGGCTGTTGGTCGGCGAGATAACCGAGGTCCAGGAAGGCCAGCCTTAAGCAAAAACTCCGCCAAAACGAAAGGGGCCGGGGAATTAGACTCCCGGCCCCTTTCTCGTGCTGAAGCCATAACCGTCTGTAGTGCTTGCAGCTGACAATCGATCTGGGGGCGAGCGGCTCTGGGACCCCTGCGGGGCCCTTACGTGGGTAGGAAAAGGTCTCCGGTGATGAAATACCAGGCTGCGTCCAGGAGAAGAAGCGCCCCGGTCAGGAGGACGGTGGCAGTAACCAGGCGAACTATGATCGGACGTATCCACCTCCACCAGTACTGAAATCGGCTGGCTACGAGGTCATGGTCGGTGCTAAGGGCCAGGACGAGGAGCAGGATCAGGGGGGCGTGGCTGACGGATACCCAGGTCGCATGGGCGGCGACAACCGACCAGAAGTGCTCGTAACGACCGGCGATCACCACGAGAGACAGGAAGGGCGGGTCGAAGATCGCCGCAAGTGCGAAGAGGATACCTACGGCAGCGAGAGACATGAGGCCGAGCCCTCGCGGTACGGTTGGCTTGGGCGGGGTCGTCGTGGGTCTGAGGGCGCGCACGATACCCCACGTCACCAGTCCGATACCAAGCAGAACCTCCACGACGGCTGCTATCAGGTCCTCGGCCGGGTCGTGGGGGAGGAGTGAGCTCCAATCCAGGCCGGTGATCCGCGGGCCGATCACGAGTGAGAGCGCCGCGCCGAAAGCCAGCGTGCCGAATATACAGACGCAGCCGAAAGCAAGGAGCGCGCGATCCCGCGCCCCCGCGCCAAGGGCGCCGAGCGCGAGCACCGTCGCCGTGAAGTCGAGGCTGGCCAGCCCAAGGGCGAACGCTGTGAGCAGCAGCTGGGTCATCCGCACATGATAACCGTTCTCCGGGCACGCTCGGCTCTTTAGGCTTCGCTTTTCGGTGGTCTGTGGACGAGAAGTGGATCCCTGTTTCTCCACGGGCCGTTAGCGTACAATTGAGAAATAGGGACCGATTGGCACGAGAATCACCCATTTGGGGGATTCGCGAGTTGCCTGCGTCGGCTAGGGTAGTATCCGGAAGGAAGGTGGCCATCGGCACCCTTATGCGCAATGAACGATATCGTCGGATACCTCCGTGCGGCGGAATTCTCATAGGCTGCGCGTAGTGGGGTCTGCGAGGGTACAACCGTTCGCCCCGCGTCAACCGGATGTGCCGCCTCACAACCTGCCGCTGGAGCTGACAACCTTTGTCGGGCGTGACAGGGAGGTCGCCGAGGTCAAGCGGCTACTCTCCGGGCGGCGGATTCTGACGCTCTGCGGCCCCGGGGGGGCCGGCAAGACGCGACTGGCCCTGGCGGTGGCGCAGGACCTCGTAGAAGAGTTCGAAGGCGGGGTGTGGTGGGTCGAGCTGGCGCCCCTCTCCGACCCGAACCTCGTGGCGCGGGCGGCGGCCTCGGCGGTGGGCGCGCCCGAGAAGCCTGACCGGACGTCGACCCAGGATCTCGTGGAGCATCTGGGGAGTCGGAAGACGCTCCTGATCCTGGACAACTGCGAGCACCTGGTGGAAGAGTGCGCCGATCTCGCCGCTACCCTGCTCAGGACCTGCCCCGAGCTCAGGATCCTCGCGACCAGCAGGGAGCCCCTGCGCGTGTCCGGCGAGTCCAGCTGGCAGGTGCCAAGCCTCTCGCTTCCGGATCCCGGGCGCCCGGCTCCTGCCGGAGAGCTCGCTGACTACGAGGCCGTCCACCTCTTCGTCGAGCGGGCGCAGGCCGTCGATGCTGGCTTCGAGCTGACGGAAGAAAACGCCCCTGCGGTGGCACGGCTCTGCCACAAGCTGGACGGCATACCGCTGGCCATAGAGCTCGCCGCGGCCAGGTCGAGGGTGCTCTCGGCCGAGCAGATCCTCGAGAAATTGGAGGACCCTCTGGGGCTTCTGACCACGGGAGACCGGTCGTCGGCCCCGCGCCAGAGGACGCTCAGGGCGACCATGGAGTGGTCCTACGGGCTTCTGGACGAGGCCGAACGGGCGCTGTTTCGCCGGCTTTCGGTGTTCGTCGGGGGCTGGGATCTGGAGGCGGCCGAGGCCGTTGGGGCCGGGGAGCTGGTGGAGGCGGGCTTCGTGTTGGATCTCCTCTCGGCGCTCCTCGACAAGTCGCTCGTGGTGGCCGACGCGGAGGCCGGGGGCGCCTTGCGTTACGGGATGCTGGAGCCGGTCCGGCAATTCGGGAGCGAGAAGCTTCGGGAAAGCCCGGAGGCGCCGGAGGTCAGTCGCCGGCACGCCGAGCACTACCTGGAGCTCGCCGAGATGGCCGACCCGGAACTTCTGGGGCCGGATCAGGGCTTGTGGCTCCAGCGGTTGCGGACCGAGTCGTGGAACCTGCGAGCGGCACTCGCGTGGTCGCTGGAACCCGTTCAAGAAGGACGACAGGAGGCACGGGAACTGCGGTTACGGCTGGTGGCCGCTTTGGGACGGTTCTGGGGCAGGAACGGCTTCGAGGAGGGCAAGCTGTGGCTCCGAACGGCGCTGGAGAGAGACCGTGGAGAGTTCCCAAGGGCCCGGGCCAAGGCACTCGGGGAGCTCGGTTTCATCCTCCTCTTCCAGCAGGACTACGGACCGGCCCTCGCAGCCCTCGACGAGGCCGTGGCCCTCTACAAGGAACTCGGCGATACAGCGGGCGCCGCGTTCGCGTTGGCCAACCTCGGATGGGCCGTGCTGCACGGCTATTTTCGCGAGCGCTTGCCGGCTTTCCTCCAAGAGAGCGAGGCGTTGTTAGAGGGAGGACTCGAAGACCATCCCCGCGCTTACCTGAGCATCATAGTGGCGTCCGCGACGGTCTGGCAGGGTGACCTCGACCTGGCCACCTCCCGGCTCGAAGAGGTAGTTGCTTTGTGCCGCGAGCTGGGCGACCTGAGGAACGTGGCCATGGCCATCTTCAACCTGGGTGGTATCCACCTCAGACGAGGAGACATTGGCCGGGCCATAGAGGCCTTCGGAGAAGGCGCTAGGATCTCCGGGCAGTTGGGAGATCCGCTGGGCGCCGCCTATTACATCTGGATATTCGGTGATGTGAACGCCCGGCTGGGGAGGCCTGTCCGGGCCGCCATGTTGTGGGGGGCCGCCGAAGCCCTGAGGGAGCAGATGGGCATGTCCTTCTCCCGCTACGACCTCGCCGAGTCCGGATACGAAGGGGATCTGGCCGCGGTGCGCTCCACGTTGGATGAAGTCACTTTCGACGCGGCCTGGGCCGAAGGCCGCGCCATGCCACCAGATCAAGCCATCGAGTACGCGCTGGAGCAACCAACCTCGCCCCACGAAAAGATCGCGGCGAGCAGGCCCTCCGATGCTTTCGCGGAGCGGTACGAGGACGAGAGCGCTGGCGGCCTCCGGAACAACCTTCCCGCGTCCCGGAGCGTCCTCGTGGGGAGGGAGCGCGAGATGGCCGAGGTAGAGCGTGCCCTATCCTCGACCCGGATACTGACGCTCACGGGCGCCGGCGGCACGGGCAAGACGCGTCTGGCTTTGGAGGTGGCCAGGGACATTGTCGACGCCCACCCGGGCAACTACCCGGACGGGGTGTGGTTGGTGGAACTCGCCTCGCTATCTGACGGGAAACTGGTGCCCCAGGCAGTCGCCGCGGCCCTCGGCGTGCGCGAGCGGTCTGGCCTGCCTTATATCGACACCCTCGTGGAGTTCCTGCGCTCCAGGCGGATGCTGCTGGTTTTGGACAATTGCGAGCACCTGATCGAAGACTGCGCCAGGGTCGTGGATACGCTGCTTGGCTCCTGCGAGAACCTGCGCGTGCTTGCCACCAGCCGGGAAGCGTTAGGGGTTCCCGAAGAGGTCAACTGGATCGTTCCGTCCCTGACGGTACCCGATGGGGAAGGGTCCTCCGATCCCGAAAGCCTCACCAGGTACGAGGCGGTACGGCTGTTCGTGGAGCGCGCCCGGTCCCGGGTGCCCAGGTTCGTCTTGAGGCGGGAGAACGTCGCCGCGGTGGTGGACATCTGCCAGACGCTGGACGGTATGCCCCTGGCCATCGAGCTGGCGACGGCGCGGATGGGTACCCTGACCGTGGAGCAGATCGCCGAGAGGCTCGGGGACTCTCTGGGGTTATTGACGACGGGCGACCGGACGAGGGCCCCTCGCCAAAGGACGCTCAGGGCGGCCCTCGAGTGGTCCTACGGGCTGTTGAGCGAGCGGGAGCGGGAACTCTTCGGGCGACTTTCGGTGTTCGCGGGGGGCTGGATTCTTCAGGCCGCTGAGGCGGTCGGGGCAGCGGGAGATATCCGCGCCGGTGAGGTACTCGATCTTCTCGGAAGGCTGGTGGATCAATCGCTTGTGATAGCCGAGTCGGAGGCCCCGGAAGACGTGTCCCGCTACAGGATGCTCGAGCCGATCCGGCAGTACGCTTTGGAATTGCTGGATAGAAGCGGGGAGGCGCGCGACACGCGCGACCGCCACGCCTCGCTGTTCACGGCGCTGGCGAAACAGGCCCATACGGAGTTGAGGGGGGCCGGCCAGGCGGGGTGGATGCGGCGCCTCGTGCGGGAGAACGACAACTTCAGGGCCGCCATGGCGTGGGCACTCTCCTCAGGCGATTACGAAACCGCCGCGTTGCTGGGTTGGGCGCTGTGGCCCTTCTGGTTCTACAGGGGCAACCAACGCGAGGGATGCCAGGTGATGGAGGCGGTGCTAGAGGGCGGGGTGGGGCTGTCGCCGGAGCTAAGGATCCGGGCCACCATGACCGCCGCCGTTATGGCCCTGGGGCAGGGAGATGACGACGCGGTAGTGGACTACATGACCACCCTTCTAGGGCTGTCCAACCAGGTCGGGGGAGACGCGTACGCGGGGGCTTATGGCAGGGCCGGACTCGGGCTGGTCGCCATGAACAGGGGTGACCTCGTGAGGGCCGCGGCCCGGTTCGAGGAGGCGCTGCCGCTCTTCATCGAGTGCGGCGAGCTGTGGACGGCGTCGCAGACGCACACCTGGCTGGGGACGGTACTGCTGCTACAGGGAGACCAGGAGCAGGCCGTCGCGAGGTTCGAGGAGGGGCTGGCGCTGGCACGATGGATCGGAGACAGGGCGGCGACCTACAACGCGCTGTATGCCCTGGCCCAGGTGGCGCTCCTAAAGGGCCAGCATGCAGTGGCAACCAGCAACTTCAGAGAGGGGATGGGTCTCTCCGAAGAGATGGGCGACCTGGCGAACGTGGCGTACTGTCTCGAGGGACTGGCTACGGTGGCTGGGGCGCGGGGCGAGGCGGAACGTTCGGCGCGCCTGTTCGGGGCCGCCCAGGGTCTATTCCAGACCATCGGCGTTCCCGTCTGGACGTACTACACGCCGGACCGCTCGCTCTACGAGCGCACTATGGAAGGTGTGCGTGAGGCTCTGGGCGAAGCGGCCTTCGAGGCTGCGTTCTCCGAGGGACGGGTCATGTCGCCCGAGAGGGCCATCGAGTACGCCCTGGACGAACCGGACCCAGATCCGTCCGCAGCCGAGCCCGTGGCCGAGCTCGCCCGGCCCGTGGCGGCCGCGTCGGGTCAGGACCTGGTCGAGGACCACCCGGAACGGCTGCGCATCTTCGGCCTTGGTCCCGCTCGGGTGGAGAAGGACGGGGAGCAGATCGACTCGGCCGATTGGATCCAGAAGTCCCGAGAGCTACTCTACTACCTGCTCTCCCACCCCGAGGGCAGAACCAAGGAGCAGATCGGCCTGGCCCTCTGGCCCGAGGCCTCGACAGCCCAACTCAGAAGCAGCTTCCACGACACCGTGTTCCGCCTGCGTCGTGCCCTGGGTGCGAAGGAATCGGTGGTCTTCGCCAGGCGCCGCTACGGCTTCGGCCGCTCGCTCGACTACTTCTACGACGTGGAGGCCTTCGAGAAGAACCTCTCCGAAGCCCGCAGGTTTCAGGCCGAGGCGCCGGATCAAGCCGTCCTGCATCTGCAACAAGCGGCCAGTCTCTACAGGGGCGACTTCCTCGAAGACATAGCGCAGAGCGAGTGGATCCTGGAGCGCCAGGATGAGCTGAGGCGGGCTTACGGGGAGTCGCTGCTATTTCTGGGAGGGCTGCTTGTTTCTCGCGAGCGCCACGCGGAGGCAACTATGGCCTACAGGAAGGCCATAGCCCACGAGCGCTTCTCGGAGGAGGCGCACCGGGGACTGATGCGCAGCGAGGCGGCCATCGGCGAGAGGGGAAGGGCGCTCAGGCACTACGAGGATCTGACGAAAATGCTGCAGGAGCAGCTGGGAGCGTCCCCCGCCCCCGAGACGGTCGCGCTCTACGAGCGCCTGCGCGCCGGCGAATAGAGCGATGTGCAGAAAGGTATTTACCTCTGCACATCGCTGGCTTCAGCACTTCAGCGGGTCAGCTTAATCGTTGCCGATGACGCCGGTTCTTGCAGCACGCTACCTCCTTTGACGCCTTGTTCGGCTGATCACTGAAGATTTGGAGCTGACCAGCGAGGTGTGTGAGTAGGTCGGCTTTCTCGCACACCTCTTTTCGACGCCTTTTCTGAATTTTTTCGCTCTGTTTCTCACTTGAGCGTTTCCAAGAGCGCCTCCCAGCACTACCGAGAGCACCCCCCTCTAGATTGTCCTCAGACGGATGGTCAGGATAGCGAGAAGGTGAAAAGGTGATGGAGCGGCGGAAGACGGTGAAGGTCTCGGTCGAGGTAAGGAGCGGGACGCCCCGTTTCAGGGTGGGCGTCTTGGCCGGGAGCATCGAAAAGGCGCTGAGCCTGGTGGGAGGCAGATACCCCCACGGCGAGGTCAGGGTCGCGTTTCCCGCAGAGCCGGCCGGCATCTTCGTCAGAGGCCTATCGGACCCGGTGCGGATGGTCGGCGCCCGTCAGGCCAGCCCCATGGCCGCCTGAGAGTCTCGAGGGTGGAGGAGCGAAGAGGAATTGCACACAAACTACAGAGGAGAAATGATGATCAGGCACATGAACATAGGAGAGCAGGTGGACGTGGACTTCACCCGTGCCCTCCGCTGGGCGTTCGTGCATCGCGTGGGGACCCGGCTGCGCGGAGATCCACGCTCCGCCCTGGCTCCTTCGTTCGAGGAGGCCGCAAGTGCTCTGGGTGCCCGCAACAAGATACGACTAGGGAAGAGGGTTGTTGCCGTCGAGAAAATAGTCGGCAGCGTGGGCCGCTCCAAAGACTTCGACGGGCTTTCCTCCCTGTCCGATGCAGCATGGAAGAGAGGTGGAAGCGCGTAGACCGGGCTTTCCATCTAAGTGTGGACCTACCTCCCGTCGTGCTCTACAAGCTGGGCGGACGCTAATTCATCCTTGACCGTAATCACCGCGTCAGCGTGTCCCGCTTTCAGGGCGTACAGTGGATCGAAGCCGAGGTCACGCAACTGTAGGTGGGCGCAACCGCGGACTTGACCGGTCTCGTCACGGTCGAGCAGAAGCGGGAAAACGTTTCGCAGCTTGCCGCGGCTTGAACCTACCTCTAGACAAAAGGGAGTCAAAAATAACGATAATAGCAATAACACATAGGATCGAAAAGTCGAAAAAGGCCCTGCTCGTCCA
>Ga0126307_10003732_pt1 | contig 10459 bp, 4 predicted proteins | sample Plot28_FD_89955 | JGI IMG/M metagenome (GOLD analysis project Ga0126307, IMG submission 89955) | Serpentine soil microbial communities from UC McLaughlin Reserve, CA, USA - Plot28 | ecosystem: Environmental > Terrestrial > Soil > Grasslands | place: USA: UC McLaughlin Reserve, Lake County...
CTCTACGGGGCGGCCGCCGCGGTGTTGGTCTCCTTCGTCCCCGTCAGCTTGCTGGCCGACAAGGGGCGTGTCGGAAAAGAGGTGCCGTACCGGTACCCCAGCTTCGATCTACTAAAGTTCCGCCCCTTGCGCGCGGCGCTCACCAACCGGCCGTTCCTGTTCGGCCTGCGTCTCCTGTCGGTCGCGCTCTTTTTGCTGGTCATACTCAGCGGCCTCTTCGGCCGGCAGAACCCAAGCTCCAACTTCGCCCCGACGTTCGTCTGGATCACCTGGTGGGTTGGCTTCAGCTTCTTCACGGCTTTTGTAGGCAGCCTCTGGCCGCTCTTGAACCCCTGGAAAATCCTCTTCGAGTGGGCTGAAGCGTTCGTACGCCGGCTGGATCCCAAGAGCAGCCTAGAGCTCGGCATATCCTACCCGGCCTTTTTGGGTGTGTGGCCGGCTGTGCTGCTCTACACCGCTTTCGTATGGCTCGAAGTCGTCTTTGAGGGCTCGGCCGAGCCGAAATACCTCGCCTTCTTCGCCGTCGTTTACTCGTGTATCACTTTTTCGGGCATGGTCGTCTTCGGCAAGGACGCCTGGCTCAGAGGTGGCGAGGTGTTCTCGGTTTTCTTCGGCCTCTTGGGCAGGTTCGCGCCAACCGAGGTGCGGACGAGGGGGGCGGAGCCCTGCGAGCGCTGCTCAAGCGCTTGCAAGAGCGGTGAGGGGGGGTGCGTGAACTGCTACGAGTGCTTCGCCGAAGCCCCGCCCGAGGACCGCGAGCTGAACCTGCGCCCCCCGGCTGTTGGCCTGGGACGCCCCGATCAGGTCCTTCCAGGCGCCGTTATGTTCGTCGTCCTAGTTCTCGCCGGGGTGACCTACGACGGTTTGGTGGTGACCCCATTGTGGCTCAGGCTGCAGGACTTCGTTCCCATATCTAAGACGTTGGGACTCCTCGCGGTACCGTTGCTCTTTCTCGCCGTGTACCTGATCTTCGTGAAGCTCAGCCAGCTTTTGGGCGGGGGTACGGGGGGCCTCGGAAGGTTCGCAGCGGCGTACGTATACTCGCTCGTGCCTATCGCCATCGCCTACCAGGTGGCCCACTACTTCACACTTTTTCTCGCCCAGGGGCAGAGGATAGTTCACTTGATCTCGGACCCGTTTGGCTGGGGCTGGAACCTTTTCGGCACCGGCGGGTACGGGCTCAATGCCACCATCGTCCAGGCTGACGTTGTCTGGTACTCGCAGGTCGCGCTGATCGTAACCGGGCACATAATCGCCGTATACCTGGCGCATCTGATAGCGCTCCGTTTGCTGCAGGCCCCCAGGCGGGTGCGGGTGCTAAAGAGCCAGCTGCCGATGCTCGCGTTGATGGTCCTCTACACCGTCTTCAGCCTGTGGATCCTCTCCCAGCCGGTGGTCGAAGAGACCAAGGTAGCCCAGGCCCCGCCCGAGGAGGTGATCACAACCCCACCCGAGGACGTGATCCCGCCGCCGCCCGAAAGCTCACGCTCACTGCCTAAGGCGGATCTGCCTAAGTCCGTACCACCCGCCCCAGAATCACCCATGCCCGAGCCACCCATGGCGGAACCGGCCAGCCCGACGTGAACGGTGGCGCTGACGGCGAGCGCCAAGTAGAGGACGAAAAGCGCCAACGCAAGGCCCGCCATCGGCCCGTCCTACGCACGCCCTCGGCCGCCGCCTTTGCGAAAGAGCCGCAGGCCGTTGAGGGTGACGGCGATGGAGGTGCCCATATCAGCGAGCACGGCAAGCCAGAGCGCCACCAGCCCGAAGGGGGCCAGGAGTACGAAGAGCCCCTTTATGAAGATCGAGACCGCCACGTTCTGCTTTATGATCCGCTCGGCCGCCCGCGAGAGCCTCACGGCCTCCGCGAGCTTCGGCAGGTCGTCTTGCATGAGTGCCACGTCGGCGGTCTCAAGGGCCACATCGGTACCCGCCGCCCCCATCGCGAAGCCGACCGAAGAGGCTGCAAGTGCCGGTGCGTCGTTCACTCCATCGCCGACCATACCGGCAGACCCCTTCTTCGCGACGAGCTCGCGCACCGCCTCGACCTTCTGCTCGGGGAGGAGCTGCGCCCTGTAGCCGACGCCCAAGCCCTCCGCCATCCTCCTCGCCGGTGCCTCCGCATCCCCGGTGAGCATTACAAGCTCCTCCACCCCCGCCTCTCGGAGCATCTCGATGGTGGCCCTAGCGTCGGGACGCGGGGTATCAGCTACCCCGAAAACGGCTATGGGGCGGTCCTCGTCGCCCAGGACGACCGGCGTCTCGCCTTCCCACTCGGCCTCTTCTAGCGCCGCCTTCGCGCCGTCGAGGGGCACGCCCCTCTCCGCGAAAAGTCGGGGGCTGCCGATAAGGTACCGCTTGCCTCCGACCTCACCCTCGGCGCCCCTACCCGCGGCCGACCGGAAGTTAGCTACCGACGGTAAGACGTTCGCGCCGTAACCTCCCGCGGTAGCCAGGATTGCGTGCGCCAGCGGGTGCTCCGAGCGACGTTCGAGCGCTGCGGCAAGCCTCACCGCCTCGGCTTCGTCCTTGCCGCCGAGCGTCACCACGCGTGAGACGGTAGGGCGCCCCTCGGTTAGGGTGCCGGTCTTGTCGAAGGCCAGCGCCTTGAGCCTGCCTGCCGCTTCGAGCGCCGCCCCGCCCTTTATAAGGATGCCCCGCCTGGAGGCGGCCCCGAGCCCGGAGACCACGGTCACGGGCGTGGAGATCACTAAAGCGCACGGGCAGGCAATGATGAGCAGGGCGAGTGCCCGGTACAACCACTCGCCGAACCCGCCGCTCAGGAGCGGCGGCACCACGGCGAGCAGGAGGGCTATTGCCACCACCAAGGGCGTGTACACGCGCGAAAAGCGGTCTACAAACTGCTCGGCGGGTGCCTTCTTCGCCTGGGCCTCCTCCACGAGCCGAACTATCTTCTGCAACGTCGAGTCCCCGGCCCGCTTCGTCGCCCGGACGAGCAGCCCCCCAGAGCCGTTGAGGCTGCCGGAGAAGACCCCATCGCCCGGCCCCTTCTCGACGGGCACGCTTTCACCCGTAACCGGCGCCTCGTCCACCGCCGACGCGCCCTCGACGACCTCGCCGTCCACGGCCAACCTCTCTCCGGGCCTGACGACCACGGTCTCCCCGACTCCGACCTCGTCAGCGGGCACCACGACCTCGGCGCTGCCACGCCTCAGAAGAACCTCGTTGGGAGCGAGCCGCACCAGCGCCCGCACCGCCCCGCGCGTCCTGTCTATAGCGTAGACCTGAAGGGCGTTCCCTGCGGCGAACAGGACCACTACCGAGGAAGCCTCGGCCCACTCGCCGATCCCTACCGCGCCGATTGTGGCAGCACTCATCAGTATATTCATGTCCAGGTGCCGAGCCTTGAGGCCCGCGAGTGCCGCCCGGAAGATGGGTAGGCCCCCGACCACGATCGCGGCGGCGTAAGCCGCCACCCGCACGACCTCTGGCGTGCCTGCGAGTGAGAGCGCGAGCCCGACGAGGAACAACAACGCGGAGGTTGCCGTCAGCAGCGCTCTCGGTGTGCGCCAGAAGGGCGTCCTGTTGGCCTCCTCGGCCCGACCCACCCCGTAGCCGGCGTCCTTAATGGCCTTTTCGATCTGCTCTAACGAGAGCCCGGGGTTGTGCTCGGCGTCCAGGCGGCTGGCGGCGAAGTTCACGACTGCCCGGTGGATCCCTGGCACGGCTGCGACCCGCTTCTCTACAGTCGCTGCGCAGCTCGCGCAGTCCATCCCCTCGACCTGCACCACCGTTCGCTCTGCACCGTCCACGGGCGCAGGGCTCGCAGGCTCCCGGCGGACGGTGGGCTCGCCGACAGGCGTGTCTTGTGGCGCAACCGGAGTTTGCCCCACGATTGAGAGCATCTTCTTCGGGCGACTCATGTCCCGACCCCTGCCCTCTCGCCGAGCACGGCGGAGAGCAGCGGGAGGCCCTCATCCGTGAGCGAGTACATGACAAGCTTGCCATCGCGCCTGGAACGGACGAGACCTCGTGAGCGCATCATCCTTAAATGATGCGAGACCAGGTTCTGGGCCCGCCCGGAGATCCAAGCCAGATCACATACGCAAAGCTCTCCTCCCTCCCGCAGCGCCGCCGCCAGCCCCAACCGGGTCAGATCGGAAAGGGCTCTCGCCCGCTCGGCAGCATTCTGAGCGGTCTCCTCGCTGAGGAGCGACCGCCGGATAGCCTCCGCATGGGGGGCGTCAACGCAGAGTAGGTCGCAGCGATCGTTAGCCATAGCCTCATTCTTATGTCAGTTGATATGTCGATTCGATGATAGCAGGCTTCGGCATTGAGGTCGAGGTTTCGGAGGCAGAGAGAACGAAACCACCGCTCTGGCGAGCATCCTACAAAGCGAGGCTAACGCAATTAGCGCGTATTAGCGCGCGGCCCTAAAGGCCTATCTACAGGAGGAGGTATCCGATGATGTCTGCGTGCTCGACTACTCTATAGAGAGCACAGAAGAATTAGGAATCATCAAGCTCTTAGGACGAGAGCGTAAAAGGAGAGTATCAAAAGCAGAGGGGTCCTAGTCGCCTCATGGAGCGTTAGTATCCACGTGGTGCCCACTATACGTAGCTAAAGCCGCAATTAGCGCGTATTAGCGCGTAGCCCTATAGCCTAGAACCTTCCCGTAGCCGCTTGATAGGTCACAACGCTTGCTAGCTATCTCGAGAAGGTTCAGAAGCTGAGAGCTCGCTGCGCTATGTTCAAGGGTAGCCAGGGAGGCACCCTTGCCACTGATCCTCCTTAGGAGGAGGATGGACGTTAAGGGTGCGGGGATAGTACAGAGATTCTTCTCCTTTAAGGCCACGCGTTAATACGCGGTAATACGCTTTATCTTGCTTGCACTTCGTACATTGATCTACCACTACTCTGCAGCCACCCTGCCCCCAAGACCACCAAGGTTGCTTCTGTGGCTTTGAAGGCTTTCTCGCCGGGGCTGGAGGAGCCTTCAGCCACTAGTGGGTGAAGTACTCCAGGGTAAGCATCAAGTGTATTTGGCGTGCTAACAATTAACGCGTATTAACGCGTGCCCCTATACGCTCCTTCAGAGGAGGGCTTATCCAAGCAAGAGAAGGGAGGTTAGTCGTTGACTCAGAAGCCGTTAGGCTATTCAAAAGACACGGAAGCTGAATGCCAAGCGGGGGCAGGACGCCACACCGCCATCCACCCCTCCCTGCGTCCCCTCCCGCATGCTCGAGCAAACCCGGTAGTCAGTTTGCTTTGGATGCCTGTCGATTCAGGGGCAGGCATAATTTACTTATTGTGTCCGAGATAGGAAAAGAGGACGAACTATTTGGCCTGCTTCTATGTATCTTCCTCGACAGATTTGACCCAAGAATACAGGAGTGACTGGTGGACAAAATCTTCCGAACCAGCTCGTATCGAACACGACGATCTTGAGAGAGAAGGAGACTGGGATGAGCTCTGAGACGATCTTCGAACCGATCCCGCAGCCACCAGGGTATCCGGTGGTGGGCAATGTTTTTGACATAATAGGGGAGGAGACACCTATCCAAGGGCTGATGAAGCTAGCGCGTCAGTACGGTCCGATCTTCCGGTTACGCACGCCTCAGGGCTCCGTAATCGTGCTGTCCGGTTTCGATCTGGCGGATGAGGTGTCTGATGAGAAGAATTTTGATAAGTTCCTAGGACCGGGGCTGCGTATGGCACGTACTGTCGCCGGCGACGGCCTATTCACTTCCTGGACCCAGGAACCAAACTGGCACAAAGCCCACAATATACTGCTCCCCAACTTCAGCATGCAGGCGATAAAAGGCTATATGCCGATGATGGTTGACCTCGCGCAGCAGCTGGTCGAGAAATGGGAGAGGCTAAACCCCGACGACGAGATCGACGTACCGGCGGATATGACCCGGCTGACGCTGGACACCATCGGGCTGTGTGGCTTCGGTTACCGGTTCAACTCCTTCTACCGCGAGGAACCTCACCCGTTTGTTGCGAGCATGGTCTACGCGCTGAGCGAAAACACGGCGGCTTTGTCTCGCTTGCCGATCCAGAACAAGCTGATGAGGCGCATGAACCGGCAGCTCCAAGAGAGCATTACGCTAATGAATTCGACAGTCGATAGGATAATCGCCGAGCGTAAGGCTAGCGAGGACCAACCGGAGAAGAAGGATCTATTGAGCTACATGCTAACCGGGGCGGACAAAGAGACCGGTGAGGGCCTGGACGACGTCAACATTCGCTACCAGATCATCACGTTTCTCATCGCCGGCCATGAGACCACGAGCGGTCTGCTCTCCTTCACACTGTACTACCTGCTAAACAAGCCCGAGGTGCTGGCTAAGGCTTATGACAAGGTAGACAGTGTGCTTGGCGGCGACCTGTCTAGGGCACCGACCTACGAGCAGGTGAAACAGCTCCGGTATGTTTCGCAGGTTCTCAAAGAGTCGCTGCGCCTGTGGCCGACCGCGCCCGCGTTTACGCGGCATGCCTACGAGCCCACGGTGCTGGGCTACAAGTACCAGATCGACAAACAGGACCAGTTGACGGTTCTGTTACCGATGCTTCACCGCGACCCGACGATCTGGGGCGAGAACGCGGAGGAGTTCGATCCGGACAGGTTCACCCGCGAGGCGGAGCAGAACAGGCCGGCCAACGCCTACAAGCCGTTCGGCACCGGACAGCGCGCCTGCATCGGCCGGCATTTTGCCATGCAGGAAGCGGCGCTGGTGCTGGGCATGCTGTTGCAGCGCTTCGAGTTCATAGACCACACCAACTACCAGCTGAAGGTCAAGCAGACCCTGACTATCAAGCCGGCCGACTTCCGCATCAAGGTTCAGCCGCGCACGAACCGCCCGGCGGTAGTAGCGGCACCCCCACCCACGATTAAAGAGGAACCCGAGACCGAACTAGCTCCGGCGGCCGTGGTGGTGCAGGGCAACACCCCTCTTCTGGTTCTCTACGGCTCTAACCTGGGCACGGCCGAAGGCATAGCGCATAACGTAGCGGACGATGCAAAAACCCACGGCTTCGCGACTAGCGTGGTTCCCCTCGACGACTACCTGGGGAAGTTGCCCAAAGAAGGCGTCGTAGTGATCACAACGTCCTCCTACAACGGTACTCCGCCGGATAACGCGGCCCGTTTCTTCGACTGGTTGTGTAACGACTCCCTTGGCGCGCATGACTTGAAGGATGTGAACTACACGGTGTTCGGCGTTGGAGATCACGACTGGGCGGCGACCTACCAGCGCGTACCCAAGATGATCGACTCCCAGATGGAGGCGCACGGAGCGCGGCGCGTCTACCAGCGTGGTGAAGGTGATCAAAGCGATGACTTCGATGGCCAGTTCCGCGGATGGTACGAACATCTGTGGAGTTCGCTCGCGAGCGCGCTGGGCACTTCGGTCGATGAACACGATACCGGCGTGAAAGTGCACCGCTATGAAGTAGAGCTGGTCGAAGAATACGTCGAGATCAGCCCGTTCGTTGCTGAGTACGATGCTAGATCGTTCGAGGTTCTGGCGAACCGGGAGCTACAGCGGAAGACCGGTCCGAATCCCTCAGAGCGATCGACCCGCCACATCGAGCTTGCGTTGCCCGAAGGAGTGACGTATAACACCGGCGATCATCTCGGGATCCTTCCGCGCAACGACAAGGCGCTCGTATGGCGCGTGATGGAGCGCTTCGACCTGGCCGAGGATGCGCGTATCCGCATACGCAAAAACACCACCGCCAAGAGCTTTTTGCCCGTAGATCAACCGGTGGCGGTCGCCGACGTCCTCTCTGCTTATGTGGGTCTCCAACACGTCGCCTCCCGCTCGCAGATCCAGGTGTTGGCCGAGTACACAGAGTGCCCCCCCGAGAAAGAGAATCTGCTCGCGCTCGGCGGGGACGATCCGGACAGCGTGACCCGTTATCGGGAACAGATCCTCGAGAAAAACGTCTCGTTGATCGACCTGCTCGAAGAGTTCCGCTCGTGCGAGCTGCCGCTGAACGTTTACCTGGAACTCCTGCCGCCACTCAAGCCTCGATACTACTCGATCTCCTCCTCGCCACTGGTGGATGCTCACAAGTGCAGCATCACGGTAGGAGCCGTCGAAGGGCCGGCACGCTCGGGACATGGCACCTACGAGGGGGTCTGCTCCTCCTACCTGGCCCGACAGCCCGAAGGCAGCATGCTAGACGGCTTCGTGCGGCCTCCGAGCACACCATTCATGCCGCCCGAAGACCCCTCGACGCCTATGGTCATGGTGGCGGCGGGCACCGGGTTGGCGCCGTTCCGGGGGTTTTTGCAGGAACGCGCTGCGAACAAGGCGCAGGGTAAGCAGGTGGGCACGTCTCGTTTGTTCTTCGGTTGCCGCAACCCCCAGCAGGACTACCTCTACGAAGAGGACCTAGAGGAGTTCGCGCGAGAAGGTATAACCGAGTTGGAGTGCGCGTTTTCGCGTCTGGACGGGCAGCCTAAGACGTACGTGCAGCAGTCGATAGTGGCTCAAAAGGATGAGATATGGCCCCTAATCGAGGCAGGAGCAACGATCTACCTGTGCGGGGACGCAAGCCGGATGGCACCGGAGGTGGAGAAAGCCTTTGTCTCTTTGTATAAAGATAAGAGCGGGGCTAGCGAGCAAGATTCGGAAGAATGGATGTCACAAATGAAGAGCTCGCACCGCTACCTACTCGACGTTTGGCCGCGGAGCTAGCTTATATAGCTAAAACGGTAATTAACGCGTATTAGCACGTACCACCTTACGCCTAGAATCTTCGTAGCTGGTTCATGATTTGAGGTGTCTGCTGACTATGCCGTGAAGATCCATAAACTCAGAGCTCGCGATACTTCGACCAAAGGCGTTACCCTGCCGCTACCTCTGCCGCTGCTCTGTCTTCGGTGAAGAAGGACTTTAAGAGGCGCCGGACGCAGTGTGAGCGGCTACCTTAAGGCCACGCGCTAATACGCGCTAATTGTGAATCCCAGATACGCTTTTGGCTACGGAGGTACGTCCGAGATACATGTCTAAGCTCCTTTGAAGCCGCTTAGAACGCTATTGAAGCCACAGAGCTAGTTGTAGCGCCCCTGGGCCCCAGCTGACCTGCGGGTGCTTAAACGGGCTTTAGCATCGGCGCCTCTCGAAACCGGCGTATCCTTCAGGGATAGTGTCGTTGCTCTCCCGGCGCCGTCCTCGTCAAGAATCTGTCTCCCAAAAGACGTCTTAGCGTCACCCTCCATCAGATCTTGTCCCTTGTCTACGGCGTTTAGTATCCCACTACTCAGATATACAGAACGGCCTTCTTCAAAATATAGAAAATACAAAATACGCTGCCTGTTAGAGCACCGGGTCAGATAATTTCTGTTGCACTATAAGAAGGGGTTGCGGCGGAAAGAAAGGATAGCCTACTCTACAGTGACGGTCGCATGGGCCAAGTTCTCCCCATTGTCGGCTGCGTAGTTCGTTATCTCCCCCGCCGCCGTCTGGGACACGGTGATGTCTATGGTGGCCGTCTCTCCAGAGAGGATGGTCCCCAGGTCACAGTGGACCACATCCGAGTCGTACCCGTTCGTGGGGTTATACGGTATTCCTAGTTCTGCCCTGCTCTTTAGGGCACAGTCTCCCTGGCTAGAAGTTGCTGAGACGAACTCCACGCCCGCTGGCAAGAAGTCTCTAACGTACCAAGTGAAGTCGTTGGGTAGGAGGTTGGTTTTGGTGATGGTGAAGGTGATCGGTTCTCCTACGGCAGCCGTGTCGGAGTTGACGGTCATCTCCAGGGAGGCATTCTGTACCTGCGCTTGCGCCGTGCCTGCGGCCAGAACCGCGATCGTTATCCCCAGCGCGAGTAGTGTCATCATCTGCTTTTTCACTTCGATCTTCTCCTTACTATGGTTAACGTACCGCACCCTCATAACTAAGACTCTACTTAGCCTGGAGGCACTCGTAAATAGGTCATTTGTCCCGATCGTCATCAGGACAATCGTCTACTTGTTCGGGGTGGCCACGATAAGAGCCCGGGTTTTTCCAGGGGCGGCCGCCTTACTGTCGGTAATGGGGCTGGTTCCCATCGCGGTGTGGAACTTCGTGCCACTTCTCCTACCCGACGTGCTCTTGGAGGTGGTGGTAGCTTGTCCTCTGTACGCTTCTGTATTGGTCGCGTTGGTGTACCGGCTTGCCACAAGGGAGCACCCCGCTGGGCCCATACCAAGCTGCAGGCGCTCAAAACGGCTTTTAGGGGCTCCACCCTCCCAAAACCAGGGAGGGCCCAGAGAGTGCGCTGAAGGCTAAGTGTCGCCGTTCTTACGCGCGGCCCTTTTAGCTGCTTATATAACTAAATCACATACATTTCTGATTTAGCAAGATAAGCTACAATTCTCGGCGCCAACCTCGAGGGTGCCAACCTTGCTGGTGCGCTGCTTTACGATACCGACCTCACATTTGCCACCCTTACCGGTGCCGACCTTCGAGAAGTCAAAGGACTTGATCCAGAAGAGCTTGAGAAG
>Ga0126307_10003733_pt1 | contig 10459 bp, 9 predicted proteins | sample Plot28_FD_89955 | JGI IMG/M metagenome (GOLD analysis project Ga0126307, IMG submission 89955) | Serpentine soil microbial communities from UC McLaughlin Reserve, CA, USA - Plot28 | ecosystem: Environmental > Terrestrial > Soil > Grasslands | place: USA: UC McLaughlin Reserve, Lake County...
GCGCTGGCCACGGCGCTGGGCGTCGACCCCACCGAGACGGCCGCAGCCGCCGACGAGCTGCAACGACGCCTGCGCCTGTCACCCCAGCAGCCATGGTGACCGGGCCACCGGATACGCCTGGCGGACCCGCAACCCGCCCTTGACGCCGGCGTGCCGGTTCAGGGGGGCGGGGTAGCGGCGCTCGACGCCTGGCGGAGCCGGGCGCGGGTCCGCCAGGGTCGCCGTCACCAGCCGCGACGACAACGACATGCGGCTGATCTTCCGCATCCTCACCGCCACGAACCCTTCCCAGGGGAGGGGGAGAGGCTTCGTAAGCTGGTCGGATGGGTGGGGCTGGCAGGCCTCGAACCTGCGACCCGGCGGTTATGAGCCGCCTGCTCTGACCGACTGAGCTACAGCCCCGCGTCCATCTGGAGCCATCTTGTCGTAGTGGGGTCGCCATCCTGGCCGTTGTCGGATGTAGATGTGCTGGGTCCAGATGGGGCCAGCTTGTTGAGTGATCTCAACGGGACCGATCTTGACGACAGCGGGCAGGCCAGGAACTTCCATGGCCACGAAGGCGAGACGGTACCGTGCTTGCTGCCCGTCCAGGGCTCGGGCTCGATCCGCTGGGGCTGCGGTCGATAGATCGCTGGGCGCGCGACTATAGTCGCGCGCCGCGTTGGGCGGCTGCCCAGCGAACGGATCAGTTTCTTGAATGGTCCTGCTCGCCTGCCATTTGTCCTCCTCGGCGAGCCAATAGTGAGCCGAGCCGTATCTGCCAGTTCTACAGGATGGCAACTGCGGCGCGTCGGAGCGTGACCGCCAGATCCGTAGGCTGGTGCTCAGCGTCCACGGCGTGAGCCTGAGTGCCGTCTGCACTGCTCAGGTCAGGTGCCGAGTCTAGGTGCCGTTGCCTGCGGCATGATCGACCCGACCGCAAGCCGAAGACCGACCAGCCAGGAGGCCTGCCCGTGACGACCAGCTTCACCTTGACCATCGACTGCGCCGACGCGGACCAGATGATGCAGTTCTGGACCACGGCCCTGGGATACAAGCTCAAGGACCCGCCCGAGGGATTCGACGACTGGTGCTCGTACTTCCGCAGCATCGGGGTGCCGGAGGAGGAGCTGCGCGGGAACTGCACCGCCTATCTGGTGGACCCCGACGGCGTCGCGCCGCAGATCTTCCTCCAGGAGGTGCCCGAGCCGAAGGTGGTCAAGAACCGCATCCACCTCGACCTGCGGGTCGGCGGCGGGCTCGAGGTGCCGGTGGCCCTGCGCAAGCAGCGGGTGGAGGCCGAGGTCGACCGGCTGGTCGGTGCCGGTGCGACCCGGCTGCGCACCTTCGACGAGGTGGTGGCGGAGCGCTACTTCGTGGTGATGCAGGACCCGGAGGGCAACGAGTTCTGCCTGAGCTGATCCGCCAGACAGCGCCTGGCCAGCACCAGATAGTCCATCTGGTGGCGGCTGGTGGACTGCCACGCGGACTACCACGGCAAGGTGAATGAGCATGGTGTCGCCCTGCAGGATCCCGCGCGGGTCGTGTGGTGCCGCGGTCTTGCGTCAGTGGACGTAGGACAGGGTGGTCATCATGCCGGCTTCCTGGTGGTAGAGGTTGTGGCAGTGCACCATCCACTGGCCAGGGTTGTCGGCTTCCAGATCGACGGCCAGCTGCTCCATCGGGCGGACGATCACGGTGTCCTTGCGGGGACCAGGCCGGCCGCCCTGCTGGACCTGGAAGGTGTGGCCATGCAGGTGCATCGGGTGGAACATCATCGACTGGTTGCCAAACACCAGCCGCACCCGCTCACCGGTCCGGACCGGCAGCGGCTCGGCCTGGTCGAAGGTGCGGCCGTTGATCGTCCACTGCGGGCCCATCATCCCGCCCGACAGCAGCAGCTGGTGGGTGCGGTCCGGCCGGGCAGCAGGCAGCATCCCCTGCGGGTCGGGGCCGAGCGCGGCCAGGGCGGCCAGCCGCCCGTCCAGCTCGCCGGGGCCAGCGTCGGTGGCGGGTGGGGCGCCAGGGGCGGTCCGCACGACGCCCACCGCCCGGCCCTGCTTGCCCTCGGCCAGGGCCACCAGCGGGAAGGCACCATCGCCCAAGGTGACTAGCGCATCGCAGCGCTCGCCCATCCCGACCAGCACGGTATCGACCGTTGTGGGCGCCACCGGGAAGCCGTCGGTGTGGGTCACGGTGAGCCGGTGGCCGCCCAGGGCCAGGCGGAAGGCGGTGTCGGCGGCGGCGTTGATCACCCGCAGCCGCAGCCGCTGCCCGGGCCGGGCGCGGATCGTGGGCGGGTCGGTGGGTGGGTGGCCGTTGAGCAGGTACAGCGGGTAGTCGATCATGCCGCCGGCCCCGCCGAGCTCAGGGCTGCCGCCCTGCCCCAGCATGCCCATCCCGCCGTCCATGTTCATCACGCCGCCTTGGCGCATGAGCCGGTCCTGCAGCTGCTCGGGGGTCGGGCCGACCCCAAGGGTCCAGTCGTCCAGCACCACGACCGCCTCCTGGTCAAAGCCGCCGGGCTCGGCGGGGTCGTCGACCAGCAGCGCGGCGTACAGCCCGCGGTCCAGCTGCAGGCGGACGTGGGGGTGGAAGAAGTAGGTGCCGGGGTCGGGCACGGTGAACTCGTAGGTGAAGCGGCTGCCGGGCGGCACAGGCGATTGGGTCATGTCCGGGACGCCGTCCATGTCGTTGCGCAACCGGATGCCGTGCCAGTGGATGGTGGTGGCCTCGGGCAGCCGGTTGTCGAGCTGAACCCGGAGTACCTCCCCGGCGCGCACCCGCAGCAGCGGTCCGGGAACGGTGTGGTTGTAGGCCCAGGCGGTGACCTGGCGACCGGCCAGATCAAGGTCAGCGGTGGCCGCGGTCAGGGTGAGCTGGTGGACCCGCGCCCCCGGCCGGCGGCGGCGGGTCTCGGCGGCGGCGACCGCGAGCGAGGAGGCCTGCACCGGCTGTGACCTGGTCGGGATGAGGCTGCAACCCCCGGCCAAGCCAACGGTTGCTGCGACGGCGAGGAACTGGCGGCGGGAGACGGGCTGCATCAGAGCCTCCAAGAAGGCGCCGGAGGAATGACCTTGCTTTCCGAGGTGCTGCCAGATGCGACGGAGATGGCCTTCGACCTGCAACTTCCAAGGCTGGCGGGGCGACTGGATCTCCCAGTCTGCTGTCCTGGTAGCTCAGGTCGGGTTGGCTGTCCAAGCAATGCGCTCCTTATCGGTGGAGTAGCACCAGTGGCGTGACGTGAAGCCAAACGACCTGCCGTGCCTCCCGGCGCCTTGGGCGCGATCCAGCCCGCCATGAGCCCTATGCCAGTTTGCGGGCAACGAGCCGCTCCACGACTCCGCGCTTGTACCGTTCACGTCGCTCGACGTCGAACCCTTCGGCTTGTACCTGGAGGAATGGGCGGCGCCGTAGGTGCTCGCCGCCCAGCGGGACGGTGATCCGCTCCAGCAACCACTGGATCGCCCGGCCCAGTCGTGGCCCGGCGACCACGTGATCCAGGAGCAGCAACCGGCCGCCGGGCCGCAACACCCGCTTCATCTCGACGATGGCGCGCCGCTCATCGGGGATGGCGCACAGCGATAGGGTGCAGACCACCGTGTCAAAAGAGGCGTCCGGCAGCTCCAGGGCCTGGGCATCCCCCAGGCGCAGGTCGACCTGGCGGCCCAGCTGCTCAGCCTGCTGCTGGGCAAGCTGGAGCATCTGGGGGCTGAAGTCGATCCCGGTCAAGCGGACACCTTCGGGGTAGAAGGGTAGGTTGCGGCCGCCGCCGACCGCGACCTCCAGCGTGTCGCCGACGGCCTGGGAGCAGACCCATTGGCGGCCGTCGCCGAACAGGATCCGTTCGTAGAAGGCCATCTGGCGGTCGAAGGAACGGGCGTGCCGGTCCCAGTAGCGGCGTAGCCGCTGGGTCCGGTCAGGGCGCCGGGTACGGGCGGACCAAGGCCGCCAGGTTGGCATGGGGGATCGCCTCCGCTGGGTGGAGTCGGGCCGCTTGGTGGTGCTGCTGGCCGATGGTGAGTTGGGCGTTGGTGGCGAACGGTGCGGTGTAGCGGCGCCCGCCGCGTTGGTAGCGGATTTTCACGGCATCGACCCGGAAGCTACCCGGGCGACGGGTGTGCAGTTCAAGGATCAGCGCATGGGTGGGCGCCTCGGGGGCGGGCTGGACGGTGACGCCGCCGGGGAGTGGCTGAGTGCTGGCGAGCTGGCCCACGGGCAGGACGATGCCCGGCTTGGTAGGCGGCGCGGTGGCGATCAGGAACCGGTCGGTGGTGGCGGTGTGGCCCTCACCGTCTTGGTTGAGTAGCTGGGCGGCCTGCACAGTGATGGGGGTGGTGGCGCAGTTGCGCAGCAGCCCCACCACCAAGCCCACACGCTGGCCGAGGGGAGCGGTGGCGATCGGGGTCGAGGCCGGCAGCAGCGAGTGTCCCTCCACCGGGGCCAGCGGCCCCAGCTGGGCCGGGGCGGCGTCGTGGTCGCCGCAGACGCTGGTCGGCTGCAGGCCATACCAGGTGACCGCCCCGGTCAGCAGCGCGACCGCCAGGACCGTGGCCGTGGCGGGCCGGCCCGGCCGGCGGCCGGCCACCGTCGCGCCGGGCCACAGCAGCGGCGTGGCCGCGAGCACTGTGGCCGCCTCCAAGGCGACGGCGACCAGGTCGGCGCGGCCGACCGGCTCGGACTCGCCGACCTCTGGGCCGACGGGCAGGCCGACGGTGCGGGAGAGGGCCCACAGGCCGATGGCGGCCAGGCTGACCGCCTGGGCCAGCAGCGACACCCGCCGATCCGCCGCCGCGGCCGCGGCGGCCCCAAGGAGGGCTTGGGCGGCGGCCAAGACCACAAAGGTCACCCCAGCCGCCCACCATTCGGCCAGGTGGCCGGGTGCCTGGGCGGCGTGGATCACGGCGGCGCCCAACAGCGTGGAGGCCACCACCGCCCGCAGCGCCAGCCGGGTCATGCTCGCGGTCCAGCCGGGCGGCTACCCGGCCGGCTGGCCCTCCCGGTAGCGCAGCTGCCAGGTCCGCCCACCGTCGGTCGAGCTCACGATGCCCAGCTCCATGACCGCCGCATACAACCGGCCCTGGTCGGCCAGCAGCGCCTCGGGTTGGCCGCCGACCCGGCCGGGCCGCTGCCAGGTCCTGGCGGCGTCGGGGCTGTGCCACACCTGCCCGTCCGGGCTGATCCCCCACAGGCCGGCCTGGTCGGCCCAGTCCAGGACCAGCAGCGCCGGCCCCTGCAGCTGCTGCCAGTGGCGACCCCCGTCGGTGCTGCGCAGCAGGACTCCCCCAGTGGTGGCAACCACCAGCTCCGGGTCGGTGGGGCTGACAGCAAAGCCGACCAGCTCCACGGTGGATCGCACCTGCCAACGGCGGCGGTCACGAGTGACCATGAACCGCTGGCCGGTGGCGTCATAGCCATAGACCAGGCCATGGGCGATCTGGAGGGCGTGGAAGTCGGCCTCCCCCAGCAGCGACAGCGGCTGCCAGCTGCGGCCAGCGTCGCGGCTTTCGACCAGGCCGAGCAGCGGCCGCTTGTTCGGGACCGTCAACTGCTTGTCGCGGAAGTCGGGGTGGCCGCTGCCCAGGAAGTGGTCGGGGCCGACCACGGTGAAGCCCATGGTGTCCTGCAGGCGCTCGGTAACTCGGGTGGCGGTGCCCTCGCCGATGGCGAACAGGCCGGTATGGGTGGCCGCGAACAGCGCCCCGTCGCGGGGGTTGATCCCAAGGCCGTGGACGTGCACGACTCCGGGGTCCTCCGCCACCGCCTGCGACGGCGAGGCCGCCCGGTCACCACCATTGCAGCCCGCGCCCACCACGAGTATCACCAGCGCGACAGCCAGCCGGCGGGCCAGCCCACCAAGGACCAGCGGTCTGCTGCCCGGTGCCGCGGCGGCCGCCCTGGTCCTCTCCTGCTGCCCTGGCGCTTGCCTAGCCATCAACCCGCTCCTCTCGGCCACCGTCGGCCGACGCCGCCATGCGCGCATCCGTCACTGCTGGCGTCTGTGGCGGTCGGCCGCGGGCGCCCTGCCAGCGTCCCAGCAGCATCGGACCACCGCAGCAGACGGCCATCATCAGCCGACAAAGCACGATCGGCAGCCACAGCGATCCAATACGCATGCCATCCTCCTCCGGTTTGGTCAGCCCTGCCGATGCCGCAGCCAAGCCCGCGGGCACGACAGACGCTGCGGCGCGGCCGGCAGCGCTCAGCTCAAGGCAACGACGGCAGCGCTTGGGGAGGATGCTCGATCGCGCACGCGCACAGGCGGGCACGCAGCCGAACCGGCAACCACCCTGCCCGACCGGCGGGACGCTGCGGCGCCACCAGCCCGAAGCCGAGGACCACCGCGAGCATGCATGCCAGCCCGGTCGGGAGCACGCACTGTGGGCACATCGCCACTGTCCCCATTGGCATGCCGATGGGCAGGCCCACCACGAGCAGGGCCAGCACCAGCACCAGCAGCGTGAACTTGGCGAATCGGCGCATCAGCAGGCGGATCGTCCAGGAGCCAATGGGCTGCCAGTCTATGAAACCGGGACGGCGACCACCAGGCACCCGGCCGCCGGATGGTGCTTGGCCCTTGGGGCACCATGACCGCATGACCACTGCCAAGCGGCCGGGGCTGGGGGCGGTCCTGGCCAGGCCCGCCTACCGGCGGCTGTTCGCCGCCCAGACCATCTCCCGCTGGGGCGACACCTTCAACACCGTCGCCCTGGTCGTGCTCGTGTTCCGCCTCACCGGCTCGGGCCTGGGGGTCACCGGCGCCGTCATGGCCGAGATCGCCCCGGTCTTGCTGCTGGCTCCGGTGGCCGGCGCGGTGATCGACCGGTTGCCTCGGGTGCGGGTCATGGTCGCGGCCGACCTGTGGCGCATGGCCCTGGCCGCCGCCCTCCCCCTGGTCGACCAGCACCTGGTAGCCGTCTATGCGGTCGCGTTCGGACTGGCCGCCGGCGGGGTGTTCTTCAATCCGGCCGTCAGCTCGGTGCTGCCCAGCATCGTGGACGAGGACGAGCTGGTCGCGGCCAACTCCGGCCTGTGGTCGGCCGCGGTCATCTCCCAGGTCGCGCTGGCGCCCGTGGCCGGCGCCCTTGTCGCCGCCGTTGGGGTGGCACCGGCGTTCCTGGTCAACGCGGCCAGCTTCGCCGTCTCTGGGCTGGTCCTGGTCGGGCTGCGGCTGCCCGGCTGGCCGGCCGTGACCGCGGCGGGCTCGTGGCTGGCCCGGGTCGGTGAGGGTGCCCGGCTGCTGGTTCGCGATCGGCTGCTGCGGCTGCTGGCGCTGGTGCAGCTGCTGGCTGCGCTGTCGGCCGGGGCGACCAGCGCCCTGCTGGTGGTCCTGGCCGGCCGGCAGCTCCGTGTCGGCCCGGGCGGGTTCGGGTTGCTGCTGGCCGCGATCGGGGTTGGCGCCGCGCTTGGTCCGCTGCTGTTGGCCCGGCTGGTCAGCAACCCGCGCCGGCCGACGCTGGTGTTCGGGCCGCTGCTGCTGCGCGGCCTGGTCGACCTGGTGCTGGCCAGCACCCGCAACCTGGCCATCGCCATGGGCGCGTTGGCCACCTACGGGGTGGGCACCTCGACCGGGATGGTGACCTACAACTCCCTGCTCCAGGCCGAGGTCGCCCCCGAGGCCCGGGGGCGGGTGTTCGCCGGCTTCGATCTGCTGTGGCAGGCCGGCCGGCTGGGCTCGCTGGTCCTCGGCGGCGTGGCTGCCGACGCCCTGGGCATCCGCGCCGTGTACTACCTGGGCGGGGCGCTGCTGCTGGTCGCTGGTGCGATCGGGTTCGCGGGCCTGCCGCCACAGATCGGTGAAGGCGACGACGGCCACGGCCAGATGGCCGACCGGTAAGCTCCGGGCTGTTGACTATTCCCCGGTGAGTGCACAACAAGGTCATAGTGAAAATGAGGGAATGGCGGCGCAGCCGCATAAATCGTGCCGCCCACGATCTACCTCCCCGCTGGGCCGGGGTGACCCTATTTCAGTGGCATTCCGTCGTGTAGCGTCCGAGTCCGGCCCAGCGGGGAGGCGGGCGGCACACCTACGTAGCGAAGCGGGGCAGGGTCACGCACGGTTTTTGCGCGTGACCCCGCCCCGTGAGCGTTCTGACCTGGCCAAACGCTCCGAGGCCGGCGACCACTGCCCCCTCACCCCCTGAGGGACCCATCGAGCGGTTAGGAGCAGTGCGCCGGGGCGCTGCTGATCGAAACGGTCAAGCGCAGCAGGAAGCCGCCCAAGTCACGCCGCGTGAGCAGTCGCGCTCGAACGCCGATGGTGCCGGCTGTCAGGCGGCGGCGCGGAACCGCAGCCGGGCGCGGTCGGCCAGCCAGGCCACCCGCTCGGGCTCAAGGATCGGCGGCAGCGCCTGCAGCAGGTCGGGTACCCGCCGGGCCGGGACGATGGTGACCCCGTCGGCCTGCACCAAGCCCCAGGGAACGGCTGCGCCGTGGACAGCGACGACCGCGGCGACCTGGACCTCGGCGACGCCCAGGACCTCGTCGGCCTGGTCGGCCGCCCATAGCACCCTGCGCAGGGCCGAGACGAGCAGCTGGCGGCCATGCCAGACCATGCCGTCGCGGTCCAGCCGCAGCCGCCCCCGATACCGCTTGCTGTCGACGACGATCACGCCGCCGGGGCCGATGACCAAGTGATCGATGTTGGCCGCAGATCCGGGGATGGCCAGGTCGTGCAGCACCGCCCAGCCACGCCGCTCCAGGGAGGCGAGCAGCCGGGCGGTGCGCCGCTCCCCTGCCGCCCCGCGGCGCCAGGCTCGGGTGTCGGCGCTGGGCCGGAACCGCAGCCCCCAGCCCACCCCGGCCGCGGCCGCCACCGCGAGCAGGCCAGCCAGGTCGGGCGCGAGCTGGGCGGCCAGCAGCCCGGCGACCATGCCGACGGCCAGCACGGCCACGGCCCGCCAGAGCAGGCCGCGAGCCCAGCTGGCGCGTTCGGCGACCCGTCGGCGGCGGTATTCGGCGTGGGCGGAGGCGCCGGGCCGGCCGACGGTGGCCCGCACCCGCACCGCCACCACCGGCCCGCCCCCGGCCGGTCGGCTGCCGAGCGGACCGGGCGCAAGGCCCTCGTTTTCATCGTCGTGCTCATGATGGTGGAGGTGGGCGAGCAGGGCCTGGAGGTCGCCGGGGCGGAGGGGCCGGATCGAGACGCCCGGCGGCTGCTCGTCACAGGCGGACCACAGCTCATCGGGATCAGGCTGGGAAGGCTGGGGGAGATAGGCCATGGCTGGCCTCCTTCGCTTCTGCTAGCCGGCGGCCCGCTCCGGGCCGCGCCGGCGTTCGGGCGCCCGCTCGTCGCGGGGGTGGGCGGCGTCGGGGTGGCGGCGGTTGCTGGCGGTTGGGCGGGTCGCTTCCCTGCGCTCCTGGCGGCTGGGGGTGCGCTGGCGGTCCTGCGTGCGCTGGGTGGCGGTGCGGGCGTGCTGCCAGGCGGCCCGCTGGACCGGTTCCCGCGGCGCCGGGCCCAGCGCCTGGTCGGGGTCGGTGATCCCATAGGCGCGCCGGTAGTCCTGGATCGCGGCCGCGGCCTCCCGCCAGGCCCGCCCGCCTCTGGTGGACTCAGGCACCGGGCCAAGCTCGACGCGCAGATAGCCGGGCGGGTCGTACTCGGCGACCAGGCCGCTGGTCCGCCGCTGCCAGGCCAACTCGCGGACGACCTGCCGGTAGGCGGGGCCAAGGTGGGCGTTGGCCTCCAGCCAACCGGCCCGGCGCTGCTGGTGCTGGCGCAGCTTGAGCTCCGCCTCGTGGGCCCGGTCGGCCTGCTGGCGGGCCACCGCCACCACCCCCGAGTCGGCCCCGGCCGGCCCGGCTCGCCAGCGCCAGCCAAGCATCCCCCGGCCCTGCCGCTGGGGGTCGTTGGTGGCGGTGAGAAGCTCCAGGGCCTGGTCGGCCTCGGCCCGCCGGACCCCGGCCCGGGCAAGCTCCCGGGACCGGTCCCGGGGCGCCTGGTCCAGCAGGCTGCGCAGCCGGTCCCGCTCGGCCCGCAGCTCGGCCGTCGACAGCCGCCGCAGGTCCAGACTGCTCGGAGTGTCAATCGCCAACCGCTGGTCGCCGACCCGCGACATCGCCTGGGCGAGCTGGGCGTAGCCGTCACCAGGATCACGGTCGGGCAGGTCCAGCTCGGTTGGCCCCTGCGGCTCGGGCCCGACCACCGGGTACAGGGTGGTCTCATGCCGAGCCCGGGACAGCTGCACATACAGCCAATGGGTGTCCTCGGTGCCGGTGAGGCGGACCAGCGCCCGCCACCGGGTCAGCCCCTGCGCACGGTGGCCGGTGGTGGCATAGGCCAGGTCCACCCGGCGGTTCCGCTCGCCACGCTGGCGGCCGTCCAGATACCAGCCGGGCAGGGTCACCTCCCGCGGCTCCTTCCCATCCATCCGGATGGTCAGGGTCCGGGCCTGGGGGTCGAGGGCGGTGATGGTGCCGCGGGTGCCATTGGCCACCCCCAGCTGGGCGATGGCGTTGCGGCCACACACCACCCGATCCC
>Ga0126307_10003734_pt1 | contig 10459 bp, 12 predicted proteins | sample Plot28_FD_89955 | JGI IMG/M metagenome (GOLD analysis project Ga0126307, IMG submission 89955) | Serpentine soil microbial communities from UC McLaughlin Reserve, CA, USA - Plot28 | ecosystem: Environmental > Terrestrial > Soil > Grasslands | place: USA: UC McLaughlin Reserve, Lake County...
CGAAGAAGCGCACGAAGGCGAAGCAGGCGAGGCCGAACATCGTCCTGATCATGGACGACGACCAGTCGGTCAATCTGCAGAGGTTCCTGGCCAAGACGAACGCCGCCATCGGCGCCAAGGGCGTGACCTTCGACAACTCGTTCGTGAACTACTCGCTCTGCTGCCCGTCGCGCTCGACCATGCTGACCGGCCAGTACGCCCACAACCACGGCGTCCGCGGCAACCAGCTCCCGACGGGCGGCTACAGCAAGCTCGCCCCGACGATGGGCAACGCTCTGCCCGTCTGGCTGCAGCGCTCCGGCTACTACACGGCCCACATCGGCAAGTTCCTGAACGGCTACGGGGCGACATCGCCGGACACGGAGGTGCCGCCGGGCTGGAATGAGTGGTACGCCTCGCTCGACAATCCCGACGCGTTCACGGGCGGGACGTACACGGCCTACGGCTACACACTCAACGAGAACGGGCGGGTGGTGCACTACGGCTCGACACCGGACGCGGTCGACCCACCCACCTACCAGACCGACGTCTACTCGCAGAGGGCCGCTGACTTCATTCGGCGGGTGGCACCGCGCAGGAAGCCGTTCTACCTCTCGGTCGCCCCGAGGGACCCTCACTCCGAGGCTGGCGCCTGCAATTGCGCGGGTAACAACCCGCGTGCCGCACCTCGGTATGAGGGCACCCTTGCAGGGCTGACTGCGCCCCGCGATCCGAGCTTCAACGAGGCGAACGTCGCCGACAAGCCGGCGAACATCCGGAACCAGCCGCCGCTCGACCAGGCGCAGATCGGCGCCGTCGACGTCCGCTACCGCGCCCGCGCGGAGTCGGCTCTCGGAGTGGACGACCTGGTCCAGAACGTGGTCAGCACGCTCAAGGCGACGGGCGAGCTCAAGAACACGGTCCTGATCTTCACCTCGGACAACGGTTTCTTCCACGGGGAGCACCGCGTCCGGCAGGGAAAGGTGCGCTTGTACGAGTCCTCGATCCGCGTCCCTCTCCTGATTCGGGGACCCGGAGTCCCGAAGGGCGTCCACCGCCGGCAGCCCGTCGGGAACGTGGACCTGGCGCCCACGATCCTGGACTTCGCGAACGCCAAGCCAGAGCGCAAGCAGGACGGGGTCTCGCTGCTGCCGTTGATGCTGAAAAAGCGGGACTGGCTGGGGCGCGCCCTGGACCTCGAGACCTACTTCACGCCCGACACGACGGAGGACACGGAGGATCCGCCGCTCAACTACCAGGGTGTGCGCACCGACCGCTATCTCTATGCCCAGTACGGGACGGGGGAGCGGGAGCTCTACGACCTCCGCACCGACCCATTCGAGCTGCAGAACCAGGCCGGCAACCCCGTGTTCGCCCCGGTGCAGGGCGCCCTCGAGAGGCTGCTCGCCTCAGAGGCGCGCTGCGCGGGCAAGACCTGCCGGTCACGTCCTGCCGTCAAGCTGAAGACGAGCCGCTGCTCGAGCGCCAAGGTGGCCGGCAAGGGCAAGCCGCAGGAGGCGACGTTCTATCTGCGCGGCAAGAAGGTCCGTCGGGATGCCAAGCCGCCGCTGCAGACCGGTCTGCGCAACGCCACCTCGGGCAACACGCTGGAGGCGGTGGTCACCTCGCTGGACGGGCGGACCGTCAGCCTGACGCGGAAGCTCCGTTGCTGATCAGCTCGGCGAGGCGCTCGGGCTGATCCTCGGGGACGAACGTGTACGAGTCCTCGATCCGCACCAGCGTCGCACCCTTGATCGTGTCGGCAAGCCTCTCGGCGAAGGAGACCTTGAAGAAGCGATCCTCCACCGCCCAAGCGAGCAGCGCGGGGCGATCGAAGTCTCGGAGCTTCTCCGCCGCCTCGAACGTGTAGCGCGGCTCGATGCCGCGCAGCACCTTGACGGTGTCGCGGCGAACGCCGGCATCGGTGAGAAACGGCTCGACCCATTCGCGCGTCGGGGCGCCTGCGAAGTCCTTCTTGATCAGCCGGCCGTACGCGTTCGGCAGCCGCCGCATCGGAGCGAACCGCATGCCCTGCATCATTCCGTTGAGGACAAGGGGCACCCGCGCCGCCCACTGCATCGGCCGGAAGGCCGGCGGCAGGAAGTTCTCGAAGGCGTCGCAATTCGTGAGGACCAGGCGGCCGATCCGCTCGGGATGCTTGGCCGCGGTGATCTGCGAGATCGCGCCGCCGGTGTCGTTGGCGACCAGGACCACGTCCTCGAGCTCGAGCGACTCGAGGAAGCCGGCGATCAGCCGGGCCAGGCCCGGGGGAGAGAGGTCTGCGTCCTCTCTCATCGGCGTCCGGTGCGACCCGAGTGGCAGGTCGGGAACGATGCAGCGGAAGCGATCCTGCAGCAGCGGCGTCACCTTCCGCCACAACTGCCCATCGACCAGGAGGCCGTGGACGAGGACGATCGGCGGGCCCTGGCCCGAGTCGCGGTAGTTGATCGTGCCCTGGGGCAGCTTCGCTTCGCTCATGTCGGTCTCCTCAGGCTATGCAGCTGGGCGCGGATGAGGCGAGGCCAGGAGCGGGGGCTGGCGGCGACGGCCTTGAGCAGCGGGGCCGGATCCAGGTAGGCGATCCGCTCGACCGCCTTGCCATCGCGGAGCCTGATCCGGTCGCACGTCTGCATCGTGAACCGGCGCTTCCCGACCGTTCCCTCGAGGCGGAGCTCGATGTAGAGCAGGTCGCCGGTCGCCGACCAGTTCTCGACCGTGCCGTGGAGGTCGGGGACGAGCGTGAACAGCGGACGCGCGAACTCCTCGCGGAAGGCCTTGCGCCCGGCTGTCGGCCGCATCGAAGGCTGGATCATTCGCACCTCCGGGTCGAGCCACCGATCGAAGTGGTCGCAGAAGGTGTCCGTGTCCACCGGGTTCGCCCAGCCCTCCGCGAAGACCGACACCCAGGCGGCTGCCGCCTCGGCCTGCTCCTGTGTGGTTTCGGCCGTCGACGTGGCGACGGCGGCGGTCGCGGTCGCGGCGCCCATCACTCGCCCCCAAGCTGGCGCTGCATCGCCAATGAGTCGATGTAGGTCTGCTTGCTCGAGACCAGCCCGTTGCGGACCTCGATCACGTCGACGCAATCGACCTCGATGCGGGCGCCGCTGTCGCCGAGCGCCTCGCCCTCGACTTCGATGGGCTGAGCTACGGTGCCGGACATCACGGACTCCAGAACCCAGTGGTCGTCGCCGAGGTGCAGGGCGCGTTCCGCGAAATTGATGTCGGGAAGGAGGGCCAGATAGCCGGCGAAGGCCTCGCGCACCGCCTCCTTGCCCTCGGCCGGGGGAGTCCCGGTGGCGTGCGCGGCGAAGACGGAGTCCTCGGTGTGCAGATCCATGATCGCGTTCAGGTCCTGGCTGTTCCAGGCCTCGCCGTAGCGCTCCGCGAGCTCGCGAATCGTCGTTGCCTCGGTCTGCGTCGTCACCGGCGGCCTCCTCGGGTTGTAGTTCGCATACAGCCTGTATGTATATCTCGCCTACAGCCTGTATGTCAATGTGACGTGGCTCCCACCGCCCAGCGCAGCTTGCGGCCGTGGGGGGTGTTGGGAGGCGTGGCTAGACTTGAACGAGATGAAGACCGATATCCATCCCGAATACGTCCTCTCTCACGTCCACTGCTCGTGCGGGAACGACTTCTACACGCGCTCCACGAAGCCCGAGCTTCACGTGGAGATCTGCTCGCAATGCCACCCCTTCTATACGGGCAAGCAGAAGCTGGTTGACACAGGCGGCCGCGTTGAGCGGTTCCGTCGCCGTGCCGCCAAGCGCTCCCGTTGAGCCCCGAGCCCGACCCGCAATCGAATAGGGCGCGTCCGGGGGGCGCGCAGTCTGAGCGGATGCCCGATGGCCGGCCGGTAGCGGTCGGCGACGCCCCCGTGGGCGGCCAGGCGGTCCTCGAGGGCGTGATGATGCGCGGCGTCTCGATCTGGGCCGTGGCGTGCCGCACGCCGGAGGGCCGCATCGACATAACCAGCGAGCCGATCGTCTCCTGGGCGAAGCGCAGTCGGGTCTGGCGCCTGCCCGTGATTCGCGGCGTGGTCGCCCTGGCGGAGTCGCTGAAGATCGGGTTCAGGGCCCTCGCCATCTCGGCCAACAAGCAGCTCGCCGATGGCGAGGAGGAGGAGGAGATCGGCGGCTTCACCTGGGGTCTCACGATCTTCTTCTCGCTCGTGCTCGCCGTCGGCCTCTTTTTCGTGATCCCGGTCGGGGCCACCAGCCTGATCAAGGACTGGCTCGGCTCCGCGCTCCTCTTCTGGCTGGTGGAGGGAGTGCTGCGGACGGCGATCTTCATCGGCTACCTGGCCCTGATCAGCAAGCTCCCTGACCTGCGCCGCGTCTTCCAGTACCACGGGGCCGAGCACAAGACCATCTCGACGTTCGAGGCCGGTGACGAGCTCACCCCCGCAAACGCCCGCCAGTACTCGCGGCTTCACCCGCGCTGCGGCACCAGCTTCCTGCTGATCGTGATGGTGCTGGCGATCTTCGTCTTCGCGCCGATCGGTCTGCCCGCCTGGTACTGGCTGGTGCTCTCGCGGATCCTCGGGATCCCGCTGATCGCGGGACTCTCCTACGAGGTGATCAAGTGGGCCGGCAAGCACCGCAACCTGCGCTGGGTGCGTGCCCTGATGTGGCCGGGGCTGATGCTCCAGAACCTGACGACGCGCGAGCCCGACGACGACCAGCTCGAGGTCGCGATCGCCTCCCTCCAGGCTGTACTCGCGGTCGAGGATCCGTACGAGGCGAAGCGTGAGCAGACGATCGAGATCGTCGCCTAGTCAGCCCCGCGCGTCACACTTAGGGTGTGATCGAGAACCTCGTCGAGCAGATCCAGGACCGCTTCGCAGAGCTCGAGCGGCAGATGTCCGACCCGGAGGTGATCGCCGACCGGGAGCGCTACGCGGAGGTCGGGCGCGAGTACCGCGAGCTCCAGGCCGCCCACGAGCTGGCGCGGGAGTGGCTCACCCTGAAGGACGACCTCGAGGGCGCCCGTGAGCTGGTCGCCGAGAACGGAGACGACCCGGAGATCAAAGAGGTCATGGCCGAGGCTCCCGGCAGGCTCGAGGAGCTGGCGGAGGAGATCCGCCTGGCGATGGTCGAGCGGGACCCGAACGACGACAAGAACGTGATCGTCGAGATCCGGGCCGGCACGGGCGGCGACGAGGCCGCCCTCTTCGCCGGCGACCTCTACAAGATGCTCACCCGCTACGCGGAGCGTCACGGCTACGCCATCGAGTCCCTCTCCCAGTCGCCGGCCGAGGTCGGCGGGTTCAAGGAGGTCACCTTCTCGGTGAAGGGCGACGGCGCCTACTCCGTCTTCAAATACGAGGGCGGCACCCACCGGGTGCAACGCGTCCCCAAGACGGAGTCGCAGGGCCGCATCCACACCTCGACCGCGACCGTCGCCGTTCTGCCCGAGGCCGAGGAGGTGGACGTCCAGATCGATCCCAATGACCTGCAGATCGACGTCTACCGCTCGTCTGGCCCCGGCGGCCAGTCCGTCAACACCACGGACTCCGCGGTCCGCATCACCCACAAGCCGACTGGGGTCGTCGTCTCCATGCAGGACGAGAAGTCGCAGCTCCAGAACCGAGAGAAGGCGATGCGCGTCCTTCGTGCCCGACTGCTCGAGCGCGAGATCGCCGAACAGCAGGCGAAGATCGCCTCCGAGCGCCGCGCCCAGGTCGGGACCGGCGAGCGCTCGGAGAAGGTCCGGACCTACAACTTTCCCCAGGACCGGGTCACCGACCATCGCGTCAAGGTGACGGTGAGCGGGGTGGACCGGGTGCTCGGCGGCGAGCTCGACGAGATCACCGATGCGCTCGCCTCGGAGGAGAAGCGCCGCCGGCTCGATATTCGCGAAGCCCCCGGACGCGGAGCCGAGGAGGCGAAGCGTTGATGCGGGCCGAAACGGCCTGACGGCCGTGCCGGGCAACACCGTCCGTGACGCACTGGAGGCGGCCGTCGATGCGTTCGAGGCCGCCGGCTGCGACACGGCCCGGCTCGACGCCGAGGTCCTGCTCGCGGCCGCCACCGGCTGGGACCGGGCCCGGCTCACCGCCGAGCCCGACGCCCGCCTCCCCGTCGGGGCGTCGCGGGAGTTCGGTGAGATGGTGCGCCGCCGCGGGAGGCGCGAGCCGGTCGCCTACATCCTGGGCCGGAAGGGCTTCCGGCGCCTCGAGGTCCTGGTCGATCACCGCGTGCTGATCCCCAGGCCGGAGACCGAGCTACTGGTCGAGCAGGCCCTGCAGCTCGCGGAGGACGGCGACCCGGGCCTGCGCGTTCTCGACGTCGGAACCGGGAGCGGCGCGATCGCACTCGCCATCGCGGACGAGCTCGACGACGCGCGGGTGTCGGCCATCGACACCTCCTTCGACGCCGTCCGGGTCGCCCAGGCGAACTCGGAGCGTCTCGGCCTCACCGATCGGGTCGAGGTCGTCCTCCGCGGCCCGAGCTCGCTGAAGGGTGCAGGGCCCGACGGGAGGCCGTTCGACCTCCTGGTCGCCAACCTGCCCTACGTGAGTGAGGAGGATTGGGAGGACCTGGCGCCAGAGATCCGCGAGTACGAGCCGCGCGAGGCGCTCGTCGCCGGCCCCATCGGCCTGGAGGCGATCGAGGCGCTGACCGAGGAGCTTCTGGGGCTTGCGCCTCGTCCTCCGGTGGTGGCGCTCGAGATCGGCGCCGATCAGGCGGACGAGGTCTCCAGGCTCGTCAAGGCGGCCGACTACCCGGAGGTCGAGGTCCACTCCGACCTGGCTGGCCATGACCGCGTGGTTGTCGGCCGATGACCGAAATCGTCTCCATCGAGCGCGACGGTTCCGGCGCGGCGCGATCGGGTCTCGAGCGCTGCGTGGGGGAGGGGGGTGTCGCGATCTTCCCGGCCGACACCCTCTACGGCCTCGCCTGCGACCCCCTCGACCCCGAGGCGGTGCAGCGCATCCACTCGATCAAGGGTCGCGACCAGGGCAAGCCATCGGCCGTCATGTACTTCTCCCCGCTGGCGATGCGCGAGCTGGTCTCGGGACTCGGCGAGCGCTCCCGCCAGGCGGTATCCCAGCTCCTGCCGGGGCCGGTGACCCTGGTGATCGCGAACCCGCAGCGCCGCTACCCGCTGGCGTCCCGCGACGACGTCGAGACGCTCGGCGTGCGCCTGATCGAGGGTCCGCTGGCCGGAGCGATGACGCCGATCTTCCAGACCAGCGCCAACCGGAGCGGCGAAGCGGCGCCGCGCAGCTTCGAGGAGATCGACGACCAGGTCGTGGCCGGCGCGGACCTGGCGATCGACGGCGGCGAGCTGATCGGCGCACCCTCAACGGTCGTCGACCTGAGCGAACTCGACTCCACCGGCCGCTGGGAGGTCCTCCGCGAAGGGGCCCTGCCCACCGGCGTGATCGACCGGGTCCTTGGCGAGACCTCGCCCCCCCATTAGCGGTTCGTTAGCGCTTCGCCTCCTCCGCTTCGCGTCGGGCGCCTACGCGAATCACGCGTCCCTTGCCGCCTGCTCGGCCTCGGCGTGGCTCGTGTACGCCCAGCCGCGCTGGAACTTCCCGCCGCGCGGCTCCACAATCCAACCGACCTCGCTGCTGACCTCAGCGCCGCCGCCCCGTCCGGTCGCCGTCATCTGGCCGAGCACAAGAAGGCGATCACCCACCTGGCGGTAGTTGCCGAGCTCGACGTGAATCTCGGAGAACATCTCGTCGACGTCCTCGAACCAGGCCCGGATGCCGTTGTGCCCGTGATAACCGGGGTCGCCCTCGACGCGAGCGGTCAGGAAGGGGTGCCACTCGCAGTTCGGGTTCCAGAGCGCGGCGAACGCCTCGGGGTCGCGGGCGTTGTATGAGTCCCGCAGCTGCGCCAGCTGCTCCCGGTAGGGCTCCATTCAGCTCCCCTCTCCGCCGAAAGCCGCCAGTGCCTGCTCGACCGTGGGGTAGAGCGACAGCCGGATCGCCTGCCCGTCGCGAAGCTCCCAGACCATGACCGCTTCCTGGCCGAAGTCGAGGCCCGTCGTCTTGCCGCGAGCGCGCAGCGTGAGCTCGACCAGGACGCGATCACCCACCTCGCGAAAGTCGCGCGCGTCCCAGCGGATCTCGTCCATCACCTCATCGAAGGACGAGAACCATCGCCGGACGCCCTCGTGACCCCTGAAGGTGTCCGGCTCGGAGGCGAGCTCGGGAGGAGTGGTCGCCTCGAACTCGGGATGAATGAACGGCAGGATCCCCTCGACCCCCTCCTCGTTGAACGCCGCGAATCCGCGCTCGACGATCTCGACGTTGCGGCTCGCCACCGGCCCAGCGTAGGACTTCAAGTCGCGGCCGCGACCGCGCTCTGGATGAAGAGCTCTCGCGCCCGCTTTCGCTCCGGCGTCGCCCCTCGCTCGATCCGCTCGAGCGTCATGCCCTGGAGGCCGGAGATCACCATCACGGTGAGGACGCGCGCCCTGCCGATGGTCAGTCCGTCGCTCGCCTCGCGAAGCTGGCGTACGAGCACCTCGCGCCACTGCTCGTTCACCTCGGAGATGGTGCGGCGGATCTCGGGATCGACCACCGACACCGCCGCGAGGTCGAAGTAGAGACGGGCGACGCGCTCGTCGTCGTCCAGCACCCGCTCGACCCCGGCGTCGACCCCGCGGACCACCGCCTCGACCGTGGTCGCCCCGTCGATCGCGTCGAGCACCTCCTCGGTGATCATCTCGGCGATCGACCGGCCGGCCGCCTGCACCAGGCCCTGCTTGGAGCCGTAGTGGTAGGCGACCAGCGGCTTGGACTCACCGGCGCGCGCGGCGACCTTGGCCATGGTCAGACCGGCGTAGCCGTCCGACTTCAGCACCGCGATCGCCGCCTCCAGGATGCGCTCGCGAGCGCCGGTCGAGGGCCGGCCCCTGCGGGCCGGGGCAGCCTCCATCATCAGCGCTTCGCCTCCTCCGGGGCCTACGCGACTGAAGCGAGCATCGCCGGGTCGAGGCCCATCGCCGCCAACTTCTTGGACAGCGACTTCGCCGCGTACTCGAAGATCTCGCTCGAGTGGTAGAAGGGCGTCTCGAAGTTGTACGGGTCGTCGACCCACGGCGGGACGAAGACGAGCGGGGCGACGGCGAGACACTCCTTGAGCGTGTCCTCGACGATTCGGGCGTTGGCGTTGTCGGCCTTGATCGCGTCAGCGAGGAACTTGACGCCGAAGCCGACGTGCCGCGACTCGTCGCGATTCACGGCGGTGAAACCTGCGGTGAAGCCGGGAAACCAGCCGCGCTCGCGGAGCGACTTGATCATGAAGCGGGCCGCCGTCAGGGCGAGCATCCCCTCGATCACGATCATGTAGACGGTGATGCCGCGGACGAGCGAGGCGAAGTCGCTCGGGTCCTTGCGGAGAGTCTCGGCGCAGTCGTGGAGGATCCCATCGAACAGGGTCTCCCAGTCCTTGTTCACAACGTAGCGCTGCTTGTCGATCATTTCGCCGAGGCTCCCCGCCTCGACGCCGAAGACCTCGCGGTAGAAGCCGTTCCAGAAGACGGTGTGCTTGGCCTCGTCGGAGATCTGGGTGGTGAGGAAGACCTGCGCCTCGTGCGTCGGCGCGGCGATCGCGAATGGAAGCAGCTCGACGGTCACCCGCTCCTCGCCGAGGAAGAACTCGGAGAAGCCGAACTCCAGGAACCTCCGCTCCTCGTCGGTGAACATGTCCGGGTCAGCCCACTGCTTGGCGTCCTCGGTGAAGTCGAAGTCCTCGGTGGACCAGTGCTGCCGCTGCCAGCGCATGAAGAGCTTCTCGTAGGAGGGGGCGGCCTCGACGATCCTGTCCAGCCCCGACATCACCTTGTCGATGTCGCCGTCGAGCAGCACCGAGAGCGCCTCGTCGTCGGTGTGAAGCTCTCCGTTGGTCGCCGTGGTTGCGTCCGTCATCTCTCCTCCTCGCTGGAATCCGTGGGCCGGGCCTATTATTTACCAAGCGTTCAATAAATGTCAAGTCCGGTCCCGGCTGTATCTTGGCCGGGCGATGAGCGACCTCCCCGACGACTTCCAGACCGCGCACCTCTCCGAGGTCGATCCCGACATCCAGCGGGTCCTCGACGGCGAGTTGGGTCGCCAGCAGGGGACGCTCGAGATGATCGCCTCGGAGAACTTCGTGCCCCAGGCCGTGCTGGACGCCGCGGGGTCCGTGCTCACCAACAAGTACGCGGAGGGCTATCCCGGCAAGCGCTACTACGGCGGCTGCGAGTGGGTGGACATCGCCGAGCAGCTCGCGATCGACCGCGCCAAGGAGGTCTTCGGAGCCGAGCACGCGAACGCCCAGCCTCACGCCGGCGCCCAGGCGAACAACGCCGCCTACATGGCGATGCTCGATCCGGGCGACACGATCATGGGAATGGCACTCGACCACGGCGGTCATCTCACCCACGGGATGAAGCTGAACGTCTCGGGGAGGCTCTACCACGTGGTCGCATACCACGTACGTCGCGAGGACCGGCGCGTCGACATGGACGAGGTCGCCTC
>Ga0126307_10003735_pt1 | contig 10458 bp, 9 predicted proteins | sample Plot28_FD_89955 | JGI IMG/M metagenome (GOLD analysis project Ga0126307, IMG submission 89955) | Serpentine soil microbial communities from UC McLaughlin Reserve, CA, USA - Plot28 | ecosystem: Environmental > Terrestrial > Soil > Grasslands | place: USA: UC McLaughlin Reserve, Lake County...
TGTTTGCGCATGGCCGGATGACACAGGCAGCGGATGTTTTTCGCCAGGCTCGGCAGGCGGTCTGGTACCACAAGAGCTATCCGACCTTCGCCGACGCGCTGGCGCTGGTGCGCAAAGAGTTGTGGGCTCAGGAGGAGACTTTTCGCGGGTCACCCTGGGAGACCGAGACGGTAAAAGTCCCACGGGCTTTCATGGAACGCTTGACCGATGCACTTTGCTATGCAGCCTAATGGCTAAAGTCGAGCTCCAGGCACTTGGGTGAATAAGGGCAAGAGAAGGGCCGGAGCTGCTACGCTCCGGCCCTCATGACGCTACCTACTTAAACTTAAAGTTTGCCCGATGAACTGTGCCGTCGTCGAGCTTCATGGTGAACTGTCGGCATGTGCCCTTCCACGCCTTTGTTGTCTTCCCGACGTAGATGTACTGGCCGGTCGCGACATCGTAGGAGATGTTGCTCGCTCCGGTAGTCACGGTTTGCTCGATGCGGTCGATCGGAGCGGTGGAGTCACAGGCGATTCGCTGGGACTAAGGGTAGTCCGCTGCGAAGATGTCGAGACCTTGGTCACCACCCAGGCCGAACCTCACCGGGATACCGACCCCCGCCTTGGCAACGTTGATGGTCGGAGGGTTATCCACCGGCTGGTAGAAGCCTTGGAAAGGGTAGCTCGGCGTGAGGAGGAAGGCCCGTCTCTGGCCGTTGTGCACTCCGTTGCCCACGATCTGGCCCTCATTGTTTATGTCCCTGGCGTCCACAAGGACCCACCCCGAGTCGGAGGGGATGCGATCGTTGAGATCAACCATCTGGCCATTCTCGTAGAGAAAGGCGTGGGAAGGCTCTCAGTCCCCCACCACCTGGCCGGAGTCGTTTATGCCATAGGCCCTGCTATAGGGATAGCTGTGAGATGCAGGAAGAGTGCCAAGGTCAACCATCTGACCGTTCTCGTAGAGAAAGGCGTGCTGGACGCCGCTGGAAGTTCCCGATACCCCCACCACCTGGCCTGAGTCGTTTATGCTATAGGCCCGGCTCGAATCGCCTCCAGGAAGAGTGCCGAGGTCCTTCATCTGGCCGTTCTCGTAGAGAAAGGCGTGCTGGACGAGGTAGCCGCTGGAGGTGTTGGCCCACCCGACCACCTGGCCGGAGCCGTTTATGTCCTCGGCATAGCTGTAAGAGCCCCCAGGAAGAGTACCCAGGTCCTTCATCTGTCCATCCTCGTAGAGAAAGGCGTGGGCGTTGCCACTGGAGGTCCACGAGTACCCAACTACCTGGCCGGAGCCGTTTATGGCATTAGCAGTGCTTAACGTGGCTCCTCCAGGAAGCGTACCCAAGTCCTTCATCTGACCGTTCTCGTAGAGAAAGGCGTGCTGGCCGCTGGAAGTTCCCGATACCCCTACCACCTGGCCTGAGTTGTTTATGTCATAGGCCTCGCTCCAAGAGCCTCCAGGAAGCGTGCCAAGGTCCTTCATCTGGCCGTTCTCGTAGAGAAAGGCATGCTGGTAGCCTTCGTCGATGTACGAGTACCCAACTACCTGGCCGGAGCCATTTATGGCAGTAGCAGTGCTGTAAGAGTCTCCAGGAAGAGTGCCAAGGTCCGTTACGGTGTAAGACTGATGCTGCTCCTGAGCGCCAGTTCTCGCTCCCGAAACCAGCAACACCACTGCGGTAAAGAGCACCGCCACAAGCGCCACCAGTGGTGAGCATCTCCTACCACTATTAGGTGATGGTATTCGTCTTGTGGTCGACGAGGCGCTCATGCTTGCTCATCTCCTTCCCCCAGAGGGCTTTCACCCTTCTTGGGTGGGGCGGAGGAAAGAAGGGTGTCAGATCCCCACCCCTGCTTGCTATAGCAACCTAAGTATCGAGGCAGTGGGGGTAAGGCGCATCCCCCATATGGCGCATCTTTACTGTTACTTGAACGTTGCCTGCTGTTGCGAACTTCTGAGAACCCCTCTTCTGCGAGCTTCGGTGGATACGGGCGCGGCGTGCTCTAGCGCCGGAGTATCCAGGGCCGATCTTCTCGTTTGGCCTCGTACATTGCCTCGTCGGCTTTACTCAGCAACTCCCGAAGATCGGCCTCACCCGAGTGCCGGCTTGCTCCTAAGGTAATGGCCAGCACCAGCTCCTCGCCTCGGGGCAGCCGCGCCGGGCTGTCCTTGAGGTCGCTCACGATGCGTTGGAGCACCAGCTCCGTCGCCGCGAACGGCGAGGCGTCGTGCAGCGCAATGATGAACTCGTCCCCGCCCCAGCGCCCCAGCCAATCGCTTTGCCGGATGTTGCGCCCAATGACATCCGCGACGTGTCTTATGCAGACGTCACCCGCCTGGTGGCCATAGGTGTCGTTTATGGACTTGAATCCGTTGACGTCCACCACGGCGAGGGTGAGCGCGTTCCCGCTGCGCCTCACCTTCGCGGCGTCCTCCGCGAGGCGCTTCTCCACCTCCCTGCGGTTGAGGAGGCCGGTAAGCGGATCGGTGACAGAGAGCCCTTCCAATGAGCAGATGGTGGCGTCCAGGTTCTCCAAGGCGTAGCGCACGTCTGCCATGAGTCTGCCAGCCTCATCCGTGAAGCAGATGGGAAGCTCCGGCAGCCTCCTTTCGCCGAGGTAGCCCTTGAGGGCGCGAGAGGAAAGGCTCACCGGGGCTAGCAGGCTACCCAAGGCCCACAGCGTGGCGGCGAACCCAAGGACGGTGGCCGCCAGCAGGCCCGCCAGGACGCCCGGGTGCGCCTTGAGGCTGCTAGGCGAAGCGATCAGGAGGTACAGGAGGTAGAGCACCACGGCGATCAGCGGAACGTGGGTGCCCAAGAAGCCCACCAGCATGATCTTGCCCCTGTAGCTCCTCGGGAACCCGAAGCGCGACAGCAAAGTGTAGGTGGTTAAGCCCTCGTTACCCAACCCATACCCCTCGCCACGCCCGAAACTTCGAGGATTCCGGGGATCACGTACTTCCACCACCACTGCGGACTACCTTCGACCCAGTCGCCAACTTCCATGGCTTGTTGCTCCTTCCTTTCGGGACTTTACCAATGAGGAGATGGTAATGGGTCGCGATGAATCCACGATGAATCTCCTAGAGCCAGGAGCTAACTTCGGAGAACACACCTAGTGAGCAACTCAGCGAACTACCTCGAAAGTCGATCTTGCGGGGAAAGTGGCTTCGTTGACCGACGTAGCCCTCGCATGATAGCGGCTACCGGAATTGTCCTACTGTCTCAGCCCCGATTCCGTTGTTCTAACTTCCGAGATCATCCAAGGAAGGTCGGAGGCGGTAGGAGACGGCAGGCTGTGGGGGAGTGCGGACTATGCGCCGCCTTAACAAGAAAGGCGGTGGGGTAGGTCCCGCCCGCCACAGACCCCCGGAAAATGGAAAAAGGGACGCGGGGGACGGGGGCATAAGGCCCCCGTCCCCCCATCGGGCCGCCTTGCGTGAACGCCACAGCCCGCCCCCGACAGATTCTGAACATGCGTTTGTAGTAAAAGGCTCTAGAGAGCGGCTCGTTCGTACTCCTGAACCTCCCCGACGCACAACACGACCCGTAAGAGCCCGAGAAGGGTGCCAAAGTCCTTAGCCCTTGGCGGATGGCAACGGTGGCGTCCTTGGCACTCTTTCCATGAGGAAGCCAACAACAGTCAGACGTTATGTGTGAAACGTGATCAGCATCCGTGCACAGATAGATTGATGCCGTTGCTGTCCCCGTAGCTACGCTGACGCGTAAGTTCGTCAGACCATACGATCCCCGTATCCAAGCAAAGGCAATGGAAAATGGCGCTAAGTGGTTAGAATTGGCTGTAGCATGAGAGTGAGCACCCAGTAGCATGACCCAGGGGTTCGACGCCTGGTTGGACGATGGTTTTCGGGCTGCGGACGCCGATCGCAGCAAGGTGGAGGAGTTCAAGAAGCAGGCACGGAGGCACCCGGTAGAGACGGCGTCACGCGTAACCGAAAGCATCCCCCTTTTGATGGGGCAGCTTCATGACAGAGCGGTCGACCTGTACGGAGTGGATATCGCAAACCTGGAAGGATTGGAGGTCCCTACATCCCTCGACCTAAACGACGAGATCGTACTGCTCATGATGGCCAATACTTACCTAACCCTCCGAGAGCAGCGGCGGAAGGTGGTCGAGTACGGAGCGGATACCTCTCTGTCTAGCCAGCAGCGTGCTACTAAGATTTGCGAGGTAGGGGTAGAGGCACTGCAAACGCTGGAGGCAGTGCTGCTTAATAGCCTGCACGAGATACAAGTACATGCGAGTTCTTTCGGTTCGAAGGAGGCGGCACAGGTCGCAAAGGAGGCAGAAGCGCAGGCATTGGCTGGGCGCTTGGCTACGCGGATCAGCCTGACGAGAAACAAACGGCTCAAGAGGGCTCTGGACGACGTCCGAGGACGCGAGCGCAACGAGGCGCTCAAGGGCTTCGACATAGTGGACGGCGTGGCGAGGCTGTGCGCCATGAACCTCTACCTGCATGGCATAGGCGGCGAGAAAAGCCCCGTGGAGGCCCAGGACAGCCTGCGCTCTCTCGGCGGGGAGAGGTACGACATGGTCCTCACCAATCCCCCATTCGGCAAGAAGAGCAGCTTCACCGTTCTCGGGGCCGACGGGAGGGCAGAGCGCGAGACCCAGACCTATGAGCGCGACGACTTCTGGGTCACAACGTCGAACAAACAGCTCAACTTCCTGCAGCACATTAAGAGCATCTTGAAAATCGACGGCAGGGCGGCGGTCGTACTCTCGGACAACGTCCTGTTCGAAGGTGGGGCGGGAGAGACGGTCAGGCGCAAGCTTCTCTCAGAGTACGATACTCACACGCTCTTGCGTCTCCCCACCGGCATCTTCTATGCGCAGGGCGTCAAGGCCAACATACTGTTCTTCGACCGCAAGCCCGCGAGCGAGGAGCCTTGGACTAAGGAACTGTGGATTTACGATCTCCGCACCAACGTGCACTTCACCTTGAAGCAGAAAACCCTGTCGACCAGTGACCTTGAAGACTTTGTCTCCTGCTACAACCCGGAGAACCGCCGCGAGAGGAGCGAGAGCGAACGCTTTAAGCGCTTCACCTACGAAGAACTGATGCGGCGCGACAAAGCAAGCCTCGACATCTTCTGGCTCAAAGACAAGAGCCTTGAAGGGGCAGAGGACCTGCAACCACCGGAGGTGATCGCGGCGGAGATCGCGGAGAACCTGGAGGCCGCGTTAGAGCAGTTTGCGGAGATACACGAGGAGTTGAGGGTCTCCAGCGCAGAGTAGAGTGAAGGTTGCTGGTCCCTTTAATCTACTTGAGAGCGCCAGCGATGGACGCTCCGCTTCTTCGTTTAGGTTAGCTCAGCTGTATCAGCCGCAAAGGTTATCGGCTAATCGTTATGCAGAGTCTCCGAAATTACGGAGATCGGGCGACTCCCTGCCTGCCCTTGGCAGTAGCTTAGCCCTGCTCTCCTAGCTGCAGGATCGCGACCCGCAAATCCTCGGCCATCCCGCTGTGGCCGTGCTTCTCCGCCTGCCGGACACCCATGTCGTAGGCGGCCCGTGCCTCGTCTTTGCGCCCGAGCCTGGACAGTACATCTCCTAGCCGCGCATAAGCGTTGCCCTCGTCGTCCGGGTGGCTTGCGACGTAGCGCTCCAAGACCGCAGCTTCGTCCTCGAAGCGCTCGGCCTTCTGGTATTCGTTGGCAAGCGCCAGGAGCCCGGTCGGGTTGTCCGGGTTATCCGCGAGCATTCGCTCGAAGTAGTTGATCCTGTCTTCCACTTGTTCTCCTTCCATCAGTGGTCAAGTGGCGGCTTAGTGTAGAACACAGTGAAGGCGAGCCACGTAGGTTGTTAGTCTCCGAGGTTCAAGCTCACGTCAGTCAAACGCCTCGGCAGTCAATAGCCCTAGGCTCTTCAAGATGTCCTTAAGGCTCTGCAGGTAGTCCAGCACACGCTGCAACTCTTGCACTTCGAGATAACCGACGGAGGTCCTGAAGCCTTCGTCTAGGTAGGCTATCTCGCCCCTAAATTTCTCCAACTCCAGCTTCGACGACACCACGATGACCTTCTGTATGGCAGGGTCGCGCCTCACCCGCTGCAAATTCAAGATCGCCGAATCCCGGCTTCCCCTGCGGTGGACTTCGAAGGCGTAGGCGATGGTGCCCAAGTTCGCGACGCGGCTTCTCCAAATCGCGTCGATTCGAGCCCCTTGCACCACGGGAAACTCCTTCTGCACCTCGAACCCCAAGCCGTCGCCGAGTTCGAGAACCTGCTCGATGACCTCGCCGTGATCGAAGTCTTCCGCGCCGTTCTCCTCCACCGAGATTGGCACCGATGGCTTCGATGGCGATTGTTGCAGAGAGATGAAATAGAGCAAGAAGTCTAACTCGAAGAGATCTTCAAACCCCGGATATTGTTCTGCGACCTGTCCACGAATGTCACATGCCAACTCGCGAAACGCTGCGTATTGCTTACCCGTGATCTGAGCCGACTTGGGCAGTAGAGACTCCTCGACGCCTAGAGTGAGCAACCCCCGGCGACTCCTGCTGTTCCAGATAGGGTAAGTGCGGTGGTCGTGATGGGCGAGGATCTCCGAGATCGAAGCAGCACCCATCATGCGAACGTGCTTCTTGACGTAGTCGAACCGATCGGCCACCAGCTCATTTCCGTAGAGCAGGCGTTCGAAGGCGTCTCTGATAACCGACAAGCCGCTGCTCAACATCTCGTCGAAAAGGTAGTCTCGGTTGGTCCAGCCGTTGAACGCCCACAGGATGTGCACAAGCTCGCGGATAGTTCCCTCTTCGAGGTTATAAATTGCTTCTTTGGAGAAATACTGCTCGAAGAAGCGGTCCTTCTCCCGCCGTTCTTCCCTCCACTGTTGTCCCTCCGCTTCCAAATAGACTCGGAAGCGTGGGACGAAATCCTTCAACAGGATCTCGTTGATCTGGTTCATTGGCGCTCCATCGGAACGTGGCTTGCCTTACCCCTGCCATCCCGAGTAGCGCCAGTGTAGCGCAAAGCTCTATGGCTACCTCGGTCAGCTTGGCTCACTTGACGTCAAGGCTTCCTAACTACTAGTCCGGTGCGTAAATAATTGTCAATATTTGTCAGATTTCGTAATACAATCAGAGAGTAAGTATCATCTGTGGATCGTGAGGATCGACGTGGAAAAGCTAAGGCAACTTAGGGAAGAGCGGGCGCTCTCGCTCAGGGAACTGGCAGAGGTGAGCGGTATCTCCCATACCACCATCTGGGAGCACGAGCGCGGCAAGGTCGGTGCCCACCCTCGCACGGTTCGCTTGCTTGCAGAAGCTCTTGGGGTTACGCCCCGCGAGCTTATGGCGAAGGAGGCGAGCGATGCCTAGTGTGAACGGTCACGTCCCCAAGGGAGCCATCCTCTACGCCCGCGTCAGCACCGATGAGCAAGCGAGGAGCGGCTACTCTCTGGCTCAACAGCTAGAGGCTTTGAGGGAGTACGCGGTTCGAGAGGGTTACGAGGTTGTGGAAGAACTGGTGGACCCCGGCTACAGCGGCGCATCGCTGGAGCGTCCGGGCCTCGATAGGGTGCGTGATCTCGTCGCGGCGGGCGACGTTTCGCTAGTGCTTGCCCAAGACAGGGACCGCTTTGCCCGCGAGCCCGCTCACCACTACCTACTGAAGAGGGAGTTCGAGGAACGTGGGTGCAAGCTAAGAGCCTTGAACGATAGGGGAGACGACACCCCGGAGGGGGAGCTCACGGATGGTATCCTCGACCAACTCGCCAAGTTCGAGCGGGCCAAGACCACCGAGAGGACGAGAAGGGGCAAGCTGAGGCGGGCGAGGGAGGGCAAGGTCATCGCAGGGCACACTCCGCCCTACGGCTTCCGCTACAACGCCGGTAGGGACAACCTGATCGTCGACCTAGAGAAGATGCGCGTGGTGAGGCGCATCTTCCTTGCGCTTGCCGAAGGTGGCAGCGTCTTCGGTGTCAGCCAAGTCCTTATGCGCGACGCAGTGCCAGCCCCGGCGGGCGGGGTGAACTGGAACCGCAACGCCATCCGGCGCATCGTGCTGTCCGACCTCTATAGACCGCACACCTTCGAGGAGGTGTGTGTGATGGTCGCCCCGGAGGTGGCCGCCAAGCTCGACCCTAACAAGGAGTACGGCATCTGGTGATTCAACCGCGAGCGCATCACCCGCAAATACGTCTCGAAGGTGAGAGCCAACGGCAAGGAGTACGTCGAGCAGCAACGCTCAAAGGCGAAGTCGAAGGACGAGTGGATCGCCGTCCCCGTGCCCCTAGGCGACGATTACGGCATCTCCCGCTCGCTCGTGGACGGCGCGAGGGAGGAGATGCGCTCTCACGCCCGCAACTACAGGAGGAGTAGTCGCGCTTGGGAGCTTTCCGGCGGGGTGCTCTTCTGCGCTCACTGCGGGCGCATGATGTCCTTCGCGAACATGAAGCGCAGGAACGGCAAGCGCACCGCCTACTACCGCTGCCAAGGGCACAGGAGAAATGGCCACAAAGAGGGCTGCCCGAACACCCGGCACTACCGCGCCATAGAGCTGGAGGAGCAGGTCTGGCGCTTCGTCCACGACCTCCTTACCGAGCCCGAGCGGCTGCGCGTCGGCCTAGACGCCATGATCGAGGAGAAGCGTAAGGGCCTGCGCGGTGATCCTGGCAAAGAGGCCAACGTTTGGTTGGACAAGATCGCGGACGTTGACAGGCAGCGCGTGCGAGCGCAAGACCTCGCCATTGAGGGGCTTCTGAGCCCCGACGAGCTACGCGCCAAGCTCGCTGCCCTCGAAGAGACGCGCAAGACCGCCATGCGCGAGCTGGAGGTCCTGAGTAGTCGTAAAGAAGAGGTAGAAGTGTTAGAACGCGACCGCGACGCACTCCTAGAGAACTACGCGGGGATGGTTCCCGAGGGGTTCGACAAGTTCGGACCCGAGGAGCGGCGGTGGGTGTACAAGCTCTTGCGCCTCAACGTCTTCGCCGACTCCGATGGTAGTCTAACCGCTATGTGGATGTTCACGCGGGCCAGCGCTATCCAGGAGAACACTCGTCAGGACGAGGGGAACGCCTGGGGTCGGCTTGGCGAAGTCCTGCGGCGCGAGGACGAGGCGCGTAAAGCGTACGAAGCGGGCATCCGGCAGGCCGAGAAGTACGGCCACGGCGGTATGGCCGACGAGCTGAGGGACGCGCTCGTGAACCTGGGCGAGTAGGGTTGCCGGGACCGGGATCCGGGTAAGACCCAAACGGGCATGTGGGGTATCATAAAGAAGATCAAAATGTGTAAATTGTCTCCAAGAACGACACCTCGGGGAGGCGCGCGAGCCGTTGGCTGCGCCTCCACTTGCGCCGCTTGGAATTACTTGCAGAACATTAAACGTGACGTGAGGGTGTGATCCTGTTGCAGAGACAGACCGAGAGCCAGTTTTATGGGCCGAACCTCGGCTACGTGCTCGAGCTTTACGAGATGTACAGGGAGGACCCGGGCTCCGTCGACGAAGAGACCCGCGAGTTCTTCGAGACCTGGAGTCCGCCACGGGCTAGCGCCAACGGGCGCGTGGCCTCCGGCGCTGGCGGGGTGGCGGCGGATGTCGAGAAGGACGTCGGGGCGTCCAAGTTCATCCGGCACATACGCGACTTCGGGCACATGGCGGCCCAGCTTGACCCGCTCGGTAGCGAGCCGCCGGGAGATCCCACGCTCGACCCCAGCTTCTACCGCATCAGCGAGGAAGACCTGGAGGATCTGCCGACCCTGATAATAGGAGGGCCGGTCGCGGAGCGCACCTCCAACGCGAAGGAGGCCGCGGACGAGCTGCGGCGCCTGTACTGCAAGTCGATCGGCTATGACTTCGGGCACGTTCACGTGCCCGAGGAGCGGTTCTGGCTGCGGGAGGCGGTGGAGTCGGAGCGCTTCGGCGGTACCATGGACAAGGTTGACGCTAAAGGGCTGCTGCGGCGGCTCACGCAGGTCGATGTCCTCGAGAAGTTCTTGCACAAGACCTTCCTCGGGCAGAAGCGGTTCTCGATCGAGGGCAACGACATGGTCGTGCCGATGATCAACTACCTGGTGCAAGCCGCGGCCAACGCGGGGACGCCCGAGGTGGTGATGGGGATGGCGCACAGGGGCCGCCTCAACGTGCTGGCACACGTGCTGGATAAGCCGTACTCCAAGATCTTCGGCGAGTTCCAGCAGCCGGACAGGGGCGAGTCTGCCTCGGCCGCCGACAGCCCGGGCGAGGCTTGGGTCGGGGACGTGAAGTACCACCTCGGTATCCGGGGCTGGCACCTGAGCGAGGAAGAGGCCGACCAGGAGGTCCTCATAAACCTGGCGCCCAATCCGAGCCACCTCGAGCACGTTAACCCTGTGGTCGAGGGCATGGCCAGGGCCGCCCAGGAGAAGCGCGACGAGGCTGGCGAGCCGCGCCGGGACGGGGAGCACTCGCTGCCGATCCTCCTGCACGGGGACGCGGCCTTCCCCGGAGAGGGCGTCTCCGCCGAGACCCTCAA
>Ga0126307_10003737_pt1 | contig 10454 bp, 12 predicted proteins | sample Plot28_FD_89955 | JGI IMG/M metagenome (GOLD analysis project Ga0126307, IMG submission 89955) | Serpentine soil microbial communities from UC McLaughlin Reserve, CA, USA - Plot28 | ecosystem: Environmental > Terrestrial > Soil > Grasslands | place: USA: UC McLaughlin Reserve, Lake County...
GACCTCGGTACGGCCGTCGCCGAGGTCCCGGGTCAACATCTGGGCGCCGCGGTTACCCGGGGTAGTGCGGTAGTCGGCCATGCCGGTGCCGAGGATGTAGTCGACGTAGTCGGCCGCGCGGTCGGTCCGCACCCAGCCTCGCCACATCCGAGCGATCATGTGCCCTCCTGGCTGGGCTGGCTGTCGGACCGTACGGATCCCGGGGCGCGCACCACCCGGCAGGCTCATGGACAGGGCGATTGTGCCGTCAGCGCGCCCGCCGTGCCAGGATGCCCGCTCGGTGGCTGGGCGGCAGCCGACGCGCGGCGGTCGTAGCGTCGCCCGGCGCTTCGGCCGACGACGCTGAGCAGTGGTCCGGTCATCGCGGTGGTGGCGAGGGCCATGATGACCATCAGCGAGTAGAGCCGGTGGTCCAGGATTCCGGCCTGCAGACCTATGGTGAGCACGACGATCTCGGTGAGGCCGCGGGTGTTCATCAGCACCCCGAGGGTGGCGGCCTCCTGCGGCGGCAGACCGTGCAGCGTCGCGGCGAGGTAGGCGCCGGCGGCTTTGCCGATGACCGCGACGGCGAGGATCGCCGCCAGTTCGCCGATGTCCGGCAGGCCGATACCGGTGAGGTCGAGCTGATAGCCCGCGACGACGAAGAAGACCGGCAGCAGGAGCTGCCGGCCGACGCCGGTGAGCCGGTCGACCACGTCGGTTCGCAGCTGTTCGTGGCCGCGCGGGCAGATGGCCCCGAACAGGAACGCGCCGAAGATGATGTGCAGGCCCAGCAGGTCGGTGGCGGCGGCGGTGAGGAGCAGTCCGGCGGCCAGGACGGCGAAGGCGGCCGGACCGGTACAGCGCGACAGCGTGGCTGCCAGCAGCGGCCGGACCAGGAAGATCATGATCAGCACGGCCGGGATGGCGAAGAGCGTCGTCCACGCCGACTTCCCACCTACCATGCTGAGCACTACGGCAAGCAGCGACCAGGCGGCCACGTCCCCGGCCGCGGCGCCGGACAGGGCCAGCGCGCCGACGCGAGTGCCGGACAGTCCGCGGTCGGCGAGGATCCGGGCCAGGACCGGGAAGGCGGTGACCGACATCGCGATGCCGATGAACAGCGCGAACGCGAGCGAGCCTGCATGCTGGTGCCGGCCGGCGAGCCAGCCGGCCAGGCCGACGCCGAGGAGCAGGGGCAGTACGGTCGCGCCGGCGGCAACCGAAACAGCGACCGGTGACCGGACGAGCCTGTGGTCCAGCTCGTACCCGACTCCGAACATGAACAGCACCAGGCCGAGGGTCGCCAGCGGCTCCAGCGCCACCCGTACCGGGCCCGGGAACAGCGTGCCGGCCAGGGAGGAGCCGAGTACCGCCGGCCCCAGCAGGATCCCGCTGAGAATTTCTCCCACCACCGGTGGTTGGCCGATCCGGCGGGCCGCGGCGCCGGCCGCGTGCGCACAGATGACGATGAGGGCCAGGGCGAGCAGGAACATGGCGGCGCCACCTCAGGGATTTCGGTAGGAGTCGTAGCGGATCTCGTAGGCGCCGACCGCGATCCGGCTGCCCGGCGCCAGCCGCAGCCCGGCCCCTTCGGGGACGGCCGACCAGCGACTGCCACCCGCGGAGCGGACTCGCGTTCCGTTCGTCGAGCCCGCGTCGGTGAGGATCAGATCCCAGCGGCTGGTGCGCATCCGGGCGTGTACCCGGGAGACGGTCGGGTGCGCCAGTCTCAGCGGATCGGCACGTCCCGACCGCACGAGCTGGTCCCGCTCGGGCTGCCGGCCCAGCACATAGCCCCGGGTGAGCGGATAGGCGGTGCCGTCGTCGAGGGTCAGCACGCCGAGCGGGGGCCGGGGGCCGGGTACCGGGATGCGGGTGAGCTGGATCATGGAGATTCCGCACACCGAGCAGTACGGAACCTTGGGATCGTTGAAGTGCCCACGTGTGCAGTGCACGCCGATGACCAGGCTGTGGGTTGCGGCGTCGATTGTCACAGAAATCGCCCTCCCTGGAATCGCCAGCGCAGGCAGGGCACCCGCAGCGGCCCGTTCGCCGTCGCCCAGACCACCAGCCACACCGCGAGGAAGTCGACGGTGAACGCCAGCGGTGGAACGGGTACCGGCAGACCGGGCAGCGCGCCGGCACGGTTGGCCCACCAGAGGAGGCCGCCCTCGGGCACGAGCGTGAGCAGTCCGAAGAGCGTGGGCCAGTCCTTCTCCCATCGCCACTGCATGAGGACCTGGTAGAGCAGCTCCCAGCCCAGGCCGAGGATCGCGACCGCGGCGAGGACCACGAAGGCCGCTCGGTACCGGTCAGCCAACGGCGCGGCCACCGGAAGCACCGGCGCCACTCCCGCGGTCACCAGACCACCGACCAACGCCAGCAGCACCAGCCGGGTCTGCAGGCGGCCCAGCAACGTCGGAACCATGACCGCACCTCCCTCTCTAGACGGTCAGATCTCCCGGCCGGTCACGCACTTCAGCCACTGCACGAGTGACCTGGCGGTGCCGATCCGGTTGCACATCCCGCGACGGGCGAGATCGTCGGTGATCTCCTGCGCCGCGATCTGCAGGCCGAGGAACGTGTCGACGCCCGGGAAGTAGCCGCCGAGCGCCGCAGCACCCGAGACGTACAGCCGGCCGTCGCCGCTGGCCGTCCCGCGCAGCTCGAACGTGCGCTCGACGTCGAGGCGGCCGAGCGGGTTCAGCCCGGCGCCGCCGTGCCGGAGCAGATCGTCGAGCACCCGGTGCTCGGTGACGTCGGCGTCGAGTCCGGTGCAGTCGATGACGAAGTCGGCGGCGACCTCGACCGGTCCCTCCTCCGCCCGGACCCGGACGAACATCGGCCCGCCGTCGGGTCGGCGTACCTGCTCGATGGTGCCGGTCATGGTGCGATACCAGCCACCCCGGCGGCCCTCGGCGAGCTGCCGCTGCCAACCGCGACGGAACGCCGTGGTCGTGCCACCCATCTCGGCGTATGCGCTGGCGCGCTGCTCGCCGTCGAGGTGCCGCATCCGGGCCTTGAGCTGTCCGCCCCACACCGACTTCGGGTAGTTGAAGCCCTGGTAGGCGAAGCCGTGGCCGCCGCGGCGGCGCGACCACGCATGCGGCCCGTGCGAGCCGTCAACGTAGGTGCGGAGCAGGTGCACGATCCGCGTCTGCAGGCCGTATCGGGCTCGGTCGGCCATCAGCCGCTCCAGGATCCGGGAGGCGACGATCCCACCACCGCGGACCAGGACGGTGCCCGGCCGGGACCGCAACGCGGCATAGACATGCTCATGGTCCTCGTACGCGTTCACCACGTGGGTGAAGTCGCGGTGCGCCAACCGGAACTGCTGCAGTTCCGGCAGGAACTTCAGCCCCGGATAGCCAACCGCGAGATGGACGTCCCGGGAGCGCACCGCGACCCGTTTCGCCGACGACGTGCCAGGTCTCGGGGTCAGCACCGTGAAGTAGCCCCCACCGACCCGCCGGCGGACCATCCGCACCTCGCCGGGCACCACCATGTCCCAGTAGCCGATCCGGCCCGCCTCCCGCTCCACACCGTCGAGCACGGTGCCGAGCCGCGGCGTGTAGAAGTCGGTGAACAGCGGCTCCAGCAGCACCTGCCACAGCGGTGCCAGCGTCCGGTCGCGAACCGCTTCCTGCAGCGCGTAGGACGGAAAGCCCCAGATGTTGTCCGGTCTGGACGCCGAGTCCGAACGGATCCGCGCCGTCCGCGGAATCTGCGACACCCGGGTCAGGTATTCGTAGGTCTGCCAGGGACGGTCAAGATTCGTCAGCACCCGGATGCTCGATTTCTGCATTCCGGCGATCCGCAGATAGTCCACGGTCACGAACGACCCGATCCCGCCGCCGACCGTGACGAACGGCACGTCGCGGACAGGGATGCCGGCCGCCGCCACGGCCCGGTCGGTCCACCAGTCGGCGGCCTCCAGACCGGCCGTCAACTCCCCGCCCGAGGCGTAGGCCACGGCCAAGTCCGTACTCATCGCTGTTTCTCCTGTCAGCTGGCCGGCGAGCTGCCGGACGGACGCGGCTAACGCTGGGAAGCGGGCTTTCCCGGACCTTCCGCGCCGGCCGGAACCAGGCCCGCAGGAGCCGAAGGTGTACGGAAGGAGGCCGGCGGCGGTCTGTCTCACTGTCGAGATCGAGACTCGTCCTGAGAGGCCACCCCCGGCATCGGTCGATCACGCCGGCCTGGCGCCGCCGCCGGATGTGGCTTGCCCTAAGGCCCTTAGACCGGGATCGGTGGTCAGTCGATGCGGGTGCCGGCCACAGAGGATGTCTGGCCGATGCGGCCGTGCGAGCAGACCTCGGACGACGACCAGGCGAGCGTGATCGGCTGGGGCTCGCGCAGTTCGGCGCCAAGATCCGCGGTGTGGCAGCGACCCGGTCCGGGCGCCGTCCTCGGCGTGGTCGGGGTGATCGAGGTCGGCGCTGTGGAGGTCGGGCCCGGTGCAGGTGCGGCGGTAAGGGGCAGGAGTGCCTTGTCAACCATTTTCGGTTTCATCTGGTCATCCAGTCCGGGGTGGCAGCGGGTGATGTGTTGTCGGGTTGCTGGTGGTGACGCTGGCCGCATCAGCCGAGTTGCCGCCTCGCCATCGGAATGCGCGAACGGGCATCCCCGCAGGGCTGTATGGCAGCTGCATACGAGCATTCGTTGATGCCATCCGGCGCCCCGCGCGTGGCGGGACAGGACTTTCGTCCGTCCCCTGCATCTCCCCGATCTTCCCGGCGTGACAGGCGCGCCGCTTCGGCGGGGGTGCGCGATCGCAGCGAGGCATGCGACCCACGGGAGGCGGAGCGGGAGCAGGCCCGCGAGGCCGTCGAGCGGGCGCTGCGGCGGGCCGTCGGCGCTGCGCAGGGGCGGGCGGACGGCCGCGTGCCGGGTCGGGCGCCGGGCCGTGGGATGGGAGGCTGCGCTGGTGCGCGGTCGGGTCCTCGTGGCGGCGGTGCTGCTCGCCACGATGGGGCAGCTGGTGGTGGCGACCCTGGCCCCGGACCTGCCGCAGTTCGAGGGCAAGGCGTTCGCCGCCCGGCTCGTCGGCTACCCGCTGCTGATGCTGCTGGTGCCGGCGCTGTGGGCGCTGGCCGGGCGGCGCCACCCGCACCGTGAGCCGACCCCATGGGCGGCGTTCGGGCTGCTGATGCTGCCGTTCCTCATCGACGTCACCGGCAACACCCTCGGTCTGTACGACCGGGTCGGCTGGTGGGACGACGCCAACCACGCGGTCAACTGGTTCCTGCTCAGCCTCGGCGCCGGGCTGCTGCTCAGCCGCGCGGAGATCCGGCCGCGCTGGGCGCTGGCCCTGCTGGTCGCCGGGATCGGCGCGCTGCTTGCGGTCGGCTGGGAGCTGGCCGAGTGGTGGACGTTCATCCGGCACGGCACCGAGCTGGACACCGCCTACACCGACACTCTCGGCGACGAGGCCCTCGGCTGCCTCGGCGCGATCGTCGCCGGTCTGCTCCTGCTCCGCCCGGGCCGGCCGGCAGCCCGCTGATCGGTGAATCCGCACCGGAGATCCCGTCGGTACAACTGGTGTCCCCGCCAGCCACCGGCCAGGGAGGGCGTCAGGCATGTCGGCAGTGAACATGACCGCGTCGCGGAGGTTCTCCGTCGCGGCAATCAACGGGCGCTACCACCGGGCGGCGCTCAACGCGTTCATGGTCGTCGTGCTGGCCCATTGGGCCGAGCACCTCGTGCAGGCGTACCAGGTCTGGGTGCTCGACCGCCCCCGGCCAGCGGCGCGCGGCGTGCTGGGCCAGTTCTTCCCGTGGCTGGTGACCTCGGAGTGGCTGCACTACGCGTACGCCATCGTGATGCTGGTCGGGTTGTTCCTGCTCCGTCCGGGCTTCGTCGGTCGGGCCCGGACCTGGTGGACGATCGCGTTGGTCATCCAGTTCTGGCACCACATCGAGCACCTGCTGCTGCTCATCCAGGCGCAGACGCACACCTTCTTCTTCGGCGGCGCCGTCCCGACCAGCCTGGCCCAGGCGATCGTCCCGCGGGTGGAGCTGCACCTGTTCTACAACTCGATCGTCTTCGTCCCGATGGTCGTCGCGGTCTACCTGCACCTGCGGCCCAACGAGCGGGAGCTGCAGGCCATGTCGTGCAGCTGCACGCGCCACGACTTGGTGCCGGACGGCGTGGTCGCCGCGGCCGCCTGACCATGCGGTGGCTGGCGCGACTGGCTGCCGGCGCCGCGGTGGCGCTCGCGGTCGGGGTGCTGGCGGACAGCCCGCGGGAACACGGCGGAGCCGCGCTCACGTCCACCAGCCCGGCCGACGGGGCGACGCTCGCGCGGGCGCCCACCGAGGTCGAGCTCTCGTTCACCAGGCCGGTCGATCGGGGGCGGTCCCACTTCGTCGTGGACGGATCGGGAGCGGCGTCGGCGCGCAGCGCCGGCGCACTGCGCCAGACCGCGCCAGACCGCCTCAGCCAGCCGATCGCCGTGACGGCCGCCGGTGAGGTCACGGTCGCCTACCACGTCACCTTCACCGACGGTGCCGAGCTGGCCGGCGCACTGCGCTTCACCGCGCCGGTCGGACGCGCCGCCGGAAGCGCTGCCGGTAGTCCGGAGCCGGCGCCCGGGCACCAGCACGACGTCGACCCGGTCAGCGCCGGGCTGCTCGTAGTCGACGGGATCGCCGCGCTGGCCGTCGTCGTGCTCCTGCTGCGCCGGCCGCGGCGGCCCGCACCGGTCGGGAGCTGACCATGGACGGGTTGTTCCCCGCGCCCGTGATCGCGTCGCTGGAGGCCGCTTCCGACCGGCCGGCGGTGGAGGTCGGGTCGCGCACGGTCACTCGGGGCGAGCTGCTCGCCATGGTGCGCCGGATCGTGACCGGCCTGCGCGAGGCCGGCCTGGGCCCGGGCAGCGGGGTCGCGATGGTGCTGTCGCTGGCGCCGGAGGCGTACGCGGCCCACCTCGCGGCGCACGCTCTCGGGTGCCGGGTCGCGGCGGCCCGCCCGAGCTGGAGCCCGGACCAGCTCGCGCAGGCGCTGGACCGAGGCCGGTTCGAGGCGGTGGTTGCCGACGTACCCGTGGATCGGCCCGTACTACTCCTCGGCGAGCTGCTCGCCCGACCCGACCCAGGCGGAGCCGTCCCGAGGCTCGCACGGCCCGACGACGTCGCCCGGCTGACGTACACCAGCGGCAGCACCGGCCAACCCAAGGCGTGCGCGCACTCGTACCGGGCGATCAGCCTGGCCTACCAGCCTGATCGGTGGGCGCCTGCCCTGGCCCGGCTGCTGTCGGCCTTTCAGCGGTGCCTGATCAGGGAGAACCTCGCCAGCCCGGTCATGTTCACCTACCTCGGGCGCTGCCTGGTCGTCGGTGGGACGGCCGTGCTGCCGGCCGGGCTCGCCGAGGCGGAGGCGATCGAGCGGCATCGAGTGAGCGCGGCGCTCATGCCTCCGGCGCGATTGCACGACATGCTGCGCTCGCCGGCGGACCTGAGCAGCCTGCGAGCGGTGATGCTGGGAGGCTCCCCCGCCAGCCCACAGCTGTTGCACGCCGCCACCGAGCGCCTCGGGCCGATTGTCTGGCAGGGGTACGGGCAGGGCGAGACCGGGGTGATCTCGATCCTCACGCCGGAGGACATCGCCGACGGTCGTGTCGCGTCGGTCGGTCGGCCGCTGCCCGGGGTGGAGGTCACCATCGTGGACGGGGAGGTCCACGTGTGCAGCCCGCACCGGATGGTCGGCTACTGGGACGAGGAGGAACAGACCCGCGAGGTCGTCCGCCACGGCTGGGTACGCACCCGAGACCTCGGCCACCTCGACGCCGACGGCATGCTCCACCTGACCGGGCGGACGCGCGACGTGATCCTGGTCAACGCGGAGGTCTGCTACGCCGGCGCCATCGAGCGCGTGCTCGCTGCCGATCCCGAGGTGGCCCAGGCGTACGTGGTGGGTGCCCCCGACCGGCAGACCGGCGAAGCCATTCACGCGTTCGTCGTGCCGACCGGCGACGAGGTCCCCGATCGCGACCGGCTGGTCGCGCTCGTGCGGGCGCGGTTGAGCGCGAACAGCGTGCCGAAGACCGTCACGACCATTCGCCACGTGCCGGTGAACGCCGCCGGAAAACCTGACAAGCCCGCGCTGCTGATTCGAACCGGGGCGGTCCCGGATGCGTGACATCTACTGTGGGGTTCTCTGACGAGTCGCTGATTGCCGGCATGGCATCCGGCGATGCGACCGCGGTCACGGCCCTCGTGCGCAGATACCAGGCGAGGGTGTACGGGCTGGCGCTGCGCGTCACCGAGGACTCCGGGCTGGCCGAGGAGGTGGCGCAGGATGCCTTCATGCGGGCGTGGCGGTATGCCACCACGTACGACGCACAGCGAGGGCGGGTCGACACGTGGCTGTTGACCATCGCGCACAACGTCTCGGTGGACGCGGTCCGGCCTCGCCGCGACTACCCTGTCGACCCCGAGCGGCTGAGGCTGACCCACCTGAGCGGGTCCCACGAGCCCGAGTACGAGCAGGGTGAACACCTGCAGGCGGGTCTGCGCTCCCTGCCGGCCGGGCACGCCCGGCTGATCGTGCTGGCGGTGGTCTACGGGCTGACCGCCCGGGAGATCGCGGAGAAGGAGGGGATCCCGCTGGGTACGGTCAAGACCCGGATCCGGCGTGGGTTGACCCGGCTGCGCCACGCGCTCGCCGACACTGTCGACTGACCGTCTCACCGCCGCGATTCGCTCATCCGAGCCTGCACCCTGGCCCAGAACTGCTCCGGGTCGTTCAGCTGCGGGTACGGCTCGGTTGGCACCGCGACGCCAAGGAACGCACACAGCGGCGCCCACCCGGCACCCGGGGCGATGGTCAGCAACCGGTCGGGGTGGATCGCCTCGCGTACGGCAGCGTTGTGTTCCTCGTAGACCCGGATCGCGTACGTGCGGTCGGCGAACCGGCCGCCGAAGAAGCCGTTCCAGATCATCTGCCGGTGGAACGCCGTGAACGTGTCCAGGCCGGGCACCGTGCGGCGGGCCTCAGCCACCCGATCGTCGGCGGGTCCGTCGCCGAACATCGGGTAGATGGTGCTGGCGACGCTGTCGTACCAGCGCTGCGCGTCCCGGACGGTCAGGATCACCTTCGCGGTGGGGAACGCCGCCGCCAGCGGCCGCCAGAATGCGGCGCCTGGCCAGTCCACACTGGACTCGTAGCCATCGAACAGCGCGGTCCAGTCCACCGGTTCGCCGGCGGCGGCGGCCTGCCAGAGTGGCAGCCGGTCCGGGTGGTCGAGCACGTGCCGGCCGTGGAAACACGGCCCGTAGCCCAGCCGCTCCAGCGCCGCCTTCAGCGAGAGGGTTCCGGTACGCCCGACGCCGACACCGATGACCTTCACGGTTCCACCTGATCCCTGGTCAGCTCCGCCGGTGCCGCGACACCGAGCAGCGTCAAGGCGTTGACGAGCTCGGCGCGCAGCAGCTCCAGCATGTGGGCGACGCCGGCCTCGCCCGCCACCGCCAGACCCCACAGCACCGGGCGCCCGACAGCGACCGCCCGGGCGCCCATCGCCAGTGCCTTGGCGACGTCGGTGCCGCGCCGCACGCCGCCGTCGAGCAGCAGCGGTGCGCGACCGGCGACGGCGTCGGCGATCGCCGGGAGCCGGTCGAGGGTCGCCGGGGTGGTGTCGAGTTGGCGGCCGCCGTGGTTGGACACGATGAGCCCGTCCACGCCCCGCTCGACCGCGATCCGGGCGTCGTCAGGGTGCAGCACGCCCTTGAGCAGGATCGGTAGCGCCGTGGTCTGGCGCAGCCAGTCCAGGTGCCACCAGGAGATCTCGGGCGAGAGCACGACCTGGCGCACCCGGCGGGCCCCGCCCATGTTCGCGCAGAAGATGTCCGGCGGCAGGTCGTGGAAGTTGTTGCGGTCCCCCCGCTCGTTGCGGCCCAGCGCGGGCGAGTCCACGGTGACGACCAGGGCCTGGCACCCGGCCGCCTCGGCCCGCCGGACGAGGGACTCCGTGAAAGCCAGGTCCGGCTGGATGTAGAGCTGGAACCAGAGTTTCGCACCCGTCGCGGCGATCTCCTCGATGGTGACGGTCGACAACATCGCCGCGATCATCACGACATCGGCGGCCGCCGCCGCGCGACCCGTCGCCGTCTCGCCGTCGGCACACGCGAGTCGGTGGAAGGCCGTCGGCGCGATCAGCACCGGCATGGAGGTCTGCTGTCCCAGTACGGTCACGGCCAACCGGGGTGGCGGGCACCCCCGCAGGACCCGCGGGATCAGAGCCCGGCGGCGGAAGGCGGACTCGTTGGCGGCGACCGTGATCTCGTCCTGTGCGCCGCTGGCGAAGTAGTCGTGATACACCGGGTCGAGTCGGTCGCGCGCCGCCGCCTCGAAGTCGCGCACGTTGACCAGACCGGGTCCCGCTTCGACCGTCACTGCAGCCACTCCTCGATGAAGGCCTGCAGCGGGACGCGGTAGAGCTTCTCGTCGGTCCAGTCGTTGCAGATGTCCTC
>Ga0126307_10003739_pt1 | contig 10453 bp, 9 predicted proteins | sample Plot28_FD_89955 | JGI IMG/M metagenome (GOLD analysis project Ga0126307, IMG submission 89955) | Serpentine soil microbial communities from UC McLaughlin Reserve, CA, USA - Plot28 | ecosystem: Environmental > Terrestrial > Soil > Grasslands | place: USA: UC McLaughlin Reserve, Lake County...
CGCCAGCGCGGCCCTGACGGCGCGCTCGGGGTCGTCCTCGTGCGCGACGGGCGCGCCGAAGATCGCCATCACCGCGTCGCCCACGAACTTCGCGACCGTGCCGCCGTGCCGCTCGAGGACCGAGCGCAGGTGGGCGTGGTACGGCTGCAGGAGCCGCTGGACGTCCTCAGGATCCATCTGCTCGGAGCGCGCGGTGAACCCCACGAGGTCGGCGAACAGCACCGTGACGACCTTGCGCTCCTGGCGGAGGGGGCGTGCTTCCCCATCGAGCGGGGAGCCACAGGCGTTGCAGAACCGTGCGCCGGCGGGGTTGTCCTGCCGGCAGACCTGGCACGTGGGCATCGAGAAAGCCTACAACGGCATCAGCTGGACGCCGTGCTGCAACTGAACGCCAGGCGAGCACGGGAGGTCCGCGGCTCCCTGCTCGGGAGCTGTGTACCGACTCCTCAGGGTTGCTTGGCGAAGCGGATCAGCTGGGCCATGTCGAAGCTGCCGTCGTCGCGGGCCAGTGGTGGAGCTGGCCTGAAGTTGGGCTCCACGCTCAGATAGGACAGCGGGTCGTTGGCCAGGATGCCCAGCAACACCTCAGCCACGATCCGCCCCCCAACCGGACCGAGCTTCAGCCCCTGCTCCAGGACTTCGGCTTCTTTGAGGATGTAGAACCACAGGGGCGGGTGCAGCTCCAGGTCCTGGCTGATGTCGCCGATGGCGAGCTGGTTGGGGGTGAGCGGCTTGATGCCCATCGCCCGGGCCACCGTCGTCCCGGCCGGCAAACCAAGGCGCAGCCCACGCTGGAGGTTGCGAGCGGCCAGCGATGGCGGAGGATCATCGGCGATGGAGGGCGGCAGGGTTGCCAGGGGGCCGGCCAACGACGAGTCGATCAACAGACTCGGCTGGGGCTGGACGTCGGCGCCGGGCACGGAGAACAGGAACTTCCACTCCACCGCCCACTGCGGCGGGAGCCGGCGAAAGCCATTGAGGTTCGCCAGCTCATCCGGGGGTTCCTCGGGGTCGAAGATCGGGATGGGCTGGTCGTTGCGCGCGTTCTTGACAAAGGTGTTGATGTGGTAGCGCCCGCGAATCATCGAATGGCCGAACCGGTAGGCGGCCACGGAGAACTCGATTGGCATGAAGGCGTCGTTGGTGGGGTTGTAGAACTGGAACTTGGGTCGGGTGATCGAGAGCTCGATCCCGCCCCCTACGGTGAAGGTCTCGGTCCGCAGGATGTCATCGACCACCGCGTCGCCAACCACCCGGCGCAGGAAGTCGTGCACGACGACCCACTGGTAGTGCCAGCGGACCAGCCGCTGGGCCTCTTTGAACAGGTTGTCGCCGGTCAGCGGCGTGGTGGCCGCCACGTGGTCGATAACCTGGTTGTGGAACTGCAGCATGGTCAGGTGCAGCTGGGAGACCAGCAGGTTCTCGTCGTTGCGGGGATCGCCGAGCAGCGCCCGGCCGAAGAACACCTCTTGGCCATCGCGTTGGCGGGGTTCGTTGCGGGGCAGGTCCGGGCCGGCCCCGCTCTGCTCGCCCGGGACCACGCCCACATCCTCGCCGAGCTTCAATCTGGTGACGCCGCCGGACTTTTCGTACAGGTATGGCTGGTCGCCGGGGCCGCGGCCATAGACCGAGTCCAGATCGAACCGGGGGGTGCGGAAGTTGTGCAGGGCGTCGGGGTCGTTCTGGCGTTGCAGGCTGGACACCGGATCAAAGGTGATGTCGTGATCGATGAACTGACCCAGATAGGTGTACCCGGAGGGAATGTCGGGGTTCTCAGGCGGCGGCCCACCCCCGGCAATCATTCGCTCGGCCAACTGCGTCAGCTCGGGTAGCTGGTGCTCAAAGACGGGCAGGTGGCGGAACATCCTCCCAAAGCGTCCGGTCTTGAACGACGAGGAGGGCAGCACGTCCATGCCGCGGTGGGGGCGGGAATGGCGCTTGAGATCGGTCGGAGTGGTGATCGACGGGAAGATCTCGCTCGGCCGGTCGATATCGTCAGCGTCCCGGGTACCCTCGGTGTCCACCACGCCCCTCCCCTGCTCAGGCGTTGTTGTCTGTCGATGACCTTCCCTCTCCAGGGCAGGTGTCAATGGTCCCCGCGGATCGACGGGGCTCCGCGCCGAGCCCGCCGCGTGGGGCGGGCTCGGCGGGAAGGGCGGTGGCGGCCGGTCAGCCGCCGTGCCCGGTGCCCTTCAGGGCTCCGAGTCGTCGGCGACGTCGGCCTTGTAGAACTGGAACGAACCGAGCACGTCGAAGCCCACGACCGCCGCCGGCCTGCCGCAGCAGAACAGCTGGACCTTGGCGGCGCACTGGTAGACGGTGCCGCAGTACTCGACCGGGATGGTGTCGGGTGGGACGTAGATGACGAGCTCGAGGCATCGGGTGTCGCAGCCCCGCCAGTTCCTGATGTAGAACTTCTCCCTCCCCAGGAGGTAGGAGAGGTCGAAACCCTCACCCTTGCCGGTGGGCGCGAAGCCGAGATCGAACCACCAGTCGCCACACATGCAATACCAGAGCTCGCCCTCCAACGCGACGCGGAAGCGAACCGTGAACGGCTCATCGGCCTGGATGATGTTGGGCTGCGGCTCGCCCTCGGGCTCCAGGATCTCCGCGTTGAAGGTCGCCCTGAGCAGCCGCTCCGGGGGCAGGTCGACCTCGGTGAACCCGTCCGGGTAGTAGGGGTCGTCGGGGAAGCATCGCCTGGGCTTGGGCCGTGACGCCGTGGTCGTGTCCGTGGCGCTGGTCGTGCCGGCTGCCGCAGCCGCGCTCGCCGTGTCAGTTGCTTCGGTCATTTCGAACTCCTTCACAGTGGAAGGCCACCAACAATCGAGAGACGGACGGTGAGCACACGGCACGGACCATCAACCACCCCCCAGCCATGCCAGGCGAACACGACTCGTCAGTGACCGTCACGGCGGATCGCTGGTCGTTCTCCGGTGCACTGATGCGGCTCGCGATGGCGCCGGTGAGCCGCTCCGCCCATCCTCACCCTAGGTCGCGACCGCAGCGCGACCCCAGCGTGATCCCAGCGCGACCGCTGTCTCCTGGCTCATGGTCAGGCTGCGCGCAGAGCCGGCGTCACGGACTCTGCAGATCCTTCAGCAGCCCGAGCAGCCGGGGGGTGGGCGCCAGGCCGAGCTCACGAGCGAGGAGCGCGCGGTAGCGGGTGAACTCGCGCACCGCCTCCGACTGGTTGCCGCGGGCCAGGTGCGCCTGGATGAGCGCGGCGCGGGCACTCTCCCTGAGCGGCTCTGCCCGTACGGCCGCACCAGCGGCGCCGACGGCTTCACCGCATCTGCCGATGGCGAGAAGGCGGCCGGCAAGTGCTTCCAAGGCATCCAACCGCAACTGCCGCCACCCTTCGGCCTCGATCAGCACCCAATCGTCGTACCAGTCGGGCAGCAGATCGGCTGACAGGACGGGGACAGCCGCCATGCCCAGCTCGGACCGATCGGGCGTCACTGCCGGATCCAGTAGACGCTGGGCGAGCCCGTGGGCGTAACGGACGTCAACCATGACCCCCTCGGCCAGCCCGAGCTCGAGCTTGCTGGCGGCGAGCGCCTTGTGCGCCGTGCCCCGCAACCGCGCAAGGGCTGACCGGAGATTGGAGTAGGCATGGCTCTCGGAGGCATCTGGCCAGAGCGTGCCGGCAATCGTCGCCCGTTTGACCATCCCGGGCTGCAGGGCGAGGAACGAGAGGAGCCGCTGGGACGCCCTGGGAATCCTCAGGGCGCCGCCATCCCAGAACAGGGCGAATCCCCCGAGCACCCTGACCATGAAGGCACCGTCAGAGCCCGACAGGTACTCGAACCTCAGCATGAACCCCCGGCAGCTGGAGGTCGGCAACCCTCTCCAGACACAAGGTATGAAGCTACCCAGACCAGGTCAATACCATTGAGTTCGCGCTTGGGCTAAGTGGGAAGCCTCGTCCACGGCGAGCTCCGCGAAGCCGTCGGCCAGTGGGCGACTTGGCGGTTGTGGGATGCATCCCATAGTGTCGCGCGCTGGCCGAGCCGAAGGGTTTTCGTGGAGATCGTCGTCATCGCTGCTATCAGCGCGGCTCTCTCGCTATCCGCGCTGGGAATTTCCGTGTTCCTTGCCCGGCGCCAGAGCGATCTCCAAGCGGCCTTGGAAATCCTGGCAAGGCGTCAGTCCGATCTCAGGATCCGAGTCGCCGCCATTGAGGAGGCTCGGCGGACCGAGGAGTTGGGCGCCGGAAGGCGGGCCCGCGTCACCGCAAGGTTCGACACGTCCTTCCAGGTGCTCTATCTGGTCAATCATGGGCCTGCGGCCGCCCGTGAAGTGTCCGTCGAGGTGCGGCCGGTCGGCGAGGGGGAACCCATCGCGCTTGACCTGGGAGACCTTCCTGTGGACCTGCGTCCGGGCCAGCAGTTGCCCCTCGACTCCAAACATGGCTCCGAGGACGCCGCCGACACCATTACGGCCAGAGTCCGCTGGACTGACGACGCCGGCGCACAGGATGAGCTCTTCGTCCTCAACACCAGCTACTCGGGCGGACCGTTCTGACCAGCGGCGCAGGTGCCGAGCGCGGGAAGTCCTCCACCGGGCAGCTTCGAGTTCCCGCCCTGAGGGTGCGGGCGGTCACTCGTCCGTCGTGATGATGTCCTGGAGCTGCTCGGCCTTGTCGGGGGTCCAGCCGGGCGTTCTGAGGACCGTCGCCCAGCCGTTGACGAACTCGCGGGTGTAGGTGTGGCCGTGGCCGTCGGGGACGCCGGTGGACAGTGGGAGGTCGGCGGTGACCTGCCAGAAGGTCACCACCGGGAGCCAGACCATCGCGTCCAGGACGTCGCGGCCGTGGGGCTCGGCCAGCCAGTCGGGGCGGTCCCAGGCCAGGCGTGGGCTCCACCAGACGATCGGGTCCGAGGGGTGCTGCAGATACAGCACGCGGCTCCCGTCCCAGAGGGCCGGCGGGGCCGGGGGGATCCCGGCGGCCACGTCGTTGGTGAACCGCACCGTCCGGCCGTCCTTGTAGACCGGCTCCACTTCCGGGGTCTCCGGGTCGCGGTGGTCGGTGAACTCGCGGTAGAGGGTGTTGAAGTTGGGCGGCCCGGCGAGCAGCGCCCCGGCGGTCCGGTTGCGCAGGTCGTACTCGCCGCTGAAGGCGGTCTCGCCCCCGAAGGAGCCCAGACTGAGGCCGAACACGAACAGCCGCGGCCGCTCGGCGGTCGGCAGCTTGGACCAGCGGTCGTAGACGGCGTCGAACAGCTGGCGTCCGGCCTCCCGGGCCTTCTTCTGGTCGACCAGGTACGACAGCCACGACGGGAGGTAGGAGTACTGCATCGTGACGATGGCCGAGTCGCCGCCGGTCAGGTACTCGAAGGCGTCGATCGCGCCCGGGTCCAGCCAGCCGCTGCCGGTGGTGGTGGCGACCAGCAGATAGCCGCGGTCGAAGCCGCCCGCTCGGTCCAGGTCGGCCACGGCCAGCTCGGCCCGCTCCTCCACGTCCTCGGCCGAGACGGTGCCGGTGTAGGCCCGGATCGGCTCCTGGGCCTCGGACCCGCTCCAGGCGGCGATCTCGGCGGCCGTCGGGCCGGTGCCGGTGATGGTGCGCCCCTGGCGGCCGAGCGACTCCCAGGACACCATCGATCCCGGGCCACCCGACCGCAACCCGCTGGTCGGCGGCTCCACCCCCTCGGCGGTGGCGCCGTTGCGGACCGAGAAGCCGCGGTCGGCCAGCGCGGCCAGCCCGTTCAGCAGCAGGCCGCTGGCCACCAGCCAGGTCACCACGACCACGGCCACCCAGCCGAGGGCGCGGGCGGCCCGCGGTCCCATCCACCGCGCAAGCCGGCCGGCGGCCCAGCGGTAGCGCCCGCGCAGCCACCGGGACAGGGCGACCAGCCCGGTGAACAGGGCCGCCGCGACCAGGGGCAGCAGCACCAACAGCAGGAGATTGGGCGCGGGCGCGCCCATGAGGTCCCGGAGCTGGGCCTGCCACCACTGGCCCAGGCCCAGGGCGAGGGCCAGGGCGGCCACGGCCGAGATGGCGAAGACCCGCCAGGCCCCGGGCCGCACTGGGCGGGGGTCGCGGTCGGCGAACGCCCGCCACGCCCAGGCCCCGGCCACCCCGGCCCCGTAGCCGATGGCGGCGTTGATGCCGCAGACGATGCCCTGGAGCAGGGCGCTGCGGGGCAGCAGCGACGGGGTGAAGGCCAGGCAGGCGAACGCCAGCGCCACCCACGCCCCGGGCAGCGTGTACCGGAACCGGCGCCGGCCCGCGGCCGCCGTGGGCGGGGACGGCTCCGGCTGCGCCCCCGCGCCCGCGGGTGTCGGCGCTGCCTCCTCGGTCGCGCTGGAGGTTGCGGTCGGTGCCCCATCTCGTTGCCCGCTCATCGACACCTCATATCCACAGGGATGGGCAGCCGTCCTGGGTGGCCACTCACGAGTATCGAGATGCCAGCTTGTGTTGTCCTCATGCGTATGGGGTGATCCAGATGCTGGACCCTTCAGCCCGAGCCCTCTGGTCGAGCGACAAGCCGTGCCGCCCAGAGGTCTTCCACCGGCCACTGGCTGGCCCACCGGGCGGTGGCGATGTCGTAGTACTGGTGGGTCGCCGCATCCGCCGGAGCATACAGCTCGTGGAGGGCCTGCACGACGAACCCGTTGACGCTCAGCACGCGGATCCACTCGCCGTGGCTGGGGTGGAACTCGACCCCGCCGCCGGGCCATTCCACCCGATGCAGACCCCGTTGCGCCCGCAGGAGGCGCTCCTGCGCGAAGCCCCCCTCCGCTGGCACGCAGAGAGTGGCCAGGACGCTGTTGGTCACAAAGACCAGCCGCCCACCAGGACGCAGCAGCCGGGCCGCCTCGGCAACCCAGCGATCCGGATGACACCAGACGCTGGCCCCGTACTCGCTGACCACCAGATCGAAGCTCTCATCGACCAGGGGCACGTGCTCGGCGTCGGCCTCGACAAGGGGAAACACCGGCCCGAAGCGCTGCTGACAGCGAGCCGCGGTGGCCAGCTGCGCCGGGGTGAGGTCCACGCCGACCGGTCGGGCGCCGTGTCTGGCGAGCTGGGCAGACAGATAGGCGGTGCCGCAGCCCAACTCGAGGACCTCAAGGCCGGCGACGTCGCCGAGGACGCCCAGGTCGCGCTCGGGGACCCGGAACAGGCCCCAGGTGGGCTCCTCGGCGGCCCAGGCCCGGTACGCATCCTCGTCGGTGAACTGCGCATTCACGACCGTCCAGAGGGCACGGTTGCGGGCGATGTCTGCTCCGGCGTTAGGCACGTTACCCCTGGTCAGCCGGGTCCGACGGTTCCTCTGCGGGGTGGTAGGCCCAGTCGTAGACCACGGCCGTCCCGACGACCAGGTCCTGCAGCGAGGCGTTGCGCCGGCTGGCCAGGACCCACAGCAACCCCGCCGGGAAGAGCACATAGAGCACGGCCCGGATGAACGCGCGCCACAAGGCGAGGCGGCGGCCACCACGGTCGACCACCCGAAGCCCCGCGAGCTGCTTGCCCACCGACCGACCGGTCGCCGACCACGTCAGGGCCAGGTAGGCGACGGCGATGGCCCCGCCCGCGCCGGCGTCGAGCCAGTTGGGCAGGACGGGCAGCTGGAACGGTGGGCCGGCCAGCAGGTAGCTGGCCACCCCAGCGGCCACCAGCACCGACAACCCGAGCAGCCAGGCAACCCCCAGGTCGACCAGGTCGGCCACGACCCGGGAGGCGAAGCCGGCCCGGTGGCCCTGCAGGGCCCTGGCCTCGGTGTGGCGGATGACCCGGGTCATGGCTGCCGTTGCCCATGGGGAGGATCGGTCTGGCGCTGTCCGTCCCGGAGCAGAATGCGGTCGACGATCCGGCTGACCAGCCCGTCGACCCGCATCCCCTGGACCCGCAGGGCGTCGACCGTCTCGCCGGCCATGGTGCTGCTCGACTCACGGATGATCTCGCCGAGGTCGACCTCGTCGATGACCTGCTCGGTGAGCCCGGGGACGTCGATCCGGGCCAGGATGGCGTCCAGGTCCACCCGGCCGACGACAGCATCCAGGTCGATGCGACGAGCGATGGCGTCGACATCGATGCGGGCGGCGACAGCGTCCACGTCCACACGCTCGACGATCGCGTCCAGGTCGACGCGGGCGGCGATCTGGTTGGGGTTGACCCTGCCCACCACCTGGTCCAGGTCGATCTCGTCGAGGACGGCGGCGACCAGCGCGGCGATCAGCGTCCTGGCCGCCTTGACGGCGACGGCCTGCGCACGTCGCTGTTCCGCCAGTCCCAGCGCCGCCCAGCCGTCCAGATTGAGATGGTGCCCGGCCACAGCCATCGACCCTCTGGCCACCGCCCCCGCGGGACGGGCCAGGACCCGCAGCGGCCACCGCAAGCGGCCCGCGACAGCGCCGGCGGCGTGCAACGAGCGCCGCTGCGCCTCCACCGCCAGGCCGAACACGGCGGCGGCCAGCAGCAGCGGCAGGTCGATCCGATCGCCGGGAACCGGCGGGGGCCGGGCCAACCCCGACCTCAGCGGCACCAACGCCCCCTCGCTGTCCTGCACCTGGGATCCCTCCACCTCCGCGGACTGACCTCGCGCGGTTCAGTGTCGCGCGGGCAACGGGGAATGGCTTCACCCGTTCCAGGTGATCTGCCTGGCCGCGTACCGGACGGCGACCGCCGCGCCGGTGCCCAGGAGCGAGCCGGCCAGCACATCGCCCGGATAGTGGACGCCGGTGTGGATTCTGGAGTAGGCGACGGCGGCGGCCAGCGCGTGCAGCGGCAGCCAGGCCAGGGGCAGCTCGTCGCCGACCGCCGTGGCGAAGGCAAAGGCCGAGGCGGCATGGCCTGAAGGCAACGACGTCGAGCCGGGCATCCTGACCTTGCGCCCTGCCGGCACCGTCACCCCGGCCCGGTCCGGACGGGCTCGCCTGACCAGCCCCTTGCCCACGAGGTTGGCCGTGGCCGAGGCGAGCCCGATGCTTGCCACCCCGAGCAGGGCGGCCCGCCGCGGCCGGCCCGGCTTGAGCGCGAGCGCCGCGACCATGGCGAACCACAGCTTGGAGTGGTCGGCGGCCGACGACAGCCGGCTCAGGACGAAGTCGAGGCTTGGTGACGGCGTGACCGCGATCGCCCGGTAGAGGGCCTGGTCGATCTGGTCGAGCTCCCCGAGGGCGCCGCCGTAGATGGTCGCCGGAGGTGCCGCTCCCCCGCGACCGCCGGGTTCACCCACGGCCGGTGCCCGGTACGGTGAGGGCGATCTGCCGGAGGCGGTTCCAGTCCATGACGGGTTTGGGATCGGGCACCCCGGGACGGTCACGGGGCACCCGGACCCGCAGCGCGGCCGGCTGCACGGTGCACCGCACGGGGGTTTCCAGCAGCAGCGCCTCGCCGTCGACCCCGACCGGGATCTGGGCGGCGTCGGCGTCGACCACGACCTCACGGCCGGCCAGCCTGGTGACCCCGCGCGACTGGGTCCCGCGGACCAGGCCGGCCGCCTGGGCCGCGCTGGCGACCGTGATCGCGAACATCCCCAGGATGCCGCGGTCCAGCCGGGCCCGGCGGCCAAGGCCGGCGATGTCGCCCATCCCGTACTGGTTGTTGCTCACCAGGACCGCCTGGGGCGCCTCGACGGTCACGTTCTCGGCCCTGGCCACCAGCCGCGGCCCCTCATGGCCGGCCAGCAGCCCTGGCAGCTGGTCCAGGGTGGTGCGGGCCTTGTCGTCGCGGTAGGCCGGGCTCTGGACGATGGCCGCATAGGCCCCGAAGGAGGCGTTGTTGACGAACGGGCGGCCGCCGATGACCCCGAGGTCGACCAGGAGCTCAACCCCGTCGGTCAGCGCGTCCAGGCACCTGGAGGGGTCTTCCCGGTCCAGCCCAAGGTCGAGGGCGAAGTGGTTGCGGGTCCCGGCCGAGATGACCAGCAGCGGCAGGTCGTGCTCGGCGGCGATGCCGGCCACCAGCGCCTGGGTCCCGTCCCCACCGGCCACCCCCAGCAGGTCGGCCCCGTTGGCCACCGCCGCCCGCGCCAGCTCGCCCACGTCCACCGTCCCCGGCCCCTCGAGCAGGGCGACCGTGGCCCCCAGGGCCTCGGCCTTGTCCTTCAGGGCGAACTTGGTCACCTTCCCACCGCCAGAGCGCGGGTTCATGATCAGATACGGCCGCCGGGGCGGCAGGGCTTCGTGCTCGCGCATCTTCTCGGGGACGGCCTCGCCGCGCAGCGCCGCCCGGCCGGCGCCGACAGCCACCGCCTGCAGCCCGAAGGCCACCAGCACGACCCACAGCAGCCCCCGGCCCATGTACAGGACCAGCACCACCAGCGGGGCAAGGGCGGCCACGGCGACGGCCAGCCAGCGGAGCAGGCCCTTGTGGGTCAGGGCCCACCACACCGCGGCCAAGGTCAGGAGCAGCCCGATCAACCCAACCAGGACCAGGGCCACGCTCTGCCTGAGTCCCGCCACCACCGGCGCCACCAGCACGGCCGCCGTGGCGGCCGCC
>Ga0126307_10003740_pt1 | contig 10452 bp, 9 predicted proteins | sample Plot28_FD_89955 | JGI IMG/M metagenome (GOLD analysis project Ga0126307, IMG submission 89955) | Serpentine soil microbial communities from UC McLaughlin Reserve, CA, USA - Plot28 | ecosystem: Environmental > Terrestrial > Soil > Grasslands | place: USA: UC McLaughlin Reserve, Lake County...
CCGAGGTTCGTGGCGTGCTCGAGCGAGGAGTAGAAGTCGACGTAGTCGGCGACCGTGAAGGGCAGCTCCGGCTCGACCTCCTCGAGCGGGATCACCTTCCCCTCGTCCGCAGCGAGCACCGCCCCGGCCGTGGTCTCCTCCCACGCGTCGCGGCCACGGCGGAGCAGCTCGTCGAGCGACCCGCGACCGAGGTCGACGACGCCGCTCCCGTGCCGGAACGCGAGCCGCCGCTCGCCGTCGCGACTAAACGTGCCGAAGCCCTGGATCACAGGATCTTCAGCTCCTGGAGCTCCTCGACCGGCTCGATGAAGGAGCAGCTGCCGACCGCGACGAGCTGTTCGCGGCGCAGGCGCGCGAGCTCCTCGGGGCCGGCCTCGCGGCCGCCCCAGCGCAGCGCCTCGGGGTCGAGTCGGACGTCTTGGCTCAGCGCGGCCGCGTCCTCGAACGCGCACGCGGCGAGCACGTTCAGGAACCCATGGCGCCCCTCGGCGGCAAGCGGGTGGTGCAGCCCGGCCGTCGCCTTGAACGGCACACCGGCGTCGCGGCAGACCGCGAGGAAGCGGCCGAGGCTCGCGGGCGTGGGCACCTCGGTCCCGCCGCAGCGCACCTTGGCCCGCAGGCCGCGCTCGGCCAGCGCCGCCACCTTCTCCTCCAGCCGGTCGCCCAGCGGCAGCTCGACGTACGCCTCGCCGGAGAGTCCGTCGAGGCCGGCGTTCCAGCGAGTCTCGACCGCCTCGGCCCGCAAATCTCCTCCGTACGGGCCGTCCAGGAGCACCGAGAGCGCCCGATCCTCGCCCTCCAGCTCGTCCAGCCGGGAGGACGGCCAGACCAGTCGCCTCAGCAGCCACGCGTGCTCGTCCGCCCGGGCGCGTCGATCCGCCTCGAGCGCGTCCGGTACGGAGAGACTGGCCGGCGGGAACAGCGGCGCATGGTCGATCAGCGCGGTCAGAGCCGCACGTCGGGCGTCGCTGCGCATCAGCGCAGGATATGCCGGGGTCAGGGCCGGCGGACGACGATCGTGCGGCTGAAGCCGCCCAGGTAGCCCGCGCCGGCCTGATTGACGCTCATCGCGATCCGGAGATCCGATCGGCCTCGGGGCAGCGTCACGCGGAAGAGCGCCGCCGAACGCCTGTTCAGGCGGACTCGCCTGATCGTGATCCAGCGGCCCGCCGCCGAGCGCCGCTGCAGCTGCACACCGCGTGCGGCGAAGGCACGCGCTCCGAGGACCCGGGTGGAGATCACTCCGGTCGCGGTGCGACCGAGCGAGATCGCAGGCCGGATGGCGACGACGCTGGCCGCGCTGAGGCCGCCCGCCCACTGCGCCGCGTAGGACGTCCGGATGCGCGGCTTCGCGAGGTAGCGCCAGCGGTAGAGGACGCCCGTGCGCAGCCGCGTCACCGGCTCGGTCACGCGCACGGCGCTCGTCCCGGCGCCGACGTTCCGGACGGGAGTCCTGGTGCGTAGCTCGTCGTCGTCCCGTACTCGAAGAACCAGCTCGTCGCCTGGCCGTTCGACGTGATCGTGCCGTTCAGGCGAGCCGAGGTCGGCGTGACCGACGTGGCCGGGTCGGTCGACACGGTCGGCGCCGCGAACGTCGCGAACGTCCGGTCGCCACCGCGGCTCGTGGCCGCATCGCTCGAGGCCACGAGGCGGTAGTGGTAGAGGCGGCCGCGGAGACGGCGACCGCGCTTCCGCCCGAGCCCCCGTCGCTCACAGCCGTCCGCGTGCCGTAGCTCGTGCTCGTCCCGTACTCGAAGTACCAGGTCGTCGCGCGGCCGTTCGGTCGACGGCACCGGTGAGCGTCGCCGAGGTCGGCGTCACGCCCGTCACCGGCCCGGTGACGGCCGGCGGCGCGGACGAGGTCGTGAAGATCCCGTCGGCGCCGCGGCTGCTGCCGGCGCCGTTCGTGGCGACGACTCGGTAGTGGTAGGTCGTCCGGAGGCGAGGCCGGAGAGCAAGCGGCTCACGGCGACGTTGGGGGGATCCCGACCCGACGGCGGCGCTCGCGGTCTGGGAGCCGTAGCCGGTGCTCGTGCCGTACTCGACGTACCACGTCGTCGCCTGACCGCCTGGATTGACGGTCCCGCTCACCGTCGCCGACGTCGGGCCGACGGCGCTGACCGGACCGGTGATCGCGGTCGGCACCGCAGCGGTCGCAGCCGCGACGCAAGCGAGCGCCGAGGCCATGAGGAGACTTCCGATGCCGAGAGCCCTGCGGATGCGCCCACCCTTCGCCGCGTGCGGGAGGAGCAAATCGGGCCGCAGTCACGACCGTGTTAGGAGAGTGGAAGGGTCTGTACGGGCTAGGCTCAGCGCCGTGATTCTCGAGAACGGCGTCGTTCGGACGATGGATCCGCAGCTGCCGGTGGCTCGTGCGCTCGCGATTGCCGGCGCGTACGTCGCCGGTGGCGTCGGCGTCCACGAAACCGCGCTCGTAAGCCCGGACGTCGTCGACCTCGGCGGCCGCTGCATCCTTCCTGCCTTCACCGACTCGCACGTCCACTTCCCGACGTGGTCGCTGAACCAGCGGCAGGTGAAACTGGAGGGCTGCGCCTCGCTCGACGAGGCGCTCGCGCGCATCCGCGAGGCCGAGACGCCGACCGGCCGCTGGCTCCGGGGCTACGGCTGGCGCGCCGGGGACTGGAGCCCAGCATCCGAGCCGACGAAGGAGGCGCTGGACGCGGTGACGGGCGCCACGCCCGCGATCTTCTTCTCGAAGGACTACCACTCGGCGTGGCTCAACTCGTCCGCGCTCGCCGTCGCCGACGGCGATCTGGAGGTGCCGGGAGGGGTTGTCGAGCGCGATGAGCAGGGCGAGCCGACCGGCGTGCTGCGTGAGGAGTCGGCGTGGACCTTCCGCGAGCGCCACGTGTACACCTCGCAGGAAGAGTGGGTCGAGGCGACACGTGCCGGCCTCAAGCTCGCGAACTCACGCGGCGTCGGCGCGATTCACGACAAGGACGGCTGGCTCGGCGCGCCGGGGATCTTCCAGCGGCTGCGCGACGAGGGCAACCTCTCTCTGCGGGTCTGGAGTTCGATCCCGCACGAGCTGCTCGACGACGTCGCCGCCCTCTCGCTCGCGAGCGGCTTCGGGGACGACTACCTCCGGATCGGCTACCTCAAGTGCTTCATGGACGGCACCCTCGGCTCGGGGACGGCGCTGATGACCGACGGCAGCGGCGTCGAGATCACGAGCCGCGAGGAGGTGGAGGAGGTGATCCGGCGCGGCGCCGAGCGCGGCTGGCCGGTCGGCGTGCACGCGATCGGTGACCAGGCGAACCGCAACGTTCTCGACGCGCTCGAGGCGTCTCGCGAGGCGTGGCAGCCGAAGGGCCTGCGCCAGCGTGTCGAGCACGCGCAGTGCCTCGCGCCGGAGGACGTCCCGCGCTTCGCGGCGCTCGGCGTCGCCTGCTCGGTCCAGTTCTCGCACGCACCGTCGGACCGTGACCTGGCAGAGCGGTTCTGGGGCGACCGGCTCGACGGCACATACGCATTCCGCTCGCTGCTCGACTCGGGCGCGCTGGTCGCGAACGGCTCCGACGCCCCGGTCGAGGAGCTCGACCCGCTCGCCGGGATCGCAGCGGGCGTGCTGCGCACGATCGACGAGCGCCCGGCGTGGCACGCCGAGGAGTCGTTGACGGTCGAGCAGGCGCTCCAGGCGACCTGCGTCGCCCCGACCTATCTCTCGGGCGACGAACGCCGTCGCGGCCGCCTGCTCCCAGGCATGCTCGCCGACCTCGTCGTCCTCGACCGCGACCCGCTGGCGGTCGAGCCGGAGGAGCTGCCCGAGCTGCAGGTCGTCGCGACGATGGTCGGCGGCCGCTGGGTACACAACGCTCCCCCGTGGGATTGAGCCACAGGGCCCGGGGCCCTCTTCAGGGGTCTTGGCGCGTTCTGCGCAGAGTCACCGCTCGGCCCAGACCTGCGCGAGCTCGACGAGCATCGCGGCGGCGGCGGCCATGTCCTGCACGCTCGCCCACTCGCGGCGCGAGTGGTATTCGGAGCCGCCGGTGAAGAGGTTCGGGGTCGGCAGGCCGCGGTGCGAGAGCCGGGCGCCGTCGGTGCCGCCGCGGATGATCGTGTGCACGGGCTCGACGCCGAGCCGGCGGACGGCCTCGACCGCGGCCTCGATCACCTCCGGGTGCCGGTCGATCACCTCGCCCATGTTGCGGTACTGCTCCTCCTCGCGAAGGTCCACGGCCGCCCGAGGCTCGCGCTCGCGCACCTCGTCGGCGAGGCGGCGGATCAGCGCGACGTGCTCCTCCATCTTCGCGGCGTCGTGGTCGCGAACGATGAACTCGATGCTCGTCTCCTCGGCGCCGCCGAAGATCTTCGTCGGGTGGACGAAACCCTCTCGCTCCTCGGTCGTCTCGGGCGAACGCTCGTCGCGCGGAAGCCCCGCGACCAGGTCGGCGGCGAGCTTGACCGCGTTCACGAGCTGGCCCTTGGCCGTACCGGGGTGGGTCGAGCGGCCGCGGATCGTCACCGTCACCTTGGAGGCGTTGAACGTCTCGGCCTCGATCTCGCCGAGCTCGGCACCGTCGAGGGTGTAGGCGTAGCGGGCGCCGAACCGCTCCAGCTCGAGGTGATCGGCGCCGCCCGCCACCTCCTCGTCCACGGTGAAGCACACGCGGATCGGCGCGTACTCGAGCTCGGGATGCGCCTTCAGGTACGCGACCGCGGCCATGATCTCCGCCACGCCCGCTTTGTCGTCGGCGCCGAGCAGGGTCGTCCCGTCGGTCGTGACGATGTCGTGGCCGATCTTCCGCTTCAGCAGCGGCAGCTCGTCCGGGTCGAGCACGACTCCCTCGTGCGGTAGCTCGATCGTCCCGCCGTCGTAGGCCTCGTGCACCAGTGGGTTGACGCCGGTGCCGGTCACGTCGGGTGAGGTGTCGACGTGCGCGATCAGGCCGATCGCGGGCTCGCCCTCGGAGCCCGGCAGAGAGCCGTAGACGTAGCCGTGGTCATCCAGGCGAACATCCTCGAGACCGATCTCGTCGAGCTCGTCGCGGAGCAGGCGGGAGAGGTCGAGCTGCTTCTCGGTCGACGGCGAGGCCGTCGCGCCCTGCGCCGACTGCGTGTCGATGCGCGCGTAGCGGAGAAAGCGGTCGAGCACGTCCTCGGCCAGCTCGGCCGCGAGCGGCGTGACGAACTCGGCGTTAGGAGAGGTCGCCAAGGCGGGTGTAGAGCTCCTTCATCGTCGCGACGCCGCGCGGGAAGAACTCGACCAGCATCCGCTCGTTCGGAGAGTGGACGCTGCTCTCGGGGAGCGCGAAGCCGGTCAGGATCGTGGGGATGCCCTTGTCGGCGAGGGCGGGCATGATCGGCAGCGTCCCGCCCGAGCGGGTCAGGATCGGCCGGACGCCGAAGGCGGCCTCGAACGCGTCCTGGGCGATCTTGATCACGGGCGAGTCGGCCGGGACAAGGCCGGGTCGGGTCGAGCCAGGCAGCTCCTCGAGCTCGATCGTCGCGCCCTCCGGCGCCGCCTCGCCGAGCAGCCGCTCGACCTCGGGCACGACGTCCCGCGGCGACTGGCCCGGCGCAAGCCGGACAGTGAAGTTCGCCTGCGCGTCGCTGATCACGGTCGTGTTCTTGAGCCCCGGCTTGCCGCCCAGGATGCCGTTGACGTCGACGGACGTCTCGGCCGTCGTGCGGAGATAGAACTCGTCGGCCGCCGCCGCGTCGTAGGGGATGGCGCCGGCCTCGCGCAGCACGTCGGCGCCCGGCGGCTGCTTCGCCCAGCCGGCGCGCTCCTCGTCCGTCACCGGCGCGATCCCGACCCGCAGGGCATCCGGCACTCGGCCGTCGCGCGGGAGGATCCCCGTCAACGTCTGGCTGAGCGCGTGGATCGCGTTCAGCGCCGCGTTCCCGTACATCCCGGAGTGCAGGTCGCGTGAGCCCGTCTTGACGCGGAGGTTGAAGGCTGCGAGGCCGCGGGTCGCGATCGAGATCGCGGGGAGGTTCCGGTTCTCCATGCTGCCGTCGAAGATGACGCAGGCGTCGGCTCCGCGCTCGTCCTGCTGCAGGAACTCGACGATCGACTGGCCGCCGACCTCCTCCTCGCCGTCGGAGACGAGACGGATGTTGATCGGCAGCGCACCGTCGGCGGCGAGCAGGCCCGCCGCGTGCAGGAGCATCCAGAGCTGCCCCTTGTCGTCGGCGACGCCTCGCGCGTAGACCCATTCGTCCCGGATCGTCGCCTCGAACGGATCCGACTCCCAGAGCTCGAGGGGCGCCGGCGGCTGCACGTCGAAGTGGCCGTAGCAGAGGATCGTCGGCGCCTCGGCGGCGCCGTTCGAGGCGCGGATCTCGCCGACGACCATCGGCCGCTCCCCGTACGGGACGAGCTCGGCCTCGCCGCCGCTCCGCCGCACCTTGTCCGCGACCCACTCGGCCGCCCGGACGACGTCGTCCGTGTGCGCGGCGTCGGCGCTGACCGACGGAATGCGCAGAAGCTCGCCGAGCTCGTCGAACCACTCGCGGGGCATCTCGGTCACGCGCGCGAGTCTAGTCCGACCCGCGCGCGCGCCGAGGAACTACGCGACGTCGCGCAGCTGCGCAGCGAGCGCGAGCGCGCGGAGCTTCTTCAGCCCCTGGTTCTCGATCTGGCGGATCCGCTCGCGGGTGACGTTGAACGCCTTCCCGACCTCGTCCAGCGTGCGCGGCTGCTCGCCGTCGAGCCCGTAGCGGAGCTCGAGGACGCGGCGCTCGCGGTGCGAGAGCGACTTCAGGATCGAGCGGAGCGCCTCGTTGCGGAGCGTCTCCTCGGCCTGCTCGTCCGGCAGCGGCATCGTCTCGTCGGTGAGGAAGTGCCCGAACTCGGACTCGTCCTCGTCGCCCACGGGCTTCTCGAGCGAGATCGGCGTCTGTGCGCTGCGGCGGATCTGCTCGATCTCCTCCGGGTGCAGGTCCAGCTCGAGCCCGATCTCGGTCGAGCTCGGCTCGCGGCCGAGCTTGGCGCGGAGTGTCCTTTCCGTGCGCACGATCTTGTTCAGCTTCTCGACCACGTGCACGGGCATGCGGATCGTCCGCGCCTTGTCGGCGAGCGCCCGCGCCACCGCCTGGCGGATCCACCAGGTCGCGTAGGTCGAGAACTTGAAGCCCTTGCGGTAGTCGAACTTCTCCGCCGCGCGGACGAGGCCGATCGTGCCCTCCTGGATCAGGTCGAGGAACGGCAGGCCCTGGTTCCGGTAGCGCTTCGCGATCGAGACGACGAGGCGGAGGTTCGCCTCCACCATCGCCTGCTTCGCAGCGTGCTCGCCGCGCTCGATCCGCTTTGCCAGCTCGACTTCCTGGGCAGCGGTGAGCAGCGGCACCTTGCCGATGTCCTTGAGGAACAGCTGCAGCGTGTCGGTCGAGACCTCGCGCCCCTCGTCGAGATCGGCCGCCTCCGGCTCCTCCCGGTCGACGACCTCGATCTTGAGCTCCTCGAGCGCCGAGTAGAACTCGTCCAGCTGGGCCGCGTCGAGATCGAGCTCGTCGAGCGCGGTCGCGATGTCCTCCGCGATCAGCTTGCCGTTCTGCTTCCCGCTCTCGAGCAAGGCACGTGCCTCGCTGCTCGCGAGCACGTCGAATCCCTGTTGCTCGACGGTGCTGGTGCTTCCCCCTGCGCTCACTTCGGCTCCCCCTCCGATCGCGCTCTGAGAGTAGTCGCGACTTTGGCAATCCGCAACACTCTCCTTACAAAGCTGCGAGAGCTTGCCAAAGGCTCGGCCGAAGCGCCATAGGCCGTTCGGCCCATCTTTCGATCAGTCGGTCCCCGCGTTGCGAACAGCATCGAGAAAGCGCTCGGCCTCACGGGCGATCTTGCTGCCGGGCTGGGCGGCGCGCGCGAGCTCCAGCTGCCGCGTCGCCTCCTTGACGTCCCTCTGCCAGAGCAGGAGGAGGCCGAGGTGGAAACGGACGGTCGCGGCGTGCGGGAAGCGCGTGCTCAGCGGGCCGAGGCGGGAGAATGCGGCGGCAGGATTCGCCTTGTCGTAGCGCCCGACCGCGTCGGCCACGAGTGCGTCGACGTCGTTCGGGGCGAGCTCGGCCGCCGCCGAGAAGGCGCGCTGGGCCGAGACGGGACGGCCGAGGCCCTGCAGCGCGATCCCGTACAGGAGCCGGCCGCGCAGCGTGCGGTCGGCCTCGAGGGTCTCGAGTTGCTCCGCCGGCGTCTCGCCGGGAACCTCGTACTCGAAGCTGACCGTGAAGCCGGGCAGACCCGGCGCGAACTCCGGGTGCAGCAGGTCACTCGCTCGAATGGCGTACGGCGTGTCCGGCTCGACGTCGCGCGCCTCGCGCCATGCCGTCAGCGCGCCGGCGGTGCCGGCCCAGAAGCGCGCAAGGCCGAGGTGGAGCTGGACGAGCGCGCTGCGCGGGTAGAGGGCCCCCAGCTGCTCGATCCGGTCGAGCGTTGCCGGCCAGGCGGCGAAGGCGGCGCCGAGCTTCGCCTCGAGCGAGTCGTGCGCGGCGAAGATCGCCCTCGCCTGCTGCCGCTTGCCCTCCCGGTAGAGGGCGGTGGCACGGCGAACATCGGCGGCCTCGGCGTCGTCACGGATCCCGAACGAGAGCTCGAGCGGCGGCACACCCTCACGCGGCTGCGGGGCCGCGCCGGCAGTGGCGCCGGAGTCTGTCTCCTCGGCCGACCAGACCGCGGCAGCCGCGACGACGCCCGCGGCGACCGCCGCGATCGCCGCGACGATGATCGCTGTACGGACGCGTGCGGACACGGCGCCACCCTAGCGACGGGCCGCGTGCTCGCCCGGCCTGCCGAAGCCGCCGATCTCTCGGGAATCGTGGGCCTCGCGCTACCGTTTACGACAGAGATGGCCACGTACAGGGAACTCCTCGCGCGGGTCAAGGGCGAGATCGACGAAATCGGCGCGGCCGAGGCGCGGGAGCGCCACGGTGAGACGCTCTTCGTCGACGTCCGCGAGCGCGAGGAGTGGGAGGAGGGGATCGTCCCGGGCGCCGTCCACATTCCGCGCGGCAACCTCGAGTCGCGGATCGAGGGCCTCGTGCCCGACCGCTCCCGCGAGATCGTGCTGTATTGCTCCGGCGGCTCGCGCTCCGCCTTCGCGGCCAAGGCATTGCAGGACCTCGGCTACGAGCACGTCACCTCCCTGACCGGCGGCTTCACCGACTGGAAGCGGAACGGCTTCCCGATCGAGACGCCGCGCTCGCTCTCTCCCGACCAGCGGCGCCGCTACTCGCGCCACCTGCTGATCCCCGAGGTCGGCGAGGCCGGCCAGGAGCGCCTGCTCGGAGGCCGGATCCTCCTGATCGGCGCCGGCGGGCTCGGCTCGCCCGCGTCGCTCTACCTCGCGGCGGCAGGGGTCGGCACGCTCGGCATCGTCGACGCCGACGTCGTCGACGACTCGAACCTCCAGCGTCAAATCGTCCACTCGACGGACACGTTGGGTGAGCCGAAGGTGGAGTCCGCGAAGCGGACGATCCAGGCGCTGAACCCGGACGTCGAGGTGAAGACGTACGAGGAGCGGCTGACGTCGGAGAACGTCGAGCGCATCCTCGGCGACGGCTGGGACGTGATCGTCGACGGGGCCGACAACTTCCCGACGCGCTACCTCGTCAACGACGCGTCGGTCTGGCACGGGATCCCGGTCGTGCACGGCTCGATCTACCGCTTCGAGGGCCAGGTGACCGTCTTCAACCCGGGCGAGGGCCCGTGCTATCGCTGCCTCTTCCCCACCCCGCCGCCGCCGGAGCTCGCGCCGAGCTGCGCCGAGGGCGGCGTCCTCGGCGTGCTGCCGGGGATCGTCGGCTCGCTGCAGGCGAACGAGGCGCTGAAGCTCGTACTCGGGATCGGCGACTCCCTCCAGGGCCGGCTGCTCCTGCTCGACGCGCTCGGGACGACGATCGACGAGGTGGCCGTGCAGCGCGACGCGAGCTGCCCGGTCTGCGGCGAGCAGCCGACCATCACCGAGTACGTCGACTACGTCGAGTTCTGCGCCGGGGTCGGCCGGTGACAAGAGTCCGAATCCCCCCGACCCTCCGCAACGAGGTCGGCGGCGAGCGCGAGCTCGTCGGCGAGGGCGACACGGTGCGCGAGGTGCTCGAGGATCTCTCCGGGCGCTACCCGGCGCTCGAGCGGCAGCTGTTCGAGGCCGGCGCTCTCGCGCCGTTCGTGAACGTCTACGTCGGCGGCGAGGACGTGCGCACACTCGACGGGCTCGAGACGCGCGTCAACGGCGCCTCCGTGATCCTCCTGCCGGCGATGGCCGGTGGCTGTTAAGCGGCTCGCACCGAGCCTCCTCGACCTCGTCGGCAACACCCCGCTGGTCGAGCTCTCCCGCTTCGCCCCCGGGCCGGTCAAGGTCTACGCAAAGCTCGAGTCCGAGAACCCGACCGGCTCGATCAAGGACCGCGTCGCCAAGGCGATGATCGAGGCGGCCGAGGCCACCGGGGAGCTGGAGCCCGGTCGGCGCCTGCTCGAGCCGACGAGCGGCAACA
>Ga0126307_10003741_pt1 | contig 10451 bp, 11 predicted proteins | sample Plot28_FD_89955 | JGI IMG/M metagenome (GOLD analysis project Ga0126307, IMG submission 89955) | Serpentine soil microbial communities from UC McLaughlin Reserve, CA, USA - Plot28 | ecosystem: Environmental > Terrestrial > Soil > Grasslands | place: USA: UC McLaughlin Reserve, Lake County...
AGGTCGAAGGTCTCGCCCTCGACCGGTTGCAGCAGGTCACCCGGCCGGAGGTCGAGACGTACGTCCGACAGCCCGGCCGTCATCGCGGCGAGACGCAGCGCCCTGGCGGACACGTCCGTCGCCACGACCGCGCGGCTGTGCCGCGACGCGTGCAGCGCCTGCACACCGCAGCCGGTGCCGATGTCCAGGGTCCGGTCGACGTCACGCCGCACCGTCACCTGCGCGAGGGTCGCCGACGCGCCACCGACACCGAGGACGTGCTCCGGGTCGAGCCGCCGGTGCCGGCCGTCCAGCCCGGTGCCGAGGTCGGACACCACCCACCAGGCCGGCCCCTCCGGCTCCCCGCTGTGCCCGACGACGGCTTCGCCGCTGTGCCCGACGACGGCTTCGCCGCTGTGCCCGACGACGGCTTCGCCGCTGTGCCCGACGACGGCTTCGCCGTACGGACGGACGTCGAGCACCGCGCGGACCTCGCCGGTGGACTGCTCGACCAGGCCTGCGGCCAGGAGCGCGGCGACCGGAAGGCCGGTCGTCCGGGCGTCGACCGGGTCTTGCAGCAGGAAGAGCCGGACCAGGGCGTCGAGCGGGTCGCCGCCGCACGTACGCCGCCGGGCCGGGACGGTCTCGTGCCGCTGCAGGGCCGCCGTGGCCTCCGGCCCGAGCCGGTCGGCGACCCCGTCGACGGTGTAGCCCGCCGCCCGGAACGCCTCCCGCAGCTCAGACCTGGGGGACGCCGGCTTCTTCCTTCTCCTCTGCGACCGCGATGCTCTTGCGCTTGGAGAAGACGACCGCACCGACGATGACCCCGACCGCAAGGAGCGCGATCAGCACCCGCAGCGCGGTGTTCTCGTCCTCGCCCAGCGACAGCGACACGACGGCCGGCGCGATGAGCAGCGACACCAGATTCATCACCTTGATGAGCGGGTTGATGGCCGGGCCCGCGGTGTCCTTGAACGGGTCGCCGACGGTGTCGCCGATGATCGTCGCCTCGTGGGCCGGCGACCCCTTGCCGCCGTTGGCGCCGTCCTCGACCATCTTCTTCGCGTTGTCCCAGGCACCACCGGAGTTCGCGAGCAGGATCGCCATCAGGGTGCCGGCGGCGATGGCGCCGGCGAGGTACGAGCCCAGGGCGCCCACGCCGAGGCCGAAGCCGACAGCGATGGGGGCGAGGACGGCCAGCAGGCCCGGGGTGGCGAGCTCGCGCAGCGAGTCGCGGGTGCAGATGTCGACGACCTTGCCGTACTCCGGCTTGCCGGTGCCCTCCATGATCCCCGGGATCTCGCGGAACTGGCGGCGCACCTCGAACACGATGGCGCCGGCGGCACGGGTCACGGCGTTGATAGCGAGCGAGGAGAACATGAAGACCACCGAGGCGCCGATGATCAGACCGACCAAATTCTTCGGGTCCGACACGTTGAGCACGCCGGTGTACTGCAGGTCGCGAACCGAGTTGCCGAGCTCCTCGCCGGTGTCGGCGACCGCGGTCTTGACCGAGTCGGTGAAGGAGCCGAAGAGTGCCGTCGCCGCGAGGACGGCGGTCGAGATCGCGATGCCCTTGGTGATCGCCTTTGTGGTGTTGCCCACCGCGTCGAGGTCCGTCAGAACGCGAGCACCGGCCTCGTCGATGTCACCGGACATCTCGGCGATGCCCTGCGCGTTGTCCGAGATCGGGCCGAACGTGTCCATGGCGACGATGACGCCGACCGTGGTGAGGAGGCCGGTGCCGGCGAGGGCCACGCAGAACAGACCCAGGAGCACCGACCCGCCACCAAGCAGGTACGCCCCGAAGACGGCCGAGCCGATCAGCAGCGCGGTGTAGACGGCCGACTCGAGGCCGACGGTGAAGCCGGACAGGATGACCGTGGCGGGGCCGGTGAGGGACGTGCGCACGATGTCCTGCACGGGGCGCCGGGCACTCTCCGTGAAGTAGCCGGTCAGCAGCTGGATCACCGAGGCGAGCGCGATGCCGATGACGACCGCGCCGATGGCGAGCAGCCGCGGGTCGCGGTCGCCGGCCTCGGCGACGATGCCGGGCTCGATGCTCGACAGGTCCGAGAGCGCGGACGGCAGGTAGACGAACGCCGCGATCGCGCAGAGGACGGCCGAGATGGCGGCAGAGGTGAAGAACGCCCGGTTGATGGCCTGCATGCCGCTCTTGTCCGTGGGGCGCAGCCGGGTGATGAAGACACCGATGATGGCGGTGACGACCCCGATGGCCGGGACGATGAGCGGGAAGACCAGGCCCTCCTCGCCGAAGGCGGCACGGCCCAGGATGAGCGCGGCGACCAGCATGACGGCGTACGACTCGAAGAGGTCCGCGGCCATGCCGGCGCAGTCACCCACGTTGTCGCCGACGTTGTCGGCGATGGTCGCGGCGTTGCGCGGGTCGTCCTCGGGGATGTTCTGCTCGACCTTGCCGACGAGGTCGGCGCCGACGTCGGCGGCCTTGGTGAAGATGCCGCCGCCGACCCGGATGAACATCGCGAGCAGCGCGGCACCGAAGCCGAAGCCCTCGAGGACGGTCGGGGCGTCGCCCTTGTAGATCAGGACCACCGTTGCGGCACCCAGCAGGCCGAGGCCGACCGTGAGGAAGCCGACGACACCGCCGGTGCGGAAGGCGATCTGCATCGCGGTGGCCGCACCGTTGTCTTCGCGCGCAGCAGCGGCCACCCGGACGTTGGCGCGCGTCGCGAGCCCCATGCCGGCGTACGCGATGAAGGCGGAGAACCCGGCACCCACGAGGAAGAAGACGCTGCGGCCGACGCGGATCGAGGCGGTGTCCGCCGGGAGCAGCGACAGGAGGATCAGGGCGAGGACGGCGAAGGCCGCCAGGGTGCGGAACTGGCGCGCGAGGAAGGCGGACGCGCCCTCCTGCACCGCCGCCGCGATGCTCTGCATGCGCTCGGTGCCCTGGCCGGCGGCCAGCACGCTGCTGCGCAGCGCCACCGCGAAGCCGAGAGCGATCAGTGCGATCACGCCCACGATGACGACGTAGGTGAGGTTGGCACCGGTCAGATCGAGCTGCTCGCCGTCCGCGGCAAGGGTGAGCCCCGACATATGTCCTCCTGTACGGGGGCACCGCCCACCCGGGAGGTGGATGGCGCCCGGCAACTGCGTGCGCGAGGGACGGATCCCTGGCCGACCCGGGGAGCCCTGCGACTGCGGCGGGGTGGCACTCGGCGCGGCCGGAGTCTACGCAGCCGCCAACAGGAACAACAAAACCGCCCCCGAGTGGTGACCCCCTGTCACACCACCGGGTGGTGGGGGTCTCAGACCTTGGTGGGCCAGGACATCCGCACGGTCATCCCCTGGGCGCCACCGGGTCCGCCCTGCTCGACGGTCACGTCGTCGACCAGGCCGGCGATGACTGCGAGCCCCACGCCGGGGGGCACCACGTCGTCCAGGTCGGCCGCGCCGCCGGACAGGTCGGTGAGGTCGGTGAGGTCGGCCAGGTCGCCCTCGTCGGTGCCGTCGTCGACCGGCGCCTCGTCGGCGACGACCACCCGGAACGCCTCGGGGTCGTCCACCAGGGTGACGGTGACGGGACGGTCGGGGCAGAAGCGCCGGTGCAGGTGCACGGCCCGCGAGCAGGCCTCGCCCACGGCGAGGCGCACCTCGTCGAGGACCGCCTCGTCGACCCCCGAGCGGCGGGCCACCGCGGCGGCCACCAGCCGGGCCGTGCGCACGTGCGCCGGCAGGGCGCTGAAGCGGAGCTCGACGGTCGCCACGTCCACCTTCCTGGGTCGGGTCGTCAGGATCGGCGTCATTCGGCGGCGTTGACCGCCTCGTCCACCGAGGAGTGGATCGGGAAGACCTTGGTCAGGCCGGTGATCCGGAAGATCTTGAGGATGCGCTCCTGGGTGCAGACCAGGCGCAGCGAACCGTCGTGGGCGCGCACCCGCTTGAGCCCGCCGACCAGGACGCCGAGGCCGGTCGAGTCCAGGAAGTCGACCCGCTCCATGTCGACCACGAGGTGGTACTTGCCGTCCGCGACCAGGTCGACGAGCTGCTCGCGCAGGCGGGGTGCGGTGTAGACGTCGATCTCGCCGCCCACTTCGACGATGGTGCGGTCACCCTCGGTGCGGGTCGAGAGGGAGAGGTCCACGTGTCCTCCAGCAGGTGAGGCGGTCCATTGACTTGTCCGGAGCGTCGAACAGGTGTTCCCGGTCTTCCCCGTCGACCGGGTCGTAGTCAACCATCCTCGACTCGACTTCGCCCGCAGGGGAGCCCGTCGGTGGCCGGTGCGACGATGCGTCGGTGCCGCCGAGCTCCGCCCCTCCGGCCGCCGCCCGGTCGGGAGCCGACGAGCGGCTCGCGCGGCTGCTGGCTGCGCCGGGCCGCCGGGAGCGGGTCACCCACGTCGAGCGGGTGCCGGCCCGGCCCGGAGTCGTGGGCGGCTGGCCGGCATGGGCGCACGACGAGCTGGTCGCCGCGCTGGCCGGCTCCGGGGTGACCGCCCCGTGGTCGCACCAGGTCGAGGCCGCCGAGCTCGCCTGGGCCGGCCGCTCGACGGTCGTCGCCACCGGCACCGCGTCGGGCAAGTCGCTCTGCTACCTCCTGCCGGCCGTCACGGCCGCGCTCGACGGGGGCGGCACCACGCTCTACCTCTCCCCCACCAAGGCCCTGGCGGCCGACCAGCTCCGTGCCGTGACCGAGCTGCGCCTGCCGGAGCTCCGCGCGGCCGCCTATGACGGCGACACCGCCTCCGAGTCGCGGGACTGGGTGCGGCGGCATGCGACGTACGTCCTGACGAACCCGGACATGCTGCACCGCTCGGTGCTGCCCGGGCACCCCCGGTTCGCGCGTTTCCTGCGCGACCTGCGCTTCGTGGTCGTCGACGAGTGCCACCGCTACCGGGGAGTGTTCGGCTCGCACGTCGCGTCGGTCCTGCGGCGGCTGCAGCGGGTGTGCGCGCACTACGGCGCCGACCCCACGTTCGTCCTCGCCTCGGCCACGGTCTCGGAGCCGGAGGTGTCGGCCGGTCGGCTCACCGGGCGCGAGGTCGTCCCGGTGACCGTCGACGGCTCGCCCAGGGGCGAGCTGCTGTTCGCGCTGTGGGAGCCGCCGCTGACCGACCTGACCGGCGAGAACGAGGCGCCGGTACGTCGCAGCGCGGCCGCCGAGACCGCCGACCTGCTGACCGACCTGGTCCTCGACAGGGTGCGGACCGTGGCCTTCGTCCGCTCCCGCCGGGCGGCCGAGACGGTGTCGCTGACCGCGCGACGGCTGCTCGACGAGGTCGAGCCCGAGCTGGCCGGTCGGGTCGCGGCATACCGCGCCGGCTACCTGCCGGAGGAGCGCCGGGCGCTCGAGGCCGACCTTCAGTCCGGCCGGCTGCTCGGCGTCGCGTCGACCACCGCGCTCGAGCTCGGCGTCGACGTGGCCGGGCTGGACGCGGTGCTGATGGCCGGCTTCCCGGGCACCCGGTCGTCGATGTGGCAGCAGGCCGGCCGGGCCGGGCGGGCCGGTCAGGAGGCGCTCGCGGTGATGGTCGCCCGCGACGACCCCCTCGACACCTACCTGACGCACCACCCGGAGACGCTGTTCGGCCGGCCGGTCGAGGCCACCGTGCTCGACCCGGACAACCCGCACGTCCTGGCACCGCACCTGTGCGCGGCCGCGGCGGAGCTGCCGCTGACCGACGACGACCTGACAGCGTTCGGCCCGCACGCCGCCGAGGTCGCCGCCGGCCTCGTGGGCCGCGGGCTGCTCCGACGCCGGGCCACCGGTCTGTTCTGGACCCGGCCCGAGCGGGCCAGCGACCTGGCCGACATCCGCGGCGTCGGCGGCCGGCCGGTCGGGCTGGTCGAGGAGGAGACCGGCCGCCTGCTCGGCACCGTCGACGGCGGCGCCGCGCACGCCACGGTCCACGCCGGAGCGGTCTACCTGCACCAGGGCGAGACCTACCTGGTGTCCTCGCTCGACCTCGACGACCAGGTCGCGATGATGAGCCGCGCCGACCCGGACTGGACGACGACCGCCCGAGACGTCACCGAGATCGACGTGGTCGAGACCACGACCAGCCGCGAGTGGGAGCACGTCACGCTCTCGCTGGGGACGGTGCAGGTGACCAACCAGGTCGTCTCGTACCTGCGCCGCCGGGTGGTCACCGGCGAGGTGCTGGGCGAGGAGCCGCTCGACCTGCCTCCCCGGCATCTCCGCACCCGCGCCGTCTGGTGGACCGTCGACGCCGACGGCCTGGGCCGGGCCGGCGTCGCGACCGCCGAGGTCCCCGGCGCCGCCCACGCGGCCGAGCACGCCTCGATCGGCCTGCTGCCGTTGTTCGCGACCTGCGACCGGTGGGACATCGGCGGCGTCTCCACGGCGCACCACGCCGACACCGGCCGGATGACCGTCTTCGTCTACGACGGACACCCCGGGGGCGCCGGTTTCGCGGAGAGGGGCCACGCGGCGGCGCTCGACTGGCTGACTGCGACCCGGGACGCCATCGCGGCCTGCGAGTGCCTCGACGGCTGCCCGTCCTGCGTCCAGTCGCCCAAGTGCGGCAACGGCAACGACCCCCTCGACAAGGCCGGCGCGGTGCGGCTGCTCGACGTCGTGCTCGCCGGAGCGCCACGCGGGGCTTAGGACGCAGCCTGCCGGGGCAGAGGTCCTCCAGCGAAAGGAGTCCGCCATGCTCGTTCTGGGCCTGCTGCTCATCCTCGGTGCCGCGGTGATCACCGCCGGGGCCTTCTTCGACGCCGGCGAGACCGCCACCGTCGAGATTCTCGGCCAGACCTTGACGACGACCGCCGCCGGCGTCTTCGTCATCGGTGCGCTGACCATGCTCGTCTTCCTGCTCGGGGTCTGGTGCCTGATAGCCGCCATGAGCCGGGGCCGCCGCAAGCGCCAGGAGCGCAAGGCTGCCCGGTCGGAGCACCGCGACTCGGTGCGCAGCCTCGAGGAGGAGCGCGAGTCGCTCCGCCTGGAGAACGAGCGGCTCGCCGACCAGCTCAACGCCCGCGAGCACGCCGGCGCCACCGCGGGGACCGCGGGCACCGCCGGGACGGCCGGCGCCGTGGGAGGCGCTGCCGCCCCCGACCGGGACCACGACGGCGTGGACGACCGCACCGAGCCCGGCCACCGCAGCTTCATGGACCGGGTCACCGGCCGCAACGACAACACCTCGACAGGCGCCTCGACGACCGGCTCGACCGACTCGACCGCCCCGACCGCGACCTCCGCCGACGACGGCTACCGGTCCGACCGGGTCATCGACCACGAGACCGACCTGCGCGAGCACGACTCGACCGGTCAGCACCGCCAGGTCTGAGCGCCGCACCGCCGGCGGACTACGGCCGCGGCACACCGGCCCGGGCACGCGCCCGGGCCGGTGGCACGTCCAGTCGGCCGAGGATGCCCGGTAGCGCGACCTCGACCACCAGGAGCACGGTGCTCCCCGCTGGCCGGCAGACGACCATCCGCGCCCGCCCGGCCGAAGTGACCCGGCCGGCGCTGCCGCAGGCGTCACCGCCTCGCACCAGCGCCTGCGCGCCGGCCAGCGCGGCGAGGTCCGCCGCAGCCTCGGCTCGCTGCCGCGCGACCAAGGCACCCGCGAGGCCGAGCGCACACGTCGCGGCCGACAGCACCACGGCCACCACGGCCACCAGCAGCACCGACCCGGCGCCGGGGTCCCCACGGGACGCGCGTCCCTCACCCTGGGACGCGCGCCGCACAGCGACGAGCCGGCGCCTGTGGCGGCCCGAGAGCAGGCCGCCTCCGTTGCGGGGCCGGGTCACGGGTGGCCTTCGTCGGCGGCCACGACGTCGCCACCGACCCGGATCCCCGGGCCGAAGCGGCCGCCGAGCCGGGCGGTGGCGGTCACCGCGACCGCCACCAGCCCACCCGGCAGCCGTTCCACCGTCACCTCGGCCCCGGCGGGCGCCCTGGCGCTGGTCTCGGCCAGCACGGCGTCGACCGGCTCGCCGCGGCTGACGGCCCGGGCACCGGTGCGCGCCGCGTCCAGGCACCGCACGTGCACCACGACCGCCCCGACCATCGAGACGCACAGCGCGGTGAGCAGGGTCAGCGCGGGCAGCAGCACCGCCACCTCGGCGGTGACGAACCCGGCCGACCAGCGGCCCGGGGAATGCACCACGCCGCGCGCCCGGCGCGTGAACGCCCTGCGCACGGTCAGAACGCGATCGTGAGTGCACGCTCGACGATGTCCTTGAGCATCCGGACCACCGAATCGCTGGTGAGCAGCTTGAACAGCACCCCGGCGAAGCCGCACGCGGCGACCGTTCCCACGGCGTACTCCGCCGTCGTCATCCCGTCCTCGCCGCGTCCTGATCGTGCGTCGACCGCTCGTCGCACCACCCGGGTGCCTGTGCCCGGCGCTCCCGTCGCTCGCTGTGCCCGCACGTCGCTGCTCCTTCCAGCCCGGGTCACCGGCCCGTCCGGTGACGCTGTCGCCGGCTCGTCCGGCGTAGGTCAACGGTGTCGGCTGCGGCGCGGCGGACGAGGCGGGCGAGGCGGATCTGTGGACGAGCCGGCCATGGTCCCCCGCTGTGGACACGTGGACCTGGTCTGGCCTGATCGCAGGCGTCACCGCCGCCAGAGCTGACATGGGCTCGGTGCCTCACCGGAGGTCGCCGAGCACCGTGCCGGCCACACCGACGACGACCGGCAGCACCCCGACGACGACGAAGGCCGGCAGGAAGCAAGCGGCCAGCGGGCCGACGGCCCGGACCCCGGCCCGGCGGGCCGCCTCCTCCGCCGCCCACCGGGCGCGGTCGCGCTCGTCGGTGGCCAGCGCGGTCAATACGTCTGCCAGCGGCGCACCGCGCTCCGCTGCGCGCACCACTGCCCTCTCGAGGCGCCACCAGCCGTCCACCCGTTCGGATCCGCCACCAACCGGGGACCGGAGCCCGACGACGAGGTGGCGCAGCTGCCGCGCGGTCGACCCGTCGACGACCCGGGCGACCTCGGCCGCGGCGGCCGGCAGCGGCAGCCCGGCCTGCAGGCACGCCGCCAACAGGTCGGCGACCCGCGGCAGCTCAAGCGCGGACGCAGCGAGCCGACGGCGGCGTCCGGCGGACGCAACGACGCCGGGCGCGGCCAGGGCGGCCGTGGCGACCACCAGCATCGTGGCCCAGCCGCCGTGCCCGGTGAACAGGGCCAGCCCGGCCGCAGCACCGCACGCTCGTGGCACCCACGTAGGCACCGCCACGTCCGACGGTGCGTCGGCCATGTCGCTCGGTCGATGCGGGACGGCGGCCGACCACTGACCGGTTGGCGTCCGTCGGACGCCGCCCAGTCGCAGCAGCCGGCGAGGGTCGGCGCGCGGCGTGTGCGGCAGCAGCAGCCCGGCGAGGGCTGCCAGGGTCACGGCCAGCTGGTCAGCCGGCACCGAAGCCCTCGCGGGACCGGCCGCGGCCGGGGTCGACGGACCGCACGATCACGCGCGTCCACAGCAGCCCCAGCCCGACGAGCACCCCGCCGAGGGCGAGACAGCCGGCCCCTGCGGCGGTCCCGAACAGGAACCCGAGCGGGTCCGCGCCCAGGCCGGCGCCCATCGCCACCCCGAGGACGGGCAGGGCGGCAAGCAGTCGGGCGGTGGCCCGCGGACCGGCGAGCTGGGCGGCGAGCTCCCGGCGGACGGCCGCCTCGCCGCGGTCGGCGTCGCGCAGCCGCTGCACCGGGCCGACCAGCGAGCACCCCGTTCGCTCAGCCAGCCGCCACAGCACCGCCAGGTCCGCGGCAGCAGCACCTCCAGGACACCGACCCAACCGCTCGAGCGCGCCCGGCAGATCGCCGGTCGGCGACCGTGCTGTCGCGGCCAGGTCGTCGAGCCCGGGCAGGTCGGCCGCCGCGTCGGCGAGCACCTCCCGTGGTGCCGCGCCGGTGACCAGGCCCGAGGAGAGGCCGGTGAGCACCTCCCCGAGCGAGGCCGTCAACTGGGTCCGGCTACGCCGCCCGGTTCGGCGGGCACGCCTCGGTCTCCGGAGATGCAGCGCGGTCTCTGCACCGCGTTCCCGCTCCGGAGGGCTGGTCAGCCGGCCCGGCCTGGTGCCCTCCCGCCCCGCGGGCCAGCCCGGCCCGGCAGGCCGGGTGCCCGCCCGTCCGGCGAGGCGGCTGAGGGCCGGTGCCGGACCGGTCAGGACCCAGGCGACGGCCGCGGCCAGCAGCACCGCCACCGACCTCACCGCTCCACCACGCGCTCCGGCCCCCCCAGCCGCTCGAGCCGCTCCACCAGCCGCTCCAGCCGGTCGGCCGCCGGACCGGGCACCAGCCGACCGTCGTCGGTGACCGCGGCGCCGGGGGTCACCTCGACCAGGCCGTCCGGCCGCCGGGTCAGGCAGCCGATCTCGACCACTCGTCGCCGGCCGGTCCGGTCCCGCGAGAGGTGCACCACGGCGTCGAGCCCGGCCGCGAGCTGGCTGTGCACTGCGTCCCGGCCGAGGCCGGCGGCAAGCGCGAGCGCCTCGACCCGGGCCGGCACCGCGGCC
>Ga0126307_10003742_pt1 | contig 10451 bp, 3 predicted proteins | sample Plot28_FD_89955 | JGI IMG/M metagenome (GOLD analysis project Ga0126307, IMG submission 89955) | Serpentine soil microbial communities from UC McLaughlin Reserve, CA, USA - Plot28 | ecosystem: Environmental > Terrestrial > Soil > Grasslands | place: USA: UC McLaughlin Reserve, Lake County...
CTTCGGTCGCAGCACTTCTGGTCACAATAACAAAAGACATCGATCTGACGTTTCTTGCGCTCATCGTCCCATTGCTAGTCGTCCTATATTTCACATTTTCCACCTCGATGGGCCGTGTTGAAGATGCGAATAGACATCTTAGCCAGCTGAACACCCTGTACATGTCTACGATAGAGACGCTGGCAATGGCGATCGATGCCAAGGACCAGATTACGCACGGTCACATACGAAGGGTACAGACATATGCGGTAGCTCTCGCCAGATCAATGGGGGTTTCTGACGAAAAACTGATACGGGCAATCGAAGCAGCGGCGCTGCTTCACGACATGGGGAAGCTCGCTGTCCCTGAATACATCCTAAACAAGCCTGGCCCGCTAACGCCGACTGAGTTCGAGAAAATGAAGCTTCACGCCAGCGTAGGAGCGGACATCCTGTCGGCGATTGACTTTCCATATCCGGTCGTACCTATCGTTCGTCATCACCACGAGAACTGGGATGGTACGGGATACCCTGACGGACTCGCAGGAGCGCTGATTCCAATCGGAGCGCGGATATTATCCGTCGTCGACTGCTTCGACGCACTTACTTCTGACCGACCCTATCGCCCACGGCTGCCGGACAGAGATGCGCTGAAAATATTATGGGATCGCCGGGGGACCATGTACGACCCTCTCGTGATCGACACATTTACCAATGTGTACGCCAAGATCGTTCCGCTCGAGTTAGACACTCCGAAATCACTCCTGGCGATAACGGATGCGTCGATATCTTCGTATACCGGCGACACAACTCATCACCTCGATGACATTAGCGCCAGCTCTGGGGAGGCACTGACGCTTTTTCGGCTGGCGCAAGCGCTAGCAATGCGGTCAGGGATCCGGGAAGCATCGGCCGTTACCTTCGAACATCTGAGGCGACTAGTGCCGCATTATGCCGGTGTTCTTTTCGCATATTCAGTTGAAGCAGATGACCTATGTGCTGTGTCCGCATCGGGCGAGCTTGAGCCACTCGTAGTTGGGTTGCGCCTTCAACTTGGACACCGCCTCTCGGGTTGGGTGGCGGCGAACCGGCGTACTATAAGGAATTCTGACGCCATCCTGGATCTAGGGGAGATCGCTAAGGCAACATCCACTCGCCTACGAAGTTGCTTGTCAGCGCCCGTGATTCACAATGGTCAGCTTGCAGGCGTGTTAACGGTCTACGCAGCGGTTTCCGATGCTTTTAGCGAGGATCATGAACGAGTGCTGGAGGCCGTTTCAACTCAGATTGCGGCGGCGTTATTTAACTCGTCGAACGCAGCGCGCATCCCGTCCGCGTCCCCGCCGATTTCCGCGCGTGGCCCCAACCAATATAGGGTAAACACCGCAGATGCCCAGTCGTCGATTTGCGTGGCGATTCTCAAAATTCACCGACAATCGGCCATGGGCCCCGCGCTCGAAGTAATCGCTAATTTCGTTCGGCAGCGGTTGCGGCCCAGTGACTTGGTGTTCCGACGCGGCGAGGAACTGATTCTACTACTTCACGTCGCCGACAGGTCGGCGGCGAACCTGCTGGTGGACAGTGCGATCGATCACGTACGCGCGCGCTTGAATGATGCTGTAGGTCTGTCATCGACGGCCGTGTATGAGCCTCGAGACATCGCCGATCTCGAGCACATTTTTGCTACTGAAGATCGAATCGATTCCTCTAAACCACCGTCCTCAATCCACTGAGGGTTCCGATGAGTTCTGTAGGTGGCTTTGAGTCAGTCCAAGGATTACTGCAAGAAGGTCGCTTCAAACAGGCGGCAGGTTTCCTAGCGTCGTCCCCTGTACCAAGTCGTGGTGACGAGCGTACCTGGCACGAGCTTCTCAGCGCGGAGCTACACCTGGAACTGGGCGAGGTGTCGTTAGGTGAGCGCCGTGCCACTGCATTGGTGCAGAACAACAGGCATTCTGCTCTTATTAGAGCCCGTGCCGAACGTGTGCTGGCAAGAACGAGCTTTTATAGCGGATCTTTCGCAGATAGCAAGCTGCATGCTCAACGTGCGCGACAGGCAGCCTCCGCGTCAGGTGAAGTGAAGCTTCGGGCCCAGGCAGCTGTTACCGAGTTGGTCTTGTTCGCCGGAGTGTACCCGCTTGAGAGCGCTCGCAGCATGCTACCAGAAATCCGGCGAGTGGTGGCACGGGCTGGTTCGGCACACCTGATGATTGAACTGCGCCTGTGTGTCGCACGGAGTGAGGCGAGGTTTGGGTCGTGCAGCGAAGCCGAGAAACATCTCGATGTCGCGCGCGCTCTTCTAGGTGACTATCCCAATCTTTGGCTCGCCGGCACCATCGAGCTGGACCAATCAAATATCGCCGCGCTCAGAGGGGACATTGACAGGAGCCTGCGGCACGTGGAACTCGCTCTCGAGCTGGCCGAACAGTCCGGGCATTTCAGGACACGGATGGCGGCGTTAATAAACTCCAGCCAGCTTCTCGGATGTCGGGGCAAGTTCGACTCGGCGCACGACCGCTTGAACGAAGTGACCGGGAAGACAAATTGCCACAGACAGCTAACGCTTGCCGCATTGGACAGCCGAGCTAATCTGCTTGTCACCAGTGGTGACCTGGAAGCTGCCGTATCAGTGCTCAAGGATCTCTTAGCAGTGAGTCAGCCGATGGGAGAGACTCGTCTGCATTGGGACCGCCTGACTGAGTCTTACACTCGGGCGCGGATAGCTGCCGCGGTGGGTGATTGGTTAGACGCCGAACGTCAACTGGGACCAGCACTCGTACTCGCTCGTGAATGCCACGACAGGATTTGGTCGCGGCGTCTCGACTTACTGCTTGTAAAGTGTCGCGCGAAAAACGGGCATGCCGGGCTGGATGACGCGGTATTCGATGCCATTGAAGAAGCCAATATCGAAGCGCTGGCGCAGCGATACGGATCGCTGTCTGCGGTTCTGGGCAGCAGCAAGAAGGGAAACGCATCGCTAATTCGCGCCATTCGAGTGGCGGAGGGCATCGGCAATAGCTCACTTCGCCGCGATGTGACCGTGGGCATGCCAACCCCGACCGATCTTCCGGCTGGCTCCCACATCGACGATGCCGTCGCACTGCTCGAGTTCGCGGCGTATCCGCAGATCCTCGCAAGAGAGGCTTTCTCGGTTTTGGTGGCATCTGAATGCGTCCAGTCGGCGGCGCTTGTTTCTCGCGGGGACCACGCCATTGATGTGATCGAACACGTCGGCTGGAATGCGCACGAGGCCATACGTGCGGCCGAGAGCAGCGATGATCACCAGACGATTTGTTGCGGCACTTATCGGGATCAATCGCACGAAATCGTGGCGACCCGGCCGTATGGCTCCGAACGAGGCTGACCCTTTACCGCGATCAAGAAGCTGGTGGCGACCGCGCTGACGTTAGATCGATACCGCGCTGACGAGAAGCAGCGGGCAGCTCTATGGCCGACGGACGCATCTGATGCCGACGCGGACTGCATCTGGGTCGCCGAGCCGATCTCCGAAGTTGTGACCACGGCACGGAGGATCGGTGCGAGCACCATCTCGGTGCTGATCACCGGCGAAACCGGCAGCGGCAAGGAGATGCTCGCCCGCACCATCCATCGCGCGTCGCCACGTGCGAGCAGGTTGATGCTGCCCTTCAACTGCACCGCGGTCCCGCGCGACATGCTAGAAAGCCAGTTGTTCGGCTACCGCCGCGGCGCGTTCACCGGCGCCGATACCTCGTTCGTCGGCGTCATCCGTGCTTCGGAGGGGGGCACCCTGTTCCTCGACGAGATCGCCGACATGCCGCTGGATGTGCAGCCGAAGCTGCTGCGCTTTCTCGACAGCCATGAGATCCACCCGCTTGGCGAGCCGCACCCGATCAAAGTGGACGTGCGCATCATCGCCGCGACCAATGCCAATCTCGACCAGCTTGTCGCCCAGGGCCGGTTCCGCGAGGACCTCTTATACAGATTGAATGTCGTCCAGCTGCACATGCCGCCACTTCGCGAACGGCGCGGCGAGATCCCGGCGCTGGTCGAACACTACATTCAGCGCTTCAGCCGCGAGCAGCAGAAGGGACGCATCACCCTCAACGACGAAGCACTCGAATACGTGCTCCTCTACGCCTGGCCCGGCAACATCCGCCAGCTCGCCAACGAAGTCAATCGCATGATCGCCCTCGCCGATCCCGACGCCATCCTGACCCCGGCGCATCTCTCCCCCGAGATCCACGCGACGCGGCGAACCCTCCCGGCCGGCGCAGCACCGGCGTCCGGACTGATGGTCGATCTCGATCAGTCACTCCCGGACGCGGTCGATTACCTCGAACGCCGCATGGTGCAGACGGCGCTCGATCGCTCGAGTGGCCGGCTCGAGGACGCCGCCAGGCTCCTCGGCATTTCCCGCAAAGGGTTGTTTCTCAAGCGGCGGCGCTGGGGGATGCAGCAGGCGTCGTGACACCTGCTTCGAGCTGACGTTCCGAGCGTTCGACCAAGGGCGACCGTATCAATACGGCCCACCGCGAGCATTGCGATGGATCGTCACCAACCTGCCGCTCTGGTCTGTTACCTATGTCGCCGGTCCGGACCCAAAATTTGCTTGACAGGTTTTGCACCCACCACGCGTCGGCTGCTTGAGCCGATCGGTTACGTGCCGCCGGCGGAGTACGAGGCGCACTACTATGAGCAGGCGGCAGTGGCCTGACTCACATCAACTGCTCTCCGAAATTCCCGGTCCGAGTCAGAACAGTTCTTCGATAACTGGCAGCCGTCGTTGGTTCGAGAGGCAGGTCTTCCGTGTTCCTGTCTGGTCCCGGGACCAGTGCGGCGCGACTCGGCTGACACCGTTCGGCAGGTGTATCGTGACACTCGCTCCTCACGTTGTAGTACACCGCCACACAAGTCGCTCAGCAGGCGGTCGCCAGCGCGGCTTCGGCCGTCGAGGCACCATGGCCGCGTGCTCAGCACGAATGAAGAGCGGCGTAGAATGCAGTCCCGGTTACGTTCCTTGACCGTCAGTTTGTCGCAGGCGCGTCGCGCTGTCGGCGCGCCGCTCAGAAAGCACACCATTCGCCGGGTGACACATGGCCCAACCAGTCAAGATCTTTTTGAGCTACGCGCACGCGGACAAAGAAGGCGTCCTTCGCATTTACCAGCGCCTCAAAGACAAAGGCTATCAACCCTGGCTCGATGACGAGGACATCCACGGCGGCGAGGAATGGGAGCCGGCGATCAACAGCGCCATTCGGCACACGGATTTCTTTCTGCTGTGCATGTCGCCCCACTCGATCGTGCGTCGAGGCGTGCTTCAGAAGGAGATCAAGATTGCGCTCGATGTCAGGGAGGAAAGGCTCGAGACCGACATCTTTCTGATTCCGGTTTGGATCCAGGCCGGCACGCCACTGCCCAAAGAAGACATGCCCGAACGTCTGGGCAAACTGCAGTGGATCAACTTGTCCGAGCTGAACGGCTGGGACAAGCTCAACGCGTCGATCCAGCATCAATTGAAATACGCTGGACGCGACATCGCCGTCGCTTCGGCCTCAACCGCCGCAACTCCCGCCGACGATCCGGTGGCGGCCGGCGTAGACGCCGAGAATCTCGTGATTCGCGTGAGAGACGCCGTCCAGGCCGCCGATGTGCGCGAGGTCGAAGCGGCAGGAGCGGCTGTCGTCGAAGCGCTCGCGCGTCGCGTCCACGGGTTCACCGCGCATCAGGGGTCCCGTGTAGCAAATCTCCTCTGGCGGAAACATCTGGTGAAGATCATCCGCCCTGTCAGCGATGCCTTCATTCGCGGCGGCATCGACGTTCCGCCCGTTCGCCGCGTGTACGCCGACGCCCTCTTGGCGAAAGGATGGCTCAGCGCCGCGCTCGACGCCATCGCCAAGGCGGAACAATCAGCGAACGCGGATCGAACGGAACGGGCGCTGGTTGCCGAAGTGCGCGGACGCATCGAGACAGCCATTTACCTGCTGGACGGGAGCTCCGCTCCGGCTGACGCCGCCGATCGCCTCTGGAGCGCTGTCGACACGTATGCCGACGTCTACGTCTCGGACCCGAGGCGTCACCTCCTTCACGGCGCCAGGGCGGCCGCTCTGATGCTCCACGCGGACCGCGCGGGCATTTCGCGATCGTCGTCGGTGGCGCCCGGCGACGTTGCCGTCAACATACTGAACGAGATTCGCGACAGCGAGGAGTCGGGCCGTTTCATCTCTCACGAGGAATGCGAGGCGGCGATCCATGCGACGCTCGTGACCGTCAGGCACGACCACGCGGCTGCCTGGCTGCAGCGCTACGTCACACACGCGCAGGTGGATCTCGCCAATCTTCGCACGCTCGACCAACAGCTCTCGGATGTCTGGCAGCTGGAACCGCAAACGGCACCCGGAAGCATGCTGATGCCGGTCTTGAATGGTCACCTCGAGACCCGCTCCTCTTGGTGGGTGGCACTCGATGCCCGGGCGGACCCGGCGAAGACCCCGGCCGCCGAACCGTCCCTCGAAAGGATCTTCGCCGGAAGCGAATTCCGGACACTCGCCTGGTACGAACGGGGGCTCAGGTGCGCCCACAAGGTCGTCCGTATCGAAACAGCGAAGGGAGCACCGCTCGCCACAGGCTTCCTGCTGCCGGGGCGCGAGCTGCACGCGTCCTTCCCCGACGAACCGCTCGTTCTGACAAGCGCATTCGTGGTCACCAACGATACCAAAGTGAAGGAGCAGTACGCGTTTTCCGTCCCCGGGCCTGAGGATGTACGCGCCCGTTTTCAGGGCCATGGCGACCTGCATGAATTGGAGGTCGTCTGGAGTTCGTTCGAGGCGGCGACGACGATCCTGCGCTTCCGCTCCCCTGTCGATCCGGATGGGGCGCTCGAAATAGCACCGCATATCCCGCTCATTGGGGCGAAGGCCTACATCATTGGCTATCCGGGCGGCCGCGACGTCGAGTTTTCGCTGAGCGACAACGCGATCCTCGACTCCGACGAACGTGTCGTGCACTACAGGACCCCCACTGAGGGAGGCAGCTCCGGAAGCCCCGTCTTCAACGGTTCCTGGAAAGTCATGGCCATTCATCACGGCGGAGGGGCAGCCCTCCAGCGGCTGCACGGTACGGCCGGCACCTACCAGGCCAACGAGGGCATCAGGCTCGACTTCATCAGCGCAATGATCGGAAATGAAAACGGGGCGGGCCTGAACTGAGTCACGGGCACCAACAAACAACTGAAGAACTGCGGCAGTTCCGGAACCTGCTCGTGCATGGACGCGCAGTCGAAAATAGTCTTTACGGTTGTCAATGACCGCCGGCTGTGCGCAGGCTGATGTTCAATGGCACCGTCTCGCCTCGGCGCACGCGGATCTCGGTGGTAAAGGTCCGATATCCTTCCTTCTGAACCTCGATCTTGTGGAGACCTTCCGACACATGAACGATGAGGCGGTCCGGTCCATCCGGTCCGTCCCATTTCTCGCCGTCGATCAGGACGGTCGCGCCACCCGGCTGCACTCGAACTGCGAGGGCGGCCGATTCACCCTCACGCACATCGGCCCGCATGTCGGCTGGCCGATCGGGCGGCGCCATATAGCCGCGGCGCTCCGCCGGAACAGGTGCGCGGTCCCGTTGTTCGCCAGCTTCGGACTGCCGCGAATCTCGCGGCGGTGTTGGACGCGCCGGCAGAGGGTCGCCGGGAGCGAGCGGCTCGAGCGCCCGCTTGATCTGGTATCCAGCACGCGGCAGGAACCTCATCGTCTCGCGGATCGGCCGATGACCCTCGAGGAAGATTTCGACGACGTGCTCGCCGGGAGCAATGTCCAGCCTCTGGAACGTACCGTCGAACGAATCGACAATGCCTGCGTAGTAGCCGTCCACATAGACCTCCGCGTCCCTTGGCGAGACCTGAATGCGGAGCGATGCCTCGTCGGAGTAGTAGCCGTATGCCGGCGGGCCCCACCACGACCCCCAATAGGAACCCCAGTAGTAGGGGCTGTAAAAGGGACTGTAGTAGTACGGGCGGTAGTACGGCCGGTAGTAATACGGCCGGTAATAAGCAGGACGCACGTAGCGCGGGCCGCTGGAGACGTGCACGCCGACACCGACACGGACGTGCTGCGCGGAGGCCGAATCCGGCAACGCTGCGAACACGATCAAGGCGAGGGCGGCGGGAACGACAAAGGAACGAATGCGGCGCATCGAAAGACCTCGTTCAGGACAGGCACGATCGCCTTTGCAAGTCACACACCAGTTGAGCCGGCTTGATTTCAAGCGGGGTCGGATCTTGATTGTCGTAAAAGTGTCCTCGGGCCGTACCCGGTCCGGGGGACGGGGTCAGACCAGGGTCAGACCGGGGTCTGACCCCGGTTTGACCCTGGTCTGACCCTACTCGCTCCGCAGCGAGACGAGCGGGTCGATGCGGGCGGCACTCCAGGCCGGAACGCAGGTGGCCGCAAAGGCGGTCAGCGCGATGAGGAACGCGATCGCGCTGAACGTGAGTGGATCCGTGGGTGCGATGTCGAACAGCAGCGATCGCATGAACCGCGTCAGCACGAGAGCGACGCCGACGCCGCAGGCGATTCCGCCGAGCGCAATCGTCATCCCACCAGTGATGATCATTCGCGCAACATCGACGTGCGTGGCACCGAGCGCCATCCGGATCCCGATCTCGCGGGTGCCCTGGCTGACAATGTAAGCGATCACCCCGTAAGTTCCGATGGTCGAGAGCCCCAGCGCGAGAACCGCGAACAAGGTCAACAGCGTCATAGCGAAACGGCGCCGTCCGAGCGACTCCTGCACCCTCTCCTCCATCGTCCGCAGGTTGTAGACGGGAAGGTCAGGGTCGATCTCGCGGATCTGTTGCCGGACGGCCGGCGCAAACGCGGCCGGATCGCTGGTATTGGTGCGAACAACGACCGTGAGTGCGCGGGATGGACGTTGCCGGTGTGAGAAATACATGGCGATCCGCGGTTCGCCGCCATCGAGCGCGTACTGCTTCACCTGTCCAGCGACTCCAACCACGGTCATCCACGGCGTGTCCGGCGAGACGTCGAACCCGCCTGTGCGGATCCGCTTTCCGATCGGATCCTGATTCGGCCAGAGATCTTCCGCCATCCGCTGGTCGACCACCACCACGATCGGGGATTGCCGCGTGTCCGCCTCGGTGAAGAACCGACCTCTCGCCAGCGGAATCTCCATCGCTCGAAAATAATCGCCCGCCACCATACGTATGTCGACGTTGATGAATTTCTCGCCGGCGGTCGACTGCCGTCCCTCGACCGTGATCGGCCCCCACGCCATCATCTGGCTGAGCGGGAGCGAGGTCACGCCTCCGGTCGCCGTCACACCGGGAAGAGCACCGATTCGCGACCAGAGCTCCCGGTAGGTTTCAAACACCTTGCCGGCATCGGCGTACTTGCGTCCGGCCATCGTGAGCTCCAGCGTCAGCACGTTCGATGGATTGAACCCCGGGGACACGTTCTGCACGCGGGCGAAGCTGCGGACGAGTAATCCCGCGGCGATCAGCACCATCACGCACAGCGCCAGCTCGCCAGCGACCAGCACCTTGCGCAGCCAGCCGCCACGTCCCCAGAGCGCACTGACTCCGCTCGACCCGCGCCCCGTTTCCTTGAGCGCCGCCTGCTGATCGGTCCGCCCGCGACGCGCTGCCGGACCGAGCCCGAACAGGACACCCGACGCGATCGATACTGCACAAGTGAACAGCAGTACCAACGCATCGATGTGGATGTCGTGCAACCGCGGAATACTCCTCGATCCAAGCGCCAGGATCGCGTCCATGCTCAGGAGTGCGAGTGCCAGCCCACCCGTTCCCCCGATCAGGGCGAGCACTACGCTCTCGGTGAGCAGCTGGCGCACCAGCCGCCCGCGGCTCGCACCGAGCGCGGACCTGATCGCGATTTCCTTCTGGCGTCCGAGCGCCCGGGACATCAACAGGTTCGCCACATTGGCGCAGGCGATCAGCAGCACGAAGCCGACAGCTCCAACGAGCACGATCAGCGGACGCGTAACGTTGCCGACAACCTGCTGCTTGAGCGGAACGACCCGGAAGTTGAGCCCGCCGTTCGGCGGGTAGAAGTCGGGATGCTCTGCGCGCAGTCGCGCAGTCAGGGAGTCCATTTCCGATTGCGCCCGCGCGATCGTTGCACCGGGCCGCAGCTTCGCCAGGATGTTGTAGTCCTCACGATTGCGTACCTGCGACGCGCCGGGACCAAGCGGTAAAGGAAGCAGCACCTCGGCTTCGGCCGCCTGTCCGAGCGTCGGCATGACTTCATTACGCAACGTGAAGCCGCGCGGCATGACTCCGACGATCCGGTACGGCTGCCCGTTGAGCGTCATCAACCGGCCGAGGACCTGCGGATCCGAACCGTACCGGCGCATCCAGGTGCCGTAATGCAGGATCGCGCTCCCGGCCGCGCCTTCCGCCGCATCCTCTGTTGAAAACGTGCGACCGATCTGCGGATGCGCACCGAGCATGGGCA
>Ga0126307_10003743_pt1 | contig 10450 bp, 9 predicted proteins | sample Plot28_FD_89955 | JGI IMG/M metagenome (GOLD analysis project Ga0126307, IMG submission 89955) | Serpentine soil microbial communities from UC McLaughlin Reserve, CA, USA - Plot28 | ecosystem: Environmental > Terrestrial > Soil > Grasslands | place: USA: UC McLaughlin Reserve, Lake County...
ATGGGGACGCTCGATTCCACCCGCATCGCGTACGGCACGCCGCGAGGGATCTCCGCCCCGCCCAGGCTTTCCGTCCGTATGTGCCGCGTACGCTCGGGCGGAACTACCACCTCAACGTCCTTGATGGGCTCCCGCTCCTCGAAGTAGAAGGAAATGCGGAGCCGCGCCTCCTCCCCAGATGTGTTGAGCACGCAGATGGCCTCGTGACTCTCCTGGGACCCGGAGCTCTCCTCCGGTATGAACCCGTCCGGCACTAGCCACACCCTGGCGCCCTCGCTCATCTCCCTCCCCTAGACATGAAGCACCTCAACATCCGCCCGGACGAGCGGCTGCAGCCGATCCGCGGAGGCGTCCGCTACGAGCGCCCGGGAGAGCCTCGAGGCGTGGGTTATGACGCTCAGACCCCGCTTCTCGAACTTGCCGCCGTCCACGAGCAGGACGGGCTCCTCGCAGTGCTCGATCATGGCGCGCTTGACCTCGGCCTCGAGGACGTCGGGGTCCGTCAGGAACCCCTCGCCGGTAACCCCCTTGACGCTGAGGAAGGCTCTGTCCGCGGAGTGCGCGGAGATAGTCCTCACCGCGTGCGGCCCCACGAAAGAGAGCGTGAGCTTCCTCATGATCCCCCCCACCCCGACGATGTCCGTCTTGGGGGCCTCGTGCTTCATGAGCAGCTCCATCACCGGCACGGAGTTGGTCAGGACCGTCACCCGCGGTCCCTCCCTCAAGAGCCTGCGCGCCAGGTAGTACGCCGTCGTGGAACAATCCAAAAAGACGGACTCGGCCGGCTCCAGAAGCCCGACGGCAACGTTGGCCAGCCGCTCCTTGGCCTCGACCGCCTCGTCCAACCGGTACCAGAACGAGTCCTCGTGCCCGGCGTACTCCGGGAGGACAGCGCCACCGTGCGTCCTCTTTACCCGCCCCTCCTCCTCGAGGGCGACGAGGTCCCGCCGAGCCGTCATCGGCGAGATCCCGAACTCGGACTCCAGAAAGGCGACCGTCACGCTCCCCGCCTCCCGGACGAGCCGCGCTATCCGCCGACGCCGCTCCTCCGGCATTATCGGCCCCTTCGCTGGTAGTTTGTGGTAGTTTTGTTCTATTTCTTCACCCAATCACCCAGATTCCGCCATTAGTAGCAGAGGCTACACCCACGCGCAAGGGTGCTGGCCGATCGTGATCCGCTGCTCCTTCCGGCGCCAAGCCCCTCCTAGCTTGTTGCCCGGCGAAGACGGGCTACGCAGATCTCATCCGCCACTGCCGGGGCGCAGCGGCTTCGGGGTCGAGTACGGCGCCTCGCGTCCCGGCGTTTAATCGCCCGTGAGATTCGGGGTCTACCCGGCCACCGGCTCGAAGGTGCCGACCTTGTAGACCTGCCCCGGGAGCTGCTTGCCGAGCTGCTGTGCCATCCACGTCGCGGCCTCGATCAAGGCGTCGAGGTCTATCCCCGTCCCGTAACCCATGCCGTGCAACAGGTAGACGAGGTCTTCGGTCGCGATGTTCCCGGTCGCCCTGGGTGCGAAGGGACAGCCTCCCATCCCGCCGACCGAAGCATCCAACACCGTCGCCCCCGACTCGACGGCCGCTACCGCGTTGGCCATGCCAGTATTGCGGGTGTCGTGGAGGTGGCAGCCTGCCGTAATCCCGAGCGCGAGCACGCCCTCGACCAGCTCCCGCACCCCTTTGGGCACGCCGACGCCGATGGTGTCGGCCAGGACTATCTCGTCCGGGTTCGCGGCCCCGACCTGCTCCGCGATGCCTAGCACGTGACATGGCTCCACGCGCGCCTCGAAGGGACAGCCGAAGGCGACGCTCAAGGTAATCGAGACTCGCACCCCGTCGAGGCACGCGCTCGACGAGCCTCACCGCGAGCCCCGTCGCGTCGGCCACGGTCGTGTTCTGGTTCCGTCCGGCGAAGGTCTCGGTGACGGGGAAGGAGTAGCGAACCTCGTCCACGCCGGCCTCGACGGCCCGCTCGTAGCCCCTCTCGTTCAGCACCAGCCCGCATAGCTCGTCTCCGGGCGGCGGTCTATGGCGACCATCACCTCCTCGGCGCCCGCCATCTGGGGCACCCGCTTGGGGTTCACGAAGCCCGCCGCCTCGACGCGCGAGACCCCCGCCGCCGCCAGCCTGTCGCAGAGTTCCGCCCTCGTTTTCGGGGAGAGAATCCTCTCCTCGTTCTGGAGACCGTCGCGCGGCCCCACGTCAACGACCTGCACCCGCATAAGGCTATACCTCCCCGGTCTCCACTCTACCTCTCCTCGATCTCCGCGAGCACCGCCCCGCCGGGGACGAGGGTGCCCTCGCCGTAGGGCAGCGAGGCGACCCTGCCGGCGTGGGGCGCCGCGACGGGTTGCTCCATCTTCATCGCCTCGAGGACCAGCAGCAACTGCCCCTCCTCGACCTCGTCGCCCTCGCCGACGAGGACCTTGACCACCGTCCCCGGCATCGGGGCCGTCAGGCTGGCGCTGGGACCATTCGCACCGCCCGGGCCCGCCCGGTCCACGTCGGGCGGCGGCGGTTTGGCGAGCCTGTGGATCTCGTCGCCGAGCGAGACCAGCACGTCGAGGCCGTCGAAGGCGAGGCCGGCCGTGACGGCTTGGCCGTCCACGACGGCGCGGATCTTACCTTTTCGCTCGGAGAGAACTTCGACGACGGTCTCCCGGTCGTCGAGCCGAAGCCTCAGCCTGCCGTTGCCGGAGCGCTCGGCTTCGACCACGACCACCTGATCCCTACCCTCCGCGTGGTAGCGGAGCCGCGCCGCCCCGAGGTTGCGCCAGGGACCAGCCGCGAAAGGCTCGCCAGTCGCGCGCCGCGAGAGCTCGCCCGCCGCCGCCAGCAGCACCGCCTCACGGGGAGCCGAGGGTCCCGGTGCCTGCTCCGTGAGGCGGTGCTCCTCGAGGAATCGGACGGTGGTCTCCCCCGCGGCAAAAGCAGGGTGGTCGGCGATGCGTCGCAGGAGCGGCAGGTTGGTGGGTACGCCAAGGACGGCGTAGTCCCGGAGCCCCCGGCGGAGCCGCCTGACCGCCGTCTCCCGGTCTGGCGCGGAGACGATGAGCTTCGCGAGCATGGGGTCGTAGTGGAACGAGACCTCGTCTGCGGCCTCGACCCCGGCATCGTTGCGGATGCCGGGTCCCTCGGGGGTGGCGAAGGCGAGGAGCTTACCGCCCGCGGGCAGACCGCCCTCCTCGGCGTAGAGGCGGACCTCTAGCGCGCTGCCACGCAAGGTCACGTCCTCCTGGTAGAGGGGCAGGCACCCCCCGGCGGCGACGGCGAGCTGCAGGTGGACTAGGTCGAGGCCCGTCACGAGCTCCGTCACGGGGTGCTCGACCTGCAGCCGGGCGTTCATCTCGAGAAAGTAGAAGTCCTCGCTGCTCAATAGGAACTCGACCGTCCCCGCGTTGCGGTAGCCCGCTTGCCGGGCCAGGCGAACCGCCGCGGCGCACATCTCCTCCCGAAGCTCGGGGCTCAGGGCCGGCGAGGGCGCCTCCTCGACCACCTTCTGGTAGCGGCGTTGGATCGAGCACTCCCGCTCGTAGAGGTGGAGGATATTTCCCTCTCTGTCCCCGATCACCTGCACCTCAACGTGCCGAGGATCCTCTATAAGCTTCTCCAAAAACACCGATCCGTCGCCGAAGGCGGCCTCCGCCTCGCGCTGCGCTCCCCGGACGGCATCCGCGAAGTCTTCTGGGCGCGCCACGGCGCGCATACCACGCCCGCCGCCGCCTGCGCTCGCCTTCACGAGGACCGGGTAGCCTATGCGCCCCGCTTCCGCCACGAGGCGCTCTTCGTTACCGTCTTCCCCGTCGTAGCCCGGGACGGTCGGCACGCCCGCCCGCCTGGCGAACTCCTTCGCCCGAACCTTGAAGCTCACGACTTCCATCGCCTCCGGCGGAGGCCCTACCCACACCGCGCCCGCAGCCTCGACCGCGCGGGCGAAGGCGGCGCTCTCGGACAGGAAACCGTACCCAGGGTGGACCGCTTCGGCCCCGGAGGCCTCTATCGCGTGGACGATCCTCCCCACGTTGAGATAGCTCTCCGCCGCGGGGGCGGGGCCTATGGGGTACGCTTCGTCGGCGAGGCGGCGGTGCATCGCGCCCTCGTCGGCCTCCGAGTAGACGGCGACCGACGCGATCCCGAGCTCGCGGCAGGCCCGGATGATGCGCACCGCTATCTCCCCGCGGTTCGAGATCAGGAGTTTATCGAAGCTCAAGCTCACGAACTCCTCCAACGGGGCTCGCGCTTCTCGAGGAAGGCTCCCAGGCCCTCCTGCCCCTCTTCGCCCGCCCTGAGCTCGGCTAGAAGGCCGATCATGAGCCCCAGGGCCTCCATCGGCTCCGTGGCCTCGACCTGCCGCAGAAGCATCTTGATCGCCGCCTGGGCTGCCGGTCCTCCCTGCAGTAGTTGGGAGACTACGTTCTCTACGGCCGAGTCGAGATCCCCCTCCCGCGCGACCTCGTGAACGAGCGCGAACTCACGCGCCTCCTCCGAGCCGAAGCGCTCGCCGGTCAGGAACAGAGCCCTGGCACGGGAGAGCCCGATCTTGCGCACCACGAACGGGGCTATGGTCGCAGGGGCTATCCCCAGCCGCGCTTCCGAGAACGCGAAGCGCGTCTCCTCCTCAGCCACCGCGACGTCCGACGCCGCCACGAGCCCGGCCCCCCCGCCGATGGCCGCGCCCCGCACCCTCGCCACGACGGGCTTCGGGAGCTCGTCCACCGCCCGGAACATCTCCGCTAGCCGCCTAGCGTCTTCGAGGTTCTCCTCGTACGAAAAGCCCGCGGTGTCGCGCATGTGCCCGACGTCCGCCCCCGCGCAGAAAGTGGTGCCCTCGCCGGTCACTACCACGACCCGCACGTTATCGTCATCAGCAAGCTCCTCGAAGCAGCGCCTGATCTCCTCTATCAGCGCGGCGTTGAGGGCGTTGCGCGACTCGGGCCGCGCGAGGCTAACCGTCGCCACCGGCCCTTCGTCCGTTCTGCGTAAGCGCTCGTAGTCGGCCACCGCTACATCCTGAAGATGCCATAGCGTGTCTCTTCGAGGGGGGCGTTCGCGGCGGCGGAGAGGCCAAGAGCGAGGGCCATCCGGGTGTCTACGGGGTCTATGACGCCGTCGTCCCAGAGGCGGGCGGTCGAGTGGTACGGGTTGCCCTCCCGCTCGTACTTCTCGAGGATCGGGCACCGGAACTCCTCGCGCTCCTCGTCGGTCATCTCCTGGCCCTCACGCCCTAGGTTGTCCTCCTGGACGGTTAGGAGGACGTTCGCCGCCTGAGCCCCGCCCATGACGCTGATGCGGGCGTTCGGCCACATCCACAGGAAACGCGGCGAGTAGGCGCGGCCGCACATGCCGTAGTTGCCCGCCCCGAAGGAGCCGCCGACGATCACGGTAAACTTCGGGACGTTCGCGTTGGCGACCGCCATGACCATCTTGGCCCCGTCTTTGGCGATCCCGCCAGCCTCGTACTCCTTGCCGACCATGAAGCCCGTGATGTTCTGCAAAAAGACGAGCGGGATGCCCCGCGCAGAGCACAGCTCGATAAAGTGCGCGCCCTTGAGCGCGCTCTCGGAGAACAGGATGCCGTTGTTGGCCAGGATACCGACAGGTATCCCCATGATCCGGGCGAAGCCGCACACCAGCGTCTCACCGTAGAGCGGCTTGAACTCGTGCAGCCGGCTGCCGTCCACGATCCGGGCGATGACCTCCCGCACGTCGTAGCCCTGGCGGTAGTCCCGCGGCACGATGCCATAGAGCTCCTCCGCGTCGTAGAGCGGCTCCTCGGGTTCCTCTACAACCCACGGCGGCTTCTTCTCGGTGTTCAAGTTCTCGACCACGGAACGGACTATGGCAAGGGCGTGCTCGTCGTTCTCGGCGAAATGGTCGGCGACGCCCGAGCGGCGGGTGTGGACGTCGGTGCCGCCGAGCTCCCCGGCGGTTACTTCTTCGCCGGTCGCGGCCTTCACCAGCGGGGGGCCGCCGAGGAAGATCGTGCCCGCACCCTTCACGATGACGACCTCCTCGCTCATCGCCGGCACGTAGGCCCCTCCCGCCGTGCAGCTCCCCATGACGCTCGCGATCTGGGGTATCCCCTTGGCGGACATCCTCGCCTGGTTGTAGAAGATGCGCCCGAAGTGGTCCCGGTCCGGGAAGACCTCGTCCTGCAGCGGCAGGAACGCCCCCCCCGAGTCCACCAGGTAGATGCAAGGCAGGCGGTTCTGCTCGGCGATCTCCTGGGCGCGGAGGTGCTTCTTGACCGTTATGGGATAGTAGGTGCCGCCCTTGACAGTGGCGTCGTTGGCGACGACCATGACCTCCCTCCCGGCGATGCGCCCGATGCCGGTGACGATGCCCGCCGCCGGCACCCGGCCGTCGTACATCCCGAAGGCCGCCAGGGGCGAGAGCTCGAGAAAGGCGGTGCCAGGGTCGAGCAGCAGCTCCACCCGGTCCCGCACGGGCAGCTTGCCGCGCTCCTTGTGACGCCTCTGCGCCTTCTCGCCGCCCCCGCGCCGGGCCTCTGCGGAGCGTTCGCGCAGCTCCTGGAGAAGCTCCTCGTAGGTTTCGGCGTTCTCCTCGAACCCCTCGCTCCTGGGGTCTACGTGGCTGCGAAGCTTGCTCAATCCCTCTCCCGCTCGCTCTCGCAGAAGATGTTATCCGCCGCGGGTCGCAGGCGCCACCGGCGAGCAGAATCCTGGCATCTTCATCCCCGGTCTGGCGTCGGATGGTGAGGTTGGCGTGGATGAGGTGAAGATCAGGGAGGCCGGGGAAGGAGACGTCGGGGCACTGGCCGGCCCATCTCCTCTACCGAGCTCGGGTAGCCGAGCTCGGTAGAGGAGATGGGCCGGCGTTTGGCGGGTATCTCGGCGGATCCCTCGTACGTCACCCTCGTCTCCGAGAGGGACGGGCGGGTGGTCGGGATGACCGGGGTCCACCTCCAGCGCACCTACGAAGCGGACGGAGAGGTCGCCAGGATAATGTCCTTCGTCGGCTCAGAAGACCGCGGAGGCGGCGTCGGTCGGGCCCTGATCTCCGCCGTCGAAGACTGGTCCAGAGGGAGGGGCGCCGCGGAGATCATGCTGACCACGCACGAACGCCACGCCGGCGCGCACGAGTTCTACCGGCGCGTGGGCTACGACCGCACGGGGTACCGTTTCTACAACAAGCTCTGACCCGACAGCCTCGGGCGCCGGGACCGCACCGGCTCAGGCGGGTCCGAGAAGATTGGACGCAGGTCCTCCAGGCGCTCGTAGGTTCACCACAGGTAGTTGCGCGTCCCGTCCTCACGCAACGGGTGCAGGTCCGCCGCGAGCTCCGGGTCGTCGAGAAAGGCTCGGAACGACTCGCGACAGGGCCACTCGACCAGGATCATGACCCTGCGGGGCTCCGCGTCGCCCGCCATGGCGTCGTCCAGCCGCCCGACCGCCACGCGCCACGACGCGCCCGCCGTGCTCCGCCGCCTCTACCGAGCGGCGCGAGTAGCGGCGGTAGAGGCCGTTCTCCGCCAGGTCGAGGAGGTTGAGGGCGTAGAGCAACATCGTTAGGTTACTGCGCCACCATCTTCGCCTTTGCCTCTTCGGCGCTCTCTTCGAGCAGGCTGCGGGCGATGATCTGGCGGTTTATCTCGCTGGTACCCTCGCCGATCTCGTTGATCTTGACCTGCCGCCAGTAGCGCGCCACCGCGCTCCCCTCCATGAACCCCTCGCCGCCGTGGATCTGGACCGCCTGGTCCGCCGCCCTCTTGGCCGCCTCGGAGGCGAAGACCTTGGCCATGCTCGCCTCCCGTGAGAAGGGGCGCCCTCCTTCTTTCAGCCAGGCGGCCTTCAGCACCAGGTTGCGCGCCAGCTCGATCTCCATCGCCATATCGGCGAGCTTGAACTGTATCGCCTGGAACCTCCCGATCGCCCTTCCGAATTGGCGACGCTCCCTCGCGCGCGCCAGCGCCTCGTCGAAGCACGCCTGCGCCAGCCCGACCGAGAGCGCCGCGACCGCGACCCGCCCGCCGTCGAGCGTCCGCAAGAACTGCCTCAAGCCCGCCCCGCGTTCGCCGAGCAGGTTCTCCTCCGGCACGCGGCAGTCCTCGAAGAAGAGCGGGTGCTGGTCGGAGGCCCGCCAGCCGAGTTTCTCGTAGCCGGGCCCACGGGCGAAGCCCGGCGTCTCCTGCGGCACGATGAGCGCGGTCAACTCGGGTTTGCCGTTCTCCCGCGTCCCAGTCCGGGCGATGACCGTCACGCCGGCGGTAACGTCGGTGCCGGAGTTGGTGATCCACTTCTTCGACCCGTTTATGACCCACTCGCCGCCCTCGAGCTGCGCGGTAGTCCGGGTGCCTCCGGCGTCGGTGCCTGCTTCCTCCTCGGTCAGCCCGAAGGCCCACAGGCGCTCGCCGGTTGCACACGTGCGGAGAAACCTATCCTTCTGCTCTGCGGTGCCGTAGGTGGCGAGGGGAGAGCAGCCGAGCGAGACGTGGGCCTCCATCGTTATGCCGACCGAGGTGTCGGCGCGGCTGATCTCCTCCAGCGCCAGGTTGTAGGCGACGAAATCCCCCCCCGACCCGCCGTGCTCCTCCGGCAGCGTGAGCCCCATCAACCCGAGGCGCGACATCTCGGCGACGATGTCGTAGGGGAACTTCTGCTCGCGGTCGAGCTGCTCGGCGCGCGGCCGTATGGCGCTCTGCGCGAAGTCGCGCGAGAGATCCCGCCACCGGCGCTGCTCGTCGGTCGGATCGAAGTTCATCGCCCTCATCCTCCTTGCTCGGAAGCCTTCAGACGCCACCCAGGGGCGCCCTCCGTCCGGTCCCCGGCGCAGGCCGGACCCCAGTCCCCCAGAACAACACAAATGATAGCAACCCGAGGCTCGTACGGGACATGCCGCGCCGGCCGAGGTCGGGGATTCGCGCGGAGCAATCTGGGTCGTGTCCCCCACGGAGGTCTGCAGGCCGTGACGCTCGACGGCGGCCTCGCGCAGCCGACCGCCATCAGCGCCCGCGCACCCCTTCTCGGCCTCCTTGAGCTTTCGATACGTGTAGCGCAGGTTCCGGTCCGGGTAGACGAGAGCGTCGCCCGGTCGGCGTTCGGCCACCAGGTCCAGCGGCCCGCCGACGGTCAGGCCGTCAATATCCTCCGGGCGCATGATCTTCTCCCCTGGTGGTACGTCTCTCTCCACCGCAAGAGTAGGATGCCACCCTAAGAAAGCCCGGCGCATCCGCCGAGAGCTTATTCACCGAAGTGCCTAGAAGAAGTGTTCTCGGAAGTCCATATCCAGAATCCTGCTTAGCCCGGGTCCCAGTGCGCCAGGATCGCGGCTGATACCCCCACCATAGAACAGGGGCCATGAGCCTTTTCTGCTTATGTGCTGGGCGCCTCAACCATCGTCGAGAGTAACTGACGAGTCAGGTTTCCTTTCGGCGAATCTGCTTCGATACTAACCGTATATCTTTGGTTTGCTTTTTCGAAGGCGCCTATGGTGAAGGGAACGTAGTTGGCCCCTTCGGAGGGCACGACTCGGTAGAGGCCTGCCACAGTGCCATCCGGAAGGGATACGGTGCCGAGTCGATCGACCTTGGCGGATGTCCTGAAGCGGCTGGGATCCGGCTGAGGAGGGCTGCCGGCCGGTACGGTGGTGAGCGTTCCCGATACCTTGTAGTTGACGTACGGCTGGACTATTCGGGAGAGATCCGGGGGAGGAGACGCATCCCGATTAAGGAACAAGATCGTGTACTTGTTCCCGCCCGTCGTGTGCACGCCACTCTCGTCGTTTGGATCGTTGCCGATTGCGACGCTCCTAAGCCGCGGTGGAAGGGTCGCGGGAAGCATGATGGGGACCGTGGTCATCCGTCGTAGGGTAGGCAAGAGCCGATCGAAGGCTGGATCCGGCGAAAGAGTGGTGGCAGCGTTATTAGTAGTGATAGCCTGGGCTTGTGAGGGCTTTTGTGTAGGGCTAGCAGTGTTCTTGCTACTTGAAGCATCTCCGGTCTCCCTCGTCCCGGAACAGGAGATGGCGACAAGAATGGTCAAGGTTGGCAGTACCACTATCCCGCTTAAGATTTTGAGCTTAAGCTTCACGTCTTCTGGCTAAACGAGGCGAGCGTGCAAAACCGGCACTTGCAAAGATGTGGCCTATTCTCAAGTTATCAGGCCTGTACTGAAAAGAGGGGCACGTCTTCTCACTTATGATGCCCCAAGTGTCGCTACTTTCCATACCAATTAAATTATACGCCGCTCAGGTTCGGCCGTTGCCAGGGCCGCGAAACGCCAGCATAGAGTGATGCACTACGGCCCAACCTCATCACAGTATGCCGTGGGAGCCAGTGTAATGGACGATCCTCGAATAACTGCCCCAGCGTCCAGGCATCTTGCCACTCCGATAGGAGTGGACATTCGCTATCGTGGATGCTGCGTAGCGTTCATTTTTGAGGCCGCACGAGGGCGAGATCGCCCCGACGTCGGGACGATTCATCGCGGATTCA
>Ga0126307_10003744_pt1 | contig 10448 bp, 7 predicted proteins | sample Plot28_FD_89955 | JGI IMG/M metagenome (GOLD analysis project Ga0126307, IMG submission 89955) | Serpentine soil microbial communities from UC McLaughlin Reserve, CA, USA - Plot28 | ecosystem: Environmental > Terrestrial > Soil > Grasslands | place: USA: UC McLaughlin Reserve, Lake County...
ACACCGGCGGGGCCGCCCTGGTGGCCGCGGCCGCCAAGGACGGCGGCGTCAACGCCGGCGAGCTCATCGCCGATGCCGCCCGCACCGTGAAGGGTGGTGGCGGCAAGGGCGCCGAGCTCGCCGTGGCCGGCGGACGCGACCCGTCCCGCCTCGACGAGGCTCTCGACCAGGCGCGGGCGGCGGCCGGCATCGCGTGATCGCCGTCCGGGTGGCGGCCCGCTCCCGCGGCGGGCCGTCGTGACCCGCGCCGTCGGCCTCGACATCGGCACCCGGCGCATCGGTGTGGCGCTGTCCGCGGGCACGCTGGCGACGCCCTACGAGGTCGTGACCCGGTCGGGCGACCGGGTGCGCGACCACCGCCGGCTCACCGACCTGGCCGAGGAGGCGGACGCCGGGATCGTGGTCGTGGGCCTTCCCCTGTCGCTCGACGGGTCGGTCGGACCGGCGGCCCGGCTGGTGCTCGAGGAGGTCGACGAGCTGCGCCCACGCCTCGGCCTACCAGTCGTGACCTGGGACGAGCGCCTGTCCACCGTCGAGGCTGAGCGGCGGCTGCGATCCGCGGGGGTGAAGGGGCGCGACCGTCACCGAGTCGTGGACCAGGTCGCTGCTACGGTGATCCTCCAGTCGTGGCTGGATGCGGGCGCACCAGTCGACTGAGTTTCACCGGACCGCCATCCGCGCCCGCGCTGACGCATGTCGCCTTCCGTCCCGCATGATCCGTCCCGCTCGCGCCGCCGCTTCGGGCGGCGGCGCAGCTCGCCCCAGGCGGGCGATCCCGACGACTTCTGGAACCGGGACGGCATCACCGGCGGCGACTTCTGGGCCGAGCCGACCCCCCGCGTGGCGCGCCCGACCGATCCGAGCCCCAGCACCGACGTGCCGGGTTCCGGTGGGCCCAGCGGGCCTCCGCGCTGGTCCGGCCGGGCGACCGGGGAGCGCCTCGACCGGCGCAGCGCCGCCCGCCAGTCCCTCGGCGTGGAACCGCCGGCACAGCCCGGACCGCCGGTCCCGCCGCCCGCACCGTCGCCCGCACCGCCGCTTGGCGGTCGGCCGCCGGCGGGCCTGCCGCCCGCGCCCGCCCAGCCCGCTGCCCTCCCCGGGCGCGAGGGCTACAGCGCCCCGGATCCGGGCAACTACGCGGGCGGCCGCGGGGCGGCCGCTCTCGGAGGCCGACCGGCCGGGGGTCCTTACCGCGACCACCCTCGCGGCGACTACGGCGACGCCGGGACGGTGTCCCCTGCGGGCGGTCACGACGAGTCGGGCCTCCTGGCGCGCCGGCAGGCGGCGACCGCCCCCGGCGCCGTCCCTCCCGGTGGACCGAGCGCCGCAGCCGGAGCGCCGGCCGTGGCCGCCACCGGGGCGGGATCCGCCGGGCACCACCGGTCCGGCGACCACGACGCGATCGGCGAATCCCTCGACGGCGGTCCCCGCCAGCTCAGCGACACCGGCGGTCACCTGGCCGCCACGAGCTGGCGCGGCGGCCTGCTCGACGGCGCGTCGGCCGACGCGCCCGCCGGTGAGCAAGCCGGACGACGCCGGACCGGCGCGGCCGGCAGCGACCGGCGACGCGCCGACCGCGGGGGAACGGAGAGCGGCAGCGTCGCCGACCCGACCCGCACCCGCAGCGACCCCTGGGGCGGGCTGGACCTCTCGGCGGGCGGCGCGACGCCGGTCAGGCCCGACCGCGGTGACCCGTGGGGCCAGCTCGGGGGGCCGCCGTCGGGTGCGACTCCCGCCGTCGGCCGGCGCACCGGGCCGCACGACCGGCCGCCGCCGGGACCGCCCCCCGCCGCCGGGCGCCGGACCGGTGCCTACGACCGGGTGCCGACCGGCGGGGTTCCCGTGGCGGGAGGCGGTCCCCCCGGTGGCAGCCCGTGGGGCCAGCTGGCCGGTCTGCCCTCCGGCCGGACGCCGACGGTCGGCGATCGGGGCCCGGCCACGCCGCCGCCCGCGGCCGGCCCGCCGGCCCGGCTACTGGCCGACCGGCCCGCTGCGGCCGCCGCCTACCCCGGAGCGGGCACGCCCTCCGGGGCCACCGGCCCCGGCGGCTACGCCACGGGGCCGGATACGACGGGCGCGTCCATCTACCCGGGCACCTCCGGCACGGGCGGATACCCCGGCGCCGTCCCCGGCCAGCGCGGGTCCGGCTACCCGGGTCCGCCGGGAGGCCATGCCGACCCGACGGGCACGGGCGTGTACGCCGCCGGCACCGGCCGCGACCCGTCCGGTCCGATCCGTGCGGGCGGTCCGGGTCCCGCCGGCCCGACCGGTCCCGCGGGTGGCGTTCCCGGACCGGCCGACGACCCCGGTCGGCAGGGCGGCCCACCCGCGGGAGCCGTCGGTCCGGCCACCGAGCGCGCGCCGGCCGTCGGCACAGGGGCGCCCACAGCCTCCCGCGGCTCGACCGCCGCCGGCCTCGCCTACGGGGCGCGGCGCACCGACGACGACTACGACGACGACGTCTATGACGAGGACGACTTCGACGACGACGACTTCGACGGCGACGAGGAGCCACCGCGCCGCGGCCGTTGGCGCCGCCGGCTCATCGCCCTCGCCGTCGTCATGGCCGTCCTGGCCGGTGCCCTGTTCGCCGGCTGGCGGTACGTGGACCGGCGCATCGACCCACCGGGCGGGCCGGGCGAGGCTGTCGCCGTCGAGATCCCCGAGGGGTCCTCCACCGGCGACATCGGCAAGCTGCTCGCGGGCAGCGGCGTCATCAGCGACTCGACTGTGTGGGGCTGGTACACCCGCGTGAAGTATGTCGGCTCGATCCAGGCGGGGCGCTACGAGATGCACCGCAACTCGTCCTTCGGCGAGGCGCTCGCGGCCCTGAAGGCCGGTCCCGAGGCGCCGCCGGCCCTCATGGTCACGGTGCCCGAGGGCTACACGGTGCGCCAGATGATCGAGCGCGTGACATCCCCCGAGAACGGCGTTGCGGGCTTCGAGCCCGACAAGGTCCAGGCCGCTCTGGACAGCGGGGTGGCGCGCTCGCGCTTCGTCCCCGCCGACGAGGCCTCGGCCGAGGGCACGCTGTTCCCCGAGACCTACAGGCTCGAGGAGGGCGACGACGAGGCGGCCCTCGTCAAGCAGATGATCGGCCAGTTCGACTCGGTGATGGACGAGCTCGAGGCCGAGCGACGGGCGGCCGAGCTCGGCGTCACGCCCTACGAGATCGTCATCATCGCCTCGCTCGTCGAGGAGGAGGCGCGGGTGCCCGAGGAGCGTCCCCGCGTGGCCCGCGTGATCTACAACCGCCTCGAGGGCAACATGCCGCTGCAGATCGACGCCACGAGCTGCTACGAGAAGGACACGCCCTGCACGCTGACCGACGCCGACCTCGCCGGCGACTCGCCGTACAACACGCGCAACGACCCGGGCCTGCCGCCGACGCCGATCTCGTCGCCCGGCCGGGCAAGCATCGAGGCGGCGCTCGACCCCGAGCCCGGCGACTGGCTGTACTACGCCCGGTCCGACGACGAGGGTCACCACACGTTCACGAACACCTACGAGGAGTTCCTCGAGGCCCGGCGCGAGTGCGCCGAGCAGGGACTGGGCTGCGGGTGATCTCGGGCGCCACCCGGGTCGCCGCCCTCATCGGGTGGCCGGCCCGGCACTCGCTCTCACCCGCCATCCTCAACGCCGCGTTCGCCGCCACGGGCGCCGACTGGGTGTTCACGGTGTTCGAGGTTCCCGCCGGCCGCGGCGAAGCCGCGGTGGGGGCGGCCAGGACGTTGGGCCTCGGCGGGCTGTCGGTCACGATGCCGCACAAGGCGGCCGCCTGGGCCGCCGTCGACGAGCGCACGCCGGCCGCCGAGGACCTCGGCGCCGTCAACTGCGTCTACTGGCGGGGTGACGTGCTCTGCGGCGACAACACCGACGGCCGGGGGCTGCTCGACGCGCTGCGCATCGACGAGGGCGTCGATCCGGATGGGGCGCGCTGCGTCGTGCTGGGGGCGGGCGGCGCCGGACGGGCCGTGGCCCGGGCGCTGGGCGGTGCGGGGGCCTCGGAGGTCGTCGTCGTCAACCGCTCGCCGGCCCCTGCCGAGCGAGCGGCGGCGCTCGCCGGGCCCGCGGGGAAGGTGGGGGACGCCACCGCCGTGGCGCACGCCGACATCGTCGTGAACGCCACCCCGCTCGGGATGGGCGTCGTCGTGGGAGTGGACGGGCAACCTGAACCGCTGCCGGTGGACCCGGACCTCCTCACGAGCGGGCAGATCGTGGTGGACCTGATATACCACCCCCCGATCACGCCCCTCCTGGCGGCGGCGCGTGATCGGGGGATCGACGCGGTCAACGGGCTGGGCATGCTCATCCACCAGGCCGCACAGGCTTTCCGCCACTGGACCAACGAGGAACCGGCCCTCGAGGCGATGTCGGCTGCGGCTCTCGCCGAGCTGACGCGCAGGTCGGTGGCGGAGCGCTCCTGAGAACATCGCCCGACGTCCGATGGGCGCGCGCTGCGCGCGCGACATAGGCTGCCACGAGCGCTGGAGTCAGAGGCGGGCCGAGCCCCCATCGGAGGTAGAGCGTTGGCGCTGCAAGGAACTCTGGACACGTTCGCGCTGCCTGATGTCCTGCGGTTGCTCGCAACCACGGCGAAGACCGGCCGCTTGCGCATCGAAGGCGATCGTGGTGCCGGGAGCGTGTGGCTCCGTGACGGGACCGTCATGGCGGCGACCGCGGACCGTGCCGTCGACGACGCCCCCGCCGAGGAGGTGCTGTTCGAGCTGCTGCGCTTCGAGGAGGGCTCGTTCTCCTTCGACATGGACGAGCTGTCGCCCGACGGCGAGCAGCCCGAGGACGTCGAGGTGCTGCTGCGCAACTCGGGAGCGCTCCTCAGCGAGTGGAGCGAGCTCAAGACCGCCGTGCCGTCGCTCGACCACCGGGTGGCGCTCGTCGAGTCGCTGCCGTCCGACGACGTCACCATCGACGCCAACCGCTGGCCCACGCTCGTCGCCATCGGTGCCGGGCGCTCGGTCGGCGATCTCGGCCAAGCTCTGGGTCTCGGCGAGCTGAGCGTCTCACGGGCGGTGCGTGACCTCGTCGATCTCGGCGTCATCAGCATCGAGCCGCCGGGCCCCGCCGACGTCCCACCGGCACCGCGCACCGACAGCCGAGCGCACCTCGCGATGCCCCGCACCGACTCACCCGTGCGCGACGCATCACCGCCGCGCCCTGAAACCGCGCCCCGTGAGGTAGCGCGTCGCGGCCCTTTCGGGAGTCTTGGCTCCGGTGAGATGCTCGGCACGGCGGGCGCGGTGCACAACGCCGACGCCATGACGACGGCCGAGATGCAGCGGGCGGGCTGGCTGCAGTCCCCCGAGCGCACCTCGGGCTCGACCCCGGCCGTACCGGGCGACGGCGCCCCGGCGGTGCGCGACGATCTGAGCCCTGGCCCGCGCAACGGCGCCAAGGGCAACGGCGGCGGTGCCGTGTCGATGACGCGTCCGCCCGGCCCGCCCGGCGCGTCGACGTCGCGGTTCTCGGGCCGGTCGGCCTCGGCGGGGAAGCGCTCGTCGCCTCGCCCCGGGCCGAGCGCGCGGTCGTCCTCGCTTAACGGACGCTCGACGACGCCCGGCCGGCGGTCGAGCGGGCCCGTTGGGGCCGGTTCGGGCATCGGCGACGAGCGGGCCTCGGCCTCCTCGCCCGAGCGGCCCTCGGGCGGCGCACATGTTGAGCCGTGGCGCGGCTCGACCCGCCCGCCGGTTCCGCCTCGGCGCAGCGGTCCCCGCCTGACCCCGCCGACGTTTGAGCGCGGCGGCCTGAGCACGCCGCCCGGCTTCGACAGCGGTCCCTTCGTGCCGTCGTCGCTGCCCCCCGACACGGGGCAGATCCGCCCGGTGTCCCCGGGCTCGCTGCCGCCCGACCTCCACTGGGCGGCTGACGACGCCTCGCCGCTGGGCAGGGGCGGCCTCGGCGCCGGGCTCCACAACGGGATGGGCAACGGCGGCAGCCGGGGTGGCCCGGCCGTTCCGCCGCCGGTCCCCGTCGACCCGTCGAAGGTGGCGCCGCACGTGGCGGCACTGAGCCCCGAGGCCCGGGCGGCCGTGCAGGCCACCGCCGGCAACAGCGGAGGCTCGACCGGCCCGGCCAACGGCGACGACGTCGCCGACCGGGGCCAGCTGCTGAACTTCCTGTCGTCGGTGCGGCCCTGACGCGACCGCCGAGGTGACTCCGACGCCCGGCGGGCCGCTGAATGGCCCCGCCGGGCGTTCGGCATCCTCGGGCACTCCCGAGACGCGCCCCGGCGCCGTTCCCGGTCCGGTGGCCGCTCCCGCGGCCGGTCCGGCGGCCGCACCGGACGGCCGCGCAATCGCACCCGGAGGGGGCAGGCGGTGCCTGCTGGTGACCGGCGGCTCTGGATACCTGGGGCGGGTCGTCGCCGAGCGGGCGAGCGCCGCCGGATGGACGGTCGTGGCGGCGTCCCGGTCCTCCACGATCCATCCCCTCGACGTGCGCGACGCCGATCAGGTCAACGGCCTGGTGGCGGCCGTGGGAGCCCGTGCCGTCGTGCACACGGCCTATCGGCAGGATGGGGCCGAGGCCCGGCCCACGATCGTGGACGGCTCGGCGGCGGTGGCCCGGGCGGCCGTCGCCGCGGGTGCCCGTCTGGTGCACGTCTCGACCGACGTGGTGTTCGACGGGCGGGCGGGACGGCCTTACGTCGAGGACGACGCGCCGTGCCCGCTGTCGGCCTACGGCCGGGCGAAGGCCGACGCGGAGGGCGTCGTGCTGGCCGCCGATCCGGCCGCCGTGGTCGTCCGCACGTCGCTGATCGTCGGCGGGGCGGGCCGGCCGCCGAGCCCGCACGAGCGCATGGCACTCGACCCGGCCGCGGTCCTGTTCACGGACGAGGTGCGCTGCCCCGTGGCGGTCGACGACCTGGCGGACGCCCTGGTGGAGCTGTGCGACGTGCCGGTCGCCGGCATCCTGCACGTCGCCGGTGCCGATGCGCTGTCCCGCTGGCAGCTCGGCGCGCTCGTCGCCGGCCCGGGCGTGCGGGGCGCGCCTGCGCCGCCCGGCCGCCCACTCGACTGCCGCCTCGACTCGTCCCGCGCTCGCCGCACCCTGCGGACCCGACTCCGCGGCGCCCGCGAGTTCTTCGCCACCCTCTGATCGCGCATCGCCGTCGGCGCGGCAGATCGGCCCGGAAAATTCTACGGATCGGACGCACGAACCGAAGGCCGGACGAAACGCCGCCGGAGGTGGTCCACCTCCGGCGCCGGGCCCTACGGTCTCGCCGTGCCTCGTCCCGCCCGTCCCTCCGCCGCGTACCCGGCGCCTGGGCTCCGGCCGAGCGGCGCCGCGGCCCGTCCGGCCCGTCCCGCCGCCGCGCACCCGGCGCCTGCGCCCCGGCCGCGCGGGCGCGGCGGGGAGGCGCACCGGCGCTCGGGGCGCGACCGCGGGTGGGGGCCCGCCAGTCGGTCGAGGCCAGGCGGCGGGGGAGCTGCGTGACGGCCGTGCTGGCCCTGGGGGCCGCCGTCCTCGGGTTGGTGGTCGTCGGGCCGCTCCTCAACCGGGCGATCCTCTGGTGGATCGGGCGCCACGTGGTCGTGGCCGGCCTGCTGGGGCGCACGCCGAGCTCCCGAGAGCTGGCCGGCTCCCGGGCGCCGGCCCGCTGCGAGCGCTGCGGGGCGCCGATCGAGGTCCGTCCCGGCGGCGCCCGCCTGCCGGCCCTGCTGCCATGGGCGGCTGCCGCCGGCCGCTGCCGCCGCTGCGGCGCCTCGCGCCCCCGGTGGCTGGCGGCGGTCGAGCTGGCGACCGCCACCGGGTTCGGGCTCGCAGCTGCGCGCTTCGGCTGGTCCGCGGAGCTCCCGGTCGTGCTGGCGCTGGTGGCCGGGCTCGTCGCCGCGAGCGCGGTCGACCTCGCCTATCTGCGCATCCCCACGCCGTTCCTGCGGGTCGCCGGAGGCGTGGCCGTCGCGGCCATGGCGGCCGCCGCCGTCGTCGCCGGCCCGGCCGACGCCCTGGTCGGCGGCCTGCTGGGCGCCGCCGTCTACGGCGGCTTCCTGCTGGTGTTCCACCTGATCTCCCCGTCGAACCTCGGCTTCGGCGACGTGCGCCTCGGCGTGCTGATCGGCCTCGTCGTCGGGTGGCTGGCGTGGGCGCCCGACCGGCCGGTCGAGGGTCCCCTGTCGGCGGTCGTCGCCGCGGCGTTCGTGGGGGCCCTCGTGGGCTCGGTCGTCGGGACCGTCCTGCTCCTGGCCCGCCGCCAGAACCGCCCGTTCCCGTTCGGGCCCGCGCTGGCACTCGGCGCCGTGCTCGTCGTCCTCACGCTCTGAGGGCCGCCCAGCACGCGCGGCCGAACCGCCGGGCGTGCCCGGGGGCCGGCCCGGCGTGCGCTCGCCCCGGGCACGCCGGGCGCCCCCGCTGGCGGTCGCCCCCCGGCACCCGGGGTGCGCCGCGCGCATCGCTCGCCGCACCGCACGCCGGGTCCCGCCCAGCGCGCGCTCGCCGCCGGCCACCCGGGCGCGCCCGCGGACGCTCGCATGCGGAACCGGTACCGGCCCGCGACGGGGCGATCGGTATCGTCGGGACGTGCTCCGCTTCCTCACGGCCGGTGAGTCCCACGGCCGGGCCCTCGTCGTGATCGTCGAGGGCCTGCCCGCCGGGCTGCCGGTGACCGTCGACGACATCCAGCGCGAGCTGTCCCGCCGCCGCCTCGGCTACGGGCGCGGCCCCCGCATGCGGTTCGAGCAGGACGAGGTGTCGATCGTCGGTGGAGTCCGGCACGGGCGCACGCTCGGCTCGCCGGTGGCGATCGAGATCGGCAACACCGAGTGGGTCCGATCCGACAAGTGGCACGAGGAGATGTCGGTCGGCCCGGGCGAGACGAAGGCCCGCCTGACCCAGCCCCGCCCAGGTCACGCCGACCTCGCCGGCATGCAGAAGTACGGCTTCGACGACGCCCGCGACGTGCTGGAACGGGCCTCGGCCCGTGAGACGGCGGCCCGGGTGGCGGCCGGTGCGGTGGCCAAGCTGCTCATCGGCCACCTCGGCATGCACGTCGTCTCCCACGTCGTGCGGATGGGCTCGGTGCGCACGAAGTCGACCGAGCGCCCCCGCCCCGAGGACCTCGACCGCGTCGACGCCTCGCAGGTCCGCTGCTTCGACCCGGCCGCCGAGGACGAGATGGTCGCCGAGATCAAGGCCGTGTCGAAGGAGGGCGACAGCCTCGGCGGCATCGTCGAGGTGCTCGGCTACGGCGTGCCGGTCGGCCTCGGCAGCCACGTCCACTGGGACCGGCGCCTCGACGGCCTGCTGGCCCAGGCCCTGCTCAGCATCCAAGCAGTCAAGGGCGTCGAGATCGGTGACGGGTTCGAGGTGGCGGGGCGCCCCGGCAGCGAAGCCCACGACCCGATCCGCTGGGACGCCGAGAGCGGCGCCTACACCCGAGGCTCCTCCCTGGCCGGCGGGGTCGAGGGCGGCATGTCCACCGGCGACCTGCTCGTGGCCCGGGCCGCCATGAAGCCACTCGCCACGCTGAACCGGCCGGTGCTCGAGACCGTCGACGTCGAGACGAAGGAGACCACGGTCAGCTTCAAGGAGCGCACCGACGTCACGGCCGTGCCCGCCATGGGCGTGGTGGCCGAGACGATGGTGGCCCTCGTGCTCGCCGGCGAGGCGCTCCGCAAGTTCGGCGGCGACTCGCTCGGCGAGATCGGGCGCAACAAGGCCGGCTTCGACGCCACGCTCGCCGATGGCTGAGGCCGCCGTCACCCGCCACGTCGTGCTCGTCGGGCTGATGGGCGTGGGCAAGTCGACCGTGGGCCGCCGCCTCGCCAAGGAGCTCGAGCGTCCGTTCGTCGACGTCGACGAGCAGGTCGAGCTGCGGGCCGGGCTCGCCATCCCCGCGCTGTTCCGCCGCGACGGAGAGGATGCGTTCCGCCGCGTCGAGGCCGAGGTGCTCGCCGACCTCGTCGGCCGGACCGACCCACTCGTGATCGCCGCCGGCGGCGGAGCGGTCAACCGGCCCGAGAACCGTGCCCTGCTCGTCGGCCGCACGTTCGTCGTGTGGCTGCGGGCGTCACCGGCCTTCGTCGCCGCCCGGGTCGACCCCACCCACCGGCCGCTGCTCGCCGGAGAGCCCGATCCGGTCGCCGCGCTGGCCCGCCTGCAGGCCGAGCGCCAGCCTGCCTACGCCGAGGCCGCGGACGTGGACGTCGACGTCGAGCCGTTCCACCGCGGCGACGACAAGCCGAAGCGGGCCCTCGCCCGCCACATCGCGGCCCTGGTACGAGGCGAGGTCCCCCCGCCGCCCTCGGGCCAACGGCCCAGGGCCGCCTTCTCCACCGAGCCGACCGAGCCGGCATCGCGGCCCGTGGGGCCGGCCGCCCGGACGTCCGAGCCGGCAGTGCCGCCCGTGGGGCCGGCCGCCCGGACGTCCGAGCCGGCAGCGCCGCCCGTGGGGCCGGCCGCACGGTTGCCCGAGCCGGCAGCGCCGCCCG
>Ga0126307_10003746_pt1 | contig 10447 bp, 11 predicted proteins | sample Plot28_FD_89955 | JGI IMG/M metagenome (GOLD analysis project Ga0126307, IMG submission 89955) | Serpentine soil microbial communities from UC McLaughlin Reserve, CA, USA - Plot28 | ecosystem: Environmental > Terrestrial > Soil > Grasslands | place: USA: UC McLaughlin Reserve, Lake County...
CCCATGAAGTTCTCGACGTTGCCCGCCAGCGTCGCCGGGTCGAGCGAGTATGAGCCGACGTGCTCGAGCGTGGCGCCGGTCTGCTCCTCACCGAAGCGGCGGCGCTCGTCCGCCATCTCCCGGGTGTAATCGTCGTCCTTGCTGCGCGGCACCCGGACACGGGAACCGTCCTCTGTGCTCATCGTCGCCTCCTGCCTTCGAACTGCGTGAGGACCAGAGGGCCTGGTACCGAGATCGCTCGGCGAACCCCCCGCTTCCGCGCAGGGCCACTGGGCCTGATCATGCCGCAGCGCCGGCCTCATCGTCGGGGCGAGCTCAGCAGAGACGGGGCGGCCGTGATCGCCCTTGATCTCGTGCCGCAGCAGAGATCCCCTGTGAGAGCCTCGTCGACCGCGTCGGGGGCGGTGCGTCCGTCGGGACCGGGTACGAAGAACCGGAGGTCGATTCCGCATGAGGCCCGTCGACTCACCGAGTGACCCACATGACCGGCGTGCCCGGTGCCTAGGTCCGGATGATGCGTGACGGTCCGCTCTGCCTCGCAACCACGGTGCTGATCATCGGCCGGCTCATCGACGGGCGCGACCGCTGGAACCCGACCTGAGCGCTATCCGCTCAGGTCCTCAGGGGACGATTGCGTCTAGGTTCACTGCCTGCGGGTGAACGTGATCTTCATCCATGGCTCCCAGCTGTGGCCGTCTCCCGACCGTTCCCACAACGCCGTCATCGAGCGACGATCGGACGCCACGCTCAGGGTCGAACGCACTCGAGCGGTCGTCGCCTCGGCCGGCTGCGCTGCGGCAGCGATCTCTGGACCGCCCGTGAAATGGAACACGCCCTCATCGTCGACCGTTACCCGCATGACCTCGGCGTTCCCCTGATGGTCGAACGACCGTGCCAGGAACCCACCGCCCTCGGACGCCGGTTCCCCGATCACTTCGATGGCTCGAACCTCCTGGTCACCGACGGTCACGTCCACGTGATGCACGAGGAAGTAGCCACCGGCGAGCACTTCATAGGTGTCCGTGCCTTTCACAGGTACGGGTGGATCACCGACGACGTGACCGTCGGTGGCCCACTCGCCAGCGATGCTCCAGAGTCGTTCGTGCTCTTGGCCCGGGTTGTGGTGCATGAGCGGCCTCCTCACGTCACAAGGTGCGGTCGATGTGCTCGTGAGCCCGTGCGGACCGGGTCGTACGCGATGCCAGACGACCCTGCACCATCGATCGCCCATTGGACGTCCGACGTCGGCAAGACTCATCGGCTCGGCGTGGGTCACAAGGATCGCCCTGGCCACATGCGCTCCGCTGACTGGGGAGCGGGCGGCGCTGCATCGGGCCTCGACGCACGACGGCTGATACCGCGGCGCCTGCGATGTCGCTGGTGGGTGTCCCAGATCGCCGGGACTGCGACCGCGGTCACTCCAGTGAGTAGAGGTGGATGAGGGCGTCGACCGCATCGGTGTCCCGGAACGCCGGCTCGGCGCGTTGCGTTACGACAGTTCGTCGGGGAGCGTTCGCGCGAGTCCGGACAGCTGCGCCGGTAGGTCGCTGCCAGGATCGAACGCCACGTGCCACCGGTCGGTTGGGTACCCCCAGTAACGAACGTCGGCTATGCGCCAGTCCGGCATCGCTTCGAGGTCGACGACGAGGTCGACGCATCCGCCGTCGGTGCTGTCAACGAAGCCCCGGCAGAAGATCACCTGGGCATGCCCGTCGGACGCGCCTGCTTGGCCGGCTGCGAACCCAAGCGGGGTCAGAATCGGATCGAGGACGGCGGCAACTCGGTCCAGTGCGGGGTCGAGCGGCGGGACCGGGTACGAAGCGAACGGCACGATCCTCATCCTCGCATCGCCGGCAGAATCAGCAGGAGAGGGACCATCGCTACCGCCAGCACGAGTAGGGGACGTCGACGGCCTGTTCGAACCGGTGAAGAACCGCCGCACGCTTCCCGGCCTGCCCCTCACCAGGCACCGGGGTGGGCTCCGTACTGCTGGCCAGGGTCTCTCCTGCTCCGTGTACGCGCGGTCGACGCGTGAACCGCCACCAGGGCCGCACCGCGGTGCTCACCGGGGCCGGGGGCGGCCAGGCGATGAACAGCAGGTCGTCCCCCTTCGGTGAGGAACCGACTGGCACGGCGTGCAGGGTGTCCGTCCGGCGGGGCGTGGCGACGACGGCGGTCCGTGTCCCCGCCGGAGCCGATGAGTTCGATGGCTGCCGTTCGTCCTGCTGGTCATGAAGCGCGCCGTCGAGCTGTTCGCGTTGGAGGTTCGCTCGTCACGCTCGCCCCTGGTCGAGGAGACGTGGCAGGCCCGAAGCGAACCCGAGGGGTCCTTCATCTCGGTGGCGGCGACCCACTGGGAGATGGTCGTCACCCGGCAGGGGGGCGCAGGCCGGCTGACCGTGCGGGGACCCGAGACGAAGGCGACCATCGTGCCGATCCCCCAGGGCGCCGAGTTCTTCGGCATCCGGTTCAGCTCGGGCTGCTTCATGCCAGACCTGCCGCCGGGCCAGCTGGTGGACCGGACGCTGACGTTGCCGCGGTTGACGGGTACCTCGTTCTGGCTCGACGGATCTGCCTGGGAGGTTCCGGGCCCGGACGACGCCGACGTCTTCGTCCACCGGCTCGCGCAAGCGGGCCTGCTGGTGCACGACCCGATCGTGGCCGAGGCCCTGAGCGGCGAGGTTCCAGGTTTGTCGACCCGCTCGGTGGAACGGCGGGTGGCGCGCGCAACGGGGTTGAACCGAGGTGCCATCGAGCGGATCCGCCGGGCCGAGAGAGCGGTCGAGCTGCTGTCCCGGGGCGTGGCCCCCGCTGACGTGGCCGGCCGGACCGGCTACGCCGACCAGCCCCACTTGACCAGATCGCTCAGGCGCTTCGTCGGGCAGACGCCCTCTCAGATCGTGGGCTCCGAGCAGCGTGAATAGCTGTCGCTGGCGTTCAAGACGGCATGTCGCGCGCGGGTTAGACCGCATCGCATGCGGCAGCTGATCAACTCCACGTACATCACGCTCGACGGCGTCGTCGAGAGTCCCCACTTGTGGCCCTCACTGAAGGGCGGGTCCTCCGTCGAAGGCGACAGGATCCAGACGGACCTGCTGAAGACCTGCGACATCGTCCTGATGGGCCGCCGCACCTACGACGTCTTCGCCCCGGCCTGGTCGAGCCGCAGCGACGACCCCTACTCGGACCGCATCAACACGATGCGGAAGGTGGTCGTGTCCAGCACGCTCAACGATCCGCAATGGACGAACACCGAGGTGGTCGCCGGTGACGTCGTCGCCCGCGTCCGCTGCCTCAAGGAAGAGGACGGCGGCCACATCGTCCAGTACGGCTTCGGCGACGTGTCCCGGCTGTTGCTCGAGCACGGCCTGTTCGACCAGTTCCAGCTGTGGATCCATCCGCAACTCGTCGGCCCGAGCGACGCCAGCGACCTGCTGTGTCGCCCTGGAATGACCGCGACGTTCGAGCTCGTGGACTCGAGGGTCCTGAGCAACGGGATCATCCTGGTGAGCTACACGCCGTGATGCCGCGGGCGTGACCCGTGCGAGCTGGCGGTGGACCTCCGACGACGACCGTAGGACAAGCCCACAGCCTTCCACCCGCACGGTCCTCGCGCCGTAGAGGTGCCCCCAGAACGCCGGCTGGGCGAGACCCTGCTGTCGGCTTACCGGGTGTCGGTGCGAAGGGCGTCGGCCTTGTTGGGCGCGGGGTCGCCGGGACGGTGCAGCAGGTTCTCCACGCCGACGACGCCGGGAACCGCACGGATCCGGCGCTCGACGTCCGCCGCCGTTGCCGGGTCGGCAACCTCCCCCCGCAGCGTGACCACGCCGTTCACCACATCGATCGTCGGATGCGGGTGATCGGCCTCGCGCCCGAGCGTCTCGCTGCGCACCCGGTCGGCCAGCGCCCGGTCGTCGCCTGGTGCTGCCGGCACCGGATGCCGTATCCGTTGAGCGACCCCTTCCAGGCGACCGCGCTGGAAGCTGGCGCGGCGCTGGACGGCACGCGCCTCGCGGCGGGTGAACGCGCGGCCCTGGTCGCGGAGGCGGGCTCGGCGACTACGGCCCCGGTCGGGATCGAAGAGATGGGCAGCAACGGCACCAGCGGCCGCGGCGACGGCTGCCTTGGCGAGAGCTGAACCTCTCATGTGATCACCTCCCGCCTGCGCGCTTCCACCGCCCGACCTCGGCAAACACAGCGGACTTGTGTTCCGGCGGCCAGGACAGGCAGCCATTGGTGGTACCTCGACCAGGGAGGTGCGCCATGGCAGGGGACTCGCTCGTGCAACGAACCGTCATCCATCATCCCGACCAAGCACGTGTCCGACTCCGCATGATGGGTGACACCGCGGCTTCAGTTGATGGGTGACACCGCCGCCCGTTGTCCGGGTCCGCTCGGGGACCAGCAGGGGGAGCCACCGCCCCGACGGAAGTAGCGCGGCGGGTCAGGCCTGGATCGCGACCGGTGTGCCTAAGGGGACCGAGTCAGCCATCTGGATGATCACGTCGTTGGGGACCCGGATGCACCCATGGCTCACGTCGTTGCCGATCGAGTCCGGGTCGTTGGTGCCGTGGATGCCGATGACACCCGACCCGCCGTTGAAGCTGGCCAGCTCCGGGTTGTTGGAGAACCCGGACAGCCCGTACGCATAGGGGCCGTAGTCGCCGTCGGGATCGGGCGGCTGGAGCAGCTCCTTGATGTAGTAGATGCCCCCGGGCGTCGGTGTGTCCGCCGTGCCGACGCCGATGGCGGTCTCGAGGCTGACCTGCTCGCCCCGGCGGACAGTGAGCCGGTGCGCGGCCAGCTCGATCGTGATCCGGTACTCGTTGCGGGCAAGCGTGACATCGCTGGCCCTCACCCAGCCCTTGCTGCCGTTGGGCCGCACCGGCAGGTGGACCGGCAGCCAGTCGCGGTCGACGTCGGGGCCGTCGACCAGGAACACCAGCGGGGCGCCGTTCTCGTTGGGGTTGGCCAGGGTGTGGCTCGGCTCCGAGGCGTCAGGCTGGGGAAAGACAGCCACCTCGGGGCCGTTGGCGGAGGCCACCCAGCTGGTGTCCGGAGCCAGCGTGGTCTGGGCCGGCTGGCCGGCTGCAGCCGTCGTGGGGGTGGACTCCGTCGGCTCGGCGACCTCGGCGTCGCCGCCCCCGCCTCCGCAGGCGGCGACCGCGACCGCGATAAGGGCCACGAGGGCAACGGTGAACCGGGGGGCCGAGCGCTCGTGCACGGGCGGCGATGCTACCCATGCCTGCCCGTCATGTGACGACGCCCCTACCGACGCCACGACCTCCCGTGTCCCAGCCGGGGGGAATCTCCGCGTGAAGGCCCCCGCCCCGGTGCCCGATCGGAGACGAGGGACGGTGGCCTTCGCTGGGACTGCTAGCCGGTGAACGTCGGCTCGGCTTGGACCGGCTCGGCCGGCGGCTGCGCCGGCTCCACGACCGGCGGCTCCGTCGGCGGCGTGGTCCTCGGCGATGCCGTGCCGTCTCGCACGCGACACAGTCCCCGTCGGATTCGAGGGCCGGGTCGTACGCCTCGTCCCCGCGGGAATGTTCACCAACCCCTGAGCGGCGAGCTCGTCGCAGTGCGGGCCGCCATGATCGGCCCCGCGGCCGACACGCCGATGGTCAATAACACAAATACGGCCACCACGAGGATGCCCGCCTTGGTGATGTTGCTGGCAGGCCGTCGGGCGCTGGCCGGACTCACACCGCGATGCTAGAGGTGCCGATCCACCAGTGAGAGTAGGCGTCGCTGGCGTCAATCGTGCTCTAGGAGGCTGGGTGCGGGTGGCGGTGGGGCGTACCCGGGATCAGGCCACGACGCACGGAGAGGGTCGCAGAGGCGGAGGCCGCCGCGTGTACCCTTCTTCGCGCTCGCGGCGATGACGGAGGGGCCAGGAGTTCCGCGGCTCTCCGTTCGTCGGCTCGTCGATGCGGCGATTGGGGTCAGGCGGTGTTCGTCCCACGTAGATGGCGTTCCTGAACGGCTCGTACGTTCGCAGCGGGCCCGGGTGCGCCACCTGGTGGTCTACACGCAGCAAGGAGCTGGAGATAGATGATGGACATGCACACCTCTACGCGGCGACGCGTGGCGATCGTCGTTGCCGGCATGGCTGGCGCAGCCGGGTTGTTCGTAGCCCTGCCGGCGTCGGCGCAGTCGAACGACGGCGAAGTCGTCCCGGACAACCCCGGGTGCGATGACATCGCGCCGGAGGGCGAGATCTGGACCGAGTTGAAGGTCGAGCAGCCGCAGGACGGCGAGTCCAGCGACGACACGCTCGTCGTCAACGTCGACGTCCGCGACACCGAAGACGGTCAAGTGTTCGACTGGAACTCGAACATTGGTGTCGACGCCGTGATCGTCAAGGGTGGGCCGGACGCGAACGTCTACTTCTACGACCCCGAGTCCATGGGAGCCACCGGCCTCCACGCGCCGGTGAGCCCGAGTGGGCAGTGGGCTGGCCTCAGTCACATCTCGTTCTGCTACGACAAGGACGAAATGCCGCCCCCCACCCCGACGCCTACGCCCACGCCGACGTCACCGACGACCGCGCCGACGCCGCCCACGACGGCCCCGTCGGTGCAGCCAGCTCCGCCGGCCAAGCCGGTGGTCGCTCAGCCGACGTTCACGGGCTGATCGCACCCACAGGATTCCTGAGGGCTGATCGCACCCACAGCACTGCCTGATGCCCTATCGCGGGCGAGGTCTGACGGCCGTTCCGGCCTGTCGGGCCTCGCCCCTGGGGCTTCGCCCGCCCGGTCGGCATCCGCCACCTGGACAGCACCAGGGGCTACACCGCCATGTTCCAAGACGCACCCCACCCACGGCCTGACCACGGGGCTCACCACACTCACGTATCACCGTGACGACCGCTCGGGGAGCGTCGCCCGCGACCTGACTCGTTCAGTGAAGACCTCAGCCCGTGCGGGTGCCGATGACGAGCACCATCGGCGGCTGGAGGTCGAGCTGCCGGGTCTCGATGTCGGCCAGCCCGACCTCGGCGAGCAGCCCGGTGATCTCCTCACCGGCGCGTCGAGCGGTGTCGGCGTCCGCGCCCGGCGTCCGCGGCTGCAACCCGATGGCGATCCTTCCCCCCGGCCTCAACAGTCGCTCCAGGCGCTCGAGCTGGGCGGGTGGGTCCGGCCACATGCCCAGGTTGTTCACGGCGAGGATCAGGTCCAGGGGGGCCAGCTCGTCGTCGAGGTCGGCCACGCTGGCCTGGGACAACCGCAACCGCCCCTCGGCGAGGGCCTTCGCGTTGCGCCTGGCCGCCATCCCCACCATCAGCTCGGAGTGGTCGATGCCGTGGACGATGCCTTCGGTCACCCGGGCGACCAGCGCCTCGATGGCGACGCCGGGGCCAAAGCCGATCTCCAGCACCCGGTCGGTGGGGCGGACGGCGAGCTGGTCGACGGCCCAGCGGTTGCGCTGCACGTTGGAGCTCCGGGTCGCCATGACGCGGCCGACGACGCGGCCGACCGGGCCGGACGGACGATGGAACTGGCGGACGAGCCCCAGGCGGAAGGCCAGCACCACGACGAGACGCCGCCGGAGGCCAGCACAGAGTTTCATCGCGCCAGCACACCTCTTCAAGTACGCTTGAAGTCAATGGCTGAATCCGAGCAGGACCTGTTGACGATCGGCGAGCTCGCCGAGCAGGCGGGCGTGGCGACATCCGCGCTGCGCTACTACGAGGAACTCGGCCTCTTGGAGCCCGGCGAGCGCCGGTCGGGACGGCGGTACTACCGCCGCGCCGCGGTCGAGACGGTCGGCAGCATCCTGTTCCTGCGGGACGTGGGCTTCACGCTCGCCGAGATCGGTCAGCTCCGCTCGTCCAGTGCCAACCGACCGGCCCGCCGGGCGCTGCTGGCCTCCAAGCTCGAGGAGCTGGCCCGCAAGGCCGTCGAGATCAGCGTCGCCCGCGACGCGCTGAACCATGGCCTCGACTGCCCCGCCCCCGACATCCTGACCTGCCCGAACTTCATCGCTGGCGTCCACGAGCGCCTCACCGCCCGGGTCCCGTGGACCCAGCTGCAGTCCCCGCCGCCGAGCGGGGTCAGGACTTGAGGAGGCAGTCGATCGCTCGGGTGACCATCTCGTCGGCGTGGGCTCCGTCCGACCCGGTGGCCGCGTTCCGGGCGCAGCGCCGCACATGCTCGTCGAGCAGGCCGACGGCCACGCCGGCGGCGAGTCCCTGACTAGTTCAGTGAAGCATGCGTCCCACGTGATCTCGAACGCCGATCCCGCCTCATTCGGCGGGAGGCCGCCGGTGACGGCCTTCATCGGCAGGATGATGGGACTCATATCGCGCGGTTCGCGGAGGTCTTCCCCCGAGGCGCGGATCGGGATCACGGATCGCGACCCGTACCGCTGCATCGTGCCGTGTGACCGACGGTGCCTGGGAGTGGCCGCTCCATCGGCGCGAGTTGGGCGCGGCGCTGGCCGCCGGCGGGGCCGGGGCCGCCTTCGAGACTGCCTCCCGACCGGTGGCGAAAGCGGTCTGCAGGCAACGCCGGCCCCTGGCCGGCCTCGGCGGCACAGACGAGACGTCGAGCTGCCCCGTCGGTGCACCTACGGACAGCTGATCGCCGGGTTCCAGGTCGCGAATCCGCCGTCCGGATTCTCGACCCACGCATAGGCGTGCAAGTCGTAGTGGATCGGCATGCCGGGAGCGTGGCCGAGCATCGGGCCGTCGAAGGGGTGACCGAAGAGCGTCGGACGGTCGTCGTCGGTGGCGAGGTCCTGATCAGCATCCACCACCAACCACTCGGCTGCCGCGAGCTGGCGACCGCCGCCGGGAGCGCTCACATACAGCACCGCCTCGGGGCGGCTCGGCTCGAGGATCGTGTCGATCCGGGAGAAGTTCACGTAGTGGTATCCCATGGCGGGTACGCACTCGTCGGTGGGGGTGAACCCGTCGGCGATCGCCGCGGCTTCTGATTGGTACGGCGCGGTGAAGGCCTGCGCCGCGGACAGGCCGGCGTCACCGGCGCTGCTCTGGTCCGCCGTCGCCGGTGACGCCAGGCCCGCCATCACGACGGTCGCGGCCACAACCGAGACGGCGATGGGCTTCGCCCGGCCTCGACACAGGTGCTGCCATCCTCGTGTCACTCTCATCGTTCCCTCCTGCTGGATTGGTTACGCGAGCAGCGGGCCGAGTGGCTCGCTGCATGCGACCAACAGTGCGGGACTCCGGCGGGCCCGACTTACGTAGGTCGGTACCTGTTTCGCGGCGACCTTGTCACCACACGACTCGTGTGGTCGTGGTCGGGGGAGAGCCGCCGCCGGCGCCGTGAGTCAGCGGCCCGGGCCCGGCTCCAGCAGGCGCGCCAGGGTGCGGCGGTCGCTGACGCCCAGCTTGGTGTACGCCCTCTGTAGGTGCCCCTCGACGGTGCGCACGGACAGGTAGAGCCGCTCGGCGATGGCCGGCGAGGACAGCCCCTGGGCAGCGAGGCTGGCCACCTCTCGCTCGCGGCGGCTGAGCGGCAGCGGTCGTGCAAGCTCCTCGAGAACCGGGGTGCGAGCGTTCTCGCAGGCTTGGGCGAGCACGCCGGCGCGGGCGGCGCAACGCTCGGCCCGGCCCACCAGGGCCGCTTGCCGGAACGCCGCACTCGCCTCGGCCGCGGCCTCGGCGGCCAGCAGGACCGCCCCCAGCTCCTCGAACCGCGTCGCGGCCGCGTCCAGCTTCGCTCCGTTGCCTTCGGAGACCGCCGCACCGTGGGCCGCGAAGCACTGGGCCCAGTGCCCCTCGACCTGAGGCGAACGCTCGACCAGCGTGGGCGCCGCGTCCGTCCCGCCGACGCGCAGCGCGTCGTGTAGCGCGAAGAGCTCCGCCGTGTGCTGTCCATGGGAGCGCGACCACGCAGCGGCATCCAGGAACCTTTCGATGGCGGCCGACCGCTGACCTTGTGCGAGTGCGGCCCATCCCCGGGCGCGGCGGACCAGCCCTTCGAAGATGGTCGAGCGCGCGACCAGCTCGTCGGCCTCCGCGCTGGCGCGCGCGGCGCCGTCGGCGTCCCCGACGAGGGCACAGGCTTCGGTGAGCTGGGCCAGAGCGAACGGCAGCCGGGAACGAGCGATCGGGCGCATGCCGGCCGTGCTCTCGCGAAGCCATCGTTCGGCGGTGCGGGCCAGTCCGCGATGCAGGGCCGACATCCCTCGTGCGAGCGCGATGAAGCTGGCTCCATCGGCGCTCCCGCCGCTGGCTTCGGTGACGGCCTCCACGAACGCGGTCGCCGCATCGGCGTCATCCAGACGGCCTGCGGCCACGAGCGATGGGAGCTGGGTCGACAGGACCCACGCCGGGGCTTGGGGAAGCTCGTCCTGGTGACGGAGAGCGACAGGGAACATGCGCTCTGCGAGCGCGCACGCCGAGTCCGGCTGGCCCCCGCAGAGCCACGCACCGCCGAGTGCCGGCACGGCGCGCAGCTGGCTGATTTCGTCGAGC
>Ga0126307_10003747_pt1 | contig 10447 bp, 16 predicted proteins | sample Plot28_FD_89955 | JGI IMG/M metagenome (GOLD analysis project Ga0126307, IMG submission 89955) | Serpentine soil microbial communities from UC McLaughlin Reserve, CA, USA - Plot28 | ecosystem: Environmental > Terrestrial > Soil > Grasslands | place: USA: UC McLaughlin Reserve, Lake County...
AGTTGCCTCGAACGACCTGCTAAGCGCCGCTAAGATCGAATGCTTGAAGACCACTCAACCGAAATATTGAGAAAGGCTGAATTTTTCATGGAAGCTGGCAGGAAATACTGCCGAAACATTCGCAGACTAATCATCGGCGGAGAGAGCCCGTGGCGCGGAACGCGTTGTGCTTCGATCTTCGCATCGTCGCCGGCGCTCGCGCCGATTCATGGCGACGGGAACCCGGCGACGGTCGAGCGAATACACCGCGACGCGCCACCGATCGAGCGCCTTCGAGATGAACTCGAGACCATTTATCCACCCTGATGGTGTGCGGTGCTCCGCGTGTAGCCGCGACCCTGGTCACCGCATCGACCACCTGCTCACCGTTAATCCCTTGGTCGACCTCGATCGCCAAAGCTTCACGCGTGTAAGCATCGATGACCGTCAGAGCTCGAAGGCGGCGACCATCGAAGAGAGCATCCGAGACGAAGTCCATCGACCACAACTCGTTCGCAGCCCTGGCCGCGGGCTGGCGCTCCCGGCCCGCCGCACTGACGTGCCGTCGCGGCCGCCTCAGCTGAGGCTCAAACCGTCCTCACGATACAGCCGTTAGACGCGCTTGTGATTCACCAGCCAGCCCTCCCGCCGGAGCAGAATGTAGATTCGGAAGTAGCCATACCTGACGCGCGTCTGCGCCAGATCGCGAATGCGCAGCCGCAGACACCGGCGTGCCCGTCTCCGCCTGCTTCAGCGCAAAGGCGATCTGCTCTTCGGTGAACCTGCTCTTCTTCACGGCTTCGCTCCTCCCATCAGGGTCTCACAAAGCCGGAAAACTCGCACTCAAACCGGAGGAGAAAAACGGGGGGACGTCACAGGACACGAGGAGCGAGGGCGTGCGGCTGACTACGCCGTTCACTGCGCTGCTGCACCCCCGGGAAGGTCGTAAAGCAGGCTCGTCTCCTGCTTCGTGCGCGAAGCAGACCTTCATCGATCCTGACGCATTGCCCGCGCCAGCGTCCCCGGCCAGAACCGCGATGCCGCGGGATTTCCCGCGGCATCGAGCGTGTTAGCGGCCGCGGATGCGATCGAAGCCGACCCACGCGATTGAGTCGATCTCGCTACGGTCAAGGCCAATATCGCGCAGCGTGCGGTGTCGGCAGTTCTTCTTCCCCTCGCGAGCGCGGCCGTCATCGAGCGGCTTGCGGGCGGGCCAGCGGGTTTTGCATGCCGTCAGCGACGGGTCCAGCCGAAGCCCGGAGCGCCAGCTCAAGAGGACCGCTCAAGTCGTCTCGCTTCTAAAGAGCAAAAATGTGAAAATTTGGATGTGACCCTTCGGACGGTGTCGGATCGAATCTTGCCCGGAGCGTCGCAGGGCTGGAGTCCTCTTCTTAGCGATTGAGCCGTGCGGTCTCTAAGATCCTCTGACAATACTCGATGAGCGGCCTGGAAGCATATGCTTGAAGGCGATCGAAGTCGGCAACCGGAATGTGGCAACGTTGAGGGTCTCCCTTGATAATCGTAACCATTTCCCCCAAACCATTTTTAGTGAGAGCAGATAACCGACAAATCTCGATCACTGTCCCCATTAACTCATCTAGCTCCATAAAACCCTGCTGTGCCTTAGCCACTTCGATCTGAGTGGCTAGCCACTGAGTCTTAAGATTCCACTCCTGAATCTCGAAGTCGATGGAGGATATTGCGCTACAGTCGCTGGAAACTGCATGGGAGCTACTCAAGGCGAATATGGCAACTGCGACTTTATTGAATGACCGGAACATGGCCCGACCCTTCTTTGACGAGACGCACTCTTACGTAGTGCTCGAGACGGGTTGGGCTGGCCCCACTGCGTACAATGATGAACCCACCAAAGGTTTACGCCAGGTTCGATATAGCCGAACTCCCGCTCATCACGACCACCACGCACAAGTTAAACGATCCCCGCACGAATCCATAGCTCACGCCTTCCCATCAGGCCGGAAGCCGGTCGCGATCGGCGAGGTCGAGGCGCCGTAAATCTCTCCGCGCCGAGAGGTTTCGGGCTCAACGGTTTATGATCGTGGTCAGCCCCTTCTCGATCGCGCCGCGATCGTCAGGGCCGGCGACGCAGATACCGTGCTGACGTAGGAAGCGCACCGCGACGGCAGGGCCGATCGTTCCGATCCTTCTCCAGCCTCGAGGAGGCGATGCGAGAGATACAGGAGCGTGAAGCGCTGCTCCGGTGGCCCGCTTGCGCCCTCGTCGGCGCCGCACCGTCAGCCCTTCCTGGTGATAGAGCCGTTGCGTCCTCTTGCGGTTCCGCACCAGCCCTTCCTGGCGCCGCCGGTAGCCGAAGCGACGCCGCTCGGCCGCCAGCTCCCGCAGGCGAGCCCGCAGGCCGTCGTCGGCCGGCTGCCGGGACCGATAACGGATCGTCCTGCGGTCGACCCAGCGGGTTGATTGTTCTGCCCTTTCCCGCGATCCCACCTAATACCAGCCCGTGCTAGCCACTCCGGTGCCGATTCGGGTGCCAAACGTCGGCCTCCGCTTATGGGACCCGACGGGTCCGGCGCCCGACCACAGCGAAAAACAGCAGGGCGGCTGACGCGGCAATCACAGCAGCGCCCATTGTCCGCAAGTGACCAGCTGCTAGCTGCCCAACCTGCCAAAGTCACGCCGATTTAGCCGGCCCGCTATCAGCCGCTCAGCAGCTCCGTGGACAACCGGTTGACGCTCCAGTTAGAGCATAGACGGCGTAAGCTGACGAAAAGTGCCGCGTTCAGGGTGTGGATAAGGATGGCCATTTCACGACTGGGTCGAATCGCCGTCGCCGGCTCGAGCCTCGTCGGGCTAGCGGCGATCGTGATCTGGTTCGGAATACTCGAGCCGCGGCGGAGCCTGCCCGGGCGCGCTACTCTGATCTCGGCAGCCGAGCCGAATTCGGTCGGAGTTCGGTAAAACTCCAGTTGGCAACGGTGGCGAACGGTTGCTCAGAGCCCACCGTATCAGACTGCTGGGCGAGCGTTGCCTGATGGAAGTTGTTTTCAGGCTCATGCTGATTCGAGTAATCCGCCGGATAATAGGATGCATCGCTTGGAAAGTTGAACCTGGGGAATGAGCTCCATTTCCAACCGCTCATAACGCCATCAAGATACATATCCCAGACCGCTGGCCGTCCGCTGCACCGTCACAAACTGCTCGATGTTGGTTACTGACGAGTCATGGACCACGCCTAAACAATGAGGCCGAGAACGTCCCTCCGCCTTGTATGTCGGAGCATAGTGAGGGGTGACGGGGGTCAGTTCACGACACCGCCCCCGTGACTGGAAGCCCGCTTGAGCCAACACGGTTGCTCATTCGATCACCTCATCAGCGCGGGCGAGGAGGGCGGGCGATATGGCGAGGCGAATGTCCTTCGCGGTCCTGAGATTTATCGCGATCGAAATGCGTCGGCTGCTCGATCGGAATGTCGCCGGCGCGTTCGCCCTTGAGGATCCGTCCAACCATTCTAGCGACCGAAACGCCACGCCCCCAGGTAAGATAACAGGGTCCCGGGAGAACACGCCCGTCGCGGCGGACGCCGCCACTTCGATGCGACGACTTACCGCCGGTAGCCCGAGTACAGGTGGGTCTTCGACTGCGACAACCCGTTGTTGACGTGGTCGATGAACTCGTAGGCGAGATGCCCCCAGAGCCCCTTCGCGTTCCGCGCGTTCTGGACGTTCATCCACGAGCGGTAGATCTGCGACTCCATGTCCAGCAGTTCCTGCGCGAGCTCGGAGTCCGTGGGGCTGAGGTCGTATCGCGTGACCCACTTCTCGATGAGCTCCTGGAACGGGTAGACCTTCCAGTTCATGTCGCCGCCCAGAACCAACGGTCAGAGCTTCCCGGCCTGATAGCGGATGTGCGCTAGGCACTAACAAGCCCCTGGGCCAATCTCCCATCCCGATGGCGCGGAGGCCATCGGTGTCATAAAGTGCATGGCGTTTACCAGATCGCCGACACGGTAGTGCGGCAGCGTCCGCCGGATCCCGGCGACCTGCGCGCACCCATCGTCGACCCTGCCCGCGAGGCCCAAGGAGGACGCCGCAATCGCCGAGATATGGGCAAATGCGTTGGGTCGCGCGGCGGCTTTGACTCGCCATTCGGCGGCTTCCTCAAAGCGACCGAGGCGCACCAAAGCCATGGCCCGCGCGCCAAGCATGCCGAAGAGCATCGGATGGAAGGGGCTGAGATTGCCCGCGTGATTCGATGATGGAACGGCCGCCTTTGGATAGCCGGTCGTCGAGTTGACGAAGGCCAAATTGTAGTGAGCCAGGGCGAAATTCGGACTGAGCTCGACGGCCTGCTCGAGCTCGAGGATGCATTGATCATGTCGCCTGCGCAGCCATAACGCCCGACCCATCGCCCAATGCGCGGCGGGGTCGCGGTCGTCGGCCAGGCGGCTCTGCTCAGCGACGGCGTAGGTCCGCTCGGCTTCCGGGCCGCGCTCGGCCCAGCCTTGGAACGCATTCTGCCAATGCGTGAAAAGAAAGACCGGCATAGGCATGCGCGAAGGTCGGATCGAGGCGGAGCGCCATCTCGAAGAAGTGGCGCGCTTGGTCGTTATCGGCCTTGTCAAACCGGTACATGTGCCAGAGGGCGCGAGGGTCTCGATTTCGCTGGCCATCGAGGCGACGATCCTATCTCCGATCTCCTTCAGAATCAGAATGCATCATCCAGGGTTCGGTCAATGCACTCCGTCCAGACGATCCGTGCAGTCCGGGTCTCCACCAGCTCGACTTCGACCAGCAGCCGCTTGCCGGCGCGCCGCACTGACCCGCTCGCGGTGTAATCGACCCTGAGCACCCGGCCTGCTTCTTCTGCGCCCATGCCCCGCTCGCGAAGCGCAAACACGGTACCCTGCGCGATAACGAACAAGCTCCTGAGCTTTGCGAGCCGGGTAATGATATCATGGGCAAGGCATCGGCCGCGCCACCGCGGACGCTCGCCACCTTGGACTGGTCGACAAAAGGCATCACCGCGATCGAAGCGCGGCGGGACGCAAAGGGCTCTTGCCGATCGCTCCCGCTGTCGTCCGTCGCGGTGGTGGCGTCCGGGCCCCGGCCAGGAGCTGATGCGTCGAAGGTCCGGATGGTAGAGGGTTCCTGCAGGCCCTCCGACACTTCCGCGACGAATCGGATGCCTTTGCGTGCGACTGTCCGGATCAGCCGCTGCTCTCCCCCGGTGTCCCCGACGGCTTTCCTCGCGGCGTTGATGCGGCTCGTCAGCGTCGAATCCGAAACGATCCGTCCGCCCCACACCGCTGCGATGAGGTCGTCCTTGCTCACCACGCGGTCGCGGTTGTGGATGAGGTAGACCAGAAGGTCGAAGACCTGCGGCTCGACCGGAACAAGCTCCGAACCGTGCCGCAGCTCGCGGCGATGGATGTCAAGCATATGATCGGCAAAGGAAAACGCACCCGACGCCTCCGCGAGCGACCACGCTCGTCACGGGATAATCAAGCCGTTCTCAAGCGCAAATCAAGCTGTGGTCAAAGCCTTCCGGCTCAGCCTGCGGCATGGTCTGCCACGTCGAGCGGGGTCACGAAGCGTGCCGGAATGGACGCGGCCGCGCTGTAACTACCGATCTTCGGCGAAAGTAATCCCGCACCCTTTCCGATGAAGCGGAGCCCTCGCCAGCCTCTAACGGAGCAGATAATGACCATGTCCGCACTTGCGCGCACTGCCGAACCGAAGACCCCTCCCATCGACCTTCCGTCTCTCAAGGCCCGCCAGCAGGCTGCGTGGTCGTCGGGGGATTACGCCGTCGTCGGCACCACCCTGCAAATCGTCGGCGAGGAGCTATGCGAAGCCCTCGACATCCGTTCCGGCCAGAGCGTGCTCGATGTCGCCGCCGGCAACGGCAACGCCTCGCTCGCGGCCGCGCGGCGCTGGTGCGACGTCACCGCGACTGACTACGTACCGGCCCTCCTCGAGCGCGCCCGCGAGCGCGCCGAGGCCGAGCGGCTCGTCATCTCCTTCCGGCAGGCAGACGCTGAGGCCCTGCCGTTCCGCGACAAGAGCTTCGACGTCGTCGTCTCCACCTTCGGTGTGATGTTCACCCCCGACCAGGAGCGCGCCGCCTCCGAGCTTGCTCGTGTCGCCAAGCGCGGCGGTAAGGTCGGGCTCGCCAACTGGACGCCAGAAGGCTTCATCGGCCAGCTTTTCAAGACAATTGGAAAGCACCTCCCGCCGCCTAACGGAGCCCAGTCGCCGGCGCTGTGGGGTACGCGCACTAGGCTCGCCGAGCTGTTCGAGCCGCATGCGTCCCACATCCAATCGGCGCAACGCAACTTCGTCTTCCGCTACCGCTCGCCCGAACACTGGCTGGAGATCTTCCGTTCCTACTACGGCCCGGTGCTCAAAGCCTTCGCGGCACTTGCGGAGCCGGCGCAGGCGGCGCTTGAACGCGATCTCGTGGCACTCGTCCAGCAGTTCAACGATGCGTCGGACGGCACCATGGTCGTGCCAAGCGAGTACCTTGAAGTGGTGATCACGATTGATTGAGCATGGTGAACGCAATGCAGCGCCTGGTGAAGAGCCATCCTCTCGATCGGCCCGTCTGGGGCGCGCTCGAATGCCGGCAGGCCGCGGTATCGATTGGCAATCACCTGGCGCGTCGCTTCGCGCCGGGATTTGGGCCCTTTGCGGCCACGAGCGACCATCAGCGCGAGGCGCTCGATGCCCTTACCGAGCTTATGGCGCCGAGCGAGCGGCTGCTCCTCCTGCAAGCGGCGGTGAGCCCCGTTCCACGAGGCTCTATCGTAGAGCGTCGGGCGGCCGGCGTTCAGATGGTGCTGAAGGCACTTCAGCCGTTAGCTGGGCGCGCGGCGGTCGATCGGCTTGGACTGGCGGACGTCCCGGAGATGCGCGCGCTTGCCGAATTGACGCGACCAGGTCCGTTTGAAGCGCGCACGCACGAGCTAGGTGCGTTCTATGGAATACGCGATCAAGGCCGTCTGATCGCGATGGCGGGTGAACGCATGAGGTTGAACGGCTTTGTTGAGGTGAGTGCGGTGTGCACGCACCCCGATTACCGCGGGCGTGGCTATGCGGCTCAGCTGACCTCGATCGTGGCATCGCAGATTCTCAATCGGGGCGAGACTGCCTTTCTTCACGCTTACGCTTCCAATACGCCGGCTATCGCCCTGTACAAAGCGCTGGGTTTCGTCGCGAGATGCGACATGATCGTGACCGTGCTCGCGCGGACGGCATCGCGGATTCGAGATCGGCAGCTAGAGACGATGAGGGCGGCATAAGCTTAGGAACTGCCCGCCTCAGGTCCCTTCAGGGGATACCGACGTTTACCGCTGCTCGTGCCGGAGCTGGGTAAGACAACGGAGTTCGGAGTCGAAATGGTCAAAGATGCGGGTGGAGCGATCGATTACGACGAGTGCGGATCTGGCCCTACGGTTGTGCTTGTGCCTGGATCGTGCAGCACCGCGGCTGTGTGGCGGCCCATCACCGAGGCATGGGGCGAGTGCTTCCGGACGGTGACGACGAGTCTACTCGGATACGGCTGCCGTGGTGACCTTCGATAAAATCATTCCTGCGGCGCAGAATCTTGGCCTCGGCACAGCGGGTTACGGTGTAATGCCCAGGCATTACGAGGCTGTTGGCGCCGCGCTGCTGTCGACGCCCGAGCAGGGCCTCGACTCGGCGTTTACGCCCAAGGTGAAGGATGCCTGGACTCCGAGTAATGAGAGGCGCTGGAACGGTGCCCGTTGTGAGGAACAGCCATCATGCTCGCCCGTAGGCCACCTGGCATCTCCCGGCCCTGAACAGGTGATCATCCCCAATTACAAGCAACCCTAATAACGACAGGAGCACGAACCGATGCCGATCCGCATGCGACCAGGCGCCACGCTTAGGACTGAGAAAGAGCCGCGGCCGCGGCGCCGGGACTGGCCGCCTCCGGGTTCCGTGCCGCACCGGGTCACGGACCACGACACGAAGGACGGCTGGAACGGGGTCGCCCGTAAGCACGGCGTCGACGTTCAGTATTTGATCCGCCACAACTTTCGTACCGACAACTCCGACGAGGTGAACTGGTATCTACGCGAATACGTGGGCTGCAACGTCGCCACCGACGATCTCAACAACTGGATGTTCAGCTCGAGCGCCCAGCCCGGCATCATCTACGTCCCCGGGACACGTGTCATCAACGGGGACGACCATGTCATCGAGGGCAGGAAGATCATTCAGTCACCTTTCGCAAAGGAGTTCGAGGGGGTCAGCGACCCCGTGGTCGACACGTTCAGCAAGATGTTCGACGCCATGACCCTGATAGAAACGGGGCTGGGCATCTTGGGTTCGGGTCTGCCACTCGGGCCGATTCTCATGATCCCTATCATGACTGCGGCACAATTTATCCTCGTGGGAGCGCCGCATGAGGCAGCCCTTCGGGATCTGCAGAAGAAATATGTCCTAGAGGGGTTAACCCGCGGGATTGTGCTGGCGGCGGAACCCCGCTCCCCGCAATGGATCCAGTCACACGGTTTCGTACAGAAGGTGCCGATCAACAGCATCACCTACCGTCAGTACGGGAAGCATTTCCAGGGTCTTTATAACACTGCTCTCGTGGCGGGCATCGCCCACGGCGAGAAATTCAACAGGGTTGCCAGCAAGAACTTGTTCGTCGCCCTGCGGGCGCGAATGACCGAATATTCCAGGTCCCAATATTCCGGGGACTCGAATAGCTGGAGCGACTCGAAGTGGATTGACTATTACCGCCTGTGCGCGCGGATATTGGAGAGCACGATCAAGTTTCGGTGACGTACAAAAGACAGCAAGACGCCGAGTGGGCAGGGCCACGGGCAATTTGAGACCGGCCATTCAGGCTGCCCCCGCTAGGGCCGGGCACTGCATAAACCACCCTTTGTTTGGAAGGGCCTTTTTTCCCGTGGAGCTGGCCGAGCACGGGGGCGCCCCTACGCTGCTCACGGTCAGGGCGGCTACCGCTTGAGTGCATCCAACGTGAGCGCACCGCCAGGATCACCTGCGTCGTTGATCGGGAAGCAGCATCGTGAGGTCGTCGCGAAGCTGAGGGTAATCTCGGATGATTGCGAAAAGGCAGGTGACCCTTTGGACAGTGTATTAGGCTCCTTAGGATTTAGGATTGTCGATCGAGCTTGGCTGTGATTCACGCTTCGGGTGGAAGCGAAGATGGAGCCGTTTTACCTCGGCAAGAAGCAGCATCGTGAGGTCTCGCGAAGCTGAGGGTAATCTCGGATGACTGCGAAAAGGCAGTGACCCTTTGGACAGTATATTAGGCTCCGTTGGGATTTTAGAAATCTCGATCGAGCTCGGCTGTGATCCACGCTAACAATCGTTCAATGGGCGGAGATGGAGCCGTTTTACCTCGGCAAGCCGAGCGATTGCGAGCGACAAGGATAACCTGCTTTTCGTGGAGGCGGTCTTGTGAAATCGCAGTCGCAGCCGTTGCCTGCATTGAGGGCTGAGCCGCCACGAAAAAGGGCCGCCCAAGGGCGGCCCAAGTTTGAGGAGACACCACGAACACAAAGCAGGGTTTATCGGCGCCCAAAGACGCCTACAGCGCGGTGATCACGGATGATCGGCACAGCGCGGTGGTCACGGATGGTTGTATTACGTCCGAAGCCACCATAAGGGGACGGGGTGTTGCTCACCGTCACACCGCCCCCGCCTACTCCAGATGGCCCTCGGTGGTCACGCATGGCGGGCATTGGCTGCCGCGAGACGGAGAACCCGCCGCCGCCAGAACCGCCGCCACGAGCTTCAGCTGCGCCCGCTGCGACGAGAGCCACTGTGAAGCTGAGTGCTAGGGTTTTTGCAAACCCGCTGAGACGTGAATGGATCATCGGTATTCCTCTCTAACGTTAGCTGAGTATTCAGCGCGCCCAACATGCGCCGGCGCGCATCGCAAGACTTTGACCAACGCGTGAGATTCCCTTCAGATTTGCGTGTGTTTTCGACGACCCCCGGTGCGCCAACGCATGCCGCCCTTAAGAAAACGACGGTTGATCATGCGCCGGACCGGTGATGCGTCGCGGAGCTTCCTCTGTCTAGCAGCCAGCGTCGGATAAATCCGGGGTTCTCCTGGCCGTGACCCAGACGAAGCCCGCCAGCTCACGCGCATTGCGGTTCGCCAATCCACGCCAGCTTATGGCGTATCTCGGCTTGGTGAGCACTCCAGCGGGGGCACGCGGCGTCAGGGCAGGATCACCAAGGCCGGGAACGGCGCGGCACGTCGCGTGAGTATGGCAAAATTGCCAATACACCGACGGCCTTGAAGGGATTGGTGGTCGGTTGACGCGGTCGGGAGCGGCACTGCAGTTCTGTTACGGGGCTGGGCCATGCGGCTACAGGATCCAGCGGCAGCTAACAGCGGCAGGACATGGATGCGTCGTCGTCGCTCCTTCGCTGATCCCGCGCAAGCCCGGTGACCGGATCAAGACTGACCGGCGGGA
>Ga0126307_10003748_pt1 | contig 10446 bp, 10 predicted proteins | sample Plot28_FD_89955 | JGI IMG/M metagenome (GOLD analysis project Ga0126307, IMG submission 89955) | Serpentine soil microbial communities from UC McLaughlin Reserve, CA, USA - Plot28 | ecosystem: Environmental > Terrestrial > Soil > Grasslands | place: USA: UC McLaughlin Reserve, Lake County...
ACATGCCCTTTGTCGGCGTGGAACTTGCGCGTCGGCGGGCGATCCTGCCCGAACCCCATGAGCGCATCGAGCGCCGGGTCCGGGATGTCGAGCCCCGAGCGGAGGTCCTCCCGGCTGACGTCGCCCAGCCCGACATCGACCCAGAAAAAACGGCCCTCGCCGCGCAGCCGATCGATGCGCTCCCGCGCCGCGGCGTCGAGCGCCTGGACGATCTCGCCCACAGGCCATGAGACTACGGCGGGCTGTAGACGGCAAGGGGCAAACCTCTGGCCCGCGAACGCCAACCAGCGGGTGGGCCGCCCGGGTGCCATTCGGGGCCCAATCCCTGCGGCTCCCGCTCGCTCTCGCATTCGCGAAAACGGGCGGGACGCTCTCGCGCCCTACAGACGCCGACCGTTCTAGACGAATCGCTTCACGAAGTCGGGTGCCGCCTGTGCCACCTCGGGCCAGCCGCTGTCAATCGTGAGCGAGTGCCCACGGTTCGGGATCCTGGTGATCTCGGTGACTGACTCATTCTGCTTCTGGCGTTTGTAGGCGGCGTGGGCGATCGCCCACGGGACTGTGTGGTCCTTCTCGCCCTCGATGATCAGCAGCGGGCCACGGTTTGGATTCCTGGGATCGACCTTCGCCTCGGTGAAGGGATTCACATTTGCGTTCGCCATCTGCGCCAGGGCCACCCCGGGCCCCGCGACGTGGTACGTGTCGTACAGCTGCCGCGCCTCCTCGTCGTCGAGCGCGTTGGCCCATCCGTACTTGAACTGGTCGAACGTGAGAGTGATCGCGCGGCCACGGTTGAGCGGATTCGCCAGCACCGGACCGGTCACCTTCAGTGTCGATAGCGGCAGCGGCAGGACGCCTCGGAACGGCCCCGGGTCTATGGCCACCGAGGCGGCCGACAGTCCCCGGTCGGCGATCATCTCGGTGAGCAGGCCGCCCGTGGGAATGGCCCATCACCGCCGGCTTCTTGTCGAGCTTGCCGATCGAGGGCACCGGCGAGATCACACTCGAGACCGCCGACCGCGCCACCGGGTACTGGACGACACGCTCGGATCGCGATGCCGGGCTGAATGCCCGAACCGCCGGCATCTACCTTCGAGCCGACGCCTCAGACATCCAAGTGCTGGAGGGCGGGGCAGAGGATGAACGGGCCGAGCTGATTGCGCAGCGCCTCCGGGAGTGGGAGTCGGCCGCGAACGCATTCTGAGCACCGACGCACGACGAGTGGCAGGATGCCTATACGCGGCGAAGCCGCCCGACTACGACGTGGTGTCTGCTCGTCTCGGCCATGCTTGCTTCACCCTGTAGGTCCGAAACGCTCGGTCCGTACCTGCTCCGGTTCGAATCCCGCCTCGAGCGCCAGCTGCGAGGCTGCCTCGACGAAACCGTTCGAGCCGCAGATGAAGGCGATCCCCCGTTCCACCCCGGCCTCGGCAATCAGGGAGGCATCCAGGCGGCCCGTGTGGCCTGACCAGCGTTCGGGCGGTTCGCGCGTGAAGGTCAGCAAGGCGTCGTCGCCGAGCTCGTCCGCATAGATCACGTCCTGAGCGGATCTGATGGAGTAGACCAGCCGCATCTCGAGCTCGGGCATCGTGCGACGCCGGTGGCGAAGCATCGCCATCAGAGGGACCACGCCCGAGCCGCCGCCAACCAGCAGCACCGGCGCTTCGCCGCGCCAGACGAAGTAAGAGGTGAACGGCCCCCGGACCTCGACCTGGTCGCCCTCGACGACGACGTCGTGGAAGTAGGGCGAGACCTCGCCGTCATGGAGCCGGTCGATGGTCAGCTCGATCCGGCCCTCGTCGAGTGGCGATGAGGCGATCGAGTAGGAGCGCTGCGTCCGGTAGCCGTCGGGGGCGGTGAGGCGGACGTCGTAGTGCTGGCCCGGAAGGTGCGGCATCCACATCGGCAGCTCGATCAGGAAGGACTTGACTCGCGGCGTCTCCCGCTTTATCGCGGCGACGGTGCCGATCTGCCACTTGCCCGGAGCGCGCTGCTCCACGGGCGTCAATCGGTCCAATAGCGCTGTTCCTTCCAGGGGTCGCCGCGGTTGTGGTAACCGTTCTGCTCCCAGAAGCCGGGCTCGTCGTGGTCCATCACCCGCAGGCCGGCGAGCCACTTGGCGCTCTTCCAGAAGTAGAGGTGCGGCACCAGCAGCCGGGCGGGCCCACCGTGCTCGCGCGGCAGCGGCTCGCCCTCGTGCTCGGTCACGACCCAGGCTTTGGCGCCGGTCAGGTCGGCGAGCGTCAGGTTGGTGGTGTAGCCGCCATACGAGTAGGCCATTGCGAAGCCGCCCTGCGGATCGACGCCCTTCAGCAGCACGTCGACCGAGACCCCGGCGAAGCTCGTGCCGAGCTTGGACCACTTCGTGACGCAATGGATGTCGCACGGCACGGTCTGGAACGGCAGCTCCTGAAACTCCGTCCAGGTGAGTTCGCGCTCTTGACCCACCATCCCGTCGATCCGGAAGCCCCAGACGTCCGTGTCGATGCGCGGCGTCGGCCCGGCCGTAAGCACCGGGAATCCCGGCTCGACGTACTGTCCCGGGGGGACGCGTTCCGCCAGCTCGTCCGGGGGTCGGTGCCGGCGCTGGAAACCGCGGGAGACGAAAGCGCTCATGACGCAGCCATCATCCCACCGACCGTCGGTTCGACGGTTACAGAGGCCCGACGGCGGGAGCCACTACGGCGAACTCGTCATGGGTTTCGCCATCGACTGCCGACTGTAGTCGCGGCGCACCGGACAGCCGTTGGCCGCGGCTCGGCGCGCGGTCATCGCCCGGTGGCGATGCTGAAGGCGTAGATCGCGGCGTCGATCTTCACGGTCGCGAAAGCTGCTTTCGTCGGGACGTGATCGGCGACGGGAATCGCGTGATCGCCGCTGGCGAGCTGGGCGTCGAGGAGCACGAGGGAGTCGCTCTCGGGGTCCGGTGGCACGAACGACGTCTGCCACCAGACGGTCACCGTGACATCCGCCGGGTCCGCGAGGGTCAGCCGCACCGAGCGGTCGTCGGGCGTGTAGATCGGCGCTCGCGTGCGGCTTTGGTGGTTGGCCGTGAACGTGCCCTGCACCTGGCTGATGATGAGGCCTGGGATGCCGGCCAGTCCTTGGATGAAGATCACCCCCGGGTTGACGGCGGCGACCTCTTCTCTCAGCTGAGCCTTGCGGCCCGTGGGGACTTGTCCGCCGAAGACGACCAGGTCGATCTCTTTCACATCGAATCGGCCGCTGACGTCGGTGAAGTCGTTGGTCGCCAGAGCTTTGTAGCCGAGGTCGCGCAGGCGGGCGACCGACTCGTCGAGGACGAGTTGGCTCTTGCCGATCAGCAGCACGCTGCGCTGGGCGTTGTCGGTTGTCATGTCAGCTCCTTTGTCGCTAGAGCGGCCCGATCCATCGCCGACCTAAGACGCCGTCCCAGCGCGATCGGCGCGGCGACCGCGGCAAGCACCAGGGCAATCCCGAGGCCGGCCAGCACGAACGGCAGCACGAATGCCACCGTCAGCAGGAGGATCGGCAGGGCGAACGGGAACAGCGCGAAGGTGAGGACCCCTCCCCCGATCGCCCAGGCCGAAGCCTCCTCGACCACGGCGGATGCGGTCGGGTTCATGACCTCATGCCCCGGCGGCCTGCGGCAGCGCCGCGGCGGACTCGGATCCACCCGCGGGCTCCTCCGCTTCGCCGCGCGTGTTGGTGATGCGCAGCGCCAGGATGGAGGCCGTCAGGAGGAAGACGCTCGACGCGAGCAGCGCCCGCTGGAAGCCCGAGGTCAGCGCCTCGGGCGCGGGGGTTTGGCGCGCGAGGAGGTCGCTGGTACGCGACGTTGCGATGGCGGTGAATATCGCGAGACCGAGCGCCCCACCGACCTGCTGCGACGCGTTCAGCAGCGCCGCCGCGAGCCCTGATCTCTCGGCATCTACCCCGGCATTCGCCGCGCTGAGGATGGCGACGAATGCGGCGCCGAGCCCGAGCGAAGCGATCATGAGTCCCGGCAGGAGGTCGCCGACGTACGAGCCGTCCACCGGGATGCGCGAGAGCCAATACACGCCTGCAGAGCTGATGAGCGCGCCCACCACGATCACCGGCCGGGTACCGACCCGCGGCACCAGTTGGGAGCTGGCGCCGGCCGCGACGATCACCCCGAATGTGAGCGGCAGGTAGGCCGCGCCCGCCTGGATGGGCGAGTAGCCGAGCACGTTCTGCATGTAGAGCGTGAGGAAGAAGAACATCGAGAGCAGTCCGGCGAAGGCCACCAGTTGCGTCGTGTCGGCGGCCGCGAGGCCCCTGACACGGAATATCGACAGCGGCAGAAGCGGGTTCCGCGCCCGCCGCTCGTTGATGACGAAGGCGGCGAGGAGCACCAGCGCCCCCGTCAGCTCGGCGATCGTGCTGGCTGCGCCCCAGCCCTGGTCCGGCGCCTCGACGAGCGCGAAGACCAGCAGCAGCATTCCGCCGGTCGCGATGATCGCGCCGCGGAGGTCGAAGTCGGCAAGTCGAGCGCTATGCCTCTCGCCGTTGATCAGCAGGAAGATCCCGACGAGCACGAGCAGCGCGGCCAGCGGGTTGACGAACATCACCCAGCGCCAGCCAAGCCCCTCGGTGAGCAGGCCGCCAAGGAGCACGCCCGCGGCGGAAGCGAGCCCACCCATCGCGCCCCAGACCGCGAGTGCCGTCGTGCGGTCCGAGCCCTCCTTGAACGTCGTGGTGAGGATCGACAGTGCGGAGGGCAGCATCGCCGCAGCGCCGAGGCCCTGCGCAAGACGGGCCGCGACCAGCACGCCTGAGCTCTCGGCGAGGCCGCCGACCACCGAGGCGAGGCCGATCACCACGGTGCCGGCAACCAGGACGCGGCGGCGGCCGAGGAGGTCGGCGGCGCGGCCGCCCAGCAGCATGAAGCCGCCGTAGGTGAGCAGGTATGCGCTCGGCACCCATTGCAGGGCCTGTTCCGAGAAGTGAAGGTCGTCCCTGATGGAGGGCAGAGCGACGTTGACGATCGAGGCGTCGACGAAGTCGAGGAACGCGACGGCGGCGAGCAGCGCCAGGATGAGCTTGCCGCGGGCGGTCGCGAGGACGGAGGGTTGAGCGGCGTCTGTGGCCATGGGCGAAAACCTCCAGGCTTCGGACAGTTAGTTTGTCGCGCACATGATTGATATCACAAACTATTGACGTGCCCAAGTATATGTGACTAAGATCACAGAGATGGCAACGGAGCCGTCCCCCACCCCGCCCCCCGAGACCGCCGCCAGCGAGTTCGCCGGGCAGCTCTTCTTCCGGCTCTGGCGGGCCTCGCACACCCGCATCGCGGCGGCGCTCGAATCGGTCGGTCTGACGCCGGCGCGCTTCGGCCTACTCAACCTGCTCGGCGCTCTCGAGGGAGCGAACCAGCAGGAGCTCGGCTCGGCGATGGGCGTCGATCCCAGCACCATGGTCCAGCTGATCGACGAGCTCGAGGGCGCCGGGCTTGCCAAGCGCCGGCCCCACCCGAGGGATCGCCGCGCGCGCGAGGTGGTGCTCACCGCGAAGGGCCGGCGGCTGCGGGAGCGCGGCCGGCAGATGGCGAGTCAGGTGGAGGATGAGGTGCTCGGCGGGCTCACCCCGACCCAGCGTCGCGACCTGCTGAAGTTGCTCCGGCTCGCGCACAGCACGGCGCCGCCGCAACCGCCGTGGCGAGCTGAGGAAGGCGACTAGGTGAGGTCAATAAACCCCGACTCGCCCCCGCCTGAGAGGTCGGCTCGAATCCCTTCAGCCGCGCTTGCGGGGCGGGCTCAGCTCGAGGTCGAGCACCATGCCGAACATCGCAACGACCGCCAGCACCACCAAGCCGAGGAACGTGAGCCCCATCTGAAGCGGGCGCACCCGCCACGCGGGTCCGGGATCCGCCCCGTGCACGCGATACGCGGCTCGCCGGAAGGCGGCCAGATAGACGGAAGCCACCCAGAGCGTTGTCACCACACCCGCACCGAGGGCCAGGCCCGCCGCGCCGTCCCGATCCAGGACGTGACGGGCCGCGTCCTGCGCGGTGTCTCCGGCCTCCGTGGACGCCCCTTCCGGCACGATCCGCGCGATCGCCTCGGTGGTCTCCGGGTCGGACGCTCGCTCGCTGCGTAGGCAAAGTCAGGACCGGTCACGCCGGGGCCGGCTTCAGGAAGTCGGGTCAGACCGGGCGGTGGCGGGTTCGAGCCAGGCTATGTGTCACATGAGCGCGCTGGCCCGTGCGAGTGCTACTGCTTTAGTCACGTCGTCCTGCATGCACAGCTCGTTGTACGTCGCCTGAGCTCGGAGCAGAAGCTTTCGCGCCCGGTCTCGATCTCCCTGTGCATTCCGCCGGAGCAGCATCCGGGCATGGTCCGCCTGTGTGTGTGCGATCCAAGGACGGGCCCCCATCCTTTCGTTCATGCGGAACGCCTCCTCGAAGTGTCGTCCCGCGTCGTCGAAGCGGCCGAGCAGGGTCGCGAGGATGCCGAGCGGCCGGCTGGTCGAGCCGAGCGCGAGGTCGGGGACCGCGACGGCGTTGAGCGAGCCATAGGGCAGGAGGAGCTCGTAGAGGAGAGCGGCGCGCTGCGTGTCCCGGAGGCTCGCACACGTCTCGGCGAGCAGGCAGATGCTCACGAGCCACTCCTCGTCGACGTGCCAGTCGGAGAGACCGCGGCTCGTGAGCTCGTGGAGGATGGCCGCGGCGTCTTCTGTGCGCTCCAGGCGGGTGTATACGTCAGCGAGAATTGCGCCGTGCTTGAGCGGCGAGGGAAACTCGTGCGCGTGGTCCCTCACCTCCCGCTCGAAGCCCTCGAGCCGCCCCTGCTCGCGACGGAGCAGGAAGAGCTGCACCCTGCGCGTCGACCCCGCGTGCCAGGCCAGAACAGCTTCGCCGGTAGTCGCGGCTCGCTCGATCAGCTCCGGCGCCTCGGCATACCGGCCCTGCGACAAGGCGAGCGTCGCGCACCCCGTCCGGAGCATCCAGAACTGGGCGGGTTGCCTTAGCTCCTCCGCGACCCGGGCCATTGAGGCGAGCTCAGCCGCGCGGCGATCAGGGTCGCCGAGCTCCCACGCGGCCCAGAACGCGTGCTCGTGCCCGTCGAAGAGGCGCTCTGCGTCTCCAGCCCGACTAGCGAGGACGACGATCTCACCCCCTGCGATCAGCCGTCGCTGGGCGGTGTGGGGTGCGTGGAGGGCCGCCTCGGCGGCGGCGAGGGCGTAGGCGAGCGTTCCGGGGTCGTCGATCCTGCGCGCGATCGCGATGGTCTCCTCACAAATGCGCTCGCGACGCTCGCGCGAGGGCCCGTGGCGGAGCGCCGCGGCGAGGCGCCCAAGCAGCTGGACGCGCAGCGCGCTGTCGGTCTTGCCCACAGCGGAGAGCCCGTCCTCGAGCAGCGAGACGAGCCATTCGTCGGTGAGCGCGTGCGCCCACAGGAACCTTCCTCCGTAGCCGATAGCTGCGCGGGCGAGCATGTCGGCGAGCCGCGAGGAGCGCGCGAGGTCGGCCACGCGGAGATAGGTCGACTTGGCCGCCGGGCCGCGTCCGGCCCGGCCCTGCGCGTCAGCGAGAGCAAGAAGCAACTCGCAGCGGAGCCGGACCGTCGCGTCGGCGGCGGGCCCGAGCGCCTTGAGCGCCATCTCATACAGACGCACCGCCTCCTCGTACGCGAGCATGGCGACTGCGTGGGAGCCGGCTCGCCGGGCGTACTCGACCGCCCTCTCGCCGTTGTCACCCACCGCAGACTCGAAGAAGTGGTGCGCGAGCTCCGCGAGATGGGCGTCGAGATCCGAGGAGTAAAAGACCTTGAGAGCCTCGCCGACTTCCCGGTGGAGCGCTACCCGGCGACTTCTCGTCAGGCGCTGGTAGGCGGTGTCCCGGATCAAGACATGGGCGAACCGCATGCGGCCAAATACGCCCGGGACGTCCGAGACAACGCGTGCCTCCATGCCCTCGTCGAGCACCACGAGAACGCCGTCACGCTCGAGTCCGCTGACACGCGCCAGCGCATCGAGATCGAACTCACGCCCCAGCACCGACGCCAGGGTGAGCAACCGGTTGCATTCGTCCGAGAGACGGCGTAGCCGTCGGCTGATCACCTCTCTCACGCTCTGCGGGATCACAAGCGGCGCTGTTGCCGGTTTCTCGAGGCGTCGCTCGGCGGCGAGCAGCCGCACGGTTTCGCCGACGAAGAGGGGGTTGCCGTCGGTCTCGGCGTGCACCGCCCGGCCTAGATCCGCCGCCGGCGCGCCGGGGGCTGCAAGCTCGATGAAGTGGGCAACGTCGGCTTCGCCGAGGCCGGCGAGGCCGAGCGTTCGCGTGACCGGCTCGCGAGCCAGCTCGGTGAGGGTCGTCGTGAGCGGATCGGCGAGGGTTGGATCGATGTCGCGGTATGCGCCGACGATCAGCAGCCGGCTTTCGCCGAGCTCGCGCGCGACGAACTGGAGCAGTCTGAGAGACGGCTCGTCGGCTGCGTGGAGGTCGTCGAGCACGATCACCAGTGGCCGCGTCACGGCCGCGCTCTGCAGGAAGGCGGTCATGGAATCAAAGAGTCGGAAGCGCGCTCCCTCGGCCTTGAGCCGGGGCGCGGGCGACACGTCGGCGAGGACCTCGCGAAGCTCGGGGAGGAGCCTGGCCACGTCGGCGGCTCCCCCGCGGAGTTGGGATCGAAGGCTGTCCGCGTCGGTATCGCGAAGGTACGGCCGCAAGGACTGCACCCAGGGCCAGTAGGCGGGGGCGCCGCCTGCCTCCCAGCAGCGGCCGACGAGCACACGCGCGCCGCGCGCCTTGGCGTGTGCGATCAGCTCCTCGGCGAGGCGGCTCTTGCCGATGCCGGGCTCGCCGCCGAGCAGGAACAGGCGCCCCCGGCCAGCGCAGGCATCGTCGAGACCGCCGAGGAGTTCGGCCAGCTCGCGCTCGCGGCCCACGAACGCGCCGCGCGGGGCCTCCCCGGCGGGCTCGGCCGCCGCGTCCACCGCCGCGAGGTGGAGTGCCGGGTCCTGCGCGAGGATCGCCCGCTCGAGTTCGCGCAGGCGTTCGCCGGGCTCGATGCCCAGCTGCTCCACCAACATCCGGCGGGCATCCTGGTAGGCCTGCAGCGCGTCCGCCTGGCGGTCGCAGCGGTAGAGGGCCAGCATCAGCTGCGCGCGCGGGCGCTCCCTGTAGGGGTGCTCGTCGATCAGTGCCTCCAGCGGCCCCACAACCTCGGCATGACCACCGAGCGCCAGCTTCGCCTCGATCAGCGCCTCCAGCGCCGCGACCCGCAGGTCATCGAGCCGCGCGATCTCCCGCCGCGCGAAGGGCTCATAGGCGAGCTCCGCCAGCGGCGCGCCACGCCACAGCGACAGCGCCCGCTCGAGCACCGAAGCAGCCCGCCCCGGGTGATCGCCTGCCAGCTCGCTGCGCCCCTCGGACACGAGCCGCTCGAAGCGGTGCGCGTCTACACGGTCGGGATCGAGCCTCAGCTCGTAGCCGCGCTCACGCGTCACGACCACGCCGGCCGAGCCGTCGCCGGCCTCGCCGGCCAGCGCCTTGCGCAGCCGTGAGATTTGCATCTGAACGGTCTTGGCGGCGTTCGCCGGGGCGCGCTCGCCCCAGAGCTCGTCGACTAGCCGGTCCGTGGTGAGCGTCTCGTTGGCGTGCACGAGCAGCAAGGCCAACAGCGACCGCTGCTTGCTCCCCCCGAGCGCGACCCGGTGGCCCTCGTCGAGGACCTCGAGCGGGCCAAGTATGCGGAAGTCTATGTCGGTGGGCACGCGAGCCTGTAAGGCCAACGTAGAGCAGCCCCAGCCCCCCGGCAAGCCGCAGCTGCCGCACCGTTACCGCTTTGTGGCCGAGCCGCTACCGCTAGCCCCCATGCTCGGAACCGGATGTAGATCCGCACAACCACACCGGGCAAGCCGCCGAGGCGGCCGCCACACAGGAGGCAGTAATGGGCAAGGCAATCCCCGCACACCACCCCGCTTTCGTTCTCCGCTCCCACTACAAGCAGCTGCGCGCGCTGCTCGCCACCGCGATGATCGCGGTCGTCGGCCTGACCGTCGCCGTCGTGATCCTCGCGACCAACGACGACCACGCCACCAGCGCCGGCGCCGCGACGCAGCTAAGCGCGCCCGCCCCGACCGGCACGACCCGCTACGACGGCGGCCCCGAAGAGGGAACCGCTGCGCTCACCCAACGCGCGGCACCGGCGACCTTCGACCCCAAGTCGATCACCAGCGCACCCAGCGTGCGGTACGACGGTGGCCCCGAAGAGGGCAGCCGTGGCGCGCTGGCGTCCGACGTGCACTCGCCCGCCGTGACCGGCATCCGCTACGACGGCGGCCCCGAGGAAGGCAGCAGAGGCAGCGACCGCTGACCCGCACCCCAACCGACAGCCACGGACGGGCCCCCTCAGGGGGCCCGTTCGCTATGCGACCCCGGGGAGAAGAGCCCCGGGACGAGATCGGCGGTATTCGCGCGATCTCGAGATCGACACGCCA